>JGI24025J20009_10000036_pt1 | contig 94127 bp, 88 predicted proteins | sample Cruoilmetagenom3_FD_20009 | JGI IMG/M metagenome (IMG submission 20009)
CTAACTTAGCTACCCGGCTGGCCGTTGACTTGGCTTGCCTCAGCGAGGAAGGCGTATTCTACGCATTTCCTGGTGATTGTCAAGGGCGTTGTTTTCGATGCCAACCTAACCACATCCAAAACCGCTAACTACCTGACAAACCGAAGGTTTTCACCTTCATTCACCGCTGGTAACGCTTGACGTCCCCGGCAGCGGATGCGTACTTTACGGATTCGCGGCCGGGTTGGCAAGGGCTTTTGTAGAAAAATGACAGATTCGTCATAGTGAGTGGATTAAACCCCTTCGGCGACACCCTCATTGGCGGTTACACTAGGCGCCTCTACCACCTTGCTGAGGTCCGTCATGAGCCACCACCTGCTAACTGTCGACTCATTAAACCGTGAAAGCGTTGACCACTTACTGCGTGTCGCTGCACGCATGGAGCCGATAGCTCAGCGGCGCCAAGTAACGCGTGTGTTGGAAGGAGCGGTACTCGGCAATCTGTTCTTTGAAGCCAGTACACGCACGCGCGTCAGTTTTCATGCAGCCTTTTGTCGACTAGGTGGCAGTGTCTGTGACACGACAGGGTTTACTTTCTCTTCCATGGCGAAAGGCGAATCACTCTATGACACCAGCCGCGTAATGAGTGGCTACTGTGATGCCATAGTGATGCGCCACCCCGACCAGGGTTCCGTTGCAGAGTTTGCCGCAGCCACTAATGTACCGGTGATTAATGGCGGTGATGGCCCTGGGGAACATCCTAGCCAAGCACTACTTGACCTTTATACGATTGATAAAGAGTTTCAGCGCCTGGGTAAATCGCTGACCGGTGCGCATATTTTACTGACCGGCGACTTGAAGTACGGCCGTACCGTTCATTCACTGATCAAGCTTTTATCACTTTATGACCCACTGCGCATTACCCTGGTCTCACCGCCAGGCCTCGAGATGCCGTCCAAGCTGATTGACTTAGTAGCATCACGCGGCCACCGCATCGAGCAGCGCGACTCACTGGCCAGCGACTTTTCGGATTTGGATGTGGTGTATACAACAAGGATTCAGAAAGAGCGCTTTACCGATGAGATGAATGAGAGTTTTCAGGGGCTTTCCGATGACTTTATGGTCAATCGCGATTTTTTGGATCAGCGCTGCAGCCAGAGCACTATCGTGATGCACCCATTGCCACGGGATAGCCGTCCAGGCGCCAATGATTTGAACGTGGATTTAAATGGCGACCCGCGATTAGCGATTTTCCGTCAGACGGATAACGGTATTCCGATGCGAATGGCGATTTTTGCCACGTTGTTAAAGGTCGATGAATTGATCGAGCAGGACACACGCCCAGTACGTTGGTACGTACCCTCCCAGATCGGCACACTGGATCGCTAAATTCATAGTCGTTAGGACACTAACGCGCTACAGCGAAAGACGCCCGCCGGGCAGGCCTTCCTGGTGGGCAAACCAGCCCTCAAGAATAAGAATAGCAGCAATGCCATCGACACTATCTTGACGGTAGTTGCCTTTATGGCCCGCCTCGCGAGCGATCATTTTCGCCTCCCGCGTGGTGCCACGCTCATCGACCATTTCACATGGTTTTCCAAAACGGCCATGCAGGCGGTTACCGAACTTGCGCGCACGGGTGCTCATGTCTGATTCGCTACCATCCATATTCAGCGGCAAACCCACCACTAGCAGATCGGGCTGCCACTCGCTAAGCAGCCGCTCGACAACCTTCCAATCAGGAATCCCATCCCGCGCCGTCAGTGGCGTAAGCTCGCGCGCACTGCGCAGCAACTCGTTGCCCACCGCCACGCCGATACGCCGCGTGCCGTAGTCAAACGCCAGGATTAAGCGCTGCCCCGCCTCGGCCATCAGGCGTGCCCCGCGTCTCGGGTCATTAGGTTAAGATCGACACCTAACAAACCTGCCGCCGCTGCTAACCGCTCCACGGGCGGGGTGTTGAAGAGCACGCTGCTCTCCGCTTCTACCGTTAGCCAGCTATTCTCTTTCAGCTCTTCTTCCAATTGGCCAACCTCCCAGCCCGCGCAGCCTAAGCAGACTAAAAAGTGCTCAGGCCCCTCGCCGGCAGCAAAGGCCTGAAGAATATCCAGCGATGTAGTCAGCGCAATGCCATCTTCCACCTGGATGCTCGAGTCCCACTGCTGGCTATCGCCGACATGCAGAATGAAGCCACGATCTTTATGCATAGGCCCACCGTAATAGACCGGTGCATTGCGGTGCGGGCTTGTTTCACCGCCTAATTCCAACTGGTCAAACAGCGCCTCAAGCGTAATCTCTAACGGTCGGTTAGTAATCACCCCCATGCAGCCGTTGTTATCGTGATCGCAAAGATAAATCAGACTACCGGCAAAATTAGGGTCTTCTAAATGCGGCATGGCCATTAAAAAGTGATGTTTCAAACTTTGCATGCGTCTCCCACTGCCTGCTGGCATTCAGCAGGCATAGCGTAAATTAAATGACATTATAAGAGTGGAGCCGCGCTTAGGCTAAGCGGCGCTCAATGGCATCCAGCAGTAAACCAGCGATATTGGTACCACGTTGGTCATCAATTTCACGCACGCAGGTAGGGCTGGTGACGTTGATTTCCGTAATATAGTCACCGATCACATCGAGACCCACGAACATCAGGCCCTTGTCACGAATCATCGGCTGCACCTGTTGGATAAGCCAATGGTCACGCTCGGTGAGTTCACGACTGACGCCCCGCCCGCCGGCGGCCAGGTTGCCACGGGTTTCGCCCGCTGATGGAATGCGCGCCAAGCCAAAGGGAACGGGTTCACCATCGACCAAGAGAATGCGCGTATCGCCATCCTTGATTTCCGGCAGGTAACGCTGCGCCATGATTTGGCGTTGGCCACGAAAGGTGAGCTGCTCGATCACTGCGCCGATATTACGGCCGTCCGGGCCAATATGAAAAATGCCGGTACCGCCCATGCCATCCAGAGGCTTGAAAATCACATCGCCGTGCTCGGCGTGGAAAGCGCGAAGTACGTCATCACGGCTTGCAACGATCGTGGGCGCACAGCACTGGGGGAACTGCTGGGCAAACAGTTTCTCATTACACTGCAACAACGCCGCCGTGGGGTTGACCACCAGTACCCCTTCACGCTCGGCAAAACCCAGCAGATGCACGGCGTTAGTAAAGTCAGCATCGACGGGCGGATCTTTACGCATCAGCACCACATCCAACTCAACCAGTGGGCGGGCCGACGCTTCGCCTAGGTCATACCAGTGATTTGGGTCACGATGCACCGTTAAGGGGCGCATACGCGCATAGGCTTGCCCTGCATTCAAGAAAAGGTCTTCCTGCTCCATATAGTGCAGGGTGTAACCACGCTCCTGGGCAGCCCATAGCATGGCCATGGTGGTGTCTTTCTTGTAAGCGATGTCGCTGATGGGATCCATCACGACGCCGAGATGCAGATTTGATTGGCTCATCGGGGGCACTATCCAAACATGAACAATAGAGCCGCAGTATGACGCACTGCCCGCCCGGCTCCAACTGCCCCCGCTAACTACTCGCTAAGTGCGCCAGGCACCAAGCGAATAGCATCAGGCTCTAACGTGATCAACTGCTGCTTATAAAGTCGGCCAATCGCTTGTTTATAAGCACTTTTACTAACCCCTAAGCGCGCTTTAACTTCATGGGCAGGGCTTTTATCTCCCAGCGCCAAATAGCCACCGCTTTCGCGCAATGCTTTTAGAACCTTGTCACCGACTACGTCTAATCGTGCAGCGCCTGGCGGTAACAGCGAGATATTGAGGCGGCCATCTTCACGACGCTGCTTCACATAGCCTTTAACTGATTGGCCACGGCGCAAGGGTTGAGTCACGTCATCCTGGTAAATAAGCCCCCAGTAACGATGGTTGACCACCACCTTCATACCCAAATCGGTACGATCAGCCACTACCACGGCGACCTCATCACCCTTTTCCAAAGCCCAGGCGTCATCGGTCAAAAAACGATCCAGCTTCATCGACGCCACAGGTCGCCCTTGGTCGTCGCTATATAGCATCACCAGGACGCGCTTACCGGCATCAGGTCGAAAATGCTGCTCACTAAAGGGCAACAGCACATCTTTTGGCTGCCCCCACTGCAAAAAAGCACCGATGTTATTGACCGCTGTCACCGTCAGGTACGCCACTTCACCCAACTGGGCGGATGCATCACTGGCGGATCGTGGGGATGAGTGTGACTCACGCACCATGGCTCTCGTCCTTCAAGAAAGATAGAACACCATTATGTGTGTCTGGCACACGCAGGGCAAAGCGAGTTGTCATTTCACTGGCTAAAAGCCCTTAAGACTTATGCAAAAGCAAACGGCGCACAACCTGCTACTATCAAAACACTAGACAAAATTAGGCATTGGGGAGCGAACATGGAAGGGTTCACGCTTTTTGATACGGTCGTTTTGATTGGTTACATCAGTTTAATCGCCTGGATTGGTTCACGATTCGGTAAGGATCAGCATAACCCTGAGGACTATTTTCTAGGCGGTCGCAAAATTCCCGGTTGGGCCATCGGCCTGTCGGTCATGGCAACCCAAGCCAGCGCCATCACCTTTATTGGCGCGCCGGGGTGGGGCTTCGAGGGTGGCCTTGAACGCCTGGTGACGTTTATCAATGTGCCCTTGGCCATGATCGTGTTGATTTTGGTGCTGGTACCTATTTTCCACCGTGCGGGCATTTATAGTATTTATGAACTGCTTGAGCGTCGTTTCGGCCCAGCAACGCGCACCTTCACCGCCCTGCTGTTTCTAATTGCCCGCGGCCTCGCCACTGGCGTGGTGCTTTACGCACCAGCGTTAGTGCTTGCGGTGGTAACCGGCTGGAGCGTCAACCTCACGATTATCATCATGGCGGTGCTAGCCATCAGCTATACCGTGATGGGCGGGATTAGCGCGGTGATCTGGACCGATGTGGTGCAGATGTTCGTGCTATGGCTTGGCGCACTGCTAAGCATCTTCTTTTTAGTGACCAGCCTGCCGGGCGGCTGGGGCGATGTCTTCGACTTCGGCGCGGCCAGTGGGATGTTCAACGCTATCGATTTGTCCTTTGACCCCAGTGTGACCTACTCACTATGGGCAGGTCTGTTCGGCGGTTTTTTCCTCCATGTGGCCTACTTCGGCACCGATCAGAGCCAAATCCAGCGAGTACTCTCCAGCCCCTCAGTGCTCGATGCCCAGCGCTCGTTGCTGATCGGTGGCTATTTGTTGATTCCACAAATGCTGCTGTTTTTGTTCATTGGCGTCATCTTGGCGGCCTATTATCAGCAGCATGGTTTAACGCCCCCGGACGACCTCAATGAACTGCTGCCTCGCTATGTTGTTAACGCGTTTCCCTCGGGCATGGCCGGTTTGGTAATTGCTGGCGTATTTGCCGCGGCCATGTCGAGCCTCGACTCAGCGCTCAACTCGCTCTCAGCAGTGACCGTTCGTGACTTTTATAGCCGCTATATCAAACCTAACGCCAGCGATGCCCATTACTTAAAAGCGTCACGACTAGCCACTATTTTCTGGGGGCTCTATGCCACCCTGTTTGCTTTTTTTGCGGGTAACCTTGGCCCTGTGATCGAGGCGGTCAATCAAATCGGTTCATGGTTCTACGGCGCCCTGCTCGGCACTTTCCTGTTGGCTATCTTCAGCCACCGCGCCAATGCGCGCGGCGCAATGGCGGGGCTCATTGTCGGTATGTGTGCCGTGTGGGCAGTCTCTGCGCTACTCGATATCTCTTGGCTGTACAACAACACCGTCGGCGTAGCGGTGTCGATGTCCGTTGGCTATCTCGTGAGCCTAACGGCTCCCGCCCCAAGCCAAGAGCAGTTGAGCGATGTGATGATGACGGAAGCGGCACCCGACATGCAGGCCGTGCTGGCAGCGCGTGCTGATAACGCTCAGGTGATTGGCAAAGAGGCCCGCCTGACGCGGCGTCGCTGTATCGGTTTATTTGTTTGGTTTTGTCTCATGCTGGGCACGTTAGCGCTTCTACAGGGTTGGGCGAATGAATGGTGGGCGAATGGTTGAGTGCTTAACACTAGCCCGGCGGATTGATGTGACCGCCGCTCAAAAGCGCTTACAACGCCTAGGGGCTCACGCTTGCGAGCCGGCCTGGGTTCGACTGTGGGCCACTGGCTTGGGCGTGGCCGATGGCAAGCCAGGGGCGTGGTTACTCTCTGCTCATGAAATGCGCCGCGCACTGCTACTGGTAGGTGCAGAACTGCCCGCTCAAATAGAAAAGCCCCGTGCAGGCGTTAAAATTGATAGCGGTGCACCGCCAACGCCAAAAGCGTTGAACCGACTGTGGCTATGGGAACGCATTGCCACCCCGCGCCACTGGCGAATCCAGTTGCTGGATAGCATGCCTGTACCGATATGGCTGCCCTGCTGGCTGGGATACGCACGTGGCAGACACCTTCGTTTAACGATACTTAGTGGATTATCAGGGGAAACGTTACCGATGCTTAAGCCCATCGTGCTTAAGGGACTTCAACAGGCATATCAAAGCGGGCAGGCATCAGCGACAACAAGCGCAGGGGCAAGCGAACGAAGTGAAAAGACAATTTGAGGAAGTCTTGAAGTGAGTGAGCGCTTACAAATCGCCAAAGTAATGCTGTAGCAGGGAAAGCGCCACTATAGGTGCTGTTTCTGTTCGCAACACCCGTGGGCCGAGTGTTAGCGGCGTAAAGGTAGCGGTTTGGGCAGCCGCAATATCGTTTTCGCTCAAACCGCCTTCCGGCCCAATCAATAGCGCCACCGCAGCCGGTCGGTCTTGGCGATCAAACGCATTGCCGGTCGCTAGATGCAGCATCAAGCGCAGCGGCTCCTGGCGCTCTGCAAGCCATGCTTGAAGTGTCATAGGCGGATGCACTGGCGGCACAACCGCTCGCCCGCATTGCTCGCAGGCGCTGGCAGCCACCGCTTGCCAGTGCGCCAGCTTTTTATCTTCACGGTCGCCTTTCAATCGCACTTCGCCACGCTCGGTATAAAGCGGGGTAATGGCTGCCACCCCCAACTCAACGGCTTTTTGAATGGCGTAATCCATCCGGTCGCCTTTAGAGATGGCTTGGCCTAAATGGACAGACAGCGGCGACTCACCACTGCCCGGCCACACTGCCTCGACTCGCGCAAGCGTCTGCTTGCGGCTAACGTCCACCAAGCGCACCCCGGCCTCGAGGCCTTGGCCGTCAAATAGCACCAGCGGCGCGCCTTCCCCCATGCGCAATACCCGGGTGACATGACGAGCAGGCCCTTCCGGCAGTGCCAGCTCACTCCCTGCCACCAAAGCAGCAGGCACATAGAGGCGTGGCATTTTGCCGTGCTGGGCATACCAATCAGCGGCGTGGGTTGCTGACAAGGCGTTTGACATCGCTTAGTGGGTGTTCTCTTCAGCTTGCTTGGCTTCGCGCTGCTTGCGCTGGGCGTACATCGCTTCGAAGTTAACCGGCGCCAGCATCAGCGGCGGGAAGCCACCACGGTTGACCAGGTTATCCACGCACTCGCGGGCGTAGGGGAACAGCAAGTTAGGGCAGAAAGCACCCAACGTTTGATCCAGCTGTGCGCCTTCGATACCGGCAATGCGGAACAGGCCGGCCTGCTCAACTTCGGCCAGGAAAGACGTTGTGCCCGTTTCGTTATCGTTCACCTGAGCGGTCACCTTGACCACGACTTCGTACTGATCGTCAGCAATCTTGGTGCTGGTGGTATTCAGATCCAGGTTCACCTTGGGTTTGAACGCCTGCTTAAATACCGACGGGGAATTCGGCGCTTCAAACGAAATATCTTTTACGTAAATGCGCTGCAGCGAAAACTTCAGCTGCGGCTTTTCATCCGTTGCGGCACCGGCCTGTGGGGTATTGTTATCTTCCGCCATGATAAAACTCCTAATTGTTCATTAAATAAAAGTAACGTCGCTTACTTCTTAACCACCGGCAGACCATCGCCTTGCCACTGCGCCATACCGCCTCTTAACTTGTAAGCGCGCTCAAAGCCAGCTTTGGCGAGTTTGGCCTGTGCGGCACCAGAACTCTGGCCGTGCTTGCATACCACGATGATCGGCTGGGCTTTTACTTTTTCCAGTTCGTTCATGCGGCTATCGAGGTTGCTCTGGGGAATATTGCGTGCTCCCGCGATATGCCCGGCTTTGAAGTCTTTGCTTTCACGGATGTCCAGCACCACCGCGTCTTCGCGGTTGATGAGCTGAGTGGCCTGCGAGGCAGTCAGTGCATTTGTAGAGGCGCTACGCGTTTCATAAATGATCCACGCGATTAGCACCAGCAAAAATGCCCCGACTAGCAGGGGGTGGTTCTGTACGAATTCGAACACCTGATCGATCATCGCGAACACAATCTCTTGGTCAATGCAGAAAAAAGCGGCCTAACCGCTGCCAAAACGCGACAAGTATACACGTCAGATAGCCTCCCGCGCAGGCCTAGGAGCCTGTCCGGATTAGCCGATCGTCGCGAGAAGCACGGATTTTGAGCCAAATTTATCGATCAATTGAGGCGAATAGCGCGCTATTTAACGAAATTGATCGACTAAAGTTGGCCAAAATACCGGGATTCGCAGTAGATCAGTGTTAAGCCGGGCAGGCTCCTAACTCATGACGCCTGGCAGTTGCCTGCGTTATGATGCCCCAAGCGTGCGCCCGTCGCGACCCCGAATTTTCGCGTCGCTCGGTTTGCCAATCTTTACGAGGTTTTTATGGATACGTCACGTACCCCGCGCCCAGTGGCGCTGATTATTCTCGATGGCTACGGCCACAACCCCGATAGTGACCACAATGCCGTCGCTGCTGCCCATAAACCGGTGATGGATAAATTGTGGGAAAACCGCCCGCACACCTTCGTTCATACCGATGGTCTAAACGTGGGGCTCCCCGAAGGCCAAATGGGTAACTCGGAAGTCGGGCATATGAATATTGGTGCCGGGCGTATCGTGTATCAGGACTTCACTCGCATCAGCAAGGCGATTGAAGACGGCGACCTGGATGTTAATGAAAACCTTACCCAACCGATCGACGAAGCCATCGCCAACGGCAAGCCGGTACACCTGATTGGCCTGCTCTCCCCAGGTGGCGTCCACAGCCATGAAGAGCACTTTATTGCCATGGCCGAATTGGCCGCACGCCGCGGTGCTCAGCGTATTTTCATTCACGCCTTTCTCGATGGTCGCGATATGCCACCGCAAAGCGCGCTATCCTCAATAGAGCGTGCCAATGCTCGGCTAGCAGAGCTGGTAGGCGCTGATAACGGCTTTGTAGCGTCAATTATTGGCCGCTTTTATGCCATGGATCGAGACAACCGCTGGGAACGAGTAGAGCAAGCCTATCGCCTGCTCACCGATGGCCAGGCGGAGCACTACGCCACCAGTGCCGAAACTGCGCTACGCGACGCCTACCAGCGCGGTGAAACCGACGAATTCGTGACGGCGAGCAGCGTACCGCAGAAAGACGGCAGCAAAGCACATGCGGTCACCCTACAAGATGGTGATGCCGCCATTTTCCTTAATTTCCGCTCCGACCGCGCCCGAGAATTGACCCGCGCCTTTGCCGAACCGGATTTCAAGGGCTTCGAGCGGCGTGCATGCCCTAAGCTTGCGGGCAAGGGGCTGGTGATGATGACCCAGTACGCCGCAGATATCCCTGCCCCTGCCGCTTTCCCACCGTCGGATCTCAACGACACCCTGGGAGAAGTCGTCGCCAAGCGCGGCTTGAAACAGCTGCGTATCGCCGAAACCGAGAAGTACCCGCACGTGACGTTCTTCTTTTCGGGCGGTAATGAAGCCGAATACGATGGCGAAGAGCGCATCCTGGTGCCCTCGCCACGTGATGTGCGTACTTACGATGAAAAGCCTGAAATGAGTGCCTTTGAGATCACCGACAAGCTGGTAGAGGCCATCGATGACGGCCGCTTCGACCTGATCGTTTGCAACTACGCCAACGGTGACATGGTGGGTCATACCGGTGATTTCAACGCCGCGGTAAAGGCCATTGAAACCGTTGATACCTGTGTGGGCCGTGTCGTTGAAGCCATTGAGCGCGCTGGCGGTGCCTGCTTGATTACTGCCGACCACGGCAATGCCGAGCAAATGGTGCACCCCGAAACAGGCGCTCCCCAAACCGCCCACACGACCTTTGTGGTGCCGCTTATTTACGCCGGTGAACGCCCTGCCACGCTTGAGGAGGGCAAACTATGCGACCTAGCGCCCACCCTGCTAGCCATGATGGATCAGCAACAGCCCGAGGCGATGACTGGAAAATCATTGATTCACTTTAAATAATGCGCACTTGCTGGCATGTGGCAGGGGTACTCCTGCTGGCGCTCGTTTATGCGCCAGCGGGCATCGCCCAACAGGATGAAGGCGCGGCGCGCCAGCAGTTGGATGCGATTGGCCAGGAGATCGAATCGGTCGCCCAGCGCCTCAGTGTCACCGGTCAGGCCCGCGATGACGCCGAACGCGAGCTCCAGCAGGTCGAAACCGAACTTGCCGAGACGCATCAGCGCTTAGACGCCTTGCAAGCTGAACGCCGCCAGCTAAATGATGAAACGACCCAGCTACGCCAGCACCGCGACCGGCTAGAGAGTGAACGCGATGACCAGTATGCCGCGTTAAGCCAGCAGCTTTCAGCGCTTTACCGACTAGGCCCAACCCCGCAGCTCAAACTACTGCTTAACCAGGGCGACCCGGCTGAGCTTGATCGCATGCAGGCGTACCTAAACCGGCTAACGGACGCTCGCAATCGCCGTTTAAGTGATATTGCCCGCCTCGATTCTGCCCTGGCCGATACCCAGCGTGAATTAGCCGAGCGGCAAGCGCGTCTTGACGACTTGGCCGAGGAGCTTGAAGAACAAAGCGCGCTGCTTGCCGAGCACACGACCGAACGGCGTGGCGTTGTTTCTAACCTGGATGACCGTTACGGCAGCGAAGAAGAGCGGCTAGCTGACCTCAATCAAAGCCGCGAAGAAGCCGAACGGGTGCTGCGCAATATTCAAGCCGAAATGGCAAGGCTTGCCGAACCGACGCCCACTACGCATATTGTCAGTACCCAAGGTGATTTACCTTGGCCCGTTCAAGGCGACATTACGCTCCCCTTTAACCATCGCGACGGCGTGCACTACAACGGTATTATCATTCAAGCCAGCCCTGGCACACCGGTGACCGCCGTGCATACTGGGCGTGTGGTGTTTGCCGACTGGATGCGCGGGTTTGGTAACCTGCTCATTATCGACCACGGTGACCAAATCATGACACTGCATGCTCACCTGCAGCAGTTCAGCGTTAGGCCTGGGCAGCAGGTCAGCCGTGGCGACGAGATCGGCCGTGTGGGTAATAGCGGTGGCCAGAACCGTGCCGCGCTTTATTTTGAAGTGCGACGGGGCGGCGAGCCTATTAATCCGCAGCGTTGGATTGCACGTCGCTGACGGGATAAGCTGCACTATTAGTAAGGTTGCTGTTTTTACGTTTGCTTCGGCTAACGTTTCAACTACTGTTTTAACTAATATTTCATCTACAGGGTGGCGCACGACGGCGCTACCTTTCGCCTTGCGGAGTCTGCATGACGCTAACTGTTACCGAGGTATCGGCCCCTGCCAAGCGCCTCTTGGCTACCCTGCTGCCGATTGCTTTGTTGTCGGCCCCGCTCCCGCTGCTCGCCCAACCCGCCAGTAGCAGCGTGGCGGATGCCTCTATCTATGACGAGCTTCCCCTCGAAGATATTCAAACCTTCGCAGAGGTGTTTGAACGCATTAAGCGTGCCTACGTGGAAGAGGTGGATGACCGCACGCTGCTACGCAATGCCATGCGCGGCATGCTTAACGAACTCGACCCCCACTCTGCATATCTTGATGAGGAGGAGTACCAAAGCCTGCGTGAGTCGACGCAGGGAGAGTTTGGCGGCATCGGCATCGAAGTAGGCACGGAAAATGGCCAGTTGATGGTGATTACACCCATTGATGACACCCCAGCCTCACAGGCTGGTTTACAGTCACGCGACCTGATTATTGCCATTGATGGCACGCCAACCGATGGCATGTCGCTGCAAGAAGCCGTCACCCTGATGCGTGGCGACCCTGAGACTGATATTCGCATTAGCGTACTGCGTTCAGGGGAAGACACGCCGCGTGAGTTCGTCCTCACCCGCGAAATCATTCGCAGTGAGAGTGTTAAGCACGAGCTGCTGGAGTCGGGTTATGGTTACCTACGCATCAGCCAATTCCAATCGCGCACGCCGGAGCAGGCTCGCGAAGCACTTGAGCAAATGTCTCAAGAACAACCTCTGGAAGGGCTAATACTCGATTTACGTAATAATCCTGGCGGCGTTTTACAAGCCGCGGTCGGGATCGCCGATCTATTTTTGGACGAGGGCCTCATCGTCTACACCGAGGGTCGCCTATCCGATACCGAGATGTCCTTCTCTGCCACCCCGACAACACCCGCCGGTGACGTTCCGCTGGTAGTGCTCATCAACGGTGGCAGTGCGTCAGCAGCAGAAATTGTCGCTGGCGCCCTGCAGGATCAGCGACGCGGTGTGATCATGGGCACCGACAGCTTTGGCAAAGGCTCCGTGCAGCAGATCATGCCCTTGGGCAATGGCGAAGGCTTAAAACTAACGACAGCGCTCTACTACACCCCTAACGGACGCTCTATTCAGGCGCAAGGCATTGAGCCCGATGTCGACGTCGTGCGTGGCCGCTTAGAAGTCGCCGAGAGCCGCCGGGAAATTCGTGAAGCCGATCTCGAAGGCCATCTAAGCGCCCAACAGGCACCCCGTGATCGCCAGGAAATGGCCGAACGGCTGCTTAATGATTACCAGCTTAGTGAAGCGCTTAATCTGCTTAAAGCGCTCAACGTTGTCGACCGTCAGCGGCGTTAACCAGCGCTTACTTTACCGGCAACTTAACGGCAGACGGCCGCGCTCTCCGGTCGCCTGCCGCATCAGTACCCGCTTCAGTGGCACTAGCTGGTTCATACCGCTCATGCCCAGGTTGCGCATGAGTGTTAGCGCCGGGTCGTGACTGCCAAACAGCCCTTTAAAGCCCTTCATCAATCCCAGCATGGCGCTGTTATCAAAACGCCGACGCCGCTCGTAGCGCTGTAGCGTACTTAGCTCTCCCCATGGGGCGCCGCGCTGCCAAGCGTGCACCACTTCTTCGGCCAGCACCGCTGCATCCATGAGCCCCAGATTCACTCCCTGGCCCGCCAGGGGGTGGATATTGTGAGCCGCATCACCGACCAGTGCGAAATGCGGCTGCACATAGTGACGGGCATGGCGCTGCACTAACGGGAAGCGGTGCGCTTTGTCGCAGGCCGTCACGCTCCCTAGGCGATGACCAAACGCATCCGCTAGCGCCTCGCCCAGTGCGTCTCGGGACAGCTCGCCCAGTTCATCGGCGTGCTCAGGGGTAGTCGACCAGACAATAGAGCAGTAGTGCGCATTGCCTTCCACGGTTAACGGCAGAAATGCCAGCGGCCGGCCATCGATAAACGCTTGCCGCGCCGTGCCGCCATGGGGCTTGGCGCACTGCACAGTGGTCACGACAGCGTGCTGATGCATATCGTCGCTGGCGACCTCGATACCCGCCATCTCACGCAATACCGAGTGGGCGCCGTCGGCGGCCACGATAAGTGGCGCAAATAGCTGGCGCCCATCGTCGAGCACCAGCCAATCACCGTTAGCACGAATGCCATTAGCGCGTTGGAGCGCTTGTGGGCTAACGCCAAAAAAGGGCGTGACGTTGGGATGATCAAGCACTTGGCGATTGAGTGCGGCCAGGGTGACCGCATTTTCGACGATGTGGCCCAATACCGCTACGCCGGCCTCGTCAGCTGAAAATGCGATTTCACCACTACCTTCGGCATCCCATACCTGCATTCCCTGATAAGGCGTTATTCGCGCTTGCTGCATGGCGGGCCAGGCCCCGAGATGCGTAAGCAGGCGCTGAGAAACCGGGGTCAAGGCGCTAACACGCGGGGTTGGCAACGGTCCGATGGCCTTATCAAGGCTTAATGGCACAGGCTTCGCTTCGACCAGCGCGACCTGCATTCCCGCCTGGGCTAACAACGCACAGAGCGCGGTGCCGACTATTCCGCCGCCAACGATGACGGCCTCATAGCGCTCGACCGGCGGCTTCGCCGTGGGTGAGTCAGTCTGCATAGCAATCCTTTTTCACTAGCGTCATTACGCTGTTGGGTGATCAGAGCCGTTTTCTGAAGCGTCCAGGAGCGCCGCTATCGTTGATAGGCCTTAGCGCTCCAAGCCCATGGCACGCCTGGCCAGCCCTCGCCTTAACGGCCCTATGAGGTTCAAGCCAATCAAACCCGCCGCACGAGCATGGGGCAGAAGCGGAAAGGAGAGCCCAAACAATCTTATCAAGCCATCGCTAAAGCGAATCACGTTGGCGCGATCGCGCGAGCGCTGATTTTCAAACGCTTGCAGTGTGGTCATATCGCCGAGCGGGCGCTGCGCCAGCGCGCCCTGCTCCAGCGCATCGACCAGATCCATTACCCCGCGCAGCGCCAGATTAAACCCTTGCCCCGCGACCGGGTGCAGCGCATGGGCCGCGTTGCCCAATACCGCCAGCCCAGGGCGCACAGGCTCCTCGGCGGTCACCAGCGAAAGCGGATAGGCGTGGCGGGCACCGACCTGGGTAAACCGCCCCACTCGGTCGCCAAATGCCTGCTGCAGTTGGCGCAAAAACTCACGCTCTGATAGCGCCATGCGCGCTTGTTCACTGCCGCTGGGGTGCGTCCATATCAACTCCATGGCTTGGCCGGGCAGTGGCAAAAGGGCCATTGGCCCTTGTGCGGTAAAGCGCTCGTAAGCGACCCCATCATGGGGTTGGCTAACCCCAACATGGGCAATCAACGCCGTCTGCTCGTAGGGCTCGTGGCGGCTGCCAATACCCAATTGCTCCTTGAGCCCTGACCGCCCGCCATCCGCCAATACCGTCAGTCCGGCAGTGAGCTGGCTACCCTCCGAAAGCTTGAGATGATGCCCGCCCGCCACCGGCGTAAGCTGCTCCACCTTCGCGGGGCAGTGCCACTCCAGCGGTAGCTCGGCCAATCGCCGATGCAGTACCCGCCCCATCCAGGCGTTGGGAATGACGTGGCCCAGCGCAGCGACGCCCAGCTCATCGGCAGTCAGCCGTGTGGCTCCCAGACGGCCACGCTCACTGATATGAATGCGTTTGATCGGCGTCGCCTCATGACGCATCGCTTCCCACACTCCCAACTGCTGAAAGCGCTGGGCGGAGCCTTCCGCGATCGCGCTGGCCCGGGCATCAAAGCTGGGCTGCCAGGCGCTTTCCAGTGACTGTCTGGTGATCGGTGCGGGTTCTATGACTGCCACGCGCCAGCCATAACGCTCGATTAGCGGTGCCAATGCGCAGCCTAGGCTCGCTCCCACCAGCCCACCACCCACTATCACAATATCGTGAGTCAGCGCTTGACCAGCTGCATGCTCAGTCGTCTGTTTAGCCCGTTGCATCGGCTTCTCCCTCGCCATACCGCCGCGCCTTGGAGGCAATTAATAATTCGTAACGTAATTTACATAAAACAAATTCAAGGCTTTAAATACGCATGACTATTTAGCCATCAGTGCTTCAATTTCAGCTACCAGTTTAGGCACATCCTCAGTCAACACGTCATGGCCATCGACGGTCACGACCACATTGTCTTCAATCCGAATGCCGATACCACGATAGGCGTCAGGGATGTCAGCATCGCTGGGAATGTAGAGGCCGGGCTCGACAGTGAGCACCATGCCAGGGGTAAGCGGCCGCGGTGTTTGTTCATCCAGCCGATAAGTGCCGACATCGTGTACATCCAGCCCTAGCCAGTGAGACGTCGAGTGCAAATAGAAGCGTCGATAGCTCTCATCGTCGATGCGCGCCTGAACGTCACCTTCCAGCAGGCCAAGCTCAATCAGTCCGGCGGTTAAGTCGTGCACCACGCCCTGATGGATATCCGCCAGTGTGACACCCGGCTGGACAGCGCTAACGGCGCGCACCTGGGCGTCGAGCACCACCTGATACAGCGCCCGCTGCGCATCGCTGAACTGTCCTGTGACCGGAAACGTGCGGGTGATATCGCCGGCATACAGCTCAAATTCGGCGCCCGCATCAATCAATACCAGACCGTCATCACGCAGCGGTGCGCTGTTTTCAATATAGTGCAGGACACAGGCGTTGGCACCGCTGCCGACAATCGTGCTGTAAGCCGGGCCACTGGCGCCTTGCCAAATAAACTCATGCTCCAACTCGGCCTGGAGCTGAAATTCGTTCAGGCCTGGGCGCGACACCCGCATCGCGCGTCGGTGAGCATGGGCAGAGATCAGCGCTGCGTGTTTGATCAGGGCAATTTCGGCATCACTCTTGATCAACCGCATGGCGTGGATCAGCAGACTGATGTCCAGCCAGCCCTTCAACGCTGGCCGCCCGCGCTTAAGCCCGGCCTGAGCAGTGTGCAAGGCCTCTTCAGCCATGGCGACCGCCTCGTCACTGTCCAACGGCAAATAGAGCAATTCACGCCCCGCCAACAGGGTGCCCAGTTGCTCGTCGCGCTCCGCATTCTCGAAGGCCTGATCGACCCCATGCTCAGCTACCACACCTGCGGCGCCCAGGCGTCGTCCTGTCCACGCCTCCATGGTGGGGTCACGGTCTTGGCAGAACACCACGCTCTCACCTTCAACCCGCCCTGGGAGTAGCACCAGTAGCGCATTCGGTTCACGTAGACCGGTTAGGTAGTAAAAGTCACTGTTCTGACGAAAGGCAAACTCGCTGTCCCGGGTGCGCGTCACAAGACTAGCGCCGGGAAGCACTACCGCCGCGTTGTCCGGTAGCTGCGCCATCAAGGTATCACGTCGCTGGCGATACTCCGCCAGGCTAATGGCAGGGGGACGAGGTAACATGTCGGGCAGCACGGTCTCTGACAACATAAAGGCTCCTGGCTAAGTGATTAATGAACGGGGGCGTCAGTTTGCTCTACTTGCGGCATGCCGGGGTGCTGCTCGGTATACAGCAGCATGGCAGCCATGCGGGCATGTTCAGTCAGCGCAAACAGATCGTTTTCATTCTCAGGGCTATCGTCGATATCGGTATCGATTCGGCTTAGCCCTTCCAGGTCACTGAGTGCCTCGCGCAATGCCTGCGACCAACGCTCGCGCAGCTCACTGTCAGCGACCTCATCGACCACTTCGACAAAGCCTAGCGTCCACTCCTTAAGCCCCTGCGCTTGTTCGCCCAGCGAGAACAGCTCATCAGGTAGCAGCGGCATGTAATCGAGGTCGCTGGCGCTGAGCGCCTCAAGGGTTTGCCGACGCCAGCCCAATAAACGCTCGGCGCTGGGCTGGTCGCGGGGCTGTTCAACGCCCAGGCTTTGGCAGACTTCGTCTAACCAAGCCTCAGCACTGACATCACGCAGCGCTAGCAGCGCACACAGGCGGCCATCCAAAAAAGCGGGCGACTGCATGCTGCCGTGCAGTAGAAAAACATCCGCTATGTCAGAAAAGTCTTGGCGCTCATCAATCAATGACATCGTATTTAATAACCTCGTATTCACTGGGTGTGGGGGCGATAAGCGGTCGGCAATGGCATGAGATGCTCTTGTCCGCGCGTTGACCGCGTGCAAGCGCCTCTCTTATAGTGAGTGACACCTATCTTCCTATGCTGTGATGTTAACGCATTGGGCCCCCTGCTGGCCCGTGCTGGAGTCTTTGATGAGTAACGCCAAGCGGCCGACCAAAGAAATAACCCTGTTAGGGCGTGGTTATATCATTGCCTGCGACACGGGCGAAGAAGCCAAACTTGACCGCGCCGCGCGCTACTTAGACCGCGCAATGCAAGGCATCAATGCCCAAAGCAGCGTGTTGGGAAGTGAGCGTGTCGCGATCATGGCGGCCCTCAACATCACCCACGAGTTGCTTGAAGCCATGGACGAACACCGCGCTGGGGAAGAGAACCTGAATCGGCTCAATGACCGTCTTGAACGGGCATTGGCGAAAACACGCAAGCCCTAGGCGCTATTAGACACGGCTCTTAACACGCGCTGAAAGCTAGCGAAGGTTGAACCCAGCCCTTTGGCATTAGCGGCCGCTCTGTTAGGATGGCGGGGTTCTCTGGGGTGTGCGCCAGTCGTTATAGTCCCTCGAGCCTATGCGTAATACCCAGGGGGCCAAATGCTAGCCAGGCCCGTGTGCATGTCCGTGCGTCGGAAAGCCTGACGGTCTGGCTGCGGCCACCCACCTGAACCAGTAGGTTCAGGGCCAGAACGACAGCGGCACTCTGGAGAACACCTGCAAGAGAGAATTAACGCATGGAAAGCCGCTCTAATGACATGGACAAGCGTGCGCTCCGCCGCTTTTTACGTCGTCAACGCCAATCCCTTTCTCCGCATGATCAGCGTCTTGCGTCTCAACGCTTGTGCCAGCATCTAAAAGCGCTGCCTGAACTACGCCGGGCACGGCGCGTCAGCCTGTACCTGCCCGTCAATGGTGAAATTGACCCGACACCGCTGCTCCCCTGGCTACGCAAACGGCATGTCGAAATTTATTTACCCGTTTTACGCCCTTTTAGCACCAATGTACTTTGGTTTGTCGCCTACCGGCCCACTACCCCAATGGTCAAAAACCGCTTTGGGATTTGGGAGCCTGAGTTACGCTTTAGCGCTCAGCGGCACAACCGCTTACCAGCCTGGGCGCTGGACACGCTGATTGTGCCATTGGTTGGCTTTGATGGTAATGCTAACCGGATGGGCATGGGAGGCGGTTTTTACGATCGCAGCCTGGCGTTCATGCATCGCCCCGGGCCGTCACCTACCCTGATCGGCGTCGCCCATGCCTGCCAGCGGGTGGCCTCTCTGCCGGTGGAGCCATGGGATGTGCCCTTGCAAGCAGTGGTCAGTGATCAGGGCTGTGTACGCCGCCAATAAGTCACCCACAAAAAAGGGCTGACCCCAGTAAGGATCAGCCCTTCTCATTATTTATCGGTTTAACTGTCTTTTTAATTATTGATCACCCGAGTGAGTAGCGTTGCTGCCGCCGTTGCCGGGGGATTAACTTCCTGACAACGCCTGCGCATAACCGGTGGCAAGCACCCCTAATGCAAACACCACCATCAACGCCATTACCATATCAGGCTTCTTACGCCGCATGCCGCTTCTCCAACACCTTTGCCGTTACCGAATGGGTTAAATCTGCCATGTTTTGCTGTCGCCAACAGGATGGCAAATTTGATTAATTTCGCTCACGACTATAGGGCTATAGGGGCACGGCTGACAACTGCCCCAAGCATTTTTTTTACCCTCTTTTAAAAGGATTTAGTAACGTTATGTTACGAGCTGCTTTGACGTTCAGGGTAAGCAACCACTTACCGACCAAAATTGCTTAAATAGCCAATTAGGCCATAAATAATCGATAGGCTGGATTATCGCTTTCACGCCAGTACCGGTAGCCAATAGCGTCCAAATACTCAGCGACATGGGTGCGATCACCATTCGGCACTTGCATGCCCACCAGCACTCGCCCATAGGCCGCGCCATGGTTGCGATAGTGGAACAGCGAGATGTTCCAGTCGTGGGGCAATTGCGTCAAAAAGTTCATTAGCGCACCAGGCCGTTCGGGAAACTCAAAGCGATACACCTCTTCTTCGAAGCGCTCACTGGGGCGTCCACCACTCAAGTGGCGAATATGCAGCTTCGCCAATTCATTATCGGTAAGGTCTTCCACCTGATAGCCACCTTCACGCAGCTTATCGATCACGGCTTGGCGGTCTTCGCCACCGGGTTTGACCTGAACACCGACATAGATATGCGCTTCGCTGCTATCGGCGTAGCGGTAGCTAAACTCCGTCACCATACGCTTGCCCAAGGTACGGCAAAACTTTTTAAAGCTGCCGGGCTTCTCGGCGATCGTGACTGCCAAAATGGCCTCACGCTGCTCGCCCAGTTCTGTACGCTCGGCGATGTGCTGCAGACGGTCAAAGTTGGTATTGGCTCCCGAGTTGATGCATAGCAGCGTCTCGCCTTCGGCACCGGTCTGCTGGATATATTTTTTTAGCCCCGCCAAGGAGAGGGCACCGGAGGTTTCCGCCACCGCACGGGTATCCTCGAAAATATCTTTGACCGCTGCGCACATTTCATCGGTATTGACGGTAATCACTTCATCGATGAGGCCTTGAATCAGTGAAAACGGCACTTCGCCAATCTGCGCGACCGCGACCCCTTCGGCAAACACGCCTACTTGGTCGAGCACAACCCGCTCACCGGCTTCGAGCGCCGCTTTTAGGCAAGCGCTGTCTTCCGCTTCTACGCCGATCACCTTGATATCCGGGCGCAGGTACTTAACGTAAGCCGCCACGCCTGCAATCAAACCGCCGCCGCCCACCGGCACAAAAATGGCATCTAGCCGCCCTGCGTGCTGGCGCAGGATTTCCACACCGATGGTGCCTTGACCAGCCACCACGTCAATGTCGTCAAAGGGCGGAATATAAGTATAGCCATGCTCTTGGATGAGCTCTTGCGCATGCTCGGCCGCCGCCGCAAAGGCATCCCCTTTTAGGATGACCTTAGCGCCCCGAGCGCGTACCGCCTGCACTTTAATATCCGGGGTAATCCGCGGCATCACTATGACCGCTTTGACGCCCATCAGCTTGGCGGCCATGGCCAACCCTTGGGCATGATTACCCGCGGAGGCAGCAATCACGCCTTTATCTTTTTGGGCCTGGGTAAGCTGTGCCATTTTGTTATAGGCGCCGCGGATTTTGAACGAAAACACCGGCTGCAAATCTTCGCGCTTGATCAAAATCTGGTTGTTGAAACGACGCGACAAAAAGGGGGCAGGGGAAATCGGAGTCTCACAAGCGGCTTCATAAACGCGGGCTTGGAGGATCTTTTTGACGGTTGCTTCGAGCATGCGGGTATCCCAAGGGAAGAACGTGAACGGACAAAAGCTTTTATTGGTAGCAGATTACGCCTAGTGGCGTCTAGGTCGTTATACTAGCGCCACTAACTCATCAATGACTCACACTAGACTGACTCACTAGGCTGACACTTTATGAACCAGGATGAACTGAAAGCCGCCGTGGCGGATGCAGCCATTGCAGAAATCAAATCAACGCTGGAAAAGGATACCATCTTAGGCATTGGTACTGGCTCAACGGCCAACCTGTTTATCGATCGCCTGGGGCCGTTACGTCATTTATTTAAAGGCGCCGTGGCCAGTTCAGAAGCAAGCGCCAAGCGCCTTGAAGCCCTGGGCATCGAAGTGTTTGAGCTCAACAGTGTCGGTACCGTGCCTTTTTATATCGATGGTGCAGACGAAGTAAATGCCAACTTACATATGATCAAAGGCGGTGGGGCAGCGCTTACCCGTGAAAAAATCGTGGCAGCCTGTGCCGAGCGTTTTATCTGCATCGCCGATGGCTCTAAGTATGTGTCCCAGTTAGGTCACTTCCCTCTGCCCGTTGAAGTGGTCCCCATGGCCCGCTCTTACGTCGCCCGCGAGCTAGTCGCCCTCGGGGCTGAACCGGTTTATCGCCAGGGAGTGGTCACTGACAATGGCAACCAGATAATCGACTGTTTTGATTTTATGATCGCCGACCCGGTGGCCATGGAAGCGCGCATCAACGCTATCGTTGGCGTGGTCACCAATGGCCTGTTTGCTGCCCGCGGTGCTGATGTGCTGTTACTGGGCAAAGAAGATGGCGTGGAGCGCATAGCGCTTAAATAAATATTCGTCGATACAGGCACTGGCTTACGCGCTAGCTAAGGCGTCAGTAACGACGCCAAGCCTGACAGGGTGCGATCAAGTGCGCCTTTTTGTGTCTCAATCACCGCATGGCCAGCCCTCCCCGCCTGATGGGCGTGCTTAGGGTTGGCAAAGTAGCCCATCAAGGCATCTGCCAGGGCGCCTGGGCTATCGACCAGGGTTAAGATACCGGCGCGCTCAAGTGGCTCCGCCACGTCGGCAAAGTTCTCAATCGAGGGGCCGCTAAGCACGGGCCTGCCTAACGCCGCTGGTTCAAGCACATTATGCCCGCCCAGCGGCACCAGGCTTCCTCCTACAAAGGCCACACTGCCTACGGCGTACAGCATCGCCAGCTCACCGAGCGTATCTCCCAGGTAGACTTGGGTTTGCGCTGTGACGGGCTGATGTTGGCTGCGGCGGCTTAATACCCATCCTTGCGTTTCACAACGTTTAGCGACTTCATCAAAGCGCCGGGGATGACGCGGTACCAGCACCAACAGCGCGTCGGGGTAGCGCGCAAGCACTTGGCGGTGGGCCTCCAGCAGCAGTGCTTCTTCGCCGTCACGCGTCGAGCCCGCCACCCAGACCGGCCGCCCACCCCACTTTTGGTGTAAGCGCTCACCCTCTTTAGTACTACTGTCTTGGCTGACCAACTCAAACTTCAGCGAGCCAACAATGCGAGTGATTTCAGTGTTACAACCCAGGGCATTAAAGCGTTCGGCATCTGCCGGGGATTTGGCGGCGAGCCAGCTAATATCGGCAAGCATGCTGGCCATCAACGGTCGCAGGCGTTGGTAGCGTGTGAAAGCACGAGGCGATAAGCGACCATTCACTATCGCCACAGGCACTCCCTGCTGGCGACAGGCGTGAATCAGGTTGGGCCACAGCTCGGTTTCAAACAGGATGGCGAGTTTGGGCTGAACATGGCGTACAAAGCGCTTCGCGGTGCCAGGGAAGTCCAGCGGTAGGAAACGATGGGCGAGGCGCACCTGATCTGCCGCGGTTTGCTCACTCATCAGCGCTTGGGCCTGTTGGGCGCCGGTGGCGGTCATAGTGGTGATCAGTAGACTATGCGCTGGGTAACGCGCTAATAGCCCCTCGATCAGCGGTCGAGCGGCGCGTACTTCCCCCACTGAGGCACAATGTAGCCAAATGCGTGGCGCGGGAGCCAGCGACCCAAGGTGCAACCCCAGCCGCTGAAGGCGTGAGTAAGTGGGCACTTGCTCACGCCAGATACGCCAAGCGATCAATGGTGCCAAGCCATACAGTACCGCTGAGTAGACAAGCCGGGGCCAAGAGGGTGAAGCCATTAGCGCTCGCGGTCTAAAATGGAGCTAATCATCGCCGAGGTCGAAACACCGTCTTCAAAGCCGAGTACTCTGACCTCGCCACCGTTGGCTACCACCGCCGCGCCGCCCGCGATATCTTCTGGCCGGTAATCACCGCCTTTGACCAAAATATCCGGCAATACCGCTTCGATCAGTGCCTGAGGGGTGTCGTCGCTGAACGGCACCACCCAGTCGACGGCGCCGAGCCCTGCCAGTACCTGCATGCGACGGTTCAAGGGATTGATTGGCCGTTTAGGCCCTTTCAGGCGGCCAATGGAGGCATCATCGTTTACTGCGACAATCAATCGATCACCCAACCGTTTGGCTTGCTCCAAATAAGCGACGTGGCCCGCGTGCAGAATATCGAAGCAGCCGTTGGTCATCACCACCTGCTCACCGCGCAACTGGGCGGCGCGCACGGCCTCCACCAGCACGGTAGGCTCAATCACTCCGAACTCGGCCAGCTTATCGCCGTGTAGCGCGGTATAGAGTTCGGCAATCGACAGTGTGGCCGTGCCCGGCTTGGCCACCACCAGTCCGGCCCCCAGATTGGCTAGCATCATCGCTTCAGGGAAAGCATGCCCCGCCGCTAACGCTAGCCCCATCAAGCCAATCACCGTATCCCCTGCCCCCGTCACATCGAAGACTTCTTGAGCGCGGGTAGGTAGGTGTAACGGCGTATGCCCTTCACGAATCAGGGTCATGCCCTTTTCGCTGCGAGTCACCAGCAGCGCTTCCAGCTCAAGCTCGGCACGCAGCGCCTCGCCTCTCGTAGCAAGCTCCGCATCGGTGGCACACGCGCCGACCACGGCTTCAAACTCCGTTAGATTGGGAGTGATTAAACTCGCTCCGCGGTACTTGCTGAAGTCTTGCCCTTTCGGGTCGATCAGCACCCGCTTGCCATGGGCACGTGCCTTGGCAATTAGGCTTTCTACCTGGTTCAGTGTGCCTTTACCGTAATCGGAAAGAATCACCACATCGCAGTAGGGCAGCGCCTTTTCTACCTCGGCCAGTAGCTCACGGGTATCGACACTGTCTAGGCGCTGCTCGAAATCCAGGCGCAGCAATTGCTGGTTGCGACTCATCACGCGAAGCTTGGTGATGGTCGGTATTTGGGCGCTTCGTTGAAAGTGAGTACTTACATCAGAAGCAGATAAACTCGCTTCGAGCAGCTGTGCATTTTCATCGTTGCCAACCACGCCTGCCAATACGGCATGGCCGCCTAGCGAAGTGATGTTCAGTGCCACGTTAGCTGCGCCACCCGGCCGATCTTCTACGTCTTCTACGCGCACCACGGGTACGGGAGCTTCTGGCGAGATACGCGACGTGCCGCCGTGCCAATAGCGGTCCAACATTACATCACCAATGACCAGTACCCGGGCGTGTTCCAAGGCAGTTAAATCAATTTTCATGCAGGCTCCCTGCGCTGGTGTTAGCGGCAGCATGCGCCAACAGTGAATCCAGCTTAACAATGACGTCGTCGGCTTTAATCAGCATCATGGCGCTGGGGTGGCGTACCCGCTGCCCCCAACTCACCTCATCGACCGATTTATGCAAATAGGTGCGCACTGCCTCGGGATAGGCGTTGACCGCAAACTCACGCCACAAATAGGGCGCGGCGCGCTGGGGATTAGTCGATGCATAGAGCCCCAAAGCGGGTGTACCCATGGCATTGGCCATATGAATAGGGCCAGTGTCCGGGGCAATCACCGCTTGAGCGTGATCAATCAGCGCTAATACCCCTTTTAGCGAGGTACCCCCAATGGCATTAATCACACTGCCCGGCTGACAAAGCGCTTCGATTTGATCACCGATCTCTCGCTCCAGGGCGCTGCCACCACCGGTCAACACACTTTTGAGTCCGTACTGCACCCAAGCATGCTCAATGACGCTGGCATAGCCTTCCACAGACCAGTTGCGAAAATTGCGTAGGCGAACATTACTGCAGGGGTTAATGACGAGATATGGCGCCTCACCACTGATGACTTGGGCTTCATTACGTGCCGTATCGGGCACAGGTAAATCCCACGCTAGGCGGTCGTCCTTTACGCCGAGCACCCGTGCAAAGTCCATAAATGACTCCAGCACATGAGCATTGGGGTGCGGCGCAAGCTGGTGCTGGGTGAACCAGTGCTGAGCATCTTTGGCGCGCGCCTTGTCATAGCCCACGCGTACCGTGGCTTTAAGCCCAAGTGACAGCACGCTAGCGCGAATCGCCTGCTGCATATGTAGCAGCACATCGAAGCGCGCATCGGCGAGCTGCCGCCAGAGCGCACGCATACCGGCAATACCGGTCGACTTGTCGTAAACAACGAACTCGACCCCGGAAAGCCCCGCCAGTAGACTGTGCTCCCCCTTGCCGATAATCCAGGTAATGCGCGCATCGGGCCACTGGCGCTGCAACGCCCGCACCGTGGGCACGAGATTGCACACGTCTCCTAACGCGGAGAGGCGCAAAATGGCAATGTGGTTAGGCTGAACAGGCAGAGAGGGCTTCATGCGCTTAGCGGCACTCCGGCAGAAAAATGGGCTCATTTTACATGATGCAGACAGTTTATGTGACGCGCCGGGCACACACCAAATCGATCCTGCTCTATTCACTGCCAAATACTGGCGTGAACGCGGTTTAATTGTGGGCGAAGCACCTGGTCGGGGCAGTAGTCTGTTTTTACAGGCAACGCCGACTGAACAATGGGCGCTCAGACCTTATCGCCGCGGTGGTATGGTGGCTAGATTAAGTACAAAACGCTATTTGTGGACTGGCGCCGAACGCACCCGCGCATTTCGTGAACTGCGCTTGACCGCCGCGCTTTTTGAACAAGGACTACCGGTACCGCGCCCTGTTGCCAGCTGTGTGACCCGCCATGGGCTGACGTATGAAGCCGCCCTGATAACCGTACGTATTGCCGGTGCCAAAGCGCTGGCCGAGCTGCTCGCTAACGATCAGGCCGATGAAGCGCTGTTAAAGCGGGTAGGTGAAATGATACGCCGTTTTCATCAGGTCGGGCTCGATCATGTCGATCTGAACGCGCGTAATATTCTCGTCGACCCAAGTGGCACGCCATGGTTGATTGATCTCGACCGCTGTCGTCTGCGGGTGGCAGGGAAATGGCAGGCAGATAATTTAGAGAGACTGGCGCGTTCTTTCAAGAAGTTTACCGACGCACCGCTTATGCCAATCATATATCATGGGTATCGCAGCTGAACTAATGCGAGCATTGCCCAAGCTTCATCATATAGCCATCGTTAATAACCATACTTAGGCAGTTATTGGATAGAATAATATAAAAAGCGGAGTTGATGTTTGAGTAATTACGCTGGGGCGTAAGCCGAAAGAAAACAACTATTTCACGGGCTCAGCTGACCTGTCTTCTCAAAATATTTTTGCATTACTAGCAACCCAATAAGGTGCTCTTGTTTTCGATCTAAAAACTGATTTACATAGTTATTAGCATTTTCAATTATACACTTTGCTTCACCAGCGTGTTCCCGATAATAAATTAGCTTTTCTTCTAAATCTGAATAATCATCAGCAAGTTCAACATAGTGAAAGCCTGGCTCAAGCGTTCCCTCCATGAACCAAGTTTCATATTTAGGCTTGGTCATGAAGCATAATGAGTTAGAGGCCATTATCCATTTCAAGTTAGTAGCTACGTCATTCCCCTCGATACTTAGTATAAACTTATAGCCCAATTGCTCATTAATGCTCATATAGGGTCGCCCCCATGGCTGATCCTGAGCACTTTTGTGGCTATCACCCACATTACACAAAGGATGATGATGAAATTTTTCTACAAAATTTTGACGATGCTGCTGATGACAGGCACCTCGCCACACCAATTGATTTTTTTTATCATCAAATCTAACCTTATCTTTTACGAAAAAATAGTGCCTTACCCTATTTAACTTTAGCAGAACAGAACACTGGTTATTTGGACTGATCGGACGACTTTTTACAAACGAGGGCTCTTGTGGCACTGTACGGATGTCACCAGGTAAAAAATGAAATTTCAGAGCATCCTCAAAACGCGACAAATAGCGTTTCATATCAATATAATAAGACCAGCTTTTCTGATTCGAAAAACGACTAATCTTTACTGCTTGATTATTGAGCTTTGACTGATCAGAAAGCTGGTTATAGTAGTTTACACGGCTTTCAATATAATTTTTTTTGGTACCTGCTGGTAAGTTAGCAAAGTCGGTTAAATATTTTTCCCTTTCAAAAAAATAGTATTGCCTAGGCAAGCCTATTTCCAAGACACCATTACTATAAAACTTAAACTTATGGTAGTTAGCCTTAAGGCGTTCAATATAAGACATAATCTCAAGCTCTTTATATTATAAAAGCAACACTAGAGGGAAAGATATAACTTCAAATATGAATCGGCCATCGTCTCAGGAGAGTAACTCGCTAATTGTGCAAAAGCGTTATCTGCTAGCATATTTCGCTGCAGATCATTGCCCATTAGCACTTCAATCCCTTCGATCAATTTTTCAGCGTTACTGGGAGGCACTAAATAGCCCGTCGTGTGATGCTTTACTATATCGGGAATCCCTCCAACATCACTCGCAATAATTGGGATTTTGGCATTCATCACATCGAGTAGCACTGAGCCCAATCCTTCATTTCTGGAAGGGAAAGCAAACAGGTCTAGCGCTGGCAAATAGTCTCCCATATTAGGTTTGAATCCCATCCAAAGAACATTATCCAAATCGCTACTTTCCTGATGAAGTACCAGCTCATCCTCACCTCTACCAAAGAATAGAAACAATATCTCGGGTCGAGTGGTCTGGAGTTGACGAGCTGCCTCTAACAAAGTTCGCTGGCCTTTATGGCGATCTACCAGGGCACCAGCATGCCCGACAATAAAACGTTGGCGATAACGGCCTCGTAATTCTTTTGCCACAGTATGATCAGGAAAAACGGGCGTAAAGGCACTTGGTATAATAGGGATTTTCGAAGAAATCAGGGTGCTTATTTCACGCGCTATAACGCTTGATATAGCGACACAGTAGCTAGCACTACGATAAAAAACCTTGTTGCTGAATTTTCGCTTCACAGGCGTATCGACACGACGCGTAATGATATAAGGCGTTAAGAACAACTTGCTATGAAGCCATGCCCAGTGAACGGCCTTTGCCTCATGCGCATGCACTACGTCGGCTTTACCTGCTTGCCAATGGCCTGCCAATTGATGACTGGCATTGCAAAATTCTACTCCATGGGTAGCTGATAACTCTTCGCGTAAAGGAGAGAATGGCTGACAGACCAGCGTCTGTCGACTCACTTTATCAGACTTAGCTAATGCTTGTATCAACAGGACAGTTTGGCGTTCTCCCCCGCGAAAACCACTAGCCAGATTGACATGAATGATGTGCAAAAACGCCTCACTGAAGATACGGTGACTATAAAGCCGCTATAATAGCATTCGCTCCCCACCTTCTAACAGGATCGACATATCTATGCCCCCTGGCGTTAGCGTTGTTATCATCACCCGAAATGCTGCCTCAACGTTAAAAAATACACTGGATGCTGTGCAGTGTTTTGAAAACGTGGTGATTTACGATAACGGCTCAAACGATGATACCTGCCACATTGCAGCGACTTATCCTAACGTTTCATTATACCAAGGTGACTTTCTTGGCTTTGGCCCCACCAAGCGTCACGCTGTTTCATTAGCCAAACACGACTGGATACTTTCCCTAGATGCTGATGAGGCGCCATCCCCTGCGCTTATCGCATCTATTAACCGATGGGTTAGCAGCGCAACATCCAGCGACTTGGGCGAAGTGTTGCGTGAAAACTGGATGATGGGTCGGCCAGTGCACTACTCTGGATGGGGCAATGACTGGCTAATTCGTCTCTTCAATCGTCGCAGCCATAATTTCAACGATGCCATGGTTCACGAAGCGATAACAGTGAGCAGCATTAGCCGAGTACAGCGTTTATCAGGTATTATTACGCATGCCGCCGTGACAGATTTGTCTCAGTTTTTAGAAAAAATAAATCGCTACTCAAACATTCGCGCTGAATCTGGGAAATTAAAGCATTACTCAGTGCCAGCCATATTTTGCAAGGCAGTCTTTGCTTTTCTACGTACCTATCTGCTGCAACAAGGGTGGCGCGATGGCTGGAGAGGGTTAGTAATATCAGTATCGAATGCTAATGGTGTATTTTGGAAATACATAAAAAGCTTTGCTAAACACAAAGCGTAATTTATAAAAAGTGCTATATAGAAGGCCCTATCATGGAAGACGTGCCAACAGCAGTTATTGCGATTCGGAACCTAAATAAGACGACTGGCGCTGCGCGAATCGCTTTACAGCAAATTTCAATATTAAAAGAAATGGGTTTTTTAGTAACTGTCATATGTGAAAAGGCTAGCAAACGAACAATCAACTCCTACGGCGCAGATTTAAAAACTGTCAACAAGCTACCCTTAGGAAGCTACTTAAGACGGCTGTGGTTTAATAATAGAGCTAACGCTTGGTGTAAAAAAAACAACCCAACGTTGACTATAAGCCATGGCGACACGGACAATGCTGATATAATTTTCATGCACAATTGCGTTGTTCTTGCACAAGAAATAATACAACCTGAAAAAGCGCATCAACAAAACAGTGTTTCAAAAATACATCAAAAAATACTTAATAACAAAAGCAGCCAACATATTGTTGCTAACTCCCAATTGATGGCTAATGATTTATCTGTTAGATACGCCATTCCAACTAACAAAATCAGCGTTTCCTATCCTGGCTTTGACTCAACTCAATTTAACGTCTCTAAAAAAACAATGTTTAGACATAAGAAACGGGATGAACTAGGCATAGGAAAAGAAGAAAAACTAATTGGTTTAATTACCTCTGGTGATTTTAAAAAAAGGAATTTAAATTTATTCATTGAAATTGCTAACCATTTAATTAAAAAATCCAGCATTTCATACCGCTTTATTGTCATTGGGCAGGGCGACATAGAAACCTATAAAGAAAAAGCAGAACAGTTGGGTGTTTCCCAGTATTTCATATGGAAAAAAACGGTTTCGGAGGTCGAACAGTATTATGCCGCTCTAGATCTCTTCGTTTTGCCTGCGCATATTGAAGAATTTGGTTGTGTTATACTTGAGGCCATGGCTTGTTCAACATTAACCTTAGTGTCTGAACGTGTTGGCGCTGGAGAACTGTTACACGATAAGCTAACAGATTTGATTGTTGAAGGCTATCTGCCAGAGGAGTGGGCGCGCAAGGTTGAAGACCTCATGTGCACCGACAATTCACTTATAAACAACCAGCTAGTCGAAACGGCCAGTGGTTATACATATGAGTATCAATACCAAGCGCTGCAATCCTTAATTGCAGAACATATCAAAGATAATATCAAGGATGATATATGTACAACTCACTCAAAGAAATAAAAAGACAAATAAAAGATAGTGAAAAAATAATTCTAAATGACGATAACATTTTGTCTTACGGATCAAATCGCATTTGTTATTTCGATGAAGCCAACCCATCACAACTAATAAAAATTGCTCGACACCCAGAAAACTGGGTCAAAGACCATCGACAAAGTTTTTCCGAATGGTATATATCAACATCTCTGGTCACAAGAGAAAAAGATTGTCGTATTAGTCACTGTCAAGGCTGGGTGAGAACAAATAAAGGCCCTGGCTTAGTGGTCGACCGAATTGTTGATGACCATGGCCAATCGGTTACTTTACGTAAGCTTTTATTTAGACGAGAGCTCACTGTCGAGCAAGCCGTATGTTTAGTAGAAAATATCGTTGGTAATTTTTCTACTAACGGCATTCCTGCTTCTGATTTCAATATTGACAATTTTGTCATAGAGGGCGAACACATTAACAAAAAACTGATCATGATTGATGGCTTTTCACCTAAAAAAATAAACCTGAAAACACAATTACTATTAAAGAGTAAAACTCTATCAAATTGTTATACCAACCGAAAATGGCGACGGACAAAATCAAGATTTACCTATTGTGCGCAAAAAGTTTATGCTGGTGATTATCGTTTTGCCGCAGCAACGCCTCTGAGTGATATCTCAAACAGGTCGTCAGGCATCTAATAGTGACGCCCTAATATTAAATTTTAATTTGCCTGATAACGTAGGTTGCCTATGAATCCTCGTGCTATTCGCCAAATAGCGATCGTGACTATCGGCCTTTGCTTAGGCTATACCGTCACGGTACTGACTCGTCTGCCTTGGTGGACGCTATTTTTCGTGGCGGCCATTTGGATTGGTGTAGGACTAAAACTCCGCTGGGGAGAGCCTGCCAATGCACGTTACCGTAAGATGTGGCCGTGGTCGCTTTTACCGCTAAGCCTCTGGGGTGTCTACGTCTACTTAGCAGATAGTTTCGGCATCGTCGATTTGGGTGCGGTGTTTTTTCATCTCCAGGCAGGTATGGCCGAGCATGGCGGTGCCGGTAAAATGCTCTCTGCTGTGCTTTATACGCTGATAATGATCGGTGTGCTGGCAGCCGTTACGTGGTTATCACGCCATGACCAACGCTGGCGATTAGCCGAACGCTTTTTTGCTATTTTACTGTTGGCCAGTAACCCGCTGTTGTTTGGACTAGGCCAACGCAGCGCCGCGATTGTCACTGATGACGGTGCTTGGCTGGATCGCCGTTATAAGCCGCCCCCCAGTGAAGAGTTAAGAGAGGCCCCTAACCTACTTCTCTTGTACCTAGAAAGCATAGAGCGCACCTATGCCGATGAAATATTCGGTGATACTTACACCCACCTCAACGCGCTGGGGCAAGAAGGCGTCGTGTTTGAAGGTGTCCGACAGATGGATAACACCGGTTGGACGATGGCGGGCATGATAGCCAGCCAATGCGGTGTGCCCTTGATGCCTGCAGGGCTGCTTCACGACAGCCAGTTTGAACCGCTTTCGAAAGTGGTACCTGGCGTCGACTGCCTTGGCGATATACTCGCTGCGCAGGGCTACCAGCTCAGCTACCTGGGCGGAGCCAGTACTCAGTTTGCGGGTAAGGGGCTTTTCTATCGCGGCCATCAATTCAATACCGTTCAAGGACGTGAAGAGTTAGAGCCGCAGTTGAGCGATCCAGAGTATGTCAATAGTTGGGGGCTGTACGATGACACCCTCTATGACATTACCGCTGACGAAATCCGGCGATTGGAAAAAGAGGATAACGGCCCCTGGGGGGTGGTAACACTTAATTTGGCAGGCCATGCACCCAATGGATACCCTTCCCAATCTTGCGAAAAGCAGCAGGGAGAGTTTGACGGGCAGGATATTCTTTACTCGGTCAAGTGCTCCACATGGCTTGCCCGAGATTTAATTGGCCGCTTGAAAAGCGAAGGGTTACTCGACAATACGCTGGTGGTAATACTCAGCGACCACCTGACCATGCGGGTGTCAGTGTGGGATCAATTAACGGCGCTTGATCGTGACAACACCCTCATCATGATAGGTGATGATATTCAGCCGCAGCGTATTCGTCGCGATGCCACCATGCTGGACGTCTTTCCCACGTTGTTGGATGCGCTAGGTTTTCGCTTAGAACGTAGCCGGGCGGGGTTAGGCACGTCGCTGTTTAGTGATCAACGGACACTGGTCGAAGCGCATGGCATCGAAGTACTCAACGAGCGCCTCAGAGAAGAGACAGCGCTGCAGCACCGCCTCTGGGAAGGCATCTCTCCTCAGCGCCGTGAAACCGACGAGCTCTCTTCGCAACAGCAAACCGTGGAAACGCCCGCCGATCTCGCCGATGAAGTGGAGCTCAGCCATTAGTAATGATGCTTTCCCGAGGATGAGACGCATGGATCTGTTGGTATACCTGCTCGACACTTAACTCATTTAGGCAGTTGGTATGCCCCAAAGGGCAGGTACGCTGAAAGCACGGCGAACAGGAAAGCCCTAGATAGTGAATCACTGAATTATCCGTCAACGGCGGTGTGTAGGCGGGCGAAGAAGAGCCATATAACGCATGGATGCGAACGCCTACCGCGGCGGCCACATGCATCAAACCCGAGTCATTGGTCACCACTTGCCCACAGTCCGCCAGCAAGTCAACGGCATCGGCCAGCTGCGTTTTACCGCATAAGTTATGGGCATGAGCCAGCCCCTGCGTAATGTCTTCGCCCGCGGGGTGATCCTTGGCGCCGCCCAGCACCCGCACTTCAAAGCCTTCTTTCACCAACCGTTTTGCTAATCTGTGAAAGTAAGTGATCGGCCACTGCTTGGCGGGGCCATATTCAGCGCCCGGCATCATACCAATCGCCTTGCGCGATGAAAGCGAATGCGTCAGACGTAAGTTAACCAGGTTATCGCGATCAACCTGCAACTGTGGCTTGGGCAACATAAAGTCACCGCTGGTCGCTTCTTCAAGGGGTAGCCCTAGCGACACAAAGCGCTTTACCGTTTGATCCAGTACCTGCTTTTCGAGCTTACGGCGCTCGTTAAGAAGACCATAGCGATGCTCGCCTACAAAACCCACACGCTCAGGTATGCGCGCCATAAAGGGCACCAACGCGGCTTTCCAAGAACGCGGCAAGACAATCGCACGATCGAATCGCCCCCTTAGGCGGCTGGCGAGCTCGCGGCGGCTGGCCAAGCCAAATTCGCCATGACCAACCGCTAAGGGCAATACCTCATCCACCTCAGGCATGCGCTCTAAAATAGGCTGCGACCAGGCGGGGGCCACCACCCCTATCGTGGCATCTGGCTGTCGGGCTTTTAGGGTCATGAACAGGCTTTGCGCCATGACCATATCACCGACCCAAGAAGGGCCAATCACCAGCAAGCGCTGTGCCGACTTAGCCATTTAACCACCCCAAGTAGGCCTTGACCCCTTGAGCAACGGTCTTAAATTCAATATCGCAGCCGCTCTCGCGTAAGTTGCTAATATCAGCGCGGGTATAGCTCTGATAGCGTCCTTTCAACTCTTCAGGGAAGGCAATGTAATCGATCTCGCCTTTACCATAGAAGTCGATCACCGCTTCGCCAATTGCTTTGAAGGGTTCTGCGCGCCCGGTGCCTAAATTGAAGATGCCAGACTGGTCAGGATGATCCAGGAACCAGAGATTCACGTCGACCACATCGCCGACATAGACGAAATCGCGGCTCTGCATACCCGCCTCATACCCGCCATAGGCGCCGAACAGCTTCAGCGTTTCGCCATTACGGACTTGCAGATGATTGTGGTACGCCACGCTGGCCATTTTGCCCTTGTGCTGTTCCCGCGGGCCGTACACGTTAAAATAACGAAAGCCGACTACTTGCGTGGTTAGCTCGCTCCAGCGCGAACGCACGTGCTGATCGAACAGCAGTTTGGAATAGCCATAAACGTTAAGTGGCTTTTCGCATTCCGGTACCTCTTTGAAAACCTCGCTGCCGCCATAGGTGGCCGCCGATGATGCGTATAAAAAGGGGATGCCTTGCTGCTCGCAGTAATTAAGCAGCACTTTGGAGTACTCGAAGTTATTTTCCATCATGTAGTGGCCATCCCACTCGGTAGTATCCGAGCAGGCGCCTTCATGGAAAATGGCATCGATGGTAGGCAAATCGACGTCTTCTCCTTTCAGGGCAGCTTTTACTCTGGCCAGGAAGTCATCTTTATCCAGATAATCCGCCAGCGTACAGTCGGCCAAGTTGACGAATTTGGTGCCATCGCGCAGATCATCGACCACCATCACATCATCACGACCACGGCTATTCAGTGCTTTTACTATGTTGGCCCCGATAAAACCGGCACCGCCTGTTACCACAATCATGCTGTTCTCCTTACCTAACGCGGCTTGTTGGCATACGTGCCTATAACCCATCTGCCTAGGATTGTATACTTGACGCCTTATGAATTCATGGCCAACGGTGCTTTCCGCGATGAGTGTCTCGACAAACCAATCGACACCCGATGTGTCGACCTTTCAAGGCTTGATCCTTGCTCTGCAGCAATACTGGGCAGAACAGGGCTGTGTCATCCTTCAGCCGCTCGATATGGAAGTCGGCGCGGGCACCTTCCACCCCGCTACTTTCCTGCGCGCGATTGGCCCCGAAACCTGGAACGCCGCTTATGTGCAGCCTTCAAGGCGCCCTACTGATGGCCGCTATGGCGAGAACCCTAACCGCCTACAGCACTACTATCAGTTTCAGGTGGTGATGAAGCCATCGCCAAGCAACCTGCAGGAGCTTTATCTGGGCTCACTCAAGCGGCTTGGTCTCGACCCGCTGATTCATGATGTGCGCTTTGTCGAGGATAACTGGGAATCTCCCACCTTGGGCGCTTGGGGCCTGGGCTGGGAAATCTGGTTGAACGGCATGGAAGTCACCCAGTTTACCTATTTTCAGCAAGCGGGTGGCATCGAGTGCTATCCGGTTACCGGCGAACTGACCTACGGGCTTGAGCGTATCGCCATGTACCTGCAGGACGTCGACAGTGTTTACGATCTCGTCTGGGCGATCGCTCCGGATGGCAGCAAAGTCACCTACGGCGATGTATATCTGCAGAACGAACGCGAGCAGTCTACTTACAACTTTGAACACGCCGATGTGGATCAACTGTTTGCTAACTTTGATCACCAGGAGAAGGAGTGTGGCAAGCTGCTCACTGCCAACCTGCCGCTGCCCGCCTACGAACAGGTTTTGAAGGCTTCGCACACGTTTAACCTATTGGATGCTCGTCACGCCATTTCGGTTACCGAACGTCAGCGTTTTATTCTGCGCGTGCGTACCATGGCTCGCGACGTGGCCACTGCCTACTTTGAGTCGCGTAAGGCAGAAGGTTTCCCCATGGCGCCAGAAATACTTCGCCGCGAACTGTTGCAAGAGCTACTCGCCGATCAGGGAGACGACTAAATGGCTGTTGATACGCTTATATTAGAACTCGGTGCTGAAGAGCTACCACCCACGGCCCTGGATACACTGTCCGATGCATTTGCCGCAGGTATTGCCAAAGGGTTGCAGGAAGCGGACGTACCGTTCGTAAGCATTAGCGCCTTTGCCACGCCGCGCCGATTGGCGGTACAAGTGACGGAGTTGGCTGACAAACAGCCTGATCGCGAGGTAGAACGTCGCGGTCCCGCCGTGGCAGCGGCTTTTAAGGATGGCGTGCCCACCAAAGCGGCTGAAGGCTTTGCCCGCTCCTGTGGCGTTAGCGTGGACGAGCTGATCCACCTGGAAACCGATAAAGGCACTTGGCTTGGCTACCGCGAACAGCAACAGGGTGAGTCTGTTCAAGCGCTGCTGCCCGAGATTCTGCGTAAAACTATCACCTCGCTGCCCGTGCCTAAGAACATGCGCTGGGGAGCTTCCCGCGTTGAGTTCTCACGTCCCGTGCACTGGTTAGTGGCACTGTATGGTAGTGACGTTGTGGCTGCCGAAGCGCTAGGCCTTCAGGCAAGCTGTACCACTTACGGCCACCGCTTCCACGCCCCTGATGCTATCCAGTTAACCCATGCCGATGAGTATGTGGCTACGCTTGAAAATGCTTACGTGCTGGTGGACCGAGAGCAGCGTCGCGAGCGCATCCGTGAGCAGGTGCTGGCAGAAGCCGAAGTGCAAGAAGCCACGGCCGTTATTGATGAAGACCTTCTAGTCGAAGTCAGCGGTTTGGTGGAATGGCCCGTCGCACTGACCGGCAGTTTTGATGAGCGCTTCCTAGAAGTACCTGCCGAGTGCCTGATCTCCTCGATGAAGGCAAACCAGAAATATTTTCATTTATTAGATGATCAGGGCAAGTTAAAACCGCTCTTTATCACCATCGCCAATATCGATAGCGCCGACCCCGACCAGGTCATCGCCGGTAACGAGAAAGTCATCCGTCCGCGCCTCGCCGACGCGGCGTTTTTCTACGATACCGACCGCAAGCACTCACTGGCCTCGCGTATCCCCCAGTTGGAAAGCGTGGTTTTCCAGCAGCAGCTCGGCACCCTGGCAGACAAGGCTCGTCGTAGTACCGCCATCGCTGCCTTTATCGCAGAGCGGATTAACGGCGATGTGGGGCATGCCCAACGCGCCGTCGCACTTGCCAAATGTGACCTAGTCACCGAGATGGTGCTCGAATTCCCCGAGCTTCAGGGCATCATGGGACGTTACTACGCCGAGCAGGACGGTGAGCCCGCTGAGGTTTCTCAAGCGCTCGAGGAGCAGTACCTGCCGCGGTTCGCCACGGATGTCATTCCTCAGAGTGAGACCGGCAAGGCGTTAGCCCTGGCTGATCGACTGGATACCCTGGTGGGTATCTTCGGTATTGGGCAACGCCCCACCGGCGCGAAGGATCCCTTTGCGCTACGCCGTGCATCGATTGGTGTGCTCAACATTCTGATCAAAGGCGAGCTGGATCTTGACCTGCGCGAGCTGCTCACCGTCGCTGTCGAGCAACACCAACGCCTACCCAAGGCCGATGGTTTGGTTGAGGACGTGCTGACCTACATGCTGGATCGCTTCCGTGCCTGGGGCCAGGAAGAAGGCATCAGTGCTGAAATGTATCTTGCCGTCCGCGCTCGTCCGGTGACCAATCCCCTCGACTTCGCTCGTCGCCTGCGGGCTGTAAAAGCCTTTGCTCAGCGAGATGAAGCAGCCGCATTGGCAGCCGCTAACAAGCGTGTCTCCAACATTCTGGCTAAGCAAGAGCATGATGGTAGCACCGAAGTTGATCAAAGCTTGTTGCAAGAAGATGCAGAGAGAGTGCTATTTGATGCCGTAAAGAGTAGCCAAGCGAAGGTGGCACCACTATTTGCTGCGGGAGACTACCAACAGGCACTCGATGCACTCGCCACACTGCGTGCACCGGTAGATGCTTTCTTTGACCAGGTAATGGTAATGGCGGATGACCCGGCTATTCAGCGCAACCGCTTGGCCCTACTTGCTAGCCTTCAAGCGCTATTCCTAGAAGTGGCCGATATCTCACTTCTTCCCCAATAGTCATTGATTGATTGATCGCACACAAGCCCAGCCGTCTTAACGGTTGGGCTTTTTTGTTGGCTACCAAGACGTGTTTCACGTGAAACACTGCTGCGAGTCCGAGGTAAGATAGTCGATAACAAAAGCGGATAGAAAGTTTCGCCGACAACCCCCTACCAATAGGATTTCTATGCTGAGTGCCGAAAAACTTGTCATTTTGGATCGTGACGGCGTCATTAATCATGATTCTGATGCCTACATAAAATCTCTTGATGAATGGGTGCCCTACCCTTCTTCAATTACCTCGATTGGTCGACTCAGCCATGCGGGTTTTACAGTGGTAGTGGCGACCAATCAGTCGGGCATCGCGCGTGGCTATTATGATGAAGCAACGCTCCAGAGTATGCATGATCGCTTGATAGCGTTGGTGGAAAAGGAAGGCGGACACATCGCTCACATCGCCTACTGCCCCCATGGGCCTAACGACAACTGCCAATGCCGTAAACCACTGCCTGGAATGCTGCATCAGATTCAGCAGCAGTTGGGACTAACAAGCCTGACGGGAAGTTGGATGGTTGGCGACAGTTTGAGAGATTTACAAGCGGGGGAAACAGTTGGCTGTCGTACCGTACTGGTTAGAACCGGAAAAGGAGCAAACACTGAAGCCAAGGGTGTAGGGCTTGAAAAAGCGCATACTTTCGATGATTTAGCGCACTTTGTGGACTGGCTGATCACCGATAACCCACTGTAAAAAAAGCGCCGCTAGGAGACTAGCGGCGCTTTTCGTTAATGATCGTCACTATGTTTCACGTGAAACATATGACGGTAGTAGCAAACATCTCTTATACGTCCAGGTTAGCCACTAGCGCATTGGTTTCGATGAAGTCGCGGCGTGGTTCAACGTCATCGCCCATCAACGTGTTGAACATCATGTCAGCACCCACGGCATCTTCGATAGTCACACGTAGCATACGGCGACTATCCGGATCCATCGTCGTATCCCACAGCTGATCCGGATTCATTTCACCCAGACCTTTATAACGCTGCACCGATAGACCACGCTGGCCCTCTTGCATCAGCCATGCCAGCACTTCGGAGAAGTGAGATACAGGCTTTTGACGCTCCCCTCGGGCAATAAAGGCGCCCTCTTCAAGGAAGCCATCCAGCGTTTCGCCCAACTCAGCGATGCCCCGATAATCAGCGCTTTCAAAGAAGTCGAGTCCCCACGTGTACTCCGTGGTCACACCATGAGCCACCAGCGAGACGGTAGGTAGGAAGAGACCACGTTCAGAATCTTCTTGAAGGTGGAAGTGATAACGCGGACCACCTTCATAGGCAACCATGTCATCCATGCTCTTCTGAATTTCATCAATCCAGTTTTGCATGGTTACGCGATCTTTCAGGCTTTCTTCACCTTTAAGCGCGGACGTATGAATGATCTGCTTGAGCACTTCATTGGGGTAAACCCGTGACAAGCGATCAATCCGTTTCATGACGTTACGATACTGGTTTACCAGCGTTTCTAACTGAGAACCCGAGATACCTGGTGCATTGGCATTAACGTGCAAGCCAGCGCCATCCAGGGCTGTGGTAGTCAAGTAATCCACCATCGCCTGCTCGTCTTTGAGATAAAGCTCTTGCTTACCGCGCTTGATTTTATATAACGGCGGCTGGGCAATGAAAATATGGCCACGCTCAATCAATTCAGGCATCTGACGGAAAAAGAACGTCAGCAAGAGTGTACGAATATGCGAGCCATCCACATCGGCATCGGTCATGATAATGACGGAGTGGTAGCGTAGCTTATCGGGGTTGAACTCTTCGCGGCCAATGCCGCAGCCAAGCGCCGTAATCAAGGTACCTACTTCTGCAGACGAGAGCATTTTATCAAAACGCGCCTTCTCGACGTTTAAGATTTTACCTTTGAGCGGCAAGATCGCTTGGGTACGACGATCCCGGCCCTGTTTGGCACTGCCCCCTGCCGAGTCACCCTCCACCAAGTAAAGCTCTGATTGGCTGGGGTCTTTTTCCTGGCAATCCGCCAGTTTGCCAGGCAAGCCCGCAATATCCAGTGCGCCTTTGCGACGGGTCATATCACGCGCCTTGCGAGCAGCTTCGCGCGCCCGCGCGGCATCCAACATCTTATTGACGATTGCTTTAGCTTCGTTTGGCTTTTCAATAAGGTAGTCAGAAAAGAGGCGGCTCATTTCCTGCTCGACTGCGGTCTTAACTTCGCTGGAAACAAGCTTGTCTTTTGTTTGCGATGAAAACTTCGGATCAGGCACTTTGACCGAAATAATCGCCGTTAAGCCCTCACGTGCGTCATCGCCGGTCGTATTGACCTTGGCTTTTTTGAGCAGATTTTCAGCTTCAATATAGTTATTGAGCGTACGTGTAAGGCCCGCACGGAAGCCAGCCAAGTGGGCGCCCCCGTCCCGCTGGGGAATATTGTTGGTATAGCAAAAGATGTTTTCAGTGAAAGCTTCGCTCCACTGCATGGCTACCTCAACTTCAACGCCATCATCACGAACCGCGTTAAAGTGGAAAACCGGGTTAATGACCGTTTTATTGGTATTAAGGTGATCAACAAACGCTCTCAAACCACCTTCGTAGTGGAATAGTTCTTCTTTGCCGGAACGCTCATCCAGCAGACGAATAGCCACACCGGAGTTCAAGAAAGAGAGTTCACGCAGACGCTTGGCAAGGATATCGAAATGAAACTCGATATTGCCAAACGTTTCAGGTGAGGGACGAAAATGTACCCGAGTACCGCTCTTTTCCGTTTTGCCAACTACGCTCAGCGGCGCTTGGGGTACACCGTGATGATACATCTGTTCAAACACTTCACCCTGACGCCAAATGGTCAAGCGAAGCTCCGCAGACAGTGCGTTTACAACGGAAACGCCTACACCGTGTAGCCCGCCAGAAACTTTATAGGAGTTATCGTCGAATTTACCGCCCGCGTGCAGTACCGTCATAATAACTTCCGCCGCAGAAACCCCCTCCCCTTCATGAAGCTCGGTGGGAACGCCGCGACCGTTATCGCTAACGGTGATTGACTCATCCGGGTGAATGACAACGCGAATTTCGCTGCAATGCCCAGCCAGTGCTTCATCGATGGAGTTATCCACCAATTCGAAGACCATGTGGTGCAGACCGGTGCCGTCGTCGGTGTCACCAATATACATACCTGGACGCTTACGCACTGCGTCCAGCCCCTTGAGCACCTTAATGCTTGATGAATCGTAAGCCTGCTCGCTCATTGACCACTCCGTCGTGAAGTCTGTCTCGTTCCGTATCGTCTATACCGTTCGCGTTAGCTCGAAATCACTAACTCGTAAGCATTAACTTGAAAGCACTAAGTGGCTGAGCCCCTGATCGGCATGTTTCACGTGAAACATTTTCACCGAGGTCTCCTGCCGCCAGGTACTCCTTAACGCAGAAGGTTCGACGCTGGTAATAAATGCTTGGCACTGCATCTCTTCAAGCAGTTGGCAAAACTGGTAGCGATTTTGCTCATCCAGTTCTGCAGGTAAATCATCGATAAGATAAATACAGTGCCGCTGTGCTGTTCTTTCCAGAAACCGCCCTTGGGCGAGCTTTAAAGCACTCACCACTAACTTTTGCTGGCCTCTGGAAAGCACTTCTACAGCTGGCTGCTTGTTGACTCTTATACGCAAATCAGCGCGCTGTGGCCCTTGCTGGGTGAAGCCCATTTGCTGATCAGTTGCCCGACTATCGTGCAAAACTGCCGAGAGAGAACGTTCTTTATCCCATCCTCGCGCATAATTTAGTGTAAGCCCCGGGAGTGGAAGCAGCACCTTTAGCGTTTCTTCAAAGACGGGTAAAAAGTCACTGAACCACACGCGGCGTAAGGCATCCATCTGCTCTCCCCACAGAGCGAGCTCCTGTTCCCACACCGCCATTTCCTGAGGCTGTATTCTACCACGCCTTAGCAGGGCATTCCGATGTTTCAACGCACGCCTAGTGCGCTTCCAGATTCCCAAAAAGTCATGTTTCACGTGAAACACACCCCAATCGAGAAACTCGCGGCGTCCCGATGGTGAGCCTTCCAGCAGACGAAAGGCGTCAGGGTTAATCAGTTGTAGCGGCATTGCTTCGACCAGCTCGGCCAAACGAGCACTTTTATCCCCTTTCAAACGCAGCTCCAGCTCTCGCTGAGCGCGCAACCGGCGGACACCAAGGGTAACCTCCGGATCGCCGCTCAAGCGCCCATACAGCGTCATATGAGGCTGATCAGACTGAATGGCATGCTTGAGTTGTCTCGTTCGAAATGAGCGGCCCATGCCGAGAATATGAATCCCCTCTAGCAGGCTGGTTTTACCACTGCCATTGGCACCGCTAATCACATTGATACGCGCAGAGGGTGTCATTTCGACAGGTTGGAGATTACGCAGGCCGTGGAAATTAAGCAGTGTCAGGCTCATCCTATTCTCACCACTTAAAAACTGGAAATGGAGGGCGCTCGCCCAAATAAGGAAGCGGCGCTTCTGCTACCAGAAGCGCCGCCGCTGTCGTCACTTGGGCTTTGCGATAACGACGTAGCAAATTGAAACGCGCTCTATAGCCGCATGGGCATAACGACGTAGAGTGCATCACCACCGCCCGGCTCTTCAAGCAAAGCACTGCTATTAGGGTCGGCCAAAGTAATTTGCACGCGGTCTTCATTAAGCACCGTTAGTACATCGACCAAATAGCCAACATTAAACCCGACCTCCATCGCCCCACCGTTATATTCAACGGCGATGTTTTCCTCTGCTTCTTCCTGTTCAGGATTGTTGGCCATCACCTTAAGGTTGTTTTCCTCAAGATAGAGCCTTACACCACGGTACTTCTCATTGGAAAGGATAGCGGTCCGTGAAAGCACCTGACGCAGCTCAGCACGCTCGGCGATCAGGACTTTGTCGCCATTGCGCGGCACTACGCGCTCATAGTCAGGGAATTTGCCGTCGATAAGCTTAGAGGTAAAGGTAAAATCACCCGTGTGCGCTCGCACATGGCTCGAGCCCAACGTCAGGCTGACAGGTTCATCACTGTCATCCAGCAAGCGCGACAGCTCAAGGATGCCTTTACGGGGTACGATCAGTTTTTGCGACTGACTGACAGAGACTTCAATGGGGCGCGAGCACATGGCTAGGCGGTGTCCGTCTGTCGCGACCGTGCGCAGTAAGTTGCTTTGGATTTCCAGCAACATACCGTTGAGGTAATAGCGTACGTCCTGCTGCGCCATGGCAAACGAGGTCGCTTCAATCAGGTGCTTTAGCGTACCGCGGGGCACGCTAATTTCCTGACTGCCGTCCGCATCTTCTATATTGGGGAATTCGGCAACCGGAAGCGTCGACAGGGTAAAGCGTGAACGGCCACTGCGTAATACTGCACGGCCCTCTTCCACCGCTAGCTGAATGTCAGACTGATCGGGCAGTGATTTACAAATATCCATCAGCTTGCGGGCAGGTACTGTCGCCGCACCCGCCTGATCCACCTGACTGGCCACCGTGCGTCCAATCAGTTCTACCTCTAAGTCGGTACCTGTGAGCGACACTTGGTCGCCCTCTACCTGAATCAGCACGTTGGAAAGGACAGGTAACGTTTGTCGGCGCTCAACAACACCTGCGACCAGAGTCAGCGGACGTAGCAGCGCCTCTCGGGAAATCGAAAATTTCATCAATACTCCGGTTCTTTATCCTGAAAGACCTGCACATGAACAGGCCCATCAAATGGAACGATTAACTGGTCAACAGGCGCAGTAAGTTCTTGTAATCCTCACGAATATCCGCGCTCTCTTCCTGCAATGATTTCACTTTACGGCAAGCGTGCAGCACCGTTGTATGGTCGCGCCCGCCAAAGGCATCACCAATTTCCGGCAAGCTATGGTTGGTTAGCTCTTTAGCAAGTGCCATGGCCACCTGACGAGGGCGGGCAACCGAGCGTGAACGGCGCTTGGAAAGTAAGTCCGCTACCTTGATCTTGTAATACTCGGCGACCGTGCGCTGAATATTATCGACGCCTACCTGTTTGTCTTGGAGTGCCAACAAATCCTTCAACGACTCGCGGATAAAATCCTGAGTAATCGTCTTACCCATGAAGTGTGAGTCAGCAATCACCTTTTTCAATGCGCCTTCCAGTTCACGCACATTGGAACGGATTTTTTGGGCAATGAAAAACGCGGCATCGTGAGGCAAATCGACCTTAGCTTGGTCAGCCTTTTTCATCAAGATCGCGACACGAGTTTCAAGCTCGGGCGGTTCGATGGCCACCGTGAGGCCCCAGCCAAAGCGAGATTTCAAACGTTCTTCTACCCCGCTGATCTCTTTCGGGTAGCGATCAGAGGTAAGAATCATTTGCTGGCCACCTTCTAAAAGCGCATTGAAGGTATGAAAAAACTCTTCCTGTGAGCGCTCTTTGCCAGCAAAAAACTGAATATCATCAATAAGTAACGCATCGACACTGCGATAAAAGCGCTTGAAATCGTTTATCGCGTTGAGCTGTAGCGCTTTAACCATGTCAGCAACGAAACGCTCTGAGTGCAGATATACCACGCGCGCATTTTCACGCCGCGTTGCCAAGGCATTCCCCACCGCATGCATTAAGTGCGTTTTACCAAGCCCCACGCCGCCATATAAGAACAGCGGGTTATAGGCACCCCCAGGATTTTCTGACACTTGGCGGGAGGCTGCGCGAGCCAACTGGTTCGATTTACCTTCAACGAAAGTGTCGAAGGTAAAATTCGGGTTCAATCCGCTGCCATGTTTCAGGCTACCTTCTACTTGGACTTGGCGCTCGTTGTTACGCCGTCCTGGGGCTTCATCGCGCAACTTGTCGATTTCGCGCTCATCGGCAATATCACCGCGCGGAGGCGTATGAACGGCTGGTGCAGAGGGACGCGATGGCGCTGCTGATATAGGGTTGCCCAGGTCACGATGTTGAGGAGCCTGTGTCGCCATACTGCGGCTCCCCACCGTCAAGCTTACTTTGGGGGGTTTGGACGGTGCCAGCTCGCGGATTAACTCGCTAATCCGCTTGGCATACTTATCGCTCACCCAATCGCGCACAAAACGATTCGGCGCTAATAAGCGCAGCTCGTTGGACTCTCCTTCTTCTGCCTGCAGCGGGCGTATCCAGGTATTGAACTGCTGTGAATTCAGCTCATCCTGCAGGTTGTCCAGGCACTGTTGCCAAAGCGTCAGTGGCACTCATCTCACCATCGGTTGAAAACGGCCGACCATTGTAGCGCCCAAAGCCTCGGTTATCCACACGGGTTTGATCATCAATATTGCCCTGTGGACAACTTGCGGTGAGCCTTTGGGAAAACCGTGTGGAGGGAAGAGGACAACTTGCAATATTGACTTTTCCACAGTGCTTAATCACACCTATTTAACACCTTTTAGACCGCTTATACGGCACTTACACACAGATTTTTTATAGTTATAGGCATTTGAAAAATATAATTTTAAATGACTTATCCACAAATAGTATCCCCACTATTAATAACAACAAGTTTAGAACTACTAATTAGTAATTATAGCGGTAGTCGTGTTGATGGCACCTACCGTGCCAAGCATGTGTTGGGGTAGCTGAAAACGTTTTTAGTGCAAGGAAAAATTGCACCCAGCGTAGGAAGTCTCTACAATTTCCGGTCTTGAATTGAATCTCCCCGGCTAGTTCCTCACTGGACCGGGCTTTTTGGAATTCACTTTCCGTCCTAAACCACGTGGGAATAACGAGTTATGAAACGCACTTTTCAACCTAGCGTTCTCAAGCGCAAGCGCGCGCATGGCTTCCGTGCTCGTATGGCAACCAAAAACGGTCGCGCCGTCCTCGCACGTCGCCGTGCCAAGGGCCGCAAGCGTCTGAGCGCCTGATCTCGGATTGCGTGTGCCGCAGCAAGGCTTTCCCCGGCAATTACGGTTACTAAATGCTGGGGATTTTAGTCACGTATTTGATCAAGCCGACCTGAAAGTGCATGGCAAAGGTATGATGGCGTTAGTTCGTCTAAGTACCCGGGGACATCCCCGCCTTGGACTCGTGGTCAGCAAGAAAAATGTCAAACGCGCCGTCGATCGCAACCGTTTTAAGCGTCTCGTTCGAGAATCCGTCCGTCTTCGCCAAGATCACTTGCCCTCTGTGGATATCGTAGTGCTTGCCCGACGCGGCGTTCAGGATATTGACAACGACACCTTGCATCGCCAGTTACACGGCATGTGGAAGCGACTACAGCGTGACGCACAGGCGGTGATCGCAGCACCAACGCCAGAGCGTGACACGTGACCTTTGGTGCACACCTCGCCGCTCGACCTCGGCCTGCCGTCTGGCAGGCTTTCGTGTGTCAAGGGTCGAGTAAATGACACTGCGCCATTAGCATGTTCACCACCCAGCGGGCAGAACCCTCATGGACGTAAAACGACTTTTATTACTGATTCCACTAGCCGTACTCGCCTACCTGCTAGTCGTCCAGTGGAATCAGGATTACGGGCAGCCGAATTACGATTCAGTGCCTGAAACGACGCAACGCAGTAACGCAGCGCCTTCTAATGACATTGAAGATGGGGAAGGCGGCTTAGCGGTGCCAAGTGCCTCTTCGCCGCAAAGCGATGTCGGTGAAGGTATATCTGACGATTCTGAAAGCGACTCATCGAGCCGTGATTTCATCGCGGTAACCACCGATGTTTTAGACGTACGCATTGATCCACACGGTGGCGATATAGTGTATGCGGCGTTACCCCAGCATAAACTTTCCCTCGACTCCGAGCGTAACTACGTACTGCTATCCGATAACAGCAGCCGTAGCTACGTGGCTCGTTCAGGCCTGCAGTTGGATGGCCAGGCAAGCCGTATCGCGTTCACACCTGAAAATTCAGAGTATCGCTTAGGCGATAACGATGAAACGCTCAGTGTCGACTTAACCGCCGACGTGAATGGCGTTGAGGTGATCAAGCGTCTAACGTTTGAGCGTGGAAGCTACGCGGTTAACGTTAATTATTACTTAGCTAATAATACCGATGCACCGGTTAGTGCGCGCTTTATTGGCCAATTGGCCCGTGATAACAGCCCAGATCCGTCCAGCGGCGTTTCAATGGGTATGAATTCTTATCTGGGTGCCGCTTACTCAACGCCAGACGCACGTTACGAGAAGATCGACTTCGAGGATATTCAAGGTAGTAACTTTGAAAATCGCGAAGCGCAAGGTGGTTGGATTGCGATTATTCAACACTACTTTGTCTCTGCCTGGGCACCTCAGCAGGATCAGCAAAACCTCTACTACGTTACCACCGACTCAAGTGACCGTAATGTCGTCGCTTTTGCAGGACCCACCAGCAGTATTGCGGCGGAAGGTGAAGCCACTTTAGGCGCCACCCTCTACATGGGACCCAAGGTTCAAGACTACTTAGAGCAAGTAGCACCCAACCTGCGCTTAACGGTGGATTACGGCTGGCTATGGTTTATCGCCAACCCACTCTTCTGGTTACTGGATAAAATCCACGATGTGGTTGGTAATTGGGGTTGGTCGATTGTGCTGCTGACCGTACTGGTCAAAACGGTACTGTTCCCACTTTCAGCGAAAGCATACAAATCCATGGGTCGGATGCGTAAGCTTGGCCCTGAAATGCAGCGCCTGAAAGAGATGTATGGCGACGATCGGCAAAAAATGTCGCAAGAGATGATGAAGTTCTACCAGAAGGAGAAGATCAATCCGCTGGGGGGCTGTCTACCTATTGTGATTCAGATGCCGGTCTTCATCGCGCTCTACTGGATGCTGTTGGAATCGGTCGAACTACGTCACGCGCCGTTCATCTTCTGGATTCAGGATCTATCAGTGAAGGATCCTTACTTCATTCTGCCGATCCTCATGGGCATTTCGATGTTCGTTCAGCAGATGTTGAACCCAACACCGCCGGACCCCATGCAGGCGAAGATCATGAAGATGCTGCCGATCATCTTTACCTTCTTCTTCCTGTGGTTCCCGGCTGGTCTGGTTATCTACTGGGTGGTCAACAACATCATTTCGGTGGCACAGCAGTACTACATTACGCGTAAAATCGAAAATGATCCGACCATTGGCAAAGGCATGAAAACCAAGTAACCACATGGTTATCTGCCGCTGTCATTGAGACGCCTTCAGACCCCCGCCCCGTGCGGGGGTCTGGCGTTTTAAGGCCGACAAATTCACACTATGCGCTAGCCACCAAGCTGAACGATGCCACGTCAATCATACCAGCGTGGATAAGTGCTATTTCCCCCTTCACGAAGAGAGACATCATGGTCGAACGCCTTTATACCCCCGACACCATCGCGGCGCTGGCCACCCCCCCTGGGCGCGGCGGCGTCGGCATCATTCGCGTCTCTGGTCCCGCCTGTCGAAAGATCGCTGAAGCCATGATAGGGCATTGCCCAGCCCCTCGTTACGCTCACTACGGCCCCTTTAGAGGGCCTGAGGGCAATATTGATGAAGGCATCGCCATGCTCTTCCATGGCCCCCACTCGTTTACCGGTGAAGACGTGCTGGAACTTCAGGGTCATGGTGGCCCTATTATCATGGATATGCTGCTGGAGCGCTGTGTCGCTCTTGGTGCACGTCTAGCACGCCCTGGCGAGTTTTCTGAACGGGCTTTTCTCAATGACAAGCTCGACTTGGCCCAGGCAGAAGCGATCGCCGATCTCATCGACGCCACTTCGCGCTCAGCAGCTGAAAATGCCGTGCGCTCACTCCAGGGGGAATTCTCTAAGCGCGTATCTGCGTTGGTGCAGCGGCTAATCGAGCTACGTGTTTACGTTGAGGCGGCGATTGATTTCCCTGAAGAGGAGATCGACTTTCTTGCCGATGGCCACGTGGCACAGCATCTCAAGAGCATACAGCAGACACTCACTAGCGTACGCCAGGCAGCAGGCCAAGGCGCGTTAATGCGTGAAGGCATGAGTGTAGTGATTGCCGGACGTCCCAATGCTGGCAAATCCAGCCTACTCAATGCCCTCACCGAACAGGAGACCGCCATTGTTACCGACATCGCCGGCACTACCCGCGATGTGCTGCGCGAGCATATTCATATCGACGGTATGCCGCTGCATATCATCGATACCGCCGGATTGCGTGACACTCCCGACGCCGTTGAGAAGATCGGTGTCGCCCGAGCCTGGGCTGAAATAGAGAAAGCTGACAGGGTTTTATTGCTGGTAGACGCGAGCACCACCGCCTCGACGGACCCCATGGCAATATGGCCCGAATTTGTTGCGCGCCTACCCGACCAACAGCGGTTAACCCTGGTGCGCAATAAGATTGATACCAGTGCCGAACCGGCAGGCCTGGATGCCAGTACGACTCCCCCCACCGTGCGTTTATCGGCCAAAACGGGTGAGGGTGTGGATAACTTAAAAGCGCACCTGAAAGCGATCATGGGCTTTGCCGCCACCACCGAAGGCCGCTTCTCTGCCCGTAGACGCCACTTGGATGCCCTTGATCGGGCGATGGTCGCCCTCGATACAGGTAGTGCTCAGCTCGACGGCTACGGCGCTGGTGAGCTGCTGGCAGAGGATTTACGCGACGCTCAGCAGGCGCTGGGTGAGATCACCGGCGAATTCAGCGCTGATGATTTACTAGGCGAGATTTTTGGCAGTTTCTGTATCGGTAAATAAAGCCGAGTTGCGTGTTACTGCGGCTACTCTCCCACCCACCAATCCGCCTGGTAGCGGCTAGTCGCGCCTAGCAGCGGTGTCACCTCCGCCATGGCGGCGGCTAGCTGCTGATCTAACCCCCAAGGGGGATTAATCACCAGCATGCCACTCCCGAACATACCGTGAGACTGCTCGTTGGGTGCTTGGCGCCGCAGTTCACTGCGCCATATTTTCCGCAGACCGCTCTCTTTCAAGGCATCTAACAGCGTACGGTGGTGGCCTGCTGGCAACAGTGGGTACCAGATCAATACCACTGCGTGACGCGCTTTCTCCAGCGTATAAGCGACGGTATCGGCCACCTCCTGGTACTCCATTTTGCGCTCATAGCTAGGATCAATAAGAACGCACAATCGAGGCGTCTCGACAGGCAGCATGGCCGCAAGCCCTGCCAGCCCATCACCAAACACACGCTGTGCGTTAGGCAGTAATGCCTGCGCAGAAAGCTGTTTGTGCTCGCCAGGGTGCAGCTCAAACAGCCGTAATTGATCCTGCTCACGCAAGGAATGGCCAAGCCACCAGGGAGAACCCGGGTAATGGGTCAGCCCGGAACCGGAGTCTTGAGCAGCGGCTACCGCTTCTAACCAGGCGAGCAATAATGCGTCTTTAGGCGCAGTGCGAGCTTGCCAAAGCGGCCAAATACCGTCGCGATACTCCTGTAGACGCTGTGTCTCATGTGCATCAAGACGATATAGCCCACGCCCGGCATGTGTGTCGATATATGTAACAGCGCTTTTTTTACGTAATAAATAATCAGTGACGGTATAAAGCGTCAGATGTTTATGTACATCGGCAAAATTACCGGCATGGTAGGCATGTTGATAAGACAGCATGAAAACTCTGCTACAAGTGAATGAAAAAAGCCCGCTATGGGAGCATAGCGGGCTTTTAGCGGCAATAGCCAGATTAACTCAATAGAATGTTGAGCTTAACCTTGACCGTTACCCGTGGGCGATAGGGTAATTTCTACGCGACGGTTCTGCGCACGGCCCTGCTCGTTGTCGTTACTGGCAACTGGCTGGGTAGCACCATACCCTGAGGTATTAAGACGCGCGGATGAAACACCGTTTTGGGTCAAGTAGCTGCCAACGGCTTGGGCGCGACGCTCAGAAAGCTGCTGGTTATAGTTTGCTTCGCCCGTGCTATCGGTATGGCCAGCAATATTCACGCGCGTATCTTGATATTGAGTCAACACGTTGGCGACTTCGTTAAGTGAGCTGCGCGCCTCGCTGGTAAGCTCAGCTGAGTCAAAGCCAAACGTCACGCCACTGGGCATGTTGAGCACAATATCGTCACCACGACGATCGATCTCAATGCGTGAACCCTGCAAATTATCACGCAACTCCTGCTCTTGACGGTCCATATAGACGCCAATACCCGCGCCAGCGGCGGCACCGACAGCGGCACCAATCAGCGCACGATCACGGCGGCTAGTGCTGCCATCGCCAGAAAGCGCGCCGGCAGCCGCACCGACAGCGGCGCCAATCCCAGTGCCCATCGCGGTGCTGGAGCGCTGCGTTTGGCCACCGTAAGGGTCCGATGTAGCACAACCTGCCAATAAAATAGCGGCCGCCAACGGTGTCAGTAGTTTAGGTATACGCATCACTCACTCCTTGTTTGTGTTCGAGAAATCACTTTAATCATGCTGGTCAATCTTCACTAATCACTTCCAGCAACTCGTTCAAGAATAATAGACCTTGAGGCGATGCACGCAGCTTTTCGGGCATTTGCATCAAAAGTCCTTTTTTCTCCGCAGTTTGTAAACGCGCCAGTAACATATCAATAGGCTGACCCGTATTGGCAGACCATGTCGCTAATGCTACGCCTTCTGTGAGACGCAAGGCATTCATGGCAAACTCAAGCGGCAACTCATCCGCTGGTATTGACTGTTTCCCCGCCATAAACCCGCGTAAATCGCCCCTACGCTTTAAATACGCCTCTGGCTGACGGGTCTTCCAACGCCGTTCAATGTGCCACTCTCCGCTGTGGTCAATCTGACTCAGCTTGCCATGGGCGCCAGCGCCTATTCCTAGGTAATCACCAAACTGCCAATAATTGAGGTTATGGCGGCTCTGCAGCCCTTCGGTGGCATAGGCTGAAATTTCATAGCGCTTAAACCCCGCATGCTCTAAACGCTGGTGACCACTATCTTGGATGTCCCAAAGCGCTTCTTCTTCAGGCAACCGTGGAGGGTGGGAGTGAAAGGCAGTATTCGGCTCCAGCGTAAGCTGGTACCAGGAAAGATGTTCAGGTGCTAACGCCAGGGCTTGGTCAATATCATCCATCGCCAGTTGTGGCGTCTGGCCAGGCAAGCCATGCATAAGATCAATGTTAATATTTGTAAAACCCGCCTGGCGAGCCTGGGTGACTGCGGTGACCGCTTCGTCACCGCTATGAATGCGTCCCAGGGCATGTAGTTGATCGGGCTGAAAACTTTGAATACCTAGCGACAAACGGTTAATCCCAGCGTTTCGATAACCGATAAAGCGCGCTTGCTCCGTGGTGCCAGGATTGGCCTCCAAGGTAATCTCGATCCCCTTAGCAAACGGCAGACGGGCTTCAACTTCTTTCAGCAACCGCTCATAGAACCAGGGCGACAGTAAGCTGGGTGTTCCTCCGCCGATAAAGATCGTTTGGAGTTCTCGACCTGCCGCAAAGGAAAGATCGTTATCAATATCTTGTAACAGTGCCTCAAGATAAGCGGATTCAGGCAAATCGCGAGGCGTAAAGCCGTGCGTGCCCGGCTCGTGAGAATTGAAATCACAGTAGGGGCATTTGCGCACACACCAAGGCGTATGAATATAAAGTGATAGCGGCGGCAGCGTATTAACCATGCGCAACCTTGAGCAGCTCTACCAAGCCTTGCAGCGCTCGCCCACGATGGCTAAGGCGATTTTTACTTTCGCTGGGTAACTCAGCCACACTCATCCCCTGCTCTGGTAACCAAAAAAGCGGGTCATAGCCAAATCCTTCATTTCCTCGCGGATGAGCAAGTATCTCGCCTTCCCAGCTACGCTGAACAATGACCGGCACCGGATCCTTAGGATGACGCAGATAAACGAGCACACACCAGTACCGAGCGCTTCGCTGGCCCTCCGCGCACTCACTTAGCGCCGCTAACAGCGTTTCATTATTTTTCTCATCACTTTTGGGTTCGCCACCATACCGAGCAGAGTAAATGCCAGGCGCACCTTGAAGGGCATCCACTTCAAGGCCTGAATCGTCGGCCAGAGCAGGTAACCCACTGACCAAGCTCGCTTCTCGCGCTTTCAGCAGAGCATTTTCGACGAATGTTAATCCTGTTTCCTCGACCTCAGTCACACCAAAGTCTGCCTGAGGTCGCACATCGAAGCCTAATGGTGATAGTAATTGGTTGAATTCTCTTAGTTTTCCAGCGTTTCCGCTAGCTAACACAAGGGTATTGACTGATGCCATGACACGCACTCCAAACAGTAGAGCATCAGTTTACGCGCTCAATGAACGTATCAAAAGCCAGCAAAATGTTACTCAACGTATCTATACTATCTTGTGAGAGAAAAACGAGCGTATAAATTACACCTATTTTTCAATAGGTTATGAAATAAATAAAAAAATTTGTGATCTAGTTACTACTTTTCAATTATTTTGTTAACATAACTTTACGAAATGTGCCTTATAGGCAACACTACAAAGATCACTTACTTACTCTTTCTTTCTATGGGGATCTTTTAATGTCGGAAGAAAAAACAACTGGTTCGGTGTACATTGTGACCGAAAAAAGTTCACAGGTTCAGCTTTTTGCTGAGTATTTAACTGAACATACCGGCTACCCGATCCACATTCAGTCGCCTAGCGTTCCGCTTCCTACTACGACCTCAGGTAGCGTGTTAATTCTCATTGATAGTGATCATATAGGCATTGATGCACTACCAGAGTGGCAAGAAAACTTGCCTCAAGCACTAGCAAAAGCCCCTTTAGCCGCTATCAACATTAGCGATATGGATCATGCTCTGGAAGCGCTGTCTTGCGCCCAACTTAAAGGCGTTTTTTATCGTAATGAAAGTCTGGAGGTGATCTGTAAAGGTATTCACGCGTTATTACAAGGTGAGCTATGGATGTCACGTGAATTAATGGCTCGCTTGATTCTTTTTTATCGCAAGTACCAAAGCAACGCCTTTCGCCCGGCATGTGGGTTAACTAACCGTGAGATGGAAATTATCTCACTGTTAAGCACAGGATCTTCGAACCAACAAATAGCTGAAAAACTGTTTGTCAGCGAACATACTGTGAAGTCTCACTTATACAATATTTTCCGAAAAATCAACGTTCATAACCGTATACAGGCTTTAAATTGGATTCATCAGAACCTTGGACCGATTTTACCCAATATAGAAACAGCCCGCAGTTTGCAGAGTAGGCACTAAAAACAAGGGGTAAAATTATTAGCTAGTGGCCTAAATGAAGGGCATATTTAACCTTATTTACAAGCCACCCTTTTTTTGGGTGGCTTGCAAAACTATTTAACTGATCATCAGTGTCAAAGTACCGCCCGCCCCCTGCGTCGAGGAGCGGGACCGGTTACTGCCTTTCTGGATATCAACCTCTAGGCGCTCATCATCCGTTAACAGCTTTACCGTGCCTTCCAGTTCCGATCCGGTAAAGGTGTACTCGGCCGGTACTGTGCCACTCTCTTCAACGTGCTCGGTGGTTTCGCCTTCATGGGTAATTCGCCAGTGGGCAGAGAATTCTGCGCCCGGTGAACCGCTCATGGTGATATGGATCTGCGTCATGTTTTGCTCCTGAGGCGACTGAGCAGCTAGCGGGAGGCAGGCTAGCAGCCCCGCTGCGCCGATCACGTATCGCCAAGCCGTGGGTCGTATCATGCGAATAGCACTCGTCTAAATGAAGAGCCGCTCAAAATGAGCGGCTCTTGCAGTATAGCGGGCTTTTAGTTACTTGCCGTTACATAACGGCAAAGGCTTTTTCGGCAGCATCCAGTGTGAACTGAATATCTTCTGGAGTGTGGGCACTGGACATAAAGCCTGCTTCGTAAGCAGAAGGTGCTAGGTAAACACCATGGTCCAGCATAGCACCGAAGAAGCGACGAAAGGCATCGGGATTACAGGCGGTGGCTTGGGCAAAGTTATCCACACGGCTTTGCGAGGTGAAGAAAAGCCCAAACATGCCGCCCGCCGATTGCGTCACCATCGGCACCCGTGCAGCGTTAGCACGCTCCTGCAGGCCTGTACACAGTGTATTGACCCGCTGGGTGAGCGCATCATGAAAACCCGGTACCTGCAGTTTGGTAAGTAGTGCCACCCCTGCCGCCATGGCTAAAGGATTACCCGACAGAGTGCCCGCTTGATACACCGGCCCAAGCGGTGAAATGTTCTGCATTATTTCACGCTTGCCGCCAAACGCCCCTACCGGCATACCACCACCGACAATTTTACCCAGGCAGGTTAGATCGGGCGTTATACCGTAATGCGCCTGGGCACCGCCCAACGCTACGCGAAAGCCCGTCATCACTTCGTCAAAGATCAAGACACTGCCGTGCTCGTTACACACCCGGCGCAGCGTTTCCAGGAATCCTGGCTGGGGGGGAATGCAGTTCATGTTGCCAGCCACGGGCTCGACGATAATGCAGGCAATTTGATCACCAATCTCGTTGAAACACGCCTCAACCCCTTCGGGGTCGTTAAACGAGAGAGTAATGGTGTGTTCCGCCAGCGCCGCCGGCACGCCCGGCGAGCTTGGCTCGCCATGGGTTAGCGCCCCAGAACCGGCTTTCACCAGTAATGAATCAGAGTGGCCATGGTAGTTACCTTCGAACTTCACGATTTTATCGCGCCCGGTGGTGCCCCGTGCCAAGCGTATCGCTGACATGGTGGCTTCGGTCCCCGAACTCGTCATGCGTACCATGTCCATGGAGGGAATCATGTCGCAGATCAAATCGGCCATGGTGGTTTCAACCGCCGTCGGCGTGCCGAAGGAGAGGCCATTATCGAGCCGGGCCCGCACTGCTGCTAATACATCCTGATCCGCGTGCCCGGTGATCATTGGCCCCCAGGAGCCCACATAATCCACGTACCGATTGCCCTCGACGTCGAATAGAAAGGCGCCCTGGGCACGCTCCATAAAAACTGGTGGGCGGTGCAGCCCTTTAAAGGCACGCACGGGAGAGTTTACGCCGCCCGGAATATGGCGACTGGCAAGGTCGAACAGTTCAGCTGATGTGGTCATGTCATCCTCTCGGTCGATGGCATACAGAAGATAGGATTAAAAACGAACCGCCCGTGAAAAACGGTTGGGCAGGCATTGGCCACTTGGCGGCTGAAACCCCTGTGACAAGCTTTGCCAAGTAAAGTGCTGCGCTTGCTCACACGCGGTTGATAAGCGCTCACCTACCGCTAGCCGAGCAGCAATGGCGGCCGCCAAGGTACAGCCTGAACCATGAAACAACTCAGGCAGACGTGGCCACTGCCACTGGCGCGTGGTATCGGGCGAGTGGAGGGTGTGCACGACGTGATGATCATTGCCAGGCAATGGCTCGTCAGTCGCGGTGACCAAAATCGCTTGGCAGCCCTGTGACATCAGTGCTACCGCGCGGGCTGTATCGTCAAAAGGCGCCTCTATCTCGGGCGTCAGTTGGGCCAGTTCAGCGCGATTCGGTGTTAAAATATCCACAAGCGGTAACAGGCGATCAATGAACAGCTGACGCAAAGCAGGTGTGGATAACTCAGTTCCCCCCCCGGCCTTAAACACCGGGTCTGCCACGACGGGAATGCCAGGGAAGCGGCGAACTATCTGTTCCGCTGCACGCAGTGTCGCTTCATCAGCAAGCAATCCGATTTTAATCGCCACCACCTGCATCTCGCTAATCGCCTCGGCCATTTGCCGCATCGTGCCAGCGTCAGCCGGAATCACGCGTGCCACATTATGGCAATTTTGAACCGTTAGCGCAGTGGGGATCGTTACCGCCCAGCCACCACAGGCAGCAATGGCTTCACTATCAGCCACTAATCCAGCGCCGCCCGTTGGGTCGTGCCCAGCGAGAACCAGCACGACGGGAGGAAGCGGTTGGCGCATCAAAAGGGCTTCACAACGGCGAGCAGAATGATCGCCACCAGTGCGATAACAGGCGCTTCGTTGAACCAGCGGAAAAACACATGGCTTTTTGTGCATCGATCCTGGGCAAACTGCTTCAAATAGATCAAACAAACATGGTGATAAGCGATGAGTAGCGCCACGAGCCCCAGTTTGGCGTGCATCCAACCTTGGCTAAACCATTCGGGTACCAAGTAGAGCATCCACCCACCAAACAGCAGCACCGCTATCATCGATGGCGTCATAATGCCACGGTAAAGCTTGCGCTCCATGGTTTTGAAATACGTTATCGCCTGCTCATCACCCTGGTCGCGCGCAGTCGCGTGGTAGACATACAAACGGGGCAAATAAAACAGGGCGGCAAACCAGGTCACCACCGCCATTAAGTGAATGGCCTTCACCCATAGGTACATTGTTGCTCCTTAAAATGATTAATCCTTTTCACGTGGCTCACTCGCTTGGCGATCATTGTCACGCGTATCGGCGCCACGAGGATCTGTGTAGTGATAATAACGCTCAATGGCGCCACGGGTGATAATACCTGAAATACGCTGCTGCTTTGGGCGATAGCCGTGCACCACGTAAAGCGCTCCCAGCGCATTATCCTGAAGCTTCAAGAACGCTTCGGAAAGCGTTGCTTGTAAGCCAATCGGCGCCAGTTCCAAGCGCTGGCCGGGAATTTCCAGCAGATCAATCAATTCATCCTCAGGTGGCGCTTGGCCTTGCAGCGCTTCGTCATGCTCCAGCAGCCAGCGTGCCAATTCAACCGCCTTGAGGGCTAACACCGGTTTCTCCTCGCTGGAGCGCTCAATGACCAACCACATCGGGTTCGTTTCTAATAACAGCCGTGCCTGATCGGGCGTAATCATCCGCTCGGTACGCACCAGTTGACGCTCCATCACCGCCGGTACCGAAACCCGCGAGAGCGCTTGCATCAAGGGTTGCTGAAGCGGGTGCAGCCCATAACGCACCGCGCTAACAAAGAATCCTTCACAGCCCGTCAATTGTCGTGAGGTCAAACACGCTACCACTACCGTTAACATCCCAGGCAGCATGATACTCGGCGTGTGGGTTAACTCCAAAAGCGCCATCAGCGCGGCAAGGGGGGCTTGTAACACCGCCCCCATCATCGCGGCCATGCCTAACATGGCATAAATCCCTGGATCGGCGGCTTTATCTGACCACAGCCAACCGCCTAGCAAACCAAACAGCGCCCCAGTGGCAGCCCCCACGACGAGTACCGGGCCAATGATGCCAATCGGTATGCCACCCGCAACGGTCAGTGCCGTTATCAGCAGTTTGGCGATCATCAATGCCAGTAATACTTTAATTTCAAGTTGGTTATTGAGCGCCGCCGCCACGCTGTCATAACCGATGCCCTGCACCTGCGGAAACCACCACGCGACCGCTCCCGTGGCAACCCCCACGACCCCAAGGCGCAGCCAAAGCGGCCAATCCATAATTCGCTGGCTGCGTGAAATATGAATAAACAGACCGGCCAACAAGCCGATCACCAACCCTGTCAGCACGATCCAGGGCAGGTTGATTAACGACCCCAGGGCTACTTCAGGAATTCGAAACGCCGGTTCATTACCGTAAGCCAACTGCGCCACCAGTGCGCCCATGGTGGAGGCCAGAATGACGGGCATGAAGCTCATCAAGGTGTACTCCATCATTACCACTTCCATGGCAAAGATCACCCCCGCAATGGGGGTATTAAAAGAGGCGGAGATGGCCGCCGCCGTTCCACAGGCGACGAGTACTCTTAGGCTGTTATTGGGCAATCGCATCTGCTGCCCTAGCCCGCTGGCCGCTGCTGCGCCTAGATGTATCGCTGGCCCTTCACGGCCTGCAGAGAGGCCGCCAAGCACCACCACCACCCCGACCCACCACTGATTTAACCAGTTGCGTAACGGAAAACGGCCTTGGTGGTAGGTCAGCCGCTCAATCACATGACCAACCCCCAGCTTGCGCGCTGCCGGTTTTTGCCGGTAAAGCAGCACACCGACTATCGTCACCGCCAGCATGGGTAAAAGCGCGCGTAGCCAAGGCGCCATACTTTCAAACGCCTCAGGGTCACCATCGGTCATGTAGAGGGCGGCGCCGCCTTCCAAGAGCAGTCGAAACGCCACCATCACCGCGCCCGTGATGATCCCGGAGACAAGGCCCAACAAACAGAGTTGCGGAAGCGCGTCGACGTTGGCCAACTGGCGACGAAAACTCTCTAAGGTAAAATCCGAACGGGAAAAACGCGCCACAGCGACCTGCCTTGTTTTTGGTCTTGGTGTTCTTATCTATTTGTCCTCTTGTGTATCATAGCCCGATACACTTCGACAGCCCGAAGCAATCCGCTTAGGCTGATAACACCGCGTGTTGTCATCGCTGGTGGTGCAAATTGTGATGAAATACCTGTTCTGAAAAATGTTTTGCGAAGCTCGCAAGGAGTGATTTGTGATTAAGGTCGGCATTGTTGGCGGTACCGGTTACACCGGCGTTGAGTTATTGCGGCTACTCGCCCAGCACCCTCATGTTGAGGTGGCCGCGATTACTTCGCGCTCGGAAACTGGCGTCAAGGTAAGCGATATGTATCCCAACCTGCGCGGCCATTACGATACGCTGGCCTTTAGCGAGCCGGATGCCAAACTGCTGGGCGCCATGGACGCGGTGTTCTTTGCCACGCCCCACGGTGTTGCCCACGCCCTGGCGGGCGAGCTTCTCGATAACGGCACACGGGTGATTGATCTCTCGGCCGACTTCCGGCTGCGCGATGCCGATGAATGGAGCCGTTGGTACGACCAGGCCCACGGCGCTCCCTCGCTGTTAGAAGAAGCCGTTTACGGGCTGCCAGAGATGCATCGCGAAAAAATCAAAAATGCCCGGTTAATTGCAGTGCCCGGCTGTTATCCCACGGCGGTTCAATTAGGTTATCTACCGCTGTTGGAAGCAGGCCTCATCGACCCAAGTCAGCTCATTGCTGACTGCAAATCCGGCGTCACCGGGGCTGGCCGCGGCGCTAAAGTGGGGTCACTGCTCGCTGAAGCCAGCGAATCGATGAAAGCCTACGGCGCGTCAGGTCATCGTCATCTGCCGGAAATTAGCCAAGGACTGAGAGACATCCATCAATCTGCGGTTGGGTTAACCTTTGTGCCCCACTTAACGCCGATGATCCGTGGCATTCACGCCACCCTTTACAGCCAGTTGACCGCTGAACCGGGGGATCTGCAGGCACTCTTTGAGCAGCGCTATGCCGATGAGCCGTTTGTCGATGTGATGCCAGCAGGGAGCCATCCCGAAACCCGCAGTGTCAAAGGTATCAACACCTGCCGCTTGGCCGTCCACCGCCCCGGCAATGGCAACACGGTCGTTGTGCTATCGGTGATCGATAATTTGGTCAAAGGCGCCTCGGGCCAAGCGATACAAAACCTCAACTTGATGTTTGGTTTTGACGAGAACACCGGGCTTACCGCACCAGCACTGATGCCCTAACGTTTCAGTAATTCCCAGCAATAGTTGACCAATTTGCTGGGAATTACCCATAATCACCCCCCAATGCCGATTTATTCGTTCTTTAAGCTCGCGGGAGGTACCCATGAGCGGTGCAGAAGCCTTTGTTCCAACCCCACTACTGCTCTCTGATAGCGCGCGCAAACGCATCAATGCGCTGATTGCAGAAGAGAATAACCCATCCCTTAAACTGCGGGTCTACGTCACCGGTGGCGGCTGTTCCGGTTTTCAGTACGGCTTCGACTTTGCCGACAACGTTGCCGATGATGATACCGTGATTGAGTTCGGTGAGGCTGCGCTAGTGGTGGATCCACTCTCCTATCAATACTTGGTAGGCTCAACCGTCGACTACGAAGAGGGCTTGGCCGGGGCACGTTTTCGCGTTCAAAACCCCAACGCCACCACTACTTGTGGGTGTGGCGCTTCCTTTATGGTCTAAACAGCGTTGGCCCGCAGCGCTCCCCGTGACTTGACGACCTGACGGTTTCTCGCCAAGGTTGATAGGTCAATAACGGCTTACCAGGGTATTCGAGCGAAATATTTCGCTCTGATACTGACGACTAGCCATATAAATCACGGGGAAACTTATGAAAGTTGCATTACCCATCAGCATTACAAAAACCACACTCGCTCTTGCACTGGGACTAGGCAGCGCTACCGCCATGGCGCAAACGCCCTCGGTAAACGTGGTAACGGACCCAAGCTTTGTTCCCTTTGAAATGATGGACCAAGAAACCGGCGAAATGGTCGGCTTCGACATGGACATCATCAATGAAGTTGCCAAACGCGCAGGCTTTGAAGTCAACCTCACCACGATGGAATTCGCCGGCATCATTCCTGCCGTGCAGACCGGCAGCCAAGAAATCGCGATTGCCGGTACGACCATTACCGAAGAGCGTGCTGAAATCGTTGATTTCTCCGACCCCTACTACGATTCCGGGTTAAAAATCATTGTTCGTGCCGACAACGACGATGTTGAAACCATCGAGGATCTCGCCGATCTCTCCATCGCCACACGTATTGGTTCCACGAGCTACGACTACCTGCAGCAAGAACTGGGTGAAGACGCCGATATTACGCCTTACCCCGCTATGAGCGATATGTACATGGCGCTTCTGGGCCGTAACGTCGATGCTGTCTTTTACGATGCGCCCAACGTCTCCTACTTCGCACAAACCCGCGGTGAAGGGCGTACAAAAGTCGTCGGCCCGCTTTATGAAGGCCAACAGTACGGCATCGTTTTTCATAAAGGCAGCGAATGGGTAGAACCCACCAACGAAGCACTCGCTGCGATGAAAGAAGACGGCACCTACGATGAAATTTATGCCAAATGGTTTGGTGAAGCGCCTAGCGAAGAGTAAGCCTCACCTGCTAACAGCATAGCGCGATGACAGGGCCGGGCGGCCACAACCCCCGGCCCTGCTGCGTTTGTTAAATGCTTTTGCTCATCGTCTCTCTTTGATTCAGGAGTCACCGCGTGGACGTCAATTTTCAGTTTGATTGGTCGGCAGCGTTTGGGTCTATTCCCTACCTACTGCCAGGGATCCCCTGGACGTTACTGATCTCTTTTGGTGGCCTCGCCATCGGTTTTTTTATCGGCATTTTCTTTGGCCTGTTGCGCATTAGCCGACTGCGCTGGCTACGCTGGCCTGCGATTTTTTATATCGAAGTATTTCGCGGCACGCCCATCCTGGTCCAAGTACTGTTTATTTTTTACGGCTTACCGCAGTTGCTTGGTTCCCCGATTAATCCTTTAGTCGCCGGTATTGCCGCCATTGCGGTCAACTCAGGCGCTTACATCTCCGAAATCGTTCGAGGCGGCGTACAGTCGATTGAGCGCGGTCAAGGCGAAGCATCGCTTTCCTTAGGCCTCTCGCGGACACAGTCCTTCCGCTATGTGATATGGCCTCAAGCCTTTCGCCGGATGATCCCCTCACTGGGTAACCAGGGCATTATAAGTATTAAAGACACCTCACTATTCTCAGTGATCGGCGTCGGTGAGTTGGTGCGTCAGGGGCAAATTTATATCTCCACCACGTTCACCGCCCTGGAGGTCTACTTCATGGTGGCATTAATGTATCTAGCCATCACTTGGACACTTTCCATCATCCTTCGCCAGCTTGAAGTTAGAGGCTTGGCCGGACAATAAGGACACGGGCAATGAGCGATACAATGGACAACGCAACCCAACCCATTGTGCGTATGCAGCAGCTCAATAAACACTTTGGCGCTCTGCACGTACTTAATGGCATTGATTTAGAAATTATCCCAGGCGAAGTGGTGGTGATTATCGGCGCCAGTGGTTCAGGCAAATCCACGTTAATTCGCTGTATTAATGGCCTAGAAGAATTCCAATCAGGCAGTTTGGTGGTCGACGATAACGAGTTGCTTCCCTACGGAAAAAGTACGCAAGCACTGCAAACGATCCGCACCGAAGTGGGCATGGTGTTTCAGCAATTCAATTTATTTCCCCACCTCAGCGTTATCGACAACGTCACCTTGGCGCCGGTTAAAGTGCGCGGTTTAATCCTTGAAGACGCCAAAAACAACGCTAAGCGACTGCTAGACAGGGTCGGTATCGCCGACCAGGCTGATAAGTATCCTAACCAGCTCTCAGGGGGGCAGCAGCAGCGAGTGGCCTTGGCACGCGCCCTGGCCATGGAGCCCCGGCTGATGCTGTTTGACGAGCCTACCTCGGCGCTTGACCCGGAGATGATCGGTGAAGTGTTGGATGCCATGCGTGAGTTGGCTAAAGAGGGCATGACCATGGTCATCGTCACTCATGAAATGGGCTTTGCTCGTGAAGTGGCTGACCGCGTGATATTTATCCATAAAGGCGAAATCACCGAGCAAGGATCGCCTGAAACGCTATTCGATTCACCACAACATGAACGCACCCAATCCTTCCTAGCGCGCGTGCTGAAACATTAAAAAAATGGGTTCATAGCGCTATAAATTGTCTTTAAATCATTTTTAAGTACCGGCCTGTCGACTCGACAGGCTTTTTTTTGCCTGTGGATAAACTTTTTTTACTTAGCGCCTCTATACCCTTGTAAGGCTTGCCATAAGCGCCGATTGGCTTTTATAGCGCCGATGAATCGCTTGTACACAGGTGCGGTAACAACACAGGTACTGGACAGTGGATAAGCCGTGCTTAAATGCTTCTGTGGATAAAGCCCTATTCCATCCACAGGCTTAGCACCCCTTCTACCCAGGCACTCCCGCTTTCAAACACGTAGAAGTCAACAATATAAACCAATGAAATTATTAGTAATAATTCGCTTATACACAGAATTTGTCCACACTAGTAATTACAACATTTATAGAACTTCTTTTATTTTATATTTATGTTGTTATTAATAGAGGCTGTTAAGCCATTCGAGGTGTGGAAAAACCTGACGGTTACCCACAGGGGGTTTATACTTGCCGGCTCATTGATCTAAGGTGGCCATGTCTGAGAACTGCCCTGGCCACATCATCCGTGCCGAAAGGCGCAAGACGAGGTGCCTCTTGAATTATCCCGACCGCTTTGACGTGATTGTCATCGGCGGTGGCCATGCGGGAACCGAAGCCGCATTGGCCTCTGCTCGCATGGGCTGTCAGACCCTGCTGCTTACCCATAACATCGAAACGCTGGGCCAAATGTCCTGTAATCCCGCCATTGGCGGCATCGGCAAAAGTCATTTAGTCAAAGAGATCGATGCCCTGGGCGGCGCCATGGGACTTGCCACCGATTTGGGTGGTATCCAGTTTCGTGTGCTCAACGCCCGCAAAGGGCCAGCGGTCAGGGCAACTCGGGCTCAAGCGGATCGCATCCGCTACAAAGCCGCTATTCGTGGCATGTTAGAAAACCAACCCAACTTGACGATTTTCCAGCAGGCCGCTGGCGATCTCATTGTGGATAACGACACCGTACGTGGTGTGGTGACGGAAACCGGGATACGCTTTCACGCTAAAAGCGTCGTGCTATGCACCGGTACTTTTTTGGGTGGCGTGATTCACATTGGTCTGGATCAAAGTAAAGGCGGTCGGGCGGGTGATCCGCCTTCCAATGCACTGGCTGAACGTTTGCGTGCGTTGCCGTTTCGCGTTGACCGCTTAAAAACCGGCACGCCGCCGCGTATTGATGCCAAAACCGTTGATTTTTCTCAGTTGGAAGAGCAGCCAGGCGATACTCCAACGCCGGTGATGTCCTACCTGGGATCGCGGGACATGCACCCTCAGCAGGTCAGCTGCCATATTGCGCATACCAACCAGCAAACCCATGACCTGATTTTAGCCAATCTCGATCGTTCACCAATGTATTCCGGTGTCATCGAAGGGATCGGGCCGCGTTACTGCCCGTCGATTGAAGACAAAGTGCATCGCTTTGCCGATAAATCGAGCCATCAGGTATTTATTGAACCTGAAGGGCTGGATACCCACGAGCTTTACCCCAACGGCATCTCAACCTCACTGCCGTTTGACGTACAGATTCAAGTGGTTCGCTCGATAAAAGGCCTGGAAAACGCCCATATCACCCGGCCTGGTTACGCCATTGAGTATGATTTTTTTGATCCGCGGGATTTAAAACACTCGCTGGAAACTAAATTTATCCACAGCCTGTTTTTCGCGGGTCAGATTAACGGCACCACCGGTTACGAAGAAGCTGGCGCTCAAGGTTTGCTAGCGGGTTTGAATGCCGCACGCCGTGCTCAAGAGCTGGACGCCTGGTATCCCCGTCGCGATGAAGCCTATCTCGGCGTACTGGTCGACGACCTGATCACCATGGGTACCAAAGAGCCGTACCGCATGTTCACTTCCCGTGCGGAATACCGCTTGTTACTGCGTGAAGACAATGCAGATTTGCGCTTAACCGAAGCTGGCCGCGAATTAGGCCTCGTCAATGACGAACGCTGGGCTGCATTTAGTCAAAAACGCGAAGCCATTGAGCAAGAGAGTGCGCGTCTGGATACCATTTGGATCCAGCCCGGTAGCCCGGCTGCGGCACAGGTGGCGGAAACTACCGGTGCGGCGCTCACGCGTGAATATCGTCTAAGTGATCTGCTTAAACGTCCTGAGTTGAACTATAGCGACTTGGCCAACCTGCCCGGTATCGAAGGCACGTTGGTTACCGATCCAGCGGTTGCCGAACAGGTACAAATCCAAGCCAAGTACCAAGGCTATATCGATCGCCAGCAGGATGAGATTGATAAGCTAAAGCGCCATGAAGGAACGGCGCTGCCCGCCGAGCTGGATTATTTGAAAATAGAGGGGCTATCCATCGAAATTCGCCAAAAGCTGGCGGAAGCACGGCCAGAAACCCTCGCCCATGCAGCGCGTATTTCAGGGGTCACCCCTGCGGCGATTTCAATCCTGTTGGTGCACTTGAAAAAGCGCCGGTTAGTCGCTGCGGCCGATGTGGTTAACGGATGAGCTCGTTGATTCCCCTATTGAAAACGCTGCCTACCAGCGTCGCGCCCCGGCTCGATCAAGGGCTCAGCCAGTTGGCAATCAACGTTGACGACCACCAGCGCGAGCAGCTGCTCGGTTTATTGGCCCTGTTGCACAAGTGGAACCGGGCTTATAACCTCACTGCGGTGCGCGATGTAGATGACATGGTATCGCGCCACGTGCTGGATAGCGCCGTCGTGCTGCCCTATGTACAAGGGCCGCGGCTGTTGGATGTGGGGGCGGGCCCAGGTTTACCTGGTTTGGTGTTGGCTATTTTGGCCCCCCAGCTAGACGTCACGCTGCTGGACAGCAATGGCAAAAAAGTCCGTTTTCAACGCCAAGCGGTGATGGAATTAGGGCTAAAAAACGTCACGCCTGTTCAGGCGCGGGTAGAGCAGTTTCAAGCCGCCACGTTTGATCAGGTGATTTCGAGAGCGTTTGCCAGCTTGGTGGATTTTGTCACCTTGACTCGCCAGTTACCGAGTGCCGATGGTCAGTGGCTGGCCATGAAAGGCCCGGGCGCTGACGATGAGTTACGCGAATTGCCTGCCGGTATTTGTTTACATAAGCGTCACCTGCTGGAAGTACCTTTTGAAACGGCCCAGCGGCAGCTATTGATTCTGACCCCAGAAGGAGTTGAGTAAGTGAGCCAGATCATTGCCCTGACCAACCAAAAAGGCGGTGTGGGCAAGACCACCTCAGCCGTTAACTTGGCGGCTAGCCTCGCTGGACTCGATCGTCGCGTGCTGCTGGTGGATCTTGACCCTCAAGGCCATGCCAGCATGGGCAGCGGCATCGATAAATACGAGCTCGACAAAAGCGTGCTGGATGTACTGCTCGGTGAAGCAACGGCCGCTGAGACCATCGTTAAAGACCTGGCGGTAAAATATGACGTTCTGCCGGGTAACGGTGATCTTACCGCCGCAGAAGTTGAGCTGTTGGATCGCGATAAAAGCGAGAGCTGCCTAACCAATGCGCTTGCGTCGGTCTCGGAGGCTTATGACGTAGTGTTGATCGACTGCCCGCCCTCTTTGAACATGCTGACAGTCAATGCCTTGACGGCATCCGATAGTGTACTGATCCCTCTACAGTGTGAGTTTTATGCTCTGGAGGGGTTATCGGCGCTGCTCGATACCGTTGAACAGATTAAGCAGAATGTGAATCCAGACCTAGCGATTGCGGGCATACTGCGCACCATGTACGACAAGCGCACCAGCTTGACCCGGGAAGTGGATAAGCAACTGCGTGATTACTTTGGTGACATGCTGTTAAAAACCACCATACCCCGCAACGTAAAAGTTGCCGAAGCGCCAAGTCACGGGTTACCCGTGACCCAATATGCCCGGTTCTCCCGGGGTAGCCAGGCCTATCGTGTGTTGGCAAAAGAGATGATTCGTCGTCTTTCACTGTAACCACTCTTCACTTCAACTCTTCAGTTCAAGAAAGGGGCGCTGAAAAATGAGGGAAAGCGAATGACGCGTAAACCCGCGCTAGGACGTGGCCTGGATGCCCTGATTGGTGCCGGTGCCCGCCGCCGTGACAGCTTGGAACTTGCCGGTAGTGATTCGTCCATGGACTTGGCGAGCGAAGCAAAAAATAGCGCAGCCGAGGACACGGCCGAAGATCGCCTTGAACGGTTGCCGCTCGGGCAATTGACTCGCGGCAAATATCAGCCGCGCCGGGATATTCAGCCCGAAGCGTTGGAAGAGCTCGCTGACTCCATTCGTGCCCAGGGTGTGATGCAACCCATCGTGGTGCGGCCGATTGGCGTGGATCGCTACGAAATTATTGCTGGCGAGCGTCGCTGGCGGGCCGCCCAACTGGCTGAGTTGGACGTTATTCCAGCCGTGATTCGCGAAGTTAGCGATGAAGTGGCGCTGGCGCTGGCATTGATAGAAAATATCCAGCGCGAAAATCTCAACGCCGTTGAAGAAGCCATGGCGCTTAAGCGGTTGGGTGAAGAGTTCGAGCTGACGCAGCAGCAGATAGCAGATGCAGTGGGTAAATCACGCACCCAGGTAGCCAATCTATTGCGTCTACTGGCGCTAGACCCCGAAGTACAAACCTTGCTGGAACGTGGCGATTTGGATATGGGCCATGCGCGGGCATTATTGTCACTGAACAGTGCTCAGCAGCGTCAAGTTGCCCATGAAGTCGTCAATAATGACATGACGGTACGCGCGACCGAAGCGCTGGTGAAAAAGGTACAGAGCAGCCAAGCGCCAATTACCCCTCCAAGCCGTCAAGCCAAGCAGCCCGATGTAGCTAGGCTTGAGACGCAGCTTGGGGAGTTGCTGGGTGCACCTGTCTCCATTGATCATGGTCAAAAAGGCAAAGGTAAATTAACGATACGCTATACAAGCCTGGAAGAGTTAGACGGCATCTTAAATCATATTAAATAGCAGGCTATTCAATATCGCGTAAGAAGAGACCACGTTTTCCCTCTTTGGTCGCAAATCGACCCCTTAACGTACAAATTTGGTGCGACTTCGGTTGAAGGTGTGATAGCGCTTCCCTATAATCGCGCAAGATTTGTGCAAGTTGCCTGTGTTTATCGAAGTACGTCGATTTTTTTAGGGCTGGGTATTGGTTCAAAGCGCTATTGTTAAGTGCACATTGTGAGAGCCCGTACAAAGAGCCCATATTTAGAGCTATGCAGCGATACGAAACCCAGCGGCGAAAAGCCTACATCCTTCGGCTTACGATCGTTCAGCTCTCAATGACCCTTTGCGGCATGCTGGCAGCCTATTGGGTGGAAGACGCTGAAGGCATGTCATCGGTTTTTAAAGGAGCGCTGGTAGCCTTGCTCCCGCATGCTTTCTTCATCAAGAGGATGGGAGTTTTGCGCGCGGGTAGGCCTTCACAGGCAGCGATGCGCTTGTTTCGTGCCGAAGCAGGCAAGTTTGGTTTGACGGTGGCACTGTTCGTTGCGGTGTTCGTGGCAGCGCCCCCTTCAAACCCTACTTTCTTTTTTTATGCTTATGTTGCGGTTGTTCTAACGCATTGGCTTACGCCTTGGTTAATGCCAAAAAACGTCAATGCCTAGAAAATTGCACAATTAAATTGAGGTGACACATCCATGGCCGCAGGAAACGAAGTCTCGACGACTTACTATATCCAGCACCACTTGCAGAACCTGACGTTTGGTAACCACCCCGTCAATGGCTGGTCGCTGGCACACTCGGCGGAAGAAGCCAGTGAAATGGGCTTTTGGGCCATTCACTTGGATACCATGGGCTGGTCAATTGCCATGGGTCTGCTATTTATTTGGATTTTCCGCAAAGCGGGAAAAATGGCCACCACCGGTGTCCCCGGCGGTCTGCAAAACGCAGTAGAAATGGTCGTTGAATTCATTGAAGACATGATCAAAGGGACCTTCAAAGGCCATAATCCGCTTATCGCGCCACTGGCATTGACGCTGTTTGTGTGGATTCTGTTCATGAACACGCTAAAAATTATTCCGGTCGACTACTTCCCTGTGTTGTTCAGCAAACTAGGGGTCGACTACATGAAAATCGTGCCGACTACCGATGTAAACGCTACGCTGGGGTTAGCGTTAGGGGTCTTCGGTCTCATTCTCTACTACAGCTTTAAAGTGAAAGGCGTGGGCGGTTTTGCCAAAGAGCTCTCCCTTACCCCGTTCAATCACTGGGCATTGATCCCTTTCAACTTGTTGCTTGAAATCGTTGCGCTGTTGGTGAAACCGTTCAGCTTGGCAATGCGTCTTTTCGGCAACATGTTCGCCGGGGAAGTGATCTTTATTCTTATCGCCATGCTGCCCTTCTGGGCTATCTGGGTGCTGGATGTACCGTGGGCGATCTTCCATATCCTGATCGTCGTACTTCAGGCCTTCATTTTTACAGTGCTATCCGTGGTGTATCTAAGCGCTGCACACGAACATCACTAATCCGAGCAATGCTTGCAACACATTAACCCTTAACCTCAACCCTCGACCTTAAACTTGAAAAACTAGGAGCATTACCATGGAACTTATCTACATTGCCGCTTCCATCATGATCGGTCTCGGCGCTCTAGGTACCGGCATTGGCTTCGCTATTTTGGGCGGTAAGCTGCTGGAATCTACCGCGCGTCAGCCGGAGCTAGGCGACCAACTGCAAACCAAAACCTTCCTAATGGCAGGTCTATTGGATGCGGTTCCGATGATCGGTGTTGGTATCGCAATGTACCTGATCTTCGTTGTTGCCGGTTAATGACAGCTCAGCCGAGCGTTAAACGCTCGGTTTTGTTTCACTCCGGTCGCCACGAACTTGTCAGAGGTACATTCCTGTGAATATCAACATGACGCTAATCGGGCAGACGATCGCCTTCGCGATCTTTGTCTGGTTTTGCTTAAAGTATGTGTGGCCTCCGATCAGCAACGCGCTTCATGAGCGTCAGAAAAAAATTGCTGATGGCTTGGACGCAGCCAGCCGCGCTAACCGCGACCTTGAGCTTGCTCAAGAGCGGGCGGAACAAACGCTGCGCGAAAGCAAGGAGCAAGCTTCTCAAATTCTCGAGCAGGCCAACAAGCGCTCTGCCCAGATAGTTGAAGAAGCCCGCGAACAGGCCCGCGCCGAAGGCGAACGCCTTGTAGCGAGCGCACGTTCCGAGATTGAGCAAGAAGTGAATCGCGCTAAAGATGAACTTCGTGCCCAGGTCTCTTATCTCGCCGTTATGGGTGCCGAGCGTGTTCTTGAAGCGTCGGTCGACGAACAAGCCCATCGCAAGTTACTTGATGAGCTTGCTGCTGAACTGTAAGGAGGTGAATCATGGCGGAACTACTGACCGTCGCTCGTCCTTACGCTAAGGCAGCGTTTGAATACGCGCGTGATCATGAGGCGCTTGATAGCTGGTCACAAGCGCTGAGTTTTTTAAGCTTTGCGGTAGCAGACGTTAACGTTCGCCATCGGTTAAGCAGTCCAAAACTAGACAGCGACCAAAAAGTGTCGCTGCTTGTTGAGCTGATTCCTGAGCAACAAGATGACGCTTTACAGCGGTTTTTGACTGTCCTGGCTGACCAAAGTCGCCTGATGGCGCTGGCATCGATTGCTGAACAGTTCGAGCACCTGCGTGCCGAACACGAGCAGCGGGTTGAAGTGAATGTCACTTCTGCTTATCAGCTAGATAGCGAGCAAGAAACGAAGCTAGCGAACGCGCTTAAAAAACGTCTGAATCGCGAAATCTCTATTACTACTCAAGTGGACAAGTCGCTGATTGGCGGTGTCATCCTACGTGCTGGCGATACCGTTATTGACGGGTCGGTCCGTGGTCGATTGAACCGTCTTTCTGACGCGCTAACCGCTTGAGTCTGAGGGACATGGCATGCAGCAACTGAATCCTTCCGAGATCAGCGACATCATCAAGCAGCGAATTGAAAAGCTTGACGTCGCATCCGAAGCCCATAATCAGGGCACCATCGTCACCGTTTCCGACGGTATCGTGAAAATTCACGGCCTCGAAGACGCGATGTTTGGTGAAATGATCGAATTCCCCAACAGCATCTTTGGCATGGTACTCAACTTGGAGCGTGACTCCGTGGGTGCCGTCGTGCTGGGTGACTACCTGCAGCTCGAAGAGGGCATGACCGCCAAGTGTACCGGTCGTATTCTCGAAGTGCCGGTAGGCCCCGAGCTGATTGGTCGTGTTGTCGACGCGCTGGGTAATCCCATCGATGGTAAAGGCGACATCAACACCACCATGACCGACGCCGTCGAGAAAGTGGCGCCGGGTGTTATCACACGTCAATCCGTTGATGAGCCGATTCAAACCGGTCTTAAGTCTATCGACGCCATGGTGCCGATCGGCCGTGGTCAGCGTGAGCTGATCATCGGTGACCGTCAGATTGGTAAGTCCGCCATTGCCATTGATGCGATCATCAACCAGAAAGGCAAAGGCGTGACCTGTGTCTACGTAGCGATTGGTCAGAAGCAATCGACCATTGCCAACGTGGTGCGCAAGCTCGAACAGCACGGCGCAATGGAACACACCATCGTCGTAGCGGCGGGCGCTGCCGACCCGGCACCGATGCAGTTCCTCGCTCCTTACTCTGGCTGCACCATGGGCGAGTACTTCCGCGACCGCGGCGAAAACTCACTCATCGTGTATGACGACCTTTCCAAGCAGGCCGTTGCGTACCGTCAGGTATCGCTGCTGCTGCGTCGTCCGCCGGGCCGTGAAGCTTATCCTGGTGACGTTTTCTATCTCCACTCACGTCTTCTTGAGCGTGCTGCGCGCGTTAACGTCGACTACGTTGAGAAGTTCACCAACGGTGAAGTGAAAGGCAAAACCGGTTCCTTAACCGCACTGCCGATCATCGAAACCCAGGGTGGCGACGTTTCTGCGTTCGTTCCGACTAACGTGATCTCGATCACCGATGGTCAGATCTTTCTGGAAACCAACCTGTTTAACTCCGGTATTCGTCCGGCGATTAACGCAGGTCTCTCGGTTTCTCGTGTAGGTGGTTCGGCGCAGACTAAAATCATCAAGAAACTGGGCGGTAGTGTACGTCTGGCATTGGCTCAGTACCGTGAATTGGCGGCCTTCTCGCAGTTCGCGTCTGACCTTGATGAAGCCACGCGTAAGCAGCTCGAACACGGTCAGCGTGTGACCGAGTTGATGAAGCAGAACCAGTACTCGCCGATGTCGGTAGCTGAAATGGCGCTTTCGCTGTACGCCGCCAACGAAGGTTATCTTGACGATGTCGAAGTCAACAAAGTGTTGGACTTTGAGCGTGCCCTGCACGACTACATGAAGTCCGAACACGCTGATCTCCTCGACAAGATCAACCAGAGCGGCGACTACAACGGTGAGATTCAAGACAGCTTGAAGTCGGGTCTCGAGAAGTTCAAGGCGACTCAGAGCTGGTAATGTCTGGCCCGCCCCTCATGGGCGGGTTTGCATGCTTTCTGAGAGCCACGAACGAAGGGTAGATCGCTATGGCAGCTGCAAAAGAGATACGCACCCAAATCGGGAGCATTAAAAATACGCAGAAGATCACCAGCGCCATGGAAATGGTGGCTGCGTCGAAAATGCGTAAAGCGCAAGATCTGATGAGAGCTAGTCAGCCTTACGCTAAGCAGATCCGTAATGTGGTTGGCCACTTAGCCAACGCGAACCCTGAGTACAGGCACGACTATATGGTCGAGCGTAGCGAGGTTAAGCGTGTTGGCTACATTGTGGTATCCACTGACCGCGGTCTGTGCGGTGGCTTGAACCACAATCTTTTCAAAGCCTTACTGAAAGAAGCCGTTAGCTGGAAACAGCAAGGTGTCGAGCAGGATTTTTGTGCGCTTGGTGCCAAGGCGAGCACCTTTTTCCGCAATTACGGCGGTAATTTGGTCGCAGCGAAAAGTGGATTAGGTGAAGCCCCGACGGTAGAAGGCTTGATTGGCAGTATTAAGGTCATGCTCGAAGCGTACGATGAAGGACGTCTCGACCGGCTGTACGTGGTGCACAACGAGTTTGTGAACACCATGACGCAAAAGCCAGTGGTTCGTCAGCTTCTTCCCCTGTCGCCCGATATGGGCGCAGACGCTGAGCAAGACGACGAAAACGCCCGTCCCGGAAGCTGGGACTACCTGTATGAACCGGATGCCAAGGCGTTGCTCGATAGCCTGTTGGTTCGTTTCATCGAATCGCAGGTGTATCAGGCGGTAGTGGAAAATGGCGCTTGTGAACAAGCCGCTCGAATGATCGCTATGAAAAGTGCCACCGACAACGCAGGTGGCCTGATCGACGATCTGGAGATGGTTTATAACAAGGCCCGTCAGGCTGCCATTACCCAGGAAATTTCTGAGATCGTCGGCGGCGCTGCTGCCGTATAACGCCTAGGGAGCCGACTCTTTTAAGCGGCTCCCGGCAGACAGGTTTCATTTGCAGGTTTTAGAGAGGAACCAAGATGAGCGGACGTATCGTACAAATCATCGGCGCGGTGATTGACGTAGAGTTTCCGCGGGACTCTGTGCCCAAGGTCTACGACGCGCTGAAGGTCTCCGATGTTGAGACCATCCTCGAAGTCCAGCAGCAGCTGGGCGACGGCGTGGTGCGCACCATCGCCATGGGCTCCACTGAGGGCTTGAAGCGTGGCATGGCAACGACCAGCACAGGTGCTGCTATTTCCGTACCGGTAGGTAAGGAAACGCTGGGCCGTATTATGAACGTACTCGGCGAGCCGATCGACGAAGCAGGACCGATCGGCGAGCAAGAGCGTATGCCGATTCACCGTAAAGCCCCGAGCTATGCCGACCAAGCAGCCTCTAACGAGCTGCTGGAAACCGGTATCAAGGTTATCGACTTGGTCTGCCCGTTCGCTAAGGGCGGTAAAGTGGGCCTGTTCGGCGGCGCCGGTGTAGGTAAAACCGTTAACATGATGGAGCTTATCCGCAACATCGCCACCGAACACAGCGGCTACTCGGTCTTCGCTGGTGTGGGTGAGCGTACGCGTGAGGGTAACGACTTCTATCACGAAATGACGGAATCCAACGTTATCGATAAGGTATCGCTGGTTTACGGTCAGATGAACGAGCCCCCGGGTAACCGTCTGCGTGTGGCGCTAACGGGCCTGACCATCGCTGAAAAATTCCGTGATGAAGGCCGCGACGTACTGCTATTCGTCGATAACATCTACCGCTACACCCTGGCCGGTACCGAAGTATCGGCACTGTTGGGTCGTATGCCGTCAGCGGTAGGCTATCAGCCGACGCTAGCTGAAGAGATGGGCGTTCTGCAGGAGCGTATTACCTCGACGAAAACCGGTTCAATCACCTCCGTACAGGCCGTTTACGTGCCCGCGGATGACTTGACCGATCCGTCGCCGGCCACCACCTTCTCCCACCTGGATGCGACCGTGGTACTGGCGCGTTCTATCGCCGAACTGGGTATCTACCCGGCGATCGATCCGCTCGACTCCACCTCACGTCAGTTGGATCCGTTGGTTGTCGGTGAAGAGCACTATGCGACCGCTCGCGGTGTGCAGAACGTTCTTCAGCGCTACAAAGAGCTTAAGGATATTATCGCCATTCTGGGTATGGACGAGCTGTCTGATGAAGACAAGCTGGCCGTTTCCCGGGCGCGTAAAATCCAGCGCTTCTTGTCGCAGCCGTTCTTCGTGGCTGAGGTATTTACCGGTTCACCAGGTAAGTATGTGTCGCTGAAAGACACCATTAGTGGCTTCCAGGGCATCCTTGCTGGCGAATACGACGATATGCCGGAACAGGCCTTCTACATGGTCGGTTCAATCGACGAAGCCGTCGAGAAAGCCAACCAGATGAAGAAGTAATCCCGTCCATTAGGGGGATTCGCTATGGCGAATAGCTTTACTTGCAATATCGTCAGCGCTGAAGCATCGATCTTCTCAGGTACCGTTGAGCAGGTGATTGCTTCCGGGATGATGGGTGACCTGGGCATTTTGCCGGGTCACGCTCCCCTGCTGACTGAGCTTCAGCCGGGTCCGGTTCGCGTGATTTATGATGGCGGCGCAGAAGAGAACTTTTACGTTACTGGCGGCTTCATGGAAGTCCAGCCAGATGTCGTAACGATTCTGGCCGACGCTGCATCGCGTGCCAGCGACCTCAATGAGGCTGCTGCCGAAGAAGCGCGTCAACAAGCGCTGAAAGCCTTTAACGAGAAGTCATCGGAGCTCGACTATACGCGAGCGGCCGCTGAACTTGCCGAAGCCGTTGCACAGCTGCGCACGATTCAACAGCTGCGCAAAAAGGCGGGTAAAGGCTAAACCCCACGCGTTAGGCGTGGTACAGCGCCCCTTAAGCCCGTCACCAGGGTTTAAGGGGCGTTTTTTTGTTGGCTAGAAAAAAACGTAAGTATCATGAGAAAGGTCAGTACAATTGATTAGGTCGGCAGCACGGCGCTGGAAAGCGTGATGGGAGAGAACCATGGCACTGAATAATGAAAGCCTGCAGCAATTAAAAGCCGAATTGCTCGATGAGTTAGCCAAGCAAGTGCCGAGTAAATCGCTGCTCTCTTTGCGTTTGGCCGAAACCCGCTCAGCGGATATCGGTGAAGTGCTCGAAGAGATGATCGAAGATGACGAGGCGTTGCCGGCTGCGCTGTTGTTGCTGGATATTCTCTCTGCCGAGCGGGCGGCTAACGTATTGGGCTATTTGCCCGGCGAAAGCCAGCTTGAAGTGGTCGGCAAGCTGGATGACAGCCAGCTGCTGAAAGTGCTGGAGGAGATGGGCTCGGATGAACGCGCCGACCTGTTCAACCTGCTCAGTGAAGACCGCCGTGAAGCATTGCTGCGGCGTATGGCCCACCGCGAACGTGAAGATTTAAAGCGGCTAGCCAGCTACGAAGAGGGCACCGCGGGCGCCATCATGACCTCTGACTATGTGTCCATCGCCAGTGGCATGACGGTGTCTAAAGCGATGATGCGGGTACGTCAGACTGCCCCGGATGCAGAAACGGTTTACCAGCTTTATATTCTGGATAGCGATGGGCAACTGATTGGCACCATGTCGCTACGCCAACTGATGGTCGCCCGCCCCGGCGCTATCGTTGATGACATCATGATCAAAGACGTTATCAGCACCCGGGTCGATAACGCTCAGGAAGACGTAGCCCGCATTGTGGCCAAGTATGACTTATTAGCGCTGCCGGTGATTGATGCCGATGACCGCATGGTCGGCATTGTGACCCACGATGACGCCATGGATGTGGCTGAATCCGAAGCAACGGAGGATTTCCACAAGGGGATGTCGATCGGCCAGTTGGAAGATGGTGTGAGCCGTGTGAAGCTCTGGAGCCTCTACCGCAAGCGCGTGTTCTGGCTGGTTCTATTGGTGTTTGCCAATCTGTTTTCGGGGGCAGGGATTGCCTATTTTGAAGAGACCATTGCCGCCCAGGTAGCGTTGGTGTTCTTTTTACCGCTGTTGATCGGCAGTGGCGGGAACGCGGGGGCGCAAGCTGCTACGTTGATGGTGCGCGGTATGGCGACCGGCGATGTCGGGGTAAAAGACTGGGGCAAACTACTGGGCCGCGAACTGCTGGTGGCGGGCTCGCTGGGTATCACCATGGCGATTGCGGTTACCCCGATTGGCATTATGCGCGGGGGCGAAGCGCTGGCCATGGTAGTGGCCTTTAGCATGGTCACCATCGTGCTGTTCGGCAGCCTGCTGGGCATGTGTTTGCCCTTTGTTCTCGAGCGCTTCAAGGTCGACCCAGCCACGGCTTCGGCGCCGCTGGTGACCACCTTGATCGATGCCTCTGGCGTCGTGATTTACTTTAGTATCGCCACGCTGCTGTTGTCTTAATGGTGAAGAAAGGTTCACAGGTTAACGCATGGAGCTACTGGCGGCGCGAGTAATAAACAGCACTTCCACATGACCGAGCCACTCGATATCGCTAGCCAGCGCTTTTAGCTGGCTGGCAAGGCACTGAGGCGGCTGATGCACAGCGTCATCGATGATCAGCGATACCGAGACCTTATCGTTTAAATAGTGCAGCTGAAGTTCATTAAGCGTGCGCCATACCGGGTGCCTATACCAGCGGGCATCGAGTGCTGCCTCCACTTCAGGGCGCAGCGGCAGCCCGGGTAAGCGGCTGGGATCGCCCGCCCCGGCGTCGTCTTCAGGGTCAACGTGAAAGATGACATCGGTCAGGGCGGGGAATTCGTGGCGCAAGCGGCGACTGACCTCATTGCCGATCTCATGGGCTTCGGAGACGGTAATCTTGGGGCCCACCACCACGTGTAGATCGACCATGACCCAGCCAGCAGACTGGCGCGTACGCAGGTCATGAACGCTATCTACTCCCGGCACCCCGCAAGCGACATCGTGCATTTGATTCTGGATATCCACGGGCAGCGCGGTATCGACCAACTCGCGCGCTGATTCCCATAGCAAGTCTAACCCTACCTTACCGACCAATAGCCCGACGATGATAGCCGCCACGGCATCGAGCCAACCTAAACCAAACTGCGCCCCAATGAGTGCCACCAGCACCACGGCGGTAGATAACGCATCGCTGCGTGAGTGCCAGGCGTTGGCTTCGAGTAATTTCGACTTTACGCGTTTAGCGACGCGCATGGTGTAGCGAAAAATCCACTCTTTACTCAACAGCGCAATGACCGTAATCACTATGGCTAGCATGCCTGGTGCGTTCACGGCGGTACCGCTAAACAGACGGTCCAGGCTGGACCAGGCAATACCGCCCGCCACGAAGATCAGCACGCTGCCCAGTAATAACGTGGTGAGGGTTTCGATGCGTCCGTGCCCGTAATGGTGATCTTTATCGGGTTCCTGGCGCCCATAATGAATCGCTGCCAGCACAAAACCATCGGTGACTAAATCAGACAGTGAGTGAATGCCATCGGCGATCAACGCCGCTGAACCGACCATAAAACCGATGGTCACTTTGACGATGCTCAACAGGGCGTCCAGCCATGCACCAATGTAGGTAACACGCTTGGCCTCTTGGCTAAGTCGCGCTTGGTCTTGAACCACTGGCGTTTCGATGGTCTGAGTCATGGGTACCTTACAAGGCGCATGCATTCGATGATGCCTATTGTAGCGCACTCCTTATAGCGTCTATAGCGGTCATGTGATTGAACGGCTCATTCATCACATTCGGTAGCGTCAGCCTAACCCCTGAGATTGCTTCACTGCGTTCTTAATGACAGGGCGTAGGTCATTGTAATGAACTCGTTGTGATGAGCATCCCAACGCGGCAATTTCAGCAAAAGCAGTGGCGGACAAAGAATAGACGGATGTGTATCCTTAAGCGCCATTGCAACCCATCAATTGTTTTTCATGCATAGGATTTTTTATGGATTGGCTCCAGGTGGTGGTGTTAGCGGTTGTTCAGGGAATTTCAGAATTTTTACCCGTTTCAAGCTCTGCCCACCTGATTTTGGTGCCTGTGCTGACAGAGTGGCAAGATCAAGGCTTGGCATTTGATGTGGCCCTACATCTGGGCAGTCTCTCCGCGGTCATCCTCTATTTCCGGCATGAAATTTGGCAAATGATCTGCAGCAGCTTGGCCGCCTTACGGGGTAAAGGCGTTAACGAAGATGCCCGGCTCGCTTTTTGGGTCATGTTAGCGACCATCCCCGTGGGGATTATTGGCTTACTGCTGCACGATGTTATTTCTCACTATATGCGCTCCACGCTGATTATTGGCTTCAGTTTAATTGGTTTCGGGCTATTGTTGGGGTATGCCGATTGGCAGAAGCGCGGAACGCGCAGTGAATACCAACTGAGTTTAAAAGACGTTTTGACTATTGGTGGTGCCCAGGCGCTGGCGCTAATTCCCGGTACCTCGCGCTCGGGCATTACCATAACGGCGGCCTTGATGGTGGGGATGAGCCGAGAAGGCGCCTCGCGTTTCTCTTTTTTGCTTTCGATTCCGGTCATCGTATTGGCCGGCGGTTTAGAGGCCTTAGGGCTAATGAACGCCTCGCAGCCGATTGATTGGTCAGCGATGTTGGTAGGTACGTTATTGTCGGGAATAAGTGCGTATTTGTGTATTCACTACTTTCTGGTAATTATCAAAAAACTGGGAATGCAGCCGTTTGTTATTTATCGCGTCCTGTTTGGCGCTTGGTTGCTATGGTTCTTTCATTTTTAAGCGCTTCACATTAAAAATATCGTTTTGGGGCATCACGTTAAGGCAAGGCAGCTATGAAAAAGTCGTATCAAAAAAGGGCGTCAGGACAGGCGGTTCGGTGGGCGCGTCCGTTAGTCCTCATGAGTGTTTTGCTGGGTGCTCTTCTGGTATTGCCTGGCTGTTCAGAAAGTGATCGTCCGCTGGAACCGCCTGTCCGTTTTGAAGGCAATATTTTTGGTACCTTTTATCAGGTCACCATTATGGATCCGCTTACGCAAGGCGAGTCGCTTGAAGTGGAAGAGGGCTTCAAAGCAGAGCTCGAGAGCGTCGATCAGGCGATGTCCACTTACCGTGACGATTCCGAACTGATCGCCTTTAACGAGGCGCCCTTACAGGAGTGGCAGCCGCTTTCCAACGAACTGATTGAAGTGTTGGCGATCAGCCAATCGGTGGCTGAAGCCAGCCACGGTGCTTTTGATATTACCGTGGGAGATTTGGTTAATTTATGGAGCTTTGGCCCGGGCGCCCGGCCCGAAGAAGTGCCGGCTGATGAGGTATTGGCCGAGCAGCTTTCCCAGGTGGGCTTCGATGCGGTAGACGTGGATACCCAAGCGATGCAGGCAAGGCGTACGCGAGACGTATTTGTCGATCTTTCCGGTGTGGCCAAAGGTCATGCCACGGATCGAGTAGCTGCTTACCTGGACCAGCAGGGAATCGAGCATTATCTGGTCAATTTAGGTGGTGACCTGATCGCCCGTGGCGTGCGTGATGAAGACGAACAGACGCCTTGGCGAATTGGCATCGAAGTACCCGAAGATGGCCAGCAGCGTGCTCAACATATCATTCCGCTAGAGAGCATGTCGGTGGCGACGTCCGGCGACTACCGCAACTATTTTGAAGTGGATGGGCAGCGCTTCTCGCACACTATCGATCCACGGTCAGGCCGACCGGTAACTCACCAGGTGGCGTCGGCATCGGTTTTCCACCCTTCCAACGCTTGGGCGGATGCCTGGGCGACAGCACTGCTGGTAGTAGGCGAGCAGGAGGCCATGCAGATGGCCATCGAAAACGATCTCAAGGTGCTCCTGCTCGTGCGTGATGGAGAGCAGTGGCGCAGTGTCGCCTCACCCGAATTCGTTAATTATTTCGGTGAATCGTTGGTGGATGAACTGGGCATTGAGCAATTATCAGCCTCGAACCCACCAGCGACCATGCCCGCCGAACAACCGGTAACAGGTGAATAACATGCAAGAACTGGATATCGTCATTCTCGCTGCGGGCAAAGGCACGCGTATGCAATCTCAGACTCCCAAGGTGCTGCATACCCTGGCGGGTAAACCGATGGTGCAGCATGTAATGGATACTGCATCAGGGTTACAGCCTGATCGTACCCATGTCGTCATTGGCCATGGAGCTGAACAGCTGCGCGAGGCGCTGGCTGACAAAGCGGTGCAGTTTGCCGTTCAGGCCGAGCAGAAAGGCACGGGGCACGCGGTGGCTCAAGCGCTTGATCAGCTCGGTAGCGGCAAGGTGCTTATCCTCTATGGCGATGTTCCCCTGTTACAGCGTGATTCCTTGAAAACGTTGCTAGCCCAGGTAGATGAACAGCACATCGGCCTGTTAACGGTGACGCTGGATGACCCCATGGGCTATGGCCGAATCGTACGCAATGACGCGGGCGAAGCGGTGGCGATTGTCGAACAAAAAGATGCCAGCAGCGCCCAGCTAGCCATTTGTGAATGCAATACCGGCATTATGGCCATGACCAGTGCCCAGTTAAAACGCTGGTTACCGCAACTTTCTGCTGAGAATGCCCAGGGTGAGTATTACCTGACGGACGTCATTGCCATGGCGGCCGATGAAGGCATCCAGGTATGCACCGCCCAGCCCGCCACGGCGGTTGAGGTGGAAGGGGTTAATAATCGCGCCCAAATGGCGCGACTGGAACGCGCTTATCAACAGCAGCTTGCCGACAAGCTAATGGCGCAGGGGGTGGCGCTTGCTGACCCGGCTCGCTTGGATATTCGCGGACGATTAACGTGCGGCCATGATGTCTTTATCGACGTGGGCTGCGTCTTCGAAGGCGAAGTGGAGCTTGGCGAAGGCGTGCGCATTGGGCCTTACTGCGTGATAAAAAACAGCACCATTGGCGCTGAAAGCGTAGTAGACACCCACAGCGTCATAGAAGGTACCGTGGCGGCGGGTCTCAATCAGATCGGTCCTTTTGCACGGTTACGCCCAGGCACGCGGTTAGCGGTAAAAGCCAAAGTGGGTAACTTTGTGGAAACGAAAAATGCCGATGTGGGTGAGGGCAGTAAGATTAATCACCTAAGCTACGTTGGCGATGCGCGGTTGGGGCGTGACGTGAACGTAGGGGCAGGCACGATTACCTGCAACTACGACGGCGCTAACAAGCATCACACCGACATTGGTGATAATGCCTTTATTGGCTCGAATACCGCCCTGGTGGCGCCGGTTTCGGTAGGCAAAGGCGCCACCATAGGAGCAGGCTCCACGATTGCTAAAGACGTGACTGATTACGCCCTGGCGGTAACGCGTAGTCGTCAGTTAGAAAAAATCGATTGGCTACGCCCTAGCAAGCCTAACGCGTCATAGTGCGTTAATGCGTTACTAACAGCGCTTAAAGGGGTTTTAAATTAGTGCTAAGGATCATTAAAAAGCCGTATATATAATCAGTGGCCGTCGCTTTACCTTTCTGCGGATTGGCTGAGTAGCGTCTGTGAAGTGCTCTGGTGGATCAACGAGGAGAGTGATTATGTGTGGCATTGTTGCCGCCGTTGCCGAGCGCAACGTCCAAGAAATTCTGTTAGAAGGATTAAAACGCCTGGAGTACCGCGGCTACGATTCGGCCGGTATGACGGTGTTTAGCGACGGCGCATTGACCCGCCACCGGGCGCTCGGAAAGGTAGCGGCACTGGCCGCGCAGTTAGCAGAAGCGCCACTGCCGGGGTTTTCAGGCATCGCACACACGCGCTGGGCCACCCATGGCAAACCCTCTGAAGCCAATGCACACCCGCATCATAGTGGTGACGATGTTGCCGTGGTACATAACGGTATTATCGAAAATTACGAATCCATTAAAGACCAACTGCAAGCAAGCGGCTACCGATTTACCTCGGAAACCGATACCGAAGTGATCGCTCACTTACTGGCCGAAAAGCTGGATAACGGATCGAGCTTGTTCGAAGCTACCCAGCAGATTGTCAATGGCCTGGGGGGTGCTTACGCGCTGGGCGTAATGAGTGCCAAGGCGCCTGGGGTCGTGGTGGGCGCTCGCCAGGGCAGCCCGCTGGTGGTGGGCGTGGGCATTAATGAAGCCTTTTTAGCCTCTGACCCGCTGGCGTTGCTGCCGGTAACGGATCGCTTTATTTATCTGGAAGAGGGCGATCTGGTCGAGCTGCGTGAGCAGGGCGCCATTCGCATTGTGGATCGTCAGGGTGACGACGTTGAACGCCCTATCCATACCTTTGAGCACGGCGACGGCGCTGCCAGCAAAGGCGAATACCGCCACTACATGCTCAAAGAGATTTTTGAACAGCCGCAAATGATCGAGGCGGTATTAGAGGGCCGGCTAAGTGCCCACAGTGTGTTAGTGGAAAGCTTTGGCCCCGATGCGCAAGCGCTTTTCCAACGTACCCGCCAAGTGCATATTATTGCCTGCGGCACCAGCTACCATGCGGGCTTGGTAGCGCGTTACTGGTTAGAGCGCTATGCCGGCGTGCCGGTGCAGGTCGAAGTCGCCTCTGAGTACCGCTACCGCCACCCCGTCGTGCCTGAGGGCACGCTGTTCGTGACGCTTTCACAGTCGGGTGAAACGGCGGATACGCTGGCCGCCCTGCGCTTTGCGAAAACGCTGGGCTACGTGGGGTCGTTGGCGATTTGCAACGTGCCCGGCAGCTCATTGGTGCGTGAGTCGGACATGTCATTGATGACACGCGCCGGCCCTGAAATTGGCGTCGCCTCCACCAAAGCTTTTACGACTCAGCTGGTGGCGCTAATGCTACTCACGCTTTCCGTGAGCAAAGCAAAAGGGCAGGCCGAGCAGGCGGATATCATCGCCGCGCTGCGCACGCTACCTGCAGTGTGCCAACAGGTGCTGGCGCTAGACAGCCACATCGAAGCACTTTCCCAAGCCTTTGCTGAGAAAAACCACGCGCTTTTCTTGGGACGTGGGGCTCACTACCCGATTGCGCTGGAAGGAGCACTGAAACTCAAAGAGATCTCCTATATTCATGCCGAAGCGTATCCTGCCGGTGAATTGAAGCACGGCCCGCTGGCGCTGGTGGACAGCGAAATGCCGGTGATTTCGGTCGCCCCCAATGACGACCTGCTGGAAAAGCTGAAATCCAACTTGCAGGAAGTGCGTGCCCGCGGCGGCCAACTGTTCGTGTTTGCCGACGAAAGTGTAGGTATGGATACCCAGGAAGATATTCGCGTTCTGACGCTTCCCCACGTGCATGAAGCGCTGGCGCCGCTGTTATATACGCTGCCATTGCAGTTGCTGAGTTACCACGTGGCCGTGCTTAAAGGCACCGATGTTGACCAGCCGCGTAACCTAGCTAAAAGTGTGACGGTAGAGTAGCGGGAATAGAAGGGAGAGTTAAGGAAGGGTGAAATCAACGGCTAAATAAGGTGAACCTATATTTAGCCGTTGCACTATCTAATAAGTATAGTAGCCCCGAGTATTCTTATTGGCAGGAGCGCTTATTCGCGATGTGCTTTTGCCAACTTCGGATCCCAAAGGTCCAAGGTGCTAGTTGATCTGAATAATCAACGTGGTTCACCAACGCACCTAAAAATGGCGTAGAGATGGTTACACGATCACCCACATGGTGCGTAAAACCTTGTCCTTCGCCATCCCGATCTTGGATGGGTGAGAACATGGTGCCAAGGAAAAGCATGAAGCCATCAGGATACTGATGGTGTGCGCCGATTGTTTGCTGAACTAGGTCGAGAGGGTCACGGCTAATTTTTTCCATATCGCTTTTACCTTCAAGGAGAAAATCATCGTCTTTTCCTTCAATGCGCAGGGATACTTGGGCTCGCCGCACCTCATCGAGTGTATAAACATCGTCAAATATACGGATGAATGGCCCGATTGCGCAGGAGGCGTTGTTATCTTTCGCCTTACCTAACAAAAGTGCACTACGTCCTTCTATATCGCGTAAGTTAACGTCATTACCCAGCGTGGCTCCTTTGGGGTTACCTTGGGAATCTACCGCTAACACGATTTCTGGCTCTGGGTTATTCCATTTTGAGGCAGGGTGTAAGCCCACGCGGCTGCCAAAGCCAACCGCCGAGAGCGGTTGTGACTTGGTAAATACTTCTGCATCGGGGCCTAGACCTACTTCCATGTATTGGGACCAAGCGCTTCGCGCTTGCAGCGTGGCTTTTAGCGTTGCGGCCTCTTCCGAACCTGGCTTAATGTGCGAGAGATCCTGGCCAATTAGCTCGTTGAGTTCCGTTCGTAGCAGGCTGGCTTTGGCTGCATTACCGCCCGCTTGCTCTTCGATAACGCGTTCAAGCAAGCTAACCGCAAAGGTAACGCCGCAGGCTTTGATAGCTTGAATGTCGCAAGGTGCAAGGAGATAAGGCGCAACCGCTGGCTCTGCCATTGAATTGTGCAGCAGAGTTGTAACGGCGCCTAGCGACTTACCTTTCACAGTACGAACGAAGTGGCTGACGTTGTCACCATCCAGCAAATCTGCCATGCAGTCCACTTGAACAGAAATGTCGAAGACTTCACCGGCCCGTATGACGACTAACGCGGGGCCTGGGTTCCCATCATCACGCCACACCCGTCCAACTAATAAAGCGTTATCAATATCTTGAGGAAGATACTCAGCGATATTAAGCGTTGTATTCAAGACTTATACCTCCCGCTTGCCGTCAACTAGGCGAGATACGCCATAAGGGTTGCCGTCGTGCAATGCTTCTGGCAGTAAGTCTTCAGGCAACGCTTGGTAGCACACAGGGCGCAGGAAGCGGAAAATAGCTGCGCTGCCAACCGAGGTCGTGCGGGAATTAGACGTTGCTGGGAAAGGGCCGCCGTGTACCATGGTGTGGCACACTTCTACGCCCGTCGGCCAGCCATTGGCCAGAATGCGCCCGGCTTTCCGTTCCAGGATAGGAAGTAGTTGTTGTGCCGCTGCCAAGTCACCATCGTCCATCTGTAGGGTTGCAGTGAGCTGGCCTTCAAGCAGCGCCGCGATACGGGCAACTTCCTCAGTGTCGGCACACGCTACAACCAGCGAGGTAGAACCAAAGACTTCCTCTTGTAGCGTAGCGTCATTTAAGAACGCTTCCGCTTGGGTCACAAATAGTCCTGCTTGACATGGATGAGCGGTTTCGCCTGCTTGACCACGCGCTACCTCAGTGACTTGTGCGTTTTGGGAGAGTTGCTCCACACCTTGCTCATAGGCCTCATGCACGCCCGGTGTCAGCATGGTTTGCGCAGCACTTTGCTTCACAGCGTTGCCTGCAGCTTCAACAAAGGCATCCAGTTCTGGACCTTGAACCGCAATCACCAAGCCAGGGCTAGTACAGAATTGGCCAGCCCCCATATTGAGGGAAGCAACAAACCCTTCAGCGATTGCTTTGCTGCGTGCTTTCAGCGCTTCAGGCATCAAAAATACTGGGTTGATTGAGCTCATCTCGGCGTAAACCGGAATCGGCTGGGGACGTGTTTGGGCTGTCGCCATCAGTGCGGTGCCGCCGCTGCGAGAGCCAGTAAAGCCCACCGCCTGAATATAAGGGTTCGCCACCAAAGCTTGACCAATCTCACGTCCTGAACCGAACAGCAGAGAGAAAGTACCTTCCGGTAAGCTGCACTTGGCAATCGCACGCTGAATAGCGTGTCCCACCAATTCAGAAGTGCCCGGATGCGCTGAATGCCCTTTCACCACTACTGGGCAGCCAGCTGCCAAGGCAGAGGCAGTATCCCCACCGGCCACGCTGAACGCTAGCGGGAAGTTACTGGCACCAAAAACGGCCACTGGGCCGAGAGGAATATGACGCTGACGCAAATCCGTACGCGGCAGCGGCTCGCGATTCGGCAGTGCCGGATCGATACGTATATCTAGCCACTCGCCTGCGCGAACAACAGAAGCAAACAAACGCAGCTGGCCGCAGGTACGCCCACGCTCACCCTCTAAACGGGCGCGTGGCAAGCCAGTTTCTGCCATGGCACGCTCAGTCAGTGTCTCGCCAATCGCTTCAATTTCGGTCGCGATGGCCTCTAGGAAGGTGGCACGCTCCTCTAAGCTGGTTTCACGGTATTTATTAAATGCGGCCTCGGCCAACTCACAAGCGCGCTCGACATCTTTTTTGCTGCCGCCCGGATAAGCGGGCTCCAGGGTTGCACCGGTGGCGGGATTCACGGCATGAATAGCTGTTTGCTGACCGCTGATGGCCTGTTGGCCGATAAGTAATTTGCCTTCTAGAGTCATGCAACCTCCTGTTATGGGAAAAGAGAAAACAAGGTACGTAGTGAATATCCTGCTCTACGCAACTAGTAAGTTCAATCTCTAAACTTATTATCGGGTGACGACTTTAGTAGCAAAGCTGCAACAACATCAGGCTGGTTTTAAATTAATACGCTGGAGCCATGAATAATATGAGCAAGGACTTGAGCCGCTGCGCCACGGGCTGAGACAAACGTTGAATCCTCAATGATTCGTAACGGCACCTTTTGGGAGTGACTGGCTAAACGATTCTGGTGCGCTTTAAAGTAATTGAGTGCTGGCTCCATGAGCGAGGAGCCAAGCTGGGTAAGGGAACCACCTAGGACCAGTTCTGATGGGTTTAGAGCATGATGCACATTAAGTAATAGGATGCCTAACGTCTCGCCAGCTTGATGTAAAACTGTTTGAACGTTTGGTTCGTTGAGCCGCGGAAACAAAGCTTCAAGTAGGTCTTCTTCCTCGGAAACACCGAGCTTGGCGCGGATTGACCAACCACTTACCAACGTTTCAGCACAGCCTCTATTGCCGCAATGGCAATAGAGGCCACCAGGCTGCATGACTGTATGCCCAATTTCCCCCGCTAAACCTTGGATACCACGCCTTACCAATGGCGGATGGCTGCCTTCAACCATACCACTACCAATACCTGTGCCTGCGCTGATGTAGGCGAGCGATTCAGGAATCTTTCCTGTCCTAAAGTAAATCTCCCCAAAAGCGGCAGATTTAGCTTCGTTGTCCATTAACCAAATACCATTGAAGGAAGGGAGATTGGCTTTTAGGAAATCCAAGAAGCGAACATCTTTCCAGCCAAGGTTGGGAGCTAAGCGAATTATAGGCTCCCCAGGCGCAACAGGACCTGGGAGCGCGACGCCAATACCCAAAGGGGTATATTTGGCTAGCTGGGCTGACTCCAACATGGCCTTTAATTGGGTGGCGAGCAACTCTGCTGTAGCTTCCGGCGTGGTTGGTGAAAGACGCTCGTGGTGCGATGCCAGTACTTGGCCACTGAGCGCGCAAGCGACGATGCGTATTCCATGAACACCAACTTCGGCCCCCAACATTAAGTAATGTTTATCGTTAAGATACAATGCTCTACCTGGCCTGCCGCCACTGCTTTTCTGCAGCTCGCCTTCTTTCAACCAGCCTTGCTTAAGTAATGATTGAATGGCAGCGCCTACGGTCGCTTTGGTGAGGTGGGCTTTTACGGCTATGTCTGCTCGGGTTACGCCTGGCTTGCGGCGTACCAGCTCAAGAATGGCACTACGGTTTAGCCGCTTGAGAAAGTGCAGGTCACCTGCTTTATGTGAAGAGGATGGGGTAGGCATTTAAATCACAACATCCTTCGCGTTAGATGGTGCTGAAACATTCATAAGCGACGCTTTTCCAAGCGAGTTTTTAGGCCAGCCTACCCTAATGCAGAAGCCGTTACCATCGACCCCCTGCAATGCTGATGAGCGGTTGTGGAGATAGTTTGGCCAAGCTTTAAACTAAGGTCTCATTGAGATAAGTCCTGTGGGTAGTCAGTATCCTTTAGTAAATAGAAAAAACTAAGTGGAGATGACATGAGTACTAGCGCAGCTGTTTACCCAAATATTGAGGGGCAGGTGGTTTTTATTACTGGCGGTGGTAGCGGTATCGGAGCTGCGTTGACAAGTGCTTTTCACAAGCAGGGGGCGAAAGTCGCTTTTGTCGATATAAATGATTCAGCAAGCCATGCGTTATTAGAAACCATCAAGGAAGATAGCGGTTCATCGCCGCATTACTATCATTGCGATATTCGGGATGTAACAGCGCTGCAAAACATTATTGCTGAGGTAGGCGCTACTTTAGGTCCGATTCAAACCTTGGTGAATAACGCAGCTAATGATGACCGCCACTCCTGGCAGGATGTAGATGTTGCGTATTGGGATGAGCGCATGTCACTCAACTTACGCCCTATGTTTTTTGCAGCACAAGCCGTAGCGCCGCAGATGATGGAAGCTGGTGGTGGTTCGATTATTAACTTTGGCTCAATCAGCGTTCGTATGGCACTAGGTGATCTTTCCTCTTACATGACAGCAAAAGCGGCTGCGCATGGTTTAACGCGCAGTCTCGCAAGAGACTTAGGTGTACACAATATTCGTGTGAACACCTTAGTACCAGGCTCGGTTATCACCGAGCGCCAACTCGAGAAGTGGATCGGGCCAGAAGACGAAAAAAACATTCAATCACACCAATGTTTGAAAATGCGTCTTGAAACTACGCATATAGCGCCACCTGTTCTGTTTTTAGCGAGTGCTGAAAGCAGCGCAATTACGGGGCAAGAACTATGTGTAGATGGAGGCTGGGGTTAACCAGCACAAACGCTCGTAATAAGAACCTAGAGGTGTTTATGTACGCACAAAACAATAAGCGACTCGCTATGCCTGCTTTTGAAAAACAAATTACAAAGAGGTTGTGGGCAAAATCTTGCCTAGTGGCGGCGGTAACACTTGCTTCTGGCCTGGGGTCATTCGCGGCTGCTGCAGATACCACGATTAAGCTACTGCGCGTTGAAATCAGCGATGCTGAAAAACAGTACTACGACAACATTGTGACTGAATACGAGGCCAATAACCCTGGGGTAGACGTTGTTTTTGAATATATAGCGAATGAAGCTTACAAAACACGCCTACCTACCCTCCTGCAATCCGACCAGCGGCCGGATATTTTCTATAGCTGGGGCGGCGAAGGGTTAAGAGACCAAGTGGAAGCGGGCTTCGTTCGAGATATTACCGCAGAGATGCAGGATGGCTGGCAAGACATCTACCCAGCATCCGCGGTAAGTGCCTTCACGCTAAATGACCAAATTTACGGTGCGCCGCTTTATGCCACAGTGGTAGGGCTTTGGGTGAATACCGCATTAACTGAGCAGGCGGGCGTGGAGCTTGAATCCCTCAATACATGGGATGGCCTGAAAGAGGCAGTTACAGCACTCCGTGCCAACGACATTACACCAATGGTTGTGGGTGGTAAGGATGGTTGGCCAATCCACTTCTACTGGGGCAGCTTGGCCACACGAATGGCGGGTGGCGAAGGTATTGATGCTGCTAAACAAGGCGAAAGTAGCGGCTTTGAGGAAGATGCATTTGTCCGTGCTGGTGAGCTGCTGCAATCACTTGTAGCGCTGGACCCCTTTCAGTCCGGCTTTATGGCGACCACCTACGAACGTGCTAGTGCCATGTTCGGTGACGGCGAGGCCGCCATGCACCTGATGGGCGACTGGGACTACATCCCTTCAAAAGAGCGCTCCGCAACCGGTGAAGGCGTGCCGGATGAAAATCTAGAGTTTGTACCATTTCCTAGCGTAGAAGGTGGCGCGGGTAACGACAACAGCTTTGGTGGTATGAACGGCTTTGCGGTAACGAAAGATGCCTCTGACGAAGCGGTTGATTTCTTGAAATTCCTGTTAAATGAAGAGAATCAACGCGAAGCAGCTCGTTTAGGCATTTTTGTAACAGTAGCTCACGGTTCAGAAGAAGAGCTACAAACGCCGTATGCCAAGAAAGTGGCGAGCATCCTAAGCGAGTCAAGCCACCATCAAGTGTTCCTTGATCAAGCGCTGGGTACGTCAGTTGGCGCCACTATCAACGACATTAGTGGCGACCTAGCACTCGGTGTTATTACGCCGGAAGATGCCGCCGCTCGAGTCGAAGAAGCTTGGCAGTTCCGCTAATTCCATCTCATTAATCGCCTGAACAGCACCAGCGTTAAACCGCTGGTGCAACCCCTAAGCTGGGAATGGATGCATACCATGACAACGACGACCCGACCTGCAGTTCATAAGCGGGGGACGACAGATCGCATCAAGAAAAATCTAGTTAGTGGTAAGTTAGCGGCGGTATTGCTGTTATTACCGCCCGCTCTGATTGTTTTCTCGCTGTTCGTTATCCTGCCTTTGGTAGATGCTGCTTATTACAGTGGCTTCTCTTGGAACGGTTATGGAGCGCCTAGTGACTTTGTTGGCATGCAAAATTACGCGCGCCTGTTAGACCACTCGGTATTTCATACTGCATTATGGAATACCGCCAAGCTAATTATTGTCTCGATCGTTATTCAAATGCCGATAGCGTTAGGCTTGGCGCTGCTTGTTTATAAAAAGACGCCAACCAATACGCTGTTCCGGTTGGTGTTTTTCCTACCCTATATTTTAGCTGAAGTGGCAGCCGGTTTGATCTGGAGCTTTGTCTTTGACGGTGACTACGGCATTACAGCGTCAATCTTTCAATCCTTGGGTCAAGAGTCTGTTTATGTACTATCAGATAGTCAGTGGGCGTTCCCTGCGATTATGACCGTTATTGTATGGAAGTACTTTGGTTTCCATATGATGATTTACATTGCCGCACTGCAAGGTGTTCCTAAAGACCTGATTGAAGCTGCCAAGCTTGAAGGTGCTAAAACGCGCCAAATTGCCCTATTTATACAAATACCGATGATTAAGCATGCGCTGGTCGTGAGTGGTTTCTTTGCCATTATTGGCTCGCTACAGATCTTTGACATCATTATCCCGATGACCAACGGTGGGCCGTCGAATAGCACCCACACCATTGTGACCTACCTATATACCTTCGGGCTTTCAAGGCTGAATATTGGCTTTGGTAGTGCGGCTGCGGTAGTGCTGTTTGTGTTGGCCATTGGCATTGCGTTCTTTTATCAGCGCGCGACAGGGAAGGAGAATAAGGCGTGAATACTACGACGCGAAATACGTTCCGTGTAATCTTTTTGATTTTAATTGCGGGTCTAGTGATTGCGCCTCTTCTCGCTTCGTTTTTCGGTGGTTTTAAGAGCAATGCGGAATTACGGATTAACCCTTTGTGGTTACCCACTAGTTGGGACCCGAAAAACTACGTTTCCATTTTCTTGGATGGCAGCTTCTGGCGTTATATGGGGAACTCCTTCTTTATCTCGTCCATGACGGTACTGCTTACCTTGATCGTTGGGGCGGCAGCAGCCTATGTGTTTGCGCAAATTAAGTTTTTAGGCTCCAAGATGATCCTAAGCTACCTACTGCTGGGGCTAATGTTTCCCTTTGCGGCGGCTATTTTGCCGCTGTTCATTAAGGTGCGTGATCTTGGGCTGCTGGATACCTATTGGGCTGTCATTCTGCCGCAAACCGCCTTTGGGCTGTCGTTAGCGATCCTGCTCTTTAAAGCATTTTTCGATCAGCTTCCTAAAGAGTTATTTGAAGCCGCGTACGTGGATGGTTGTAGCTATCTGCGTTTCTTCTGGTCGTTCACTTTGCCATTATCAACCCCCATTTTGGCAACCGTGGGCGTGTTTGTATTCGTCCAAAGCTGGAACAACTTCCTGTTGCCATTGATCGTGCTAAACGACCGCTCTTTGTATACCTGGCCATTAGGGATGATGCAGTTCCAGGGGGAATACTTAACTGAGTGGAATATGATCCTTGCGTTTGTCACGCTTACCATTACTCCAGCAGTTATCTTCTTCCTGGCTGCCCAAAAATACATTGTGGCTGGCCTGACCGGTGGCTCTGTTAAGGGATAACGATTTAGGGGATAACTATGAAAGACGCTATTAAAAATCCTATTTTGCCGGGTTTTAATCCTGACCCTTCTATCTGCCGTGTAGGGGATGATTACTATATCGCCACTTCAACCTTTGAGTGGTACCCCGGCGTGCAGATTCACCACTCTAAAGATTTAGTGAATTGGCAATTAGTCACTCGTCCCTTAACTCGGGCAAGCCAGCTAGATATGCGAGGTAATCCCGACTCATGTGGTATTTGGGCACCGTGCTTAAGCTACGCCGATGGACTTTTTTGGCTCATTTATACCGATATGAAACGGTATGAGGGTAACTTTAAAGATGGTCACAACTATTTAGTGACCGCCCCCTCAATGACGGGTCCTTGGAGTGACCCGGTTTATCTCAACTCTAGCGGTTTTGACCCTTCCTTGTTCCATGATGATGATGGCCGTAAGTGGTTGATTAACTTGCAGTGGGATTATCGCCAGCGTGAAGGAGGAGATCGTTTCGGCGGCATATTGCTGCAAGAGTACGATGTTGAGCGTCAGCAGCTTGTTGGCCCTATCAAAAACATCTTTGCGGGCACCAAATTAAAGCTAACCGAAGGTTCGCACCTTTATCGCCGTGATGGCTGGTACCACCTGCTGGTGGCAGAGGGCGGCACAGGCTACGACCACGCCGTGACCATGGCGCGCTCACGTCATATTGCAGGCCCCTATGAAGTTCACCCGGAAAACCCGGTGCTGACCAGCAAACACGACCCCGATTGCCTCCTGCAACGGGCAGGTCATGCGGATCTTGTGGAAACGCCCGATGGTGAAACCTTTATGGTTCACCTGTGTGGGCGGCCACTGCCGGGCACTCGCCGGTCCCCACGGGGACGTGAAACGGCGATTCAGCGGGTGACGTGGGGCAGCGATGGCTGGCTACGCCTAGCCGATGGCGGAATTACCCCCAGTTTGGAAGTAGCCATGCCGGGAGTTGAATTTATTCCGCCACCTGAGGAGGAGATGCATACCTTTGCCTCCGATGCGCTACCCATGGAGTTCCAATGGCTACGTACACCGCAACCCGAGCGGATTTTCTCGCTAACAGAGCGGCCCGGTTACTTGCGCCTATTTGGCCGCGAGTCGTTAGGCTCCTGGTTTGAGCAAGCACTGGTAGCGCGCCGCCAAGACAGCATCTATTGCAGCGCTGAAACTGTTCTGTCGTTTGAGCCAGAAGACCTACAACAGTTTGCAGGGCTTACTGCTTACTACAACCGTTTTAAGTTCCACTTCCTGGCGGTCACGTTAAACGATAACGGCCAGAAAGTGCTGAGCATTATGAGCTGTTGCGATGAGTGGCCAAGCGGCTCACTAACCATCAGTAATAGTGATGAAGTGATCCTGACACCTGATTTACCCGTCAGCCTGGGGCTGGATATTTATGAGAGTGAATTACAGTTCCGCTACCAACAGGGCGAAGCCGAATGGCAAATGCTAGGCCCAGTGCTGAATGCCGGTTTACTGTCTGATGAAGGCAGCGGGCGTGCTCATGGTTATTTCACCGGTAACTTTCTCGGCATGGCAGCTTACGACATCAGTGGCCGCGGTACGCCAGCAGATTTTGCAGAGTTTCGCTATCGCCGCTTAAACGGCTGAGATGCGTATCCATTACGCCATAACCACAAAAATGCGTTTAAAGATGAGACCCAACAATGGCTAAAGTAAACCTAGTTGAAATTGAGAAAACGTTTCGTGGCAAGAGCACGGTCATTCCCAATCTCAACCTAGAGATAGAAGATGGCTCTTTTACTGTGCTGGTAGGCCCTTGAGTTAAGCTCAAGTCTGGTGTATGGGAGGAGGTAGGAAGGGTGGCGTATCCTGTTGATTGATCACGACCAAGATCTCAACCAACACGAGTGGATACGCC
>JGI24025J20009_10000037_pt1 | contig 93473 bp, 84 predicted proteins | sample Cruoilmetagenom3_FD_20009 | JGI IMG/M metagenome (IMG submission 20009)
TCGTTGCCGTTGTTGTCGACCGCTTCGGCCAGCACGGTGAGTTCACCGTCGGTCAGGTCACTGACGTCGACGCCGTCCACGCTGTAGCTGCCATCGGCATTTACGGTGGCCGTCGTCTCGACAAAATCGCCGTTCTGGTCGGTGATGGTAATTGAGATTATACTACCGACAGGCACATTAGTAACTGAACCAGTAATATCTAAAGAATCTGCTCCAACAGCTGGAGAGTCTGCAACAACCGTTATTGAACCGTCTGGGCTAGGCTCAGGAGTCGGCTCTGGCTCAACTTCTTCTGCTGCTTCGGCATCAGGCGCACCACCAAAATCAATAAACTCCCCTTCTCCAAGTCCTCCTGAGGTTTCGAAGCTTAGTGAATCGGTTTCTTCAGCAATACGGGCAAGGCGAACAAAATCGCTCCCGCCGCCACCGCCACCAGCACCAGCTCCGCCCGCAGCAGTAGCATCAAGTAGGTCAAGTAAGTCACCGTCTTCGTCATCAAGGGCAGCAAGCAGTGCCTCTAAATCATCGTCTTGGACACTGGCGTCAGTAGCGACGATCAGGTCACCCACCAGATCGGGAGTCACTACGACTTCTTGTGCGCCTTCAACTCGACTTACACCTGTGCCATCAGCGAAATCCAGCTCAACACTGCCATTGCTGGAGGTGATTAAGGTTTCCCCCTCCTGCAACACATCACCAATACTCAGCTCACGCAAGTTACCGGCTTCATCACGCGCCCAAGCCTGACCTGTAATAGAAACAATGGTTGCAGTCGCCATAAAAATCTCCCGAATGAATTTAAAAGCCGTTGACTAGTGCCTAGCACTAGGGAATTAACGGCATATACCATCATCCTAGATGAGCGAACTACAAATAAATATTGTACCGATGGACAGAAAAAGAGGGAGAGCAGATTAAGCTGTGAAGAAAGGCATGCGCTCCATCATAGGCTGAATGGCACTAGCAAGAGCGCATGGGAAGCTCAGGAAATAACACGCTCAGAGGCAGATGAGAGCTTAAGCATTAACTGCAGACGATCGCGAACTGATAATTTCCTAAAAACAGCGCTTAGGTGGGCTTTAACAGTGCGCTCGGTAATATCCAATTGGCGCGCTACTTCTTTATTTGTCGCCCCCCGTGCCACGGCCAATGCAACGCCTCGCTCGCGCTCGGTGAGCAAAGCAAGGTGGTTGCCTTGGGCATGAGAAGAATACTCAGTGCGCTGAGTTAACGTTCTAAAGGTACCCCCGATCACTTTTGCCAATAATTCCTGGCCTACCCAAATCCCTTGATTAGAAACGACCAGCGCAACTTGTTTAAGCACATCAACAGCTGCCAACGTGTGTACGTACCCACGCGCCCCCAAATCCAATGCCTTCAGGGCTTCTTTATCTTGAGGTGAATAGCTGAGGATGACTACGGTTACGTTCAACAATGCTAACCGCTGAGTCAACTGCTGCCATGAGCCAACGGTAGTAGTTAACCAAACTAAGTCACCAGTTTGGACATTATGTTCTATTAACTCGGGCGATGAGAGCTGCGCATCCGGAAAAGCTTTTTGCCATCGAGCTTTGAGACCGCCCTTCACTGTCACAAACCAATAGTCCATTATCGCTCCCCCATCGAATCACGCCATGCCCTTAAAACAGGCTTGAGTAAAAACTGCATAACAGTGCGCTTACCGGTGATGATATCTACTTGTGCGGTCATACCTGGAATTACTTGGAGCGAGTTGGTTACATCTTCTTCTACACTACGCACTCGCACTAGATAAAAGGTGTTATCTTCATCATCAGTAATGGTATCCGCACTGATATGGTCCAGCTCTGCTTTAAGCCCTCCATAAATCGCATAGTCGTAAGCTGTCAATTTAATATTCGCTGGCTGACCAGGATGTAAAAAAGCAATATCTTGAGGAGCAATACGTGCTTCGACAAGCAACTGGTCATCACTTGGCACGATATCGACGACTTCTTGACCTGGCTGGGCTACCCCACCAATTGTATTGATGTAAACCTGCTGGATCACACCATCGACTGGCGAACGGATTTCTGTTAGCCGAACTCTGTCTTGCAGACCCGTCCCGGACTGTTGAAGCGCATTTAAATCGCCTAGCGTTTCTGCAAGGTCATTACGCCACTCACTTCTACGCTCCGCCCCTAACTCAAGCAACTGCCCTTCAGCTTCCTCTACAGCAGCTTCCAACCTTGATACAGCAGCATCGGCCTGATTACGCTCACCGGTGGCCCTTGATAGATCACGCTGCAAACGAAGGACTTCAACTTCTGAAACAGCCCCTGATTCTAGTAAAGGCCTTGTCAGATTGAGCTCTTGACTGGACATATTAGCTTCACGCTGAGCAGTATCGCGCTTAGCCACTGCCTCTCTTAATTCTTCTCTTCGCTGGCGAATACGGTCATCAAGTACATTTTCTTGCTCGCGCAACTCTTCGCGACGACTTTCATAAACTTCGCGTTCTTGAATAACAATAGAAGGGACTTCCTGGCGTAACTCTTCATCAGGCTCAAACGGTGAATCGGTGACCAATGCTCTCAGTCGTTCGGCCTTTGCTTGTAAAGCAAAACGTTGAGCGCGATTTTCCCGAAAGTCAGAAACAAAGCGTGTCGGGTCAATTTGCATTAGCACTTGGCCTGCCTCAACCACTTGCCCTTCCCTGACCATTATTTGTTCAACCACACCTCCATCATAAGACTGAATACGCTGTAATTGACTAGCCGGTATAACACGACCGCTACCTCGAGTAACTTCATCAATCGGAGCAAAAGAAGCCCAAATCACAAGCGCCAACAGAGCCAGACATACGGTATAGAGAAACAGGCGAGCTCGAAGCGGCTCCTGCTGCAATCTGGCCCAATCCGTATCACTTGCCCAGTCTCTATTTAAATGAGCAGAGGTAACCCTTTTGGCGAACAGACGATCCATAAAAGGACGAAATGGCTTTTGACCTTTTTCAGAAAAGCGACCTATTGCTTCAAAGCTTTTTTGTTCGGCCGGACTTTGTTTTTTGTGGGCCATCAAGAAGCCCTCCCTATCTGGCCTTTACGGAGCGCCTCAACAACTGTATCTCTAGGCCCATCCGCCACTACTTTACCCCCATCCATGACAATAATTCGGTCTACTAAAGAGAGCAGTGAAGTTCGATGCGTAACCACCAACATGGTTTTACCCTTAGCCTCTTTCCTGAGATTAGCTTTAAAGGCCTCTTCACTTGCATTATCCATAGAGCTTGTAGGTTCATCTAACAGCAGTATGGCGGGGTCATGCACTAAGGCACGGGCGATAGCGACGGATTGTTTTTGACCACCCGAAAGGGCTTGACCTCGCTCACCAACCTCAAGATCCACGCCACGAGGATGACCATTGACTAAGGGTTGTAAACCAGCAATATCCAAAGCTTTCAGTAGTTGCTCATCATCAATTCGGTCACTACCTCCACCCGCTACAATATTGTCGCGCAGCGAGCCCGAAAAAAGACTTACGTCTTGAGGCACATAACCAATATGCCGACGTAGTTGTAGAGGATCTATCTGTCTAATATCAACTCCGTCGATCAGGACAGCGCCTGCCGTGGGCTGGTAAAAGCCCAAAATGAGTTTATTAAGTGAAGACTTACCACACCCTATACGCCCTAGTAGCGCTACTTTTTCACCTGCTTTAATCGAAATAGACACATCTCGAACGGCATCACGCTCTTCATTTGGATAACGTAACGTTACTTTATCAATACGGATGCTGCCGTCTACGCTGGGTTTCTCCACGTAAACTTTTCCTTCACTGCGCTCTACACGCTTATCCATAACCTGATCAAGCGAATCAAGTGCTGTCGATGATTGGTGGTACTGAGCTAAAAGCGCAGCCGCTTGACTAATGGGAGCCATCGCCCGCGAGGAAATCATATAAGCAGCAATCAGGCCACCCTGACTTAAGTTACCTTCAATAATCTGATAAACACCTACAATGATCACGCTAACTGCAACACTGTGTTGTGCCCATTGAGCAACGTTAGCAACTGATGTACTAACGAGGCGTAACTGTGCACTGGTGCGAGATAAAAATGCAGTCGCTTTTTCCCAATGGCGCTGAATACGGCTCTCAGCACGCAATGCCTTTACGTTTTCGAGCTGTGAAACCGACTCGACAAGCAATGAGTTGCGCTGAGCACCAATTTCCCAGGTGGTTTGTGAAAGCTCATGAAGCTTGCCCTGTGCTGCCAGCGCGTAGAGGAGTACAAAAATCACCCCTACCAATACGGGCAGCACAAGCCATGGGTTAATTAAAGCAATAATAGCCATAAATAAAATAACGAAGGGAAGGTCAACAATACCTAATATTGTTGCCGATCCAATAAAAGCACGTACCGACTCAAAGGACTGTAACGTTGAAGTAAATGAGCCAGTCGAGGCTGGCCTATCTTCCAGCCTCATCCCTAATGTCTTAGCCATTATTGAAGAAGATAATTTTACATCTGCACGGCTAGCAGCCAAGTCAACAAAGCTACTTCGCATCAGGCGCAGCGCCAAATCAAAGCAGAGTACAACAAAAACCCCTATAGCTAACACCCAGAGAGTTTCAGTCGCTTGATTAGGTACCACTCGGTCATAAACATTAAGCACGAACAACGGCATGGCAAGCGCGAATAAATTAACGGCTACCGACCCAATAAGAATATCGCGGTATAGCCTTCTATTCTCTTTTATCACCCCCCAAAACCAATGTTGCCCTTTCTTCTTCTTAACGTCAGCTCCGTTATCCAATCTTAGGCGGGGGCGTACATAAATTGCCTCGCCGGAATAGTTTGAAGTCAATTCATCTAGATCTACATCAACTTCAGCCTCATTAAGTTCTGGAAATACAACCTTTGCAACTCTTTTATTCACATCGACAGCATTAAGAATACATGCTCGACCAGGTTCTAAAAGCAAAATAGCTGGAAATAATTCTGGGTTTAAACTTACCAAACGACTCTTAACGATACGAGCAGTCATCCCAGCACGCGCAGCAGCCCTGGTAAATACAGATGGGGTCAACCTGCCTTGTTCAAGTGGCAAGCCTGCGGTTAAGGTCTCAGATGAAATTTCATGCTGATGCATTCGTGCCACAGCCTGTAAGCACTGAAGCAGTTCATCACTCTTTTCTGAAATAGCAGGTGATCGCATAAGTGAAAGCGTTTCTTCGTGCTCTGCCAATGTCCACCTCTTATAGTAAAAAGCACATAGCGTATTTGCTCCTACGCTATGTGCCGATTTCTTGTTAAATATATTAACGGTGATTTCAAGATCGCACTAAAGAAACAAAAGCGTTTTATGTATTTATTTCGTCAAATCGCTCTAATGTAATTTCTACACGCCGATTCAGCTTTCGTCCTTCGACAGTGTCGTTGGATGCGACGGGCCTTTTGGAGCCATAGCCTTCCGTCTGCATTAGATTCTGCGCTACGCCTTGCGCGACGAGAAATCGAGCAACACTATCCGCACGTCGCTGAGAAAGAGGGTCATTAATTTCATCTGTACCGGTGATGTCAGCATGACCAGCAATAAATACTCGGGCCAAATCATCGCGCTCTTTTATTTCTTCTGCTAGGCGCGAAAGATCATCCCGAGTATCAACTCCTAGCTCCGCACTGTTGATAGGAAATAACGCATCGGTAGAAAGCGTTACATCAGGTGCTCTAGTAGGCGCAGGGGCCGAGAAGTCCCCACCAGTAAAGTCCTCAAGTTTGAAGCCTCCCGGGCCAGCCACTGGACAAACGATATCTGGCGTAATTTCAACCCCATCATTACCAAGCTCAGCAAGACTTGGCATATCTTCACGCATAATTTCTAACGTTTGCATTAACTGTCCAGTCGCTGCGAGTGTTCTCGCATCGGCCAAAGTAATGTCGTATTGAGCATTGGTATATGCACGGCTGGCTTCAAAATACTCATTTTCGCTATCTAAAACATCTAAAAGAGTGCGTTGCCCAATATCAAACTGCTGTTGATAAGCACCGCGCACGCGATCGATGGATAAGCGATGCTCATTTAAATAATTTAGCTGTTCGCGAAGACGCTGAGCATCATTGTAGGCAATTTGAGTGGTTTGCCGAACATTCGTACAAGCCAACTCCCGCTGATCGACAGCTTCCTCAATGCGCTCGCTAGCAGCTCGATAAGCAGCAAGATCACTGCCGCCATTGTACAAGTTCATAGTAGCGACTAGCTGAATGCTTGTCTCATCACGACGCCCAGCAATCGCGTCATCCTGGTTGTTAGTGCCTGATCTACCCTGAATTTCTAAACGCGGCATGAAAGCAGCGCGAGAACTCCCTTGCTCAGCACGTTGGACATTGATGTTTTCGATTGCTGCATGGAAATCAGGATTACCTTGAAATGCTAAATTTACTGCTTGGCTTACACTGTCAGGTAAATCTTCTTCTAAGGAGGGAACAGCCATTAGGTTTTGAGCAGGCAAATCACCTACAATACGCATGTAACGGGCAGTCACATCATGCAGATTGGTCGCCTCGGTCATTAAATTAGACTCTGCCAATGCTACGCGGCCACTAATCTGTTCGAGGTCAACGCCACGGCCGGCGCCTGATAGAGTGCGCTCTTCGATTTGCCGATAAACTTCCTGATGCTTTGCGTAATTTTCTTGTGCAAGCCTTACCAGCTCTCTACGACGAGCAACATCCAGGTAAGCTTCAGCGGCTTCCAGAGCAATATTCTCACTGGCGCCAATGAGCTCGTAATAAGTCACTAATTTCGATCTATCTAAACGTTCGACTTCACTGCGAGTGGCAAAACCATCAAATATCAACTGAGTTAATGTAATTTCCGCATAATCAGTATCATAACTACCACGGCCATCACCTTCCTGTGCTTCGCGGCCTACCCCCGCAGTGACATCAATGCTGGGCAAGTAGTTGCCACGCGCAACGCCAATATCATGCTCTGCCGCATTTAAGCGCCTCCATGCAGCCTCCACTTCTGGATTTGTGGAAATGGCTCGCTGAACCACACTTTGTAAATTGTCACTGCCAGGCTCGTAAAGAGTTTGTGGAAGTGTCTGTGCGATCGCACTGTTGAGAGAAACTAGTGACAAAGTGGCCACTATGAGGGGTAGTGAAACACGTCGAAAATTAATTTTTTGCGCTTTTGTAGGTACTACTTGCTTCATTTTTTGCGTTCCCTATAGCTGATATCACTTCACTGGCCACCCAGCTAAGCGTTTAGCCTCCATGCTTTTTTGTTCGGCTAACCCCACCAAGCCTAGCACCTAATTGTAAAAGTGATAATTTAAAATTAGTTACATTTTACTAAGCATATCCAGAAGAAATACTTAAGATGCTCTAACAACTCACCTAGCGTAATACAAAAATACAAAAAAATACAAAAAAATACCGAACCTTTACCGCTAAAGCCAATACATTGAATCAGACCATTTTCTGGCGCTGCTGAACCCCCAATCCCAGCAAAATCAACCCCAAACCAACCAAAGTTGAAGGAAAAATAGGCTCCCCCACCACAAGAAATAGTAAAAGCAGTGAAATAGGAGGCGACAGAAAGATCAGGTTTGAGACTTTAGCCGTACGTGACACCTTGTGTACCGCCAATTGCCAAAGAATAAACGCCACGCCCATTTCAAACAGGCCAACATACACACCCGCCCCCAGGGCAGGCCAGCCGTGCCACTCCAGGCCAGGGCCGAGCAGCAGTAAAATCGTTAACACCGGTAGACCAACGCTAAAATTTTGCCACTGGCCGACTAAGGGTTGGCGCTTGTCCTTGGCATTGAGCAGCCAGTAGAGTGCCCACAGCAGCGTCGATGCGAGCGCCAGGAAGACACCTATGGGGTCAGCGAAATCGACATCCAATACGGAGCCACGGGTAGCGATCACCCATACGCCTGCATAGGCGATCAATCCAGCGACAATATCAATGCGCGTCAGGCGCTGCCCCAGTATCGGTACCGCTAAAAAAGCCATGGCTAAGGCCCAGGTATAATTCAACGCCATGGCTTCTTGCCCCGGAAGCCGGTCATACGCCGCAAATAGCAATAAATAGTAAGCAACAGGATTCATTAGCCCCGCCCACGCAGCCGTTTTCCAACCGCTGCGTAGCGCCGTTTCAATATTCCCTTGCTTAAAGACTAATGCACCCATCAACGCCCAGGAGACAAAAGTGGCCAACCACATCAGCTCTAGAGGGCTCATCCAAGCAAGTGCCATCTTGAAGGCCGTAGCAACGGTCGACCATAGCGCCACCGCCCCTAGGCCATAGAGGATCGCCTGCCTGTCCTGACTCATCGGTCGATATGCCCTAAGTCTTGACCAGGCGACAACTGGTCTCGCACACGCTGTTTGATGAGTTTTATGTCGGGAAAACCGCCGTCGCGCTTGCGCTCCCAAAGTAGAACGTCACCACACCATATCTCGAAAGTGCCGCCATGAGAGGGTAATAACGCCACCTCGGTCAACTGTTCACCAAAGGTAGAAAGAAGCTCTTGTGCATACCAAGCGCTGCGTAACAGCCACTGGCATTGGGTGCAGTAGCGAATTTGAATGCGTGACATCAAGCGCTCCTTATCAGTCAATACCTTTGCAAGATACTATTTCAATCTTAAACTAGATCACTTTAAAACTAGGTGACTCTAGAACCATGTCATTCCGAACCCTGCCATTCCAGAATCGTGCCATTCTAGGGCGGTGCCAATCTTCTCGAGCTTTGTCATTCTAAGCGCACATTCTGTCACCTTAAATTAGCAATCGCCAAGGAACCTTCATGGCCCAACCGGATGTTTCACAGTCTCGCCTCTATGAGTGGTTAACGGGCGATGAAGATAGCCGCATGTGCGATGACATACCCGAAGGCGCCTGCGATGAACAGCCGCGCAATTTTTTCCTGCATTTATGGGCTTCTTTGGGTAATAAGCTGGCTGACGAACTGTCTAGCGCGCGGTTAGTGTTACCCTGGTTGATGGGTATCATCGGTGCCCCGGTATGGATGGTAGGGCTTTTAGTGCCCATCCGAGAGGCAGGCGCCCTGCTACCGCAAATTTTTGTGGCGGGGTTCATCCGCGTAAAACCTAAACGAAAGTGGGTATGGGTAACGGGCGCACTGATTCAGGCGTTAGCGGCTTTGGTTCTGGCCCTACTTGCATTATTCGCCACCGGCGCCTTAGGGGGCTCGTTGGTGTTAGCGGCACTCGTGCTGCTTTCACTGGCAAGAGGCCTCTCCTCCATCGCGACAAAAGACGTATTAGGCAAAACCATTGCTAAACGTCGCCGCGGTACGTTGATGGGATGGAGCGGCAGCGTTGCTGGCGGCGCTACACTAGCGGCGGGCGCTGCATTAATGCTATTTGAGAACCACCCCGGCAACATCGTTGTAGCGGTTCTTCTGGTCATCGCCGCCAGTGGCTGGTTAATGAATGCCATCGCCGCGGCCCGTATTGAAGAAGCGCCTGGCTCCGTGGAGGGCGGTGAAAATGGCTGGGACAGTATTAAGCTCGGTCTTTCGCTGCTTAAAAATGATCGCGCTTTTTTACATTTCAACCTTGCCAGAGCACTGCTGCTTTCAAGTGCACTCGCCCTGCCCTATATCGCCCTGTTAGGGCAAAACCAAAGTGGCACCGACCTTGGCGGCTTAGGCATACTCATTGTCGTGTCTGGAGTGGCCGCGATGGTGGCAAGCCCCATCTGGGGAAAGCGCGCGGACCAATCCAGCCGCAACGTCATGCGTGATGCGGCGATCGGAACAGCTATCTGCTGCTTACTCGCCGCTAGCTTAGCTTGGCTACCTGGGGGGTGGGCAGAGAGCATTTGGCCCTACGCTGCGGTTTACGCCCTCTTGGTGATTATTCACCATGGGGTACGTTTAGGGCGTAAAACCTATCTTGTCAACATGGCTACTCAAGATAACCGAGCGCTTTACGTTGCCCTTTCCAATACACTAACGGGCATTTTGATGCTCGTGGTAGGCGGTGTGATGGGCGCTTTAGCGCAATGGTTTGGCAGCGTTATTCTATTATTGATACTGGCTGCAACGGCTATCGGCGCCGTCCTTAGCGCCCATCAATTGCCCAACGTAGAATGACGCCAAACACCGCCTCATGGAGGCTTTAAGCCGCTCTTTATAAAGCCTTCTAGCCTTAACGCACTGCTCAAGATTGCAATGCGTGACAACGCTCGCCATGATAGAGCCCTGAAAGCAGCAGCATACCGCGCCATTAGTATGCTGCTTATAATAAGTGATTTAAAATTCCGCCCGTTTAAAGGCAAAAATGCCACTTGGCTGGCGGAAAGGACTGGAGCTGCAACAGGAACCCCTTGATGAAACGATCTCCATTGATCAGTCCAGAGCTGCTCGAACGCATCATTGACGCATCGGAAGACGGCATTGTCGTTGCTGAACAGGAAGGGGATGAAACCATCCTCATCTATGTCAATAAAGGCTTTGAGCGCTTAACGGGCTACAGCGCGGATGAAATTCTGTACCGTGACTGTCGTTTTTTACAGAACGAAGACCGCGACCAGGATGCGTTAAATTCTATCCGCGAGGCGCTTAAAGAGGGACAGCCGTCTCGGGAAGTACTTCGTAATTACCGTAAAGATGGCACCATGTTTTGGAATGAGCTATCCATCACACCGGTTTACGACGAAGCAGATGAGCTGATGTATTTCATCGGCGTACAAAAAGACGTTACAGAACGGGTAGAGGCTCAGCTAGCGCTTGCCGAGCTTCAAAAGCAGCGAGACTAGGGCTAAAAACTCACTTTCTCACTAAAAAAACGATCAACGCTTGAACTTCATCCCAACTGGCGTTATATAGCGACAAGGCGCTTAATCTGCGCCAGGTCCTTCACTTTGCGAACACCGCATGCTGATAGTTCCGCATGTGCTAACAAGTGGAGCCGTTGTTACGCCGGCACGCCGGCTGGGTTGGAGGACATCACATGAGCCGTGATCCCCTAAATCGTGAAACGTTTACCAGTGAAGCACTCGATTCAGACGAATTCGAAAGTTTAGATGCCGTCAATGATGATCATTACGGAAAAAGTAAACCAAGCAAGGCTGACAGCTTACGGGCCCGACGCCAAGTGGAAGCATGGCTAGAAGAGCGTCGACTTCAGCGTGCCATAGAAGACGATTGGGACGAAGAAGAGTAAACGTGAACCTTGAGTAAACGTGAGCCTTGAAGAGCTGGGCCTTCTCAAACAATGAGCGGGCCTAGCTGAAGCGCAATCCAAGCAGCCTAGCCTTTCCTGGTACAGACCTCTATCATCACGCTTTCGCCAGTAGCCAGCTGCTGTCGCTAATTTCTTTCATCAACCTAACGGATCTCCATGGCGCAATACGTTTTCACCATGAACCGGGTTGGCAAAGTAGTGCCGCCCAAAAAGCAAATTCTCAAGGATATTTCACTGTCTTTTTTCCCAGGCGCCAAAATCGGCGTGTTGGGGTTGAACGGTTCGGGAAAATCCACACTGCTGCGCATTATGGCCGGTGTCGATAAAGAGTTTGAAGGTGAAGCTCGTCCGATGCCCGGCATCAATATCGGTTACCTACCCCAGGAACCGGAGCTAGATGACGAGAAAAACGTCCGCGCCACGGTCGAAGAAGCCCTAGGCGCGATTAAAGAAGCGCAAGAGAAGCTGGATGGGGTTTATGCCGCTTACGCAGAGCCTGACGCCGATTTTGATGCGCTCGCCAGCGAGCAAGCGCGGCTGGAAAATATCATTGAAGCCGCTGACGCGCATAACTTGGAACGCAAACTAGACGTCGCCGCTGAGGCGTTGCGCCTCCCGCCTTGGGAAGCCAAAGTGGGCAATCTATCAGGTGGCGAACGTCGCCGGGTAGCGCTATGCCGTCTGCTGCTCTCAAGCCCTGACATGCTGCTGCTGGATGAGCCGACCAACCACCTTGATGCCGAATCGGTGGCTTGGCTTGAACGCTTCCTACATGACTATAGCGGCACCGTGGTAGCGATAACCCACGACCGCTATTTCCTGGATAACGTTGCTGGCTGGATCCTGGAGCTAGATCGCGGGCAAGGCATTCCGTTTGAAGGTAACTACTCTCAATGGCTCGAGCAGAAAGATCAGCGCTTAAACCAAGAAGCCAAACAGGAAGCGTCACGTCAAAAAGCGATCAGGCAAGAGCTTGAGTGGGTACGCAGCAACGCCAAAGGTCGTCAGGCAAAAAGCAAAGCGCGCCTCAACCGCTTTGAAGAAATGCAGTCAGGCGATTTCCAGAAGCGTAATGAAACCAATGAAATATACATTCCACCTGGCCCACGCCTAGGCGACAAAGTCATCGAGTTTCACAATGTCACTAAACGCTTCGATGATAAGCTGCTTTATCAAGACCTCTCCTTTACCATTCCGCCAGGCGCCATTGTGGGCATCGTGGGCGGTAACGGTGCGGGTAAGTCGACCCTCTTTCAGCTAATGACGGGTAACCAGCAGCCTGATTCAGGCGAGGTTGTCATTGGTGAGACCGTCGATATCGCTTACGTCGAGCAGTTACGCGATGCCCTGGATAACAAGCAGACGGTCTGGGAAGCGGTATCGGATGGTCAGGACATCCTGAACATCAATGGCTACGAAGTCTCTTCGCGCGCCTACGTGGGTCGATTCAACTTTAAAGGCAACGATCAACAGAAGCGTTTATCGGAGCTCTCGGGCGGGGAACGCGGTCGCTTACAGCTTGCCCAAACGCTTAAACAAGGCGCCAATGTCTTGTTGCTCGATGAGCCATCAAATGACCTGGATATCGAAACGCTACGGGCGCTGGAAGACGCACTACTGGCCTTCCCGGGCTGCGCCATGGTGATTTCTCACGATCGCTGGTTCTTGGATCGTATCGCCACGCACATTATGGCGTTTGAAGGTGATTCTGAAGTGGTCGTGTTTGAAGGCAACTACGCAGAATACGAAGAAGACCATAAAAAACGGGTTGGTAACGACACACCTAAACGCATGAAATACAAGCGTATTGATGCCTGATAATTGGCCTCGCACTAACGGCGTTATGAACAACAAGAAGGCCTCGCTTTGCGGGGCCTTCTTGTTGGTAGTGACTATCCCAATCAGTCACTGGCAGGCAGTCAATTGAACCGGCGAGTACTATCGATGCGGACTCCCCCTAACACCTACCGCCGACGACCGGTCATAAAGGAAACAATAGACAGGACGAAAAATAGAACGAAAAGAATTTCTGCAATTATCGAAGCAGCCCCGGCGACACCAGAAAAGCCTACCATGCCCGCGATAATCGCAATGATCAGAAAAATAACGGCATTCCCTAGCATCTTGCGCTCCTTCCCTTGGTAACGCTTGCCTTGCGCCATGGCTGCCACGCCATCGCATGACGGCACCACGTGTTAAAGGTGGTAAACACCTTTCGACATCACTTTCGATACCAACCGCATCCCCCACTTCGCTGGGGCTGGGAAACGCACACCGCCCGCCTCAAGGGCCAGGTGAGCATGGTGGGCTTCATCGGCAGCCATTTGGCGCAATATGACCCTTGAGCGATGATCGTCTGAGGGAAGCGCTTTTTGATGCACATCCAGCTGCCTGCCCAGCTCTTCTTGGGCCGCCGCCACAATACCCAAACTGATCCGGTCACTGATCACGCCGGTCGTGGCGCCGATACCAAACGAGGCGACATAAACGAGAGGGTTAAGGTAACTCGTTCGGCTTTGTAGCTGCGTCAGACGCTCATCGCACCAGGCCAAATGATCGAGCTCTTCTAACGCGGCATGATCCATCTGTTTACGCGCCAGGGGGAGCTTGGCCGTGGCACTTTGCCCCTGGTACAGCGCTTGGGCACACACTTCCCCCGTATGAGTGATGCGCATTAAACTTGCTGCGTGACGGCGCTCCTGATCGTCGAGGGGTCCATCAACAGCGCTGTCAGCCGGGTTGGTGCGCTGCGAGGTGGCTGCATGCGGCATGAGCGTACGTAAAAAGATATCAAACTGATGAATGACGCGATCTGAACGACTCTGCAGACGATCCATAACAACACTCCGTCGTTGTAGGCTAGATTGTTTTAAGCTAGCAAACGGCTTCGCCTAACCGGCGGGCCAAGTGAAGACACGCCCGCCCATTAAATGCATATGAATATGGTAGACCGTTTGCCCGCCCATTTCGTTGCAGTTCATCACAACGCGATACCCGTCTTCAGCAAACCCCTGCTCGCGGGCTAGCTTGGCAGCGGTAAACTGCAGCCGCCCGATGGTGGCAAGGTCGGCTTCATCGATATCGTTGAGTGTCGCGATATGCTTTTTAGGGATAATGAGCTGGTGGGTCGGCGCCTGAGGGCCGATATCGTTAAACGCCAGCACATGGTCGTCTTCATACACGATATCCGCTGGTATTTCGCGCTTGATGATTTTACAAAACAGACAATCCATACCGCTCTCCTTTATCAGCTACCTGTCACTTATGTGATGCCTTATCGCTATTAGCTTAATGCTTGCCCCCGTGAGAGCTCGCATGCTCTCAACACCTTTTATCGGAAACGTCTCTGGGCAAGAAGATGCCTAACCAAGGGGGCAAGAATCAGCTCCATCGCCAGCGACATCCTCGCCCCCGGCACTACTAGCGTATGCGGTCGCGTCATAAATGAGTCTTTGATCATCGCCAGCAGCCAGGGGAAATCGACGGTGGAAGGGTCCCGAAAGCGGATAACCACAAACGACTCAGCGTCGGTAGGAATATCCTGCACCTCAAAGGGGTTAGAGGTATCGACGGTAGGCACACGCTGAAAATTAATATGCGTGCGTGAAAACTGCGGCTGAATATAACGAACATAGTCGTCCATTCGACCCAGAATGGTGTCGATGACCGCTTCTTGCGAATAGCCACGCAGCTTGGTATCTCGATCGATCTTTTGAATCCATTCCAGATTCATGGTTGGCGCGACCCCGACCAACAAGTCCACGTGACGAGCGATGTCGTACTCTTCGGTCACCAACCCCCCATGCAGGCCTTCATAAAATAGAAGATCGGTCCCACAGGGCAGTGACTGCCACTCGGTAAACGTGCCTACGCGATAGCCCGCTTCAATTTTTTGCTTATCCTCGGCGTGAATATAGTGCCGAAATGTGCCGGAGCCGTGTTCGCCATACTCGCTGAAGAGACCTTCCAGGCGATCCAATAAGTTAGCTTCTACAGCAAAATGCGAAAGCTCATCTTTACGCTCGGGTTCTTCCCGAAAGATACGGTGCAGGTCATCGCGGGTATAGCGGTGAAAGGCATCGCCATCGACGACGGCTGCATGCACGTCCTCGCGAAGAAACATCCGTTCAAAGCTGCGCCGCACGGTGGTCGTGCCTGCCCCGGAAGAGCCGGTGACGGCGATAATCGGATACTCCCGCGACATCAGCCACTCCTCGCATCGGCAAGCGCTCGTTTGACGGGTTCAGGCACCTCGACAGGGCGCCCCGTCGCCAGATCAATGAGCAATTGATTGACGCGAGCCGTAGCGACTACCTGCTCGGAGTCCGCCAGGTAGACACGCTGATAAATCGTCAATGCTTTTCCCTGCGGTTCGGGCACCGCGGTCTCGATCATTAGCGCGTCCGGCCAACGTGCTTCATGTTGATACTGCACTGCAAGGTCCGCAACAACCGAAGGATGCCCACCCATGTCCCACTCAGGCAAGTCCAACGCCGCAAAGGCTTGGCTACGCGCCTCATGGAGCAGCGATACCAGCGCATCGTGCCCCAGGTGGCGCCCATAGTTCATATCGGTTATCCGCACTGTCAAAGAGTGACGATGAATGACCGCTTCAGCGGGGAAGTCCAGCTTGACACGCTCCATGCCTTTTCCTCGTCAGTGAATTAGAAAACCGTAGTTGGTGTAGGCTATTTGCTTAGCGTTGATGAGCGTCAAACCTACTTAGCCCTCACGGGCTATCGCTCTGAAGGCGATATCACGCCGACACTCGACACCTTCCCAGTGAATTGCATCGACGCCTTGGTAGGCTTTTTGCTGTGCTTGTGAAACGCTATCGCCTAACGCGGTGACGCACAGCACACGACCGCCTGCCGTGGTGATTTCACCCTGCGCATTGTGCGCGGTGCCAGCGTGAAACACTTTGCAACCAACCTGTTCAGCCCCGGCTAAACCATTAATCACATCGCCTTTGCGATAGCTGCCAGGATAACCACCGGCGGCCAGCACCACGCCCACCGCGGCGCGTGGATCCCACTCACAGTGACGCCCGGCAAGCTTACCCTCGGCACCTGCCAAGCAGAGCTCAGCAAAATCTGACAGCAAGCGCAGCATGATCGGCTGGGTTTCAGGGTCGCCAAAGCGGCAGTTATACTCGATGACGCGAGGGTTTCCAGAGGCATCAATCATTAAGCCGGCGTATAGGAACCCCGTGTAGGCATTACCCTCTGCAGCCATACCGCGCACGGTGGGCAGAATCACCTGCTCCATGATGCGCGCGTCTACCTCAGCAGTCACCACCGGCGCGGGGGAGTAAGCCCCCATTCCGCCCGTGTTGGGGCCAGTGTCACCATCGTAGGCGCGCTTGTGATCCTGGCTGGTGGCCATGGGCACGACATTTTCGCCGTCCACCATGACAATAAAGCTCGCCTCTTCCCCTTCGAGGAACTCTTCGATCACCACCCGCGCACCGGCGCCGCCAAACGCATTGGCCTCCAGCATGTCACGAATGGCGGCTTCCGCTTCCGCTTCGCTAAGCGCCACAATGACACCCTTGCCCGCAGCCAAGCCATCCGCTTTGATCACGATGGGCGCGCCCATTTTTTCAAGATAAGCAAGCGCAGGCGTCACATCGGTAAACGTTTGATAGTCCGCTGACGGGATGTCATGGCGGGCCAGGAAGTCTTTGGTGAAAGATTTGGAGCCCTCCAACTGGGCAGCCGCTTGGGTAGGCCCAAAAATCGTTAAGCCCGCTGCTTGAAAGCGATCGACAACACCATCTACCAAGGGCGCCTCGGGGCCCACCACGGTAAGTCCCACCTGCTCGTCACGGGCAAAAGCGATCAGGCCTTCTAAATCGGTGGCCTCGATGGCGACGTTGGTGAGTTTGGGCTCTGTCGCCGTCCCCGCATTGCCGGGGGCAACGAATACCTGTTCCACCTGTTTCGATTGCGCTAATTTCCAAGCCAGGGCGTGTTCACGACCACCGCCGCCTATCATCAAAACCTTCATGTGCATCCTTCTCAAACGGGAGAGCTTATCGGCGGCATTATGCCACAGCACAGCAACAAGTGGGGTCAGGAGGTCGGTTTGTTGTCATCGTGAGCGTCTTTGTCTGGCTGCTTGGTCTCCTCTGGCTCACCGGTTTGGCCGGGCTGGTTCAGGGTGTTTTGCCAAAAGCGCATGTTCTCTTCCGCTAATTCGCGCATAAATTCCAATGGCGTATTTCGCATCGCTTGTTTCCATTGGCTTTGCAGGCGTTTTTGCTGCTCCAACATCAGTTGGGTGCCCTGCTCAAGATAGCGCGACAGTGGCAACGGCGATGTCATATCGTAGACGCGGATTAACTGCGCCAGCAGGTCGTTAGAAAACACTTCGGCTTCACTGTCCGCTTGTTCTTGCTCGATGATGATAGAGAGCAAGATAGTGCGCGTTAGATCTTCCCTACTTTTGGCATCTTCTACCCGAAACGGCTCTTCTTCGATAATCAAACGACGCAGATCTTCCAGCGTTACATAGCGGCTTTGCTGGGTATCATACAATCTACGGTTAGCATATTTACGAATCACGCGCACAGCGCTTCTCCTTTAACGCGATAGGGGCTTTTGCTCCCGATACTGGTATTGTGCCTGCAACACGCACCCATGCAAGCAACCTGAATAGTTTAGCCAAACGCAATACGCCTGCTCTTTGACCAATAGACCTCTACTATGAATTTGATTTTGCTCGATCCCGATGAACTCACCGACGATAATCACGTTTGCATTACCGACCCGCGTCGGCTTCTGCATCTGCGCGACGTCCACCGTGCCGCGCCCGGCGACCTGTTAACCGTCGGCGTGCAAGGTGGCAGCATGGGAAAAGCCGTGCTGAAGGAGCTGACGGCGGAACGCGCCTATTTCCAACTGGAAGCTCTCAATGAGCCGCCACCGCCGCCGCTTCCCGTGCACTTGGTGTTAGCGCTACCCCGCCCACGGATGCTGGCACGCACGCTGGAACATGTAACGGCGCTGGGAGTAAAAGAGATAACGTTACTGCATACCAAGCGGGTCGAAAAAAGCTACTGGCAGTCTCCGGAGTTACGCGACGACAAGATTCACCAACACTTAGTCCTCGGCCTGGAGCAAGCCCGTGATACACAGCTACCCAGGGTTACGCTAAGTAAAGGATTTCGTCCTTTTCTTGAGCAGCAACTACCTGATTTGCTTAGCAAACGACGCGGCTTGCTGGCCCACCCCGGCTTACCTGATGCCTGCCCAAGAAACATCAGTGAACCCACCCTGTTATTAGTAGGACCAGAGGGTGGGTTTATCGCCTGGGAAGTCGAGCAATTGCTAGCCGCGGGCTGTGAAGGCATGCACCTTGGCCCGCGTATCTTACGCGTCGAAACCGCCGTGACGGCACTCCTGTCACGGCTTTTTTAAGCGCTGACTGGCTTAACGGTGCGCGTCAGGACTGGTCATCTTCCGGGTCGTGGGGAACCACGGTCGAGTTTTCCCCGCACCCGGGTGCTTGCAAGAAGGTTTCGCGCACATCCAGCAAGCCCAAGTGGCTAATCGTGCGGCGACCCAGCAATAGTGGGTAGTTCATCTCTTCACGATCGCGCAGACTAAACTGTTCTTCATAGATGGTATCGCCCATACACACTTCGAGTAGCACGACCGGACGCTCATCGCGACCACCCGCGCCCCGGACGGCTAACTCTCGATACATCGGGCGTTCAATTTGGTCACTAAATACCTCACCGCTCTCCTGATCTTCCAGCTTGAGGCGAAAGCGAACCCACTCTTCATCGTCCTGCTCAAAGATTTCGATATCCCGTGCATCCAGTGAAGAAGTCAATGCCCCGCTATCGAGTTTGGCCTTCACCTCAATATCCCAGGGCTGGAGGGTGGCTTTTTCCACCCAGCCGAAGACTTTCTCCTCATCGGCCATGGCCACGGAAGACGTTAACAAGCCCGCTAATATCGCTCTACTCAACCCCATTTTACGCATTAAGTGCATAGCATCCTCCCTGTTCAATTAACGTAAGCCGATTACTCCGAGCGACGACGTAACTGCTCAAGTAGCGCTTGTGTCGCAAATCCATCCGGTATTAACCCCTGATCGCGCTGGAAGTTCCTCAGACCCTGGCGGGTATTTGGGCCCATGACGCCATCTGCGCCCCCCACCGAGTAACCCGCACGATTTAAACCGCGCTGAAGCGCTTGCACGTCGTCACGCGTCAGCGGTGCCTGATCGCGTGGCCAGGCATGCTGAATGCCAGCACGTTCCGCGATGGCATCACCCAGTGTCGCTACGGCCAATGCATAACTGGTGGCATTGTTATAACGTAAAATGGCACGGAAATTAGCGCCGACCAAAAAGGCAGGTCCATTGGCCCCAGCGGGGATAACGATGGCAGCATTATCAAAGTCTGGCAGCTCGCCCTGCTGCGCTCGCACGCCTTGATCCCGCCATTCGTCGCTGCTGCGACGCTCTGTTTGCGCATAATCGAAACCATCGGGCAACATTACCTCAACGCCCCACGGCTGGCCGGCTTGCCAGCCTGCCCGATCAAGATAGTTAGCCGTCGATGCCATCACATCGGGAATGCTGCCCCAGATATCGCGGCGGCCATCACCATCGCCGTCGACTGCATACGCTTCAAAACTGCTGGGGATAAATTGGGTATGGCCCATTGCTCCCGCCCAAGACCCTTTCATCTGCTCGGCGGCGATGTCCCCTTCGTCGATAATACGCAGGGCCGCCAGAAGCTCACCGCGGGCAAAATCACGCCGTCGCCCATCATAAGCCAGCGTCGCAAGCGACTCTAACGTAGAGAAATCACCAAAATTGCTGCCGTAGTTACTTTCAATGCCCCAGATGGCGACAATGATTTCGGCAGGAACGCCATAGCGCTGCTGCATTTGTAAGGCGGTATCCCGGTGGGCGGCCAACTTTTCCTGGCCGTTAGCCACCCGTGTGGCCGACACCGCCGTGTCGAGATACTCCCAAATAGGGCGAACAAACTCGGGCTGATAGCCGTCGAGCTCAATCACTCGCTCGCGATAACGTACGCCATCCAAGGCGTCGCGCAGAGTTGCTTCGCTGACGCCCTGCTCAGCGGCATATTGGCGAAACGACTGAAGCCACTGCTGAAAGTTGGCATAGCTAACCTCCGTAGCAGTCTGCGTATCGACTTCGGTCATCAGTTGCGTGTTGGCTAACGCAGCGCTTCCAGCAAAAGGCGTGGTCAACGCGGCAATAAAAGAGGCACACACTAAAGGGCGTAATGAGCGCCCTGAAGAGAAATGTCGAGACATAAACGATATCCTTAGGCAGTCCTTGGCATGCCTGGGATGATGGCCTAGAAAAGTCGTAGATACCAGCCTTGACGGCTGGCCACAGGCAAAGACTACTTCACAAGCGCCATTATGGGCGGCTCGGCGGAAGTCACCGCCTCTTGGCGGGGAATCAACCAACGTTCCCACTGTTCAGGCTCCACACAGGGTGCCTTAAAGGCGAGTGGATCGACACGCCAGGGTTGATGGCGTGCTAATCCATGAGGGACGTTTTCGAGCTGTTTTAACCAGTGCGCCACATACAGACCCTGAGGATCATAGTGGCCGGCTTGCTTAAGGACGTTAAAGTAGCGATCCTGCCGTGGGTCACGTCCAACGCCGGCAATGTAGCGCCAATTGCCCCAATTACTGGCCACATCGTAATCGATCAAGCAGTGCTCAAACCACAGCGCACCTAAGCGCCAATCCACGTTTAAATCTTTGACTAAAAAACTGGCGACGTTTTGCCTAGCGCGATTGGATAACCAGCCCGTCGTACTAAGCTCCAGCATCGCGGCATCTACAAACGGCAGTCCTGTCTCGGCATTGCGCCAAGCGTCAAAAGCAGCACACGGCGCGTCAGGTTGGCCGGCACCAAACATCTTGACCCCTTCCAGCTCAGCAGCGCGGATAAAATACTCCCGCCATAGCAGCTCGAAAGTGATCCAGTAACTCGATTCGTTACTACCGTTCTCTGCTTCCCACGCTTTTACTGCCGCATACACCTGGCGAGCCGATAAGCAGCCTCTGGCGAGCCAAGGGGAGACGCGGGTTGAAAAATTCGCGCCCAATAAGCCATTGCGAGTTTTCTTGTAGGTTTGCGCGCCTTGTTGGTGCCACAAGTAATCGTGCAGGCGCGCATGCGCTTCCGACTCCCCTCCTCGATAGGCGTAACCCTGACGGTTATCGGGCTGCCATGTGGCACTTTGCTCACAGACCGCTTTTAAGGGCGGAAATCCTCTGGGGGCGTCAGGCCAAGAGGGCAGCGTTACCGGCGCACTGCGATTTTCAGGCACCACACATACTTGCTCTACGCTGCGTCTAAAGGCGGAAAAACTGTCGGGTAGGGCCGCTTGCTCGAAAGGCAACGCCTGACGGTCAAAGAGCCGTCCACTCTCCATGCACTGAACGCTTGTTTCGCTAGGCAAGGAGGCTGCGACCGCCTGTATGTGCGCGCGCTCTTCAACGCCTGGGTGCTCGGCAACCCTTACTTGGCGGGCATTGAGCGAAGCGGCCAATTCGATGACCACCTTGCTCGGCTTGCCAACGCGTACCAGCAAATCACTGCCGCGCTGCAAAAGCTCACCGCGTAATTCCATTAAGCTTTGCCATAAAAAGCGCAATCGCGCGGGTCCCATACGCGGCGTCGATTCGCCCTCAATGAGAGGCGCCAACCGCTTCTCATCAACAACATAGAGACAAAGCAGATGGCTGGGGGTATCGGTGAAGTGGAAAAGTGGGTTATCGGCAATACGCAGGTCATCTTGCAACCAGACTATATCGGTCGTGGTGTTCATGCTTGTGCCTCCTTGGGGTGCTTCTCTACTTGGGGCTGCGACGGCAGCGTTCGCTGCAGTAGCGCACGTCATCCCAGCAGCGCGCCCATTTTTTGCGCCAAGTGAATGGACGTAGGCATTGAACGCAAGTTTTTTGGGGCAGATGTTGTTTACGGTGCATATCACGGTACCCGTACACCTATGTTTCCTACAGTAAAACATAGACACACCATCTTATACAGTACAATTATTGTACATAACCTATTTTAAATTATTTGTATAAAATTCGGCATCATTAAATAGCAGCCAAAAAAACCACCCGAAGGTGGCTTGGAGAGTGATGCGTTTCATTTTGAAGAGAGCGCCCTGTTCGGCTAGTCAGGATCTGTCTCCCTCGGTTGCCGCTTGGCGTTTTCCTGGGTTTCCAGGCCACTTTTCAGTTCGTGGGTCAGTGGATCGTAGTTAGGGCGTAGCTCGTCTTTGACCGTTCCACTCCACAGCTTGGAACCGACAAAATAACCGGCTCGTCCCATCACGTGTGCCGCCACGGGTGCAGTCATCAAAATAAACACGATAATGGCAAACGACCGGGCCACAATACCCACTTCCGCAAAGTGCATCGCCGCAGCCAGCATAATTAAAATCACCCCTAGCGCCGCCGCTTTAGTAGTCGCATGCATACGCGTTAGCAGATCAGGCAACCGCAACAATCCGATAGAAGCGAGCAGCATAAACAGGGCGCCGCCTATGATTAACGACCCTTTTAAAAAATCAATCATCGCGTGGGCCTCCCCTTTCTAAAAAGCGTGCAAATGCGATAGTTGCTAAAAACCCCATCAAGGCGATGACAATGGCGGCATCTAGAAAGCTGGCAACGTTCGATTTAATGGCATAGACGCCGACTAGCCCCACCACCGTGGTCGAAAAAAGCTCCAATGCGACCACACGGTCAGGCAGGCTTGGGCCCCGTACGACACGAACAAAAGTGAACACTAGGGCCAAGCTCATGATGACTTGGCTAATAAGAATGACGGTATCCATTAGCGAAACAGCTCCAAAGCCCGATGCTCCATCTCTTTTAAATTACGCCGTAACTCTTCTTCGTTATCTAAAAACATGGCATGGATGTAGAGCACTTTACGGTCATCAGACACATCCAGACTCAGCGTTCCTGGTGTCAAGGAAATCAGGTTGGCCACCATGGTAATTTCCATTTCGGTGCGGGCGGAAAGCGGCAAGGCGATCACACCAGGCTTCATGTGCCAGGGAGGAGTGACAATATCGAAAGCAACACGCAAGTTAGCTTGAATCAGCTCCTTTACAAAAAAGGCAATAAAACCGATTAAGCGGGGTATGCGAGCAGGATAACCTTTTAATGCATCTATTTGAGGTTCCAGCAGCACTAGAGTGATGTAGGCGAAGATCAAGCCAACCAGAAGGTTCAAGCCGCTGAAGTCTCCGCTCAACAGCACCCATGCCAACCCTAGCAGCAAGTTCCAGATAGCCCCCGTCATGGTACTGCCTCCCCGTCATCAGCCTCAGGTTCTGTTGCTGCCGCGGCGGTCGACTCCAACAGCACATCTTCTGCACTGGCGGCAGCCCCCAGCACGGCTTCGATATACCCCTGAGGTTCAAGCAACTGATCGCCAATACGGGTCATGGCCCACATGATCGGCTCTGCAAACACCCCTATCAGTAACGAGGAGAGTGCCAGCACCATCACCGGTAAATACATCATCCACAGGCTGGGCTTTAAGAGCCGGCCATCGTCGCCAACTGGGGTGGCCGTTTCAGGGACGAGGTTATCTTCAGGCAAGGACTTCCAGAACACTTCATTCCATATTTTAACCATGGAGTAGAGCGTCATTAAGCCCACCGCCAGGGCAATGCCGGTGGCCACATAAGCTTCTACTTCCAGGCCCGCCCGTACGATCACAAACTTGGCAAAAAAGCCGGAAAGCGGCGGCACACCCGCCAGTGAAAAGGCCGAGAGAAAAAAGGCAACGGCTAACCATGGGCGCTCGCGGTAAAGCCCCCCCATCTTTTTAAGCTGGTAAGTTCCCTGCAAACGATGCGTAATGCCGCTGATCAAAAAGAGGTTGGTCTTTACCACCATATTGTGGACGATCGCAAATACACCGCCGGCAATCGCCAACGGTGTGTAAAGTGCTAACCCTAAAATCATGTAGCCAATTTGGCTGACAATATGAAACGATAAAATGCGCCTGAACTCATACTGAGCCGCCGCACCCAGCACGCCAGTGACCATGGTGAACACAGCGCCCCAGAGCATGATGTCCTGAAGATAACCCATGGTTTGGTCAAACATCAGCGTGAAGACACGAAACATTGCATAAACGCCCACCTTGGTGAGCAAACCAGCGAACAGGGCTGAAACGGCGACTGGCGGCGTGTGGTAAGAGGCTGGTAACCAAAAGAACAGTGGAAAAGCCGCCGCTTTGATTCCAAACGCCACCATGAACATGACCGCCAACACCTCGACCATACCGGTGTGCTCGGCCTCGTCCATGCGCAGCGCAATATCGGCCATGTTCAGTGTGCCCACCATGCCATAGAGCAGCCCCACCGCCGTGAGAAAAATCACCGACGCTAGCAGGTTTAAGGTGACGTATTTGATCGCTCCTTCCATCTGCGCGCGTTCGCCACCCAGGATCAACAGCGCAAACGAAGCCACCAACATGACCTCGAACCACACATAGAGGTTAAAGATATCCCCCGTCAAAAAAGCGCCCATTACGCCAGCCAGCAGCAGGTGCATTAAGGGGTAGTAACCGAATTTTTCGTGGCCACGGCCGGTGGTGGCCAATGAATAGAGCCCCATTGCCAAGCCAATGATGGCCGTCATCAACACCATCACTGCACTTAGCAGGTCGGCAATCAAGGTAATCCCAAACGGCGCTGGCCAACTGCCCATTTGCATCGTGACGTAGCCATCCGACCATGTTGAGACAAACAGCCACAAACTGACCAGCAGCAACGCCGCATTCCCTGCCACGGCTAAAAACCGCTGCATGGGCCGCGAGCGCCAAAACAATAGCGAAATAGCCCCTGATAACAAAGGCAAGAGGACGGGAAGAGCGACTTCAGGCCTCACGTATCAGTATCCTTCATCTTATCCAGATCATCGGCTTTGACGACTTCGTAGGCACGTCGAATCAATACCACTGCAAACGCAAGTACCCCGAAGGCAATCACGATCGCGGTCAGTACGACTGCTTGAGGCAAGGGGTCGGCAACGCCGCTTGGTGGCTGCATCATGCCCTCTGCAATCAGCGGCGGCACGCCCCGGGTCATGCCCGCCGTCGTGAAAATTAGTAAATTGGCCGCGTTGGAAAGCAGCATCAAGCCAATGACCAATTTGACGATCGAGCGCCGCAGCATCATAAAAATGGCGGTTGCATACAGCAAGCCAATCGCCACTGCCATCAATGGTTCCATGCTGAGGCTCCTGTTAGCTCAAGGCTCATCTTTATCGACCTCCATTAGCGTCATCACCATGCCCGTCACAGAGCCCAGCACCGCAAAATAAACACCAATATCAAAAATAAGCGGTGTCGAGGCTTTGAAATCGATAACGGGAATGGTCCACCACTGGGCGGTCAAAAAAGGCTGGCCTAAAAACCAAGCAGGCACCACCGATATCATCCCCAGCAGCAGGCCGATGCCGATCAAGTCGCGAGGGTCGACCATACGCAGCACTTCTTTGGTCGCACTTACCCCAAAGGCAAAGAGATAGAGTGTAAAGGCCCCTGCCGCTACTAACCCAGCAATGAAACCACCGCCCGGCTCGTCATGCCCCCGCAGCAATAGGAAAATAGAAAACATCAATTGCAGCGGCATTAAAAAGCGTGCCGCTGTATTGAGAATAATCGTGCCTGACTTAACCATCGGAAGGCTCCTTGCTGGTCACTTTACTGCCCTCTGCGTGTTTGCCATTGCTGCTCTCTCCATGCCGCAGCTTGAGCATCGCGATAACCCCAATCGCTGCGAGTGCCAGCACGAACATCTCACCCAGGGTGTCCAGCGCCCGGTAGTCAACCAAAATGACATTGACGATATTGCGCCCGTAAGCCAACGGCGCGCTGTTCTCAATCATGTACGTTGAAATCGGTTCAAACTGCTGAATGCTCCACGCCGTCATAATCAGTAAACAGATCAAAATACCCATCGTGGCAGCGACGGCGCCATCACGTATACGTTCAAGGCTCGTTGAAAGATTGGAAAACCGTGGCAGCCGGAACAACACCAGCACGAGTAAAATCACCGTTAAGGTTTCTACCAGTAGCTGCGTAATGGCTAAGTCGGGCGCGCTGAATAAAATAAAAATGAGCGCAATGGAGAAGCCCATTACGCCAACCGACACGACGGCCCCAAGACGAGAACGCGTGGTGGTGGCAAACAGCGCGCTCATTGCCATCGTGCCCGCCACTACCGCCTCATGGAAACGCACCTCAAGATCAAAAGTCACTATTGGCGAATGGCGTACCAGAATCGAGTGACCAATCAGTGCAATGAGCGTGATCAGCATCACTAAAATATAGTTACGCATATAACCATTTTGCAGCAGCCGCGTTTGCCACTCAGAGAACTGCACGATGCCGTTCATCATGCGCTCATAGCCCGCCTCAGGGCCGTGGCGCATCACTGGTGTCAACATCGCAAGCTTGGCACGCACACGATCCCACCGCTTAAAGAGTAAGAAACCAATCGCTAGGCTAATAATCGACATGCCGAGTGCTACGTTAACGCCGTACCAAAGCGAAAGCGCCACATTAATCGGTTCCCCTGAGACGGCGGTGGCAGCGGCTGTTAACAACCCATTTGCGCCAAGTAAAGCAGGCATAAGGCCGAGCAGGAGCGACCCTAAAGCTAGCAATGCAGGGCCCACCAACATGCTCCGCGGCGCTTCATGAGGCACTTGCGGCGTGTGGTGGCGCTTCCCATAAAAAGGCCGTAACGCAACGATAAAAGCAACCGCGATGGTCAAAATAGAGGCCACAAACGCCAACAGCACCAGCAGCAGGCGGAAGCTATCGGCCCCCAGCACAGCCTCCAGCATCAGCTCCTTGCCAATAAAGCCAAGCAGCGGCGGAACGCCCGCCAGTGAAAGCGACGCAATCAGCGCAATCATGGCCGTTGTCGGCATGATCGAACGCAGCCCACCCATCTGAGTGACATCTTTAGTGCCGGTCTCATGGTCAAGTATGCCGGCGACCATAAAGAGCGCTCCTTTATAGAGCGAATGGGCGAGCAGAAAGGTAACGAATGCCGTCATTGCGTACTCGGTGCCAATCCCCAGCAGCATTGTTAACGTGCCCAATGCCATGATGGTTGAGTAAGCCAGCAGCTTTTTAATGTGGGTGTGGTGAATAGCCAAAAAGGCACCGACCACCATGGTAATGGCGCCTACCACCGAAAGCACGCCAATCCACATTGGCGTACCGCCCAGCTCTGGGTGCAAGCGGGCCAATAGATAAATCCCCGCTTTCACCATCGTGGCCGAGTGCAGGTATGCCGACACCGGCGTAGGTGCCGCCATTGCATTGGGTAGCCAGAAGTGAAACGGGAACTGGGCGGACTTGGTGAAGGCCCCCACTAACAGGCAAACCAACATGGGGGTATAGAGGGCGTGTTCGCGCAAATCGGCTTCTTGGTCAAAAATGTCTGCCAATGACCAACTACCGCTCGCAATGCCTAGTAACACCAGCCCAGCCATCAACGCTAAGCCGCCCGCGACGGTCACGAATAGCCCCTGCCGTGCTGACTTGCGGGCGTTGATATCAGCGTGATTAAAACCGATCAACAAATAAGAGGTAATGCTGGTCAGTTCCCAGAAAATAAACAACGTAAAGAGACTATCCGCCAGCACCAAGCCCAGCATTGAAACCATAAAGGCGACAAGCGCGATATGAAACCGGGCTATATCAGGATGTCCTTTTAGGTAGCCACCGGCGTAGACCAACACACAGGCCCCCATCACGGTAATCAATAACCCAAACAGCAGAGACAGGCCATCCAGTAAAAAGGTGAGGCTAATGCCTAGAGAAGGTACCCACTGCCACTCAAAGAGTAAGCGGCCATTTTGGATAATGTCCGGCGCTTGAAGTAACAGCCACACGGCTAGCAGAGTAGGAAATAGCGCCAATAAAAGACTGGTGCGCTGGCCAAACCAGCGGTTCAACAGGGGCGAAAATGCGGCCAGCACGAAACCCATCAATACGGCGAACTGTATCAAGCGAAACCTCCAGAGTAATGAAAGGCCCACCCTTCGAGTCGAGGCGAATGCCCAGGCATCATGCCTTGTCACTCACTTTTGAGCGTTGAAATAATGTGATTCTGAAGTTGTACACCTTATAACAGTCATTATTGACTGACCAGCCAAGCGCATAAACGCAAACAGCCGCTCAGGATCATCTCACCGAGCGGCTGCTGCTAGGTACCTCTTAGTTAGTGAAGCGTTGCTCTATTAAGCAACCGACAACCACCCTGCTAATTCATTGTTGATAACGCGTAGCAGCGCGTCGATGTGATCATCACGGTCATTGAGGCAAGGGATATAACTAAACGTTTCTCCGCCCGCTTCCATAAAGCTATCGCGAATTTCCTCTTCAATTTCTTCTAACGTTTCGACGCAATCAGACGAGAACGCAGGTGACATGATGGCAATATGCTTATGCCCCTGCTTGGCAAGTTCCGCTACGTGTTTAACCGTTTGCGGGCCCACCCACTTTTCAGGGCCAAACTGTGATTGGAAAGCGGTATCCACCTCTTCTTTACTGAAGCCAAGCTTTTCCCGCAACAGCCGAGTCGTTTTCTGACACTGGCAGTGGTAAGGGTCTCCCTCCATTAAATAACGCTCGGGTACGCCATGATAACTGGCGACCAATTTGGTGGGACGCGTCGAGAAGCTGTCGTAGGCTTCTTGAACGGAATTGGCCAGTGCCTGAACGTAGGCGGGATGATCGAAATAGGCGGGCACCGTGCGGATATAAGGCTGCCACTTCATTTTCATCAGCGTGCGAAACGCCTGGTCATTGGCCGTTGCAGTGGTGGGCGAGCCGTATTGCGGGTAAAGCGGAAAGAAAACGATTTTCTCACAGCCCTTCTCCTTCAATCGGGTCAACACGCTTTCCGTCGAAGGGTTTCCATAGCGCATACAGAAATCGACCTCGACATCGTCGCCATAAAGCGCTTTCAACCGCGCCGTCATTTTCTCGGTCTGAGCGCGGGTAGTAGTGAGCAGCGGGCTTTCATTCTTCTCGTTATTCCAGATTCCCCGGTACGCCTTACCCGAAGAGAACGGCCGCTTCGTCAAAATGATCAGTTGCAGTAACGGCTGCCATTTCCAACCCGCATAGTCGACTACACGCTTATCAGAGAGGAATTCATTCAGGTAACGACGCATTGACCAGTAGTCGGTGGCATCCGGCGTGCCCAAATTGGCAAGTACAACACCGACTTTGGCACGCGGAACCGGCGGGTGATCACTGGGCGCATGAGCCAAGCGGCCCTCGCCCGGCTGATCCTTGACGACATGTTCGGTCATTACACTGCTCCTGGTAAATAACGGTGTCACTTAAGGCTACTTCAAGATAAAAACAGCTTAAATACTATCACTTTTCGGCAAAGTGGCGGCATAAAGTTATACTATTGACATCATTTGTATAACTACAGGCTAACTCATGTCCAAGCCCTTACTGCTAGTGCTCGGCGATCAGCTCTCTTTATCCCTGACGACGCTACACCAAGCGCCCCCTGGCGCGGTGGTTGCGCTTTGCGAAGTGGCTGAAGAAGCACGCTACGTACCCCACCATATCCATAAGATTGGGCTTTTTCTGGCCGCGATGCGCCATTTTGCCGAAACGCTGCGCGAAGAAGGCTTTCAAGTACACTACAGCGCGCTGGGTGACGATGATAATACCCACTCCCTTGTAGATGAGGCGGAACGCATCGCAAAACAGTATGGCTGTGACGAAATACGCGTCGCACGGCCCGGCGAATGGCGGCTTTGGGAAACGATGCGGCAGCGTGATGACGCAGCGATTCCCTGGCAGGTGTTAGAGGATGAGCGCTTCTTCACCACGCCTGAGGCGTTCAGCCAATGGGCAAAAGGGCGCAAGCAGCTTCGGCTCGAGTATTTTTACCGGGAGCAGCGCAAGCGTACGGGATTACTCATGGAAGGTGATGAGCCCGCGGGGGGTAAGTGGAATTTCGACCACGACAATCGTCAGCCTATCAGTGCGGAACTCGATTTCCCCGACCTACCGCAACATCGCCAAGATGCGTTGACCAAAGCGGCGCTGTCGGATGCGGAGCACCACTTCAGTGACCATATGGGCTCCTTGGCAAATTTTAATCTACCGGTGACGCGTCGGCAGGCGTTGGTGGATCTCAGGCATTTTATTCAGCATGGACTAGCACAGTTTGGCCGCTACCAGGATGCCATCAGCGATTCAGCACCGTTTCTGTATCACTCCCGGCTATCGGCAGCGATGAACATCGGTTTACTCTCCCCCCAAGAGGTATGCGAAGCCGCCGAACAGTGCTATTTCGCGGGCGACGCCCCCATCAATGCCGTTGAAGGGTTTATCCGCCAAATTCTCGGCTGGCGCGAGTATGTACGCGGGCTCTATTGGACACAGATGCCCGGCTATAAAGCTGCCAACCAACTCGATTTTAAACGTGATCTTCCCGACTTTTACTGGGATGCCGCCACGGATATGCGCTGTTTACAGCGCGCCATTCAGATGACCATCGACCACAGTTACGCTCATCACATTCAACGGTTAATGGTGACGGGCAATTTTGCCTTACTGTGCGGGATAAAACCCGAAGCGCTATGCGATTGGTACTTAGCGGTGTATGCCGATGCCAGCGAATGGGTAGAACTGCCTAATACGCTGGGCATGGTGCTCCATGCAGACGGGGGGTTAATGGGCTCAAAGCCTTACTGTGCTTCGGGTAAATACATCGATAAAATGTCGGACCATTGCCAGCACTGCCGCTACTCACCCAAGCAGGTAACCGGGCCAAACGCTTGCCCTTTCAACAGCCTCTACTGGCACTTTCTTGAAACCAATGCGGAGCAACTGAATAAAAACCCCCGCATGAAGTTAATCTATGGCTCCCTAAGCCGCATGGCCGATGAAAAACGCGAAGCTATACGCCAGCAGGCCGAACAATTTTTAGCACAGCTGGAAACATCCCCTGGTTATGGGCAGCCCTGCCATACGTCTGGCTACACAGACAAGGAAGCACAATGAGCCGCTACGCACCGCTATATGCCGCATCCCCCGTCACGCTGTTCCACGATGGCCACTGCCCCTTTTGCCAACAAGAGGTCGCATGGCTTAAAAAGCACCGTCATCGTGAACGTATTGCGCTGGTCGATATTCAGGCACATGACTTCGATGCACAGGCGCATGGGCAAACGTTTACGGCAATGATGGGGCAGCTACATTTAAGAGACAGCCAAGGCAAGTGGTATATCGGTATGGATGCCAGCCGTGCCCTCTATGCAGTGTTGGGCTACCGGCGGCTGGTGAAATTGTCTTGCTTACCGGGTATCAGCGCGATAATGAATGCTGGCTACCGGTTTTTTGCCCGTCGTCGAATACGAATCGGGCAGTGGTGGGAAAAACGTCGAGCGGGAAAATAAGGGTTTACGTAAAGCGTGTGGCTTAAAACACTAGCGGCATACGAGACGTAAGCGGTTCACTGTAGTGGGCATCACGGCCAATCACTTCATCATGCGGTACGTGCTGAACCAGGTAGGCACGATGAATGCCTGCCCGTTTGAGCTCCATATAAGCATCGTCCAGCGAGCGGAATAGCATCGGCTTAGCGCGCTGCATCAGCATATGGCGCTCGCCTTCCACGTCTTCAAGCTCAACTTGGTAGAAACGACTACCCGAATGGGTAATCACGCGAATTTCAAAGTTGTCGTGTGTGGCGACAAACTGCTTAAGATCCTTCAGTTCCATGGTTCCCTCCTGTTATTCGTGTGTCTCATCAAAAATGTCATCAGCAGTATCATGTGGGCACAGCATGACCGTACCCAATGACATTTCTGTTGCCCTGTTGTTGCAGTGTGATGACATCCATTAAAAGATAGACGCATGACGACTGGTTATACAACAAGTGTTTTCCAGCACGAATGTTTAAGCTGCTATTTCCGCTATTAGGAGGTCAACCGCATAAAAGAGTTCCTGACCGAGGCGCCAAGAATTCGTTATGTCACTGATATTCAGAAGGGTCGATGGCTTTACCAAGCGAATTACGGTCGATCCAGTTGCCGCCTTTCGTCTCTTTGTAACGAAACACAACCTTATCGCCTACTTTAACGGGTAACTCACCATCTTCAGTTTGGTAGCTGTACTTTTCGCCCTCCACCACCAAATGGTAGCGATAAAGGTCGGGCATACCTAACCACTCCTTGAAAGGGCCTTCCCGCTCTATTGCTTCAAGCTCACCGCGCCCTTCTAGCTTAGGAAGACGCTGCCGATTACCGCGCCGAAATCCACCTGCCATTTGCTACTCCCGTTTTTTGCGTATCGTGGGTGGGGCATTATACGAGCTCGCTCCCCATCCTCAAGCGATTCATCAAGAACCCGTCATTAAGCGCTTAGTCGCCGAAGGCTTGGCCGTAGCTATCCGGGGCCAGGTCTTCGAAGCGGGTATATTTACCGATAAATGCCATATGAACGGTACCGATGGGACCATTACGCTGCTTACCGATGATGAGCTCTGCAATCCCCTGGTTGTCGGGATTATCTGGATTATAGACTTCATCCCGATAAACGAAGGCAATGACGTCAGCATCCTGCTCGATGGCACCCGACTCACGTAGATCCGACATGACCGGGCGCTTGTTGGGACGCTGCTCCAACGAGCGGTTCAACTGAGAAAGCGCCACCACCGGGCAATTGAACTCTTTCGCCAAGCCTTTCAAAGAGCGCGAAATTTCAGAAATTTCACCGGTGCGGTTTTCGCTAAAGCCGGGGATCTGCATCAACTGAAGGTAATCGATCATGACCAGTGCGATATTGCCATGCTCACGCACTACCCGGCGTAACCTGGAGCGCATTTCATTAGGCGACAAGGCCGCGGTATCGTCGATAAACAGCCGCTTGTCTTTCAGCAGGTTGACCGCAGAGGTCAAGCGCGGCCAATCCTCATCTTCCAATTGCCCGGTACGCACGCGCGTTTGGTCAATCCTGCCCAGGGATGAAAGCATCCTCAGCATGAGTGATTCTGCCGGCATCTCCATGGAAAACACCATGACAGGCTTGTCGCTGGAAATAACCGCATGTTCAACCAGGTTCATGGCGAACGTGGTCTTACCCATGGAAGGACGACCCGCGATCACCACCATATCCGAAGGCTGTAGACCAGTGGTCATCTCGTCCAAATCTCGGAAACCGGTCGAAAGCCCGGTCATTTCGCCTTTAAGGTTAAACAGCTCATCAATGCGATCGACGGCTTTGGTCAAGAGGTCACTCATGCCGATAGGGCCGCCGGTTTTAGGGCGCTCCTCGGCAATCTGGAACACTAAGCGTTCCGCTTCATTGAGCAACTCATCCGCCGGGCGCCCTTGTGGAGAAAAAGCGCTATCGGCGATTTGGTTCGCCGCACGAATTAGCTTACGTAGCGTCGCTCGCTCACGCACGATGTCAGCGTAAGCACGAATATTACTGGCAGAGGGCGTATTGCGGGCAAGCTCAGCCAAAAAGGCCAACCCACCGACCGTATCCAAATGATCACGCGCTTCCAGCGCTTCGGAGAGCGTCACCACGTCTAATGGCTGGCCAGACTCCGCCAGATGAATCATCACGTTGAACACTAAACGGTGCTCATAACGGTAGAAATCATCCGCTACCAAGCGTTCTGAGACGTTATCCCAGGCTTGGTTGTCCAGCATTAGCCCGCCTAATACCGACTGTTCCGCCTCCAGCGAGTGCGGCGGCAGTTTAAGCGCTGCCGTTTCTTGATCAGCAGAAGGCTGGTCCTGCATAGCGAGCTCCTTTAAACACACAGCATAGCCAGTGAAGATGCCTATCTTAGACGCAGCCGTGAAGCGCGACCACCGGCTCTCTCTTAATGATTACAATTTAGACGTTGGTTAAAAACGAAGAGCGATGCCACTCATTAGGTTTTAAATAACATCCAGGGCTAACGCGAAAACACAGGCTTTAGAAATAACAAAAGGCGCGGGAAAACCCGCGCCTTTTGAGGCTGTCGTGCTAGCGCAACAAGTGACTAAGCTAAGTCGCCCGTTACTCTGCTACTACCACAACGCGTACAACCGCATCCACTTCAGCGTGCAAGTGAAGGGCAATGTCGTATTCGCCAGTTTGACGAATCGGGCCATTCGGCATACGGACTTCGCTCTTGGCAACATCGATGCCAGCAGAGGAAATGGCGTCAGCCAAGTCACGCGGGCCAATAGAACCAAACAGCTTGCCTTCTTCGCCTGCTTTGGAAACCAAAGACAGTTCGATGTCGTTCAACTGCTCAGCGCGCGCTTCGGCTTCAGCCTTACGCTCAGCGGCTTGCGCTTCGAGTTCAGCACGCTGCGCTTCAAACGCTTCGATGTTGTCTTTAGTGGCCGGTACGGCTAAACCGTAAGGCACCAAGTAGTTACGACCATAACCAGGCTTCACGGTGACCTTGTCACCCAGGCCGCCCAGCTTACCAATGTTGTCGAGCAGAATGACTTCCATCTCGTAAACCTCTTGTCAGTTGCTGCGGGCAAGGCGTGCGCGAACGTTCGCGAATGTATCAATCAGCCCCAACAGCAGCACAATGAGAATCGTGGGCCAGGTCGTGATCAGCAGCACATAAAATGCTACCAGCCACAGCCCGTTCATCCCCTTTAATCCAATAAACCCGTGCACTAACGCAACGCCAGCTACCAGTAGCGGAATCCAACCCAGCATCGCCAGCGCATGTGCGCCTAGCAGCATGCCACCCACCCCAATCACCGCCAATACGGCTAGCTCTTTGGGGGTTAGGCGCAGTGCATGAAACTCTTCGCGAAAGCCACCTGGGTTATACAACCCAGCTTGCCAACTACGCGCAAGCGCCAAACACACAATGGCTGCCAATAGAACCACGAGCCCAGTCACACCACCTACCACTAGCGCGGCAATGGTTTGGGTATCGTAGCCTTGATTGGTGAACTCCGTGAGCATGCGATCCACTTCTTGTGAACCTTCACGCAACTGCTCAAGCATTAGCTCCGTACCACCTGGTGGGCTGAAAATGCCAAGCTGAACCATCACTGAGGCGACTAATGTCCCCACAATTAAGGTCTCACCCCAACGCATTCTCTCGCGCAGAATGACCGCCATTAACGTTACCAGCAATATGCTAGCAAGCGGAATGACATCACCTTGCGCCCACCACCAGCCAGCCGGTAGCGCTGCAGCGATAATAACCGGAAGCGCAGGCACGAAACCTTTACGCAGGGTCATCAACGCGGCGATGGCTGCCCCTAACCAGAACAACCAAGGCACTAGCGTTGCTAGGGCCGCCCCGCCTGCGGCGTAAGGCGTGCCCCGCATCAGCCATCGGGCTAGTGCCAGCATCACGTTAAACGCTTACTGATGGCTATCGGAATAGGGCAGCAGTGCCAGATAACGCGAACGCTTGATAGCGGTCGCCAACTGACGCTGATAGCGTGCTTTGGTGCCGGTAATACGGCTTGGAACGATCTTGCCAGTTTCGGTGATGTAAGCCTTCAGCGTGTCCAGATCTTTATAATCGATCTGCTTGATGCCTTCAGCGGTGAAGCGGCAAAACTTACGGCGACGGAAAAAACGTGCCATGGACTAGCTCCTTAAAACGTGCAGTGAATAAAATCAGGCAGTTTCTTCTTCTTCAGCGCGCGGTTTTTCTTCGCGACGCGGACGTTTTTCTTCTGCCGGTTTCATCATCGGTGAAGCTTCAGTAACAGCTTCTTTGCAGCGAACAACCAAGCTGCGGATAATGGCGTCGTTGTAACGGAAGATATTCTCGATTTCATCGAGAGTCTCGCCGCTGCACTCAACGTTCATCAGCACGTAGTGGGCTTTGTGGATCTTGTTGATCGGGTAAGCCAAGTGACGACGGCCCCAATCTTCCAGACGGTGCACAGTGCCGCTGTTTTCAGTAACGATGCTGGTGTAGCGCTCAACCATCGCCGGCACCTGCTCGCTTTGATCCGGGTGGACCATAAACACGATTTCGTAATGACGCATGGGATCTCCTTGCGGTTTGACAGCTTCCTTTGTGTGCTACTGCTAAAGGCAATAAACGACAACAAGGAAGCAAGGAGTTAACTGAAGTGCGCCGCCACCGTATTAAACGGCTAACGGGGCATCAAACAGAACTTTTATTTCAACAACTGTTTTTTACGACAGTTACAATTACTAATTCTCACAGCTAACGCCCGCTTGCAGACAAACGGGCGCGTGTATCTTAGTAGTACGGCGGTTAACTTGCAAGCTGACGCTGGCGAACCGCTTCAAACAAGCAAATGCCGGTGGCCACCGAGACGTTGAGACTGGAGACCTCCCCCGCCATCGGAAGCTTGGCAAGATTATCGCAGGCTTCGCGAGTCAAACGCCGCATACCCTTGCCTTCTGCGCCCATGACCAGGGCAGTAGGGCCAGTCATATCAATGTCAAAAACGCTGGCCTCGGCCTCTCCAGCCGTGCCGGTAATCCAGACCCCGGCATCTTTTAGCTTGGCAAGCGTACGCGCCAGATTGGTTACCTGATAAACCGGCACCACCTCGGCGGCACCACAGGCCACTTTGCGCACCGTGGCATTGAGCGGTGCAGCTTTATCTTTTGCCACGATGACCCCATGAGCCCCCGCGGCATCCGCGCTGCGCAGGCAGGCACCGAAGTTATGCACATCGGTGACCCCATCGAGGATTAGCAGAAGCGGCGGTGTAGACGACGGCCATGCACGCAGCTTAAGCCAGAGTGACTCCTCACCTTCTGGCGTCAGCGGTGGGCAAAACCCCACCACCCCCTGATGAGCAGCGCCCTGGGTTAGCTGGTCCAGCAAATCGCGGGGCTGCTCTTTCACTCGAGCACCCTGCGACTGAGCGTGGGCGACCAACTCTTTCAAGCGGCTCCCTGCCCCCTGCTGCACCCATAACTCACGGGGCGCTTCGCCTCTGTCTAGCAAGCTTTGCAGTGCATGAACGCCATATACCTGATCCAACCCATCGGGAGTTTTAGGCCCCCGCCGTGTAGACGCCGACTTCATGCTCAGCCCTTATTTGGTGATGGTTTGCGTGGGCCGTTACGCGTGCGGCGCGGGCCACGGCGCGTTGCGGGCTTCTCGCTATTGGACGGTTTGTTGCCTGCCGATTTGGCACCACCGGCTTTCGCTTTGGCTCCAGCACCCTCTTCGCCGCCCCGGCTCTTACGCGGCTGGCGGCGCGGACGAGGTTTCTCATCCCCCAGGCCGAAATCGATTTTACGGTCATCCATATCGACACGCGCCACCTGCACCGTGAGGCCATCGCCCAAACGGTAGGTCGTGCCAGTACGCTCACCTTTCAGGCGATGCTTCTCTGCTTCGTAGTGGTAGTAGTCCGATGGCAGCGAGGTGACGTGAACCAAGCCTTCCACAAAGAACTCATCCAGACGCACAAACAAGCCGAACTGAGTAACAGAGGCGATGGTACCTTCAAACGTTTCGCCGAGCTTGTCAGACATGAACTCGCATTTCAGCCAGCTCTCTACATCACGCGTGGCTTCGTCGGCGCGACGCTCCGTCATTGAGCAGTGTTCACCCAGCTCAAGCATTTGCTCGAAAGTATACGGGCACCATTTGCTCGGCGGCTCAACCGGCGAACCTTCCACGCGCAGCACTGTATTGGTCTGACGCGGACCACGGATCACCGAACGAATAGCGCGATGGACCAGCAGATCAGGATAACGACGAATCGGCGAAGTAAAGTGGGCGTAGGCCTGGTAGGCCAAACCGAAGTGACCTTCGTTTTGCGGCGAATACACCGCCTGATTCATCGAGCGCAACATGACTGTCTGGATGATATCGAAATCAGGGCGGTCAGCAATCGTTTCACGCAGCGCCTGGTAGTCCTGCGGAGTGGGCATATCGCCGCCGCCGACCGCAAGGCCTAACTCGTTTAAGAACAGGCGCAGCTTATCAAGCCGCTCAGGCGTGGGCCGTTCGTGAATACGGTAAAGCGCCGGCAGATCATGCTTGTCCAGGAAGCGCGCCGTGGCAACGTTAGCCGCCAGCATGCACTCCTCGATCAACTTATGCGCATTGTTACGGCTACGCGGCACGATTTTCTCGATTTTACGCTCATCGTTAAAGATGATCGCCGTTTCAGTGGTATCGAAATCAATCGCACCACGCTCAGCGCGTGCTTCGCGCAGCAGGTAGTAAAGCTCTTCCAGGTTCTTTAGCGGCTTGACGAGCTCGCTGTGCTCTTGCCGCAGCGCCTCGCCCTCTTCGCTCTTCTCATCGAGAATCGCGGCCACCTTGTTATAGGTAAGGCGAGCGTGAGAATTCATCACCGCTTCATAGAAACGGTAGCGGCTGATCGCACCGGTTTGAGAGATATTCATCTCACATACCAGCACCAGACGATCCACATGGGGATTCAGCGAACATAGGCCGTTGGACAATAGTTCCGGCAACATGGGAACGACTTGGCCAGGGAAATAGACCGAGTTCCCCCGCGTACGGCCTTCGTCATCCAGCGGCGTTCCAGGGCGCACATAGTGGGAAACGTCCGCGATGGCGACCAGAAGCTTCCAACTGCCAGATTTCGTTTTCCACGCACACACCGCATCGTCAAAATCTTTAGCGGATTCATCGTCGATGGTGACCAGCGGCACATCACGCAGGTCAACGCGGTGCTGTTTGTCTTCTTCCAGCACTTCCGCTGAAATGCCGGCAATTTGATCGAGCACTTCAGGCGGGAATTCAGCGGGGATATCATAACTGCGAATCGCAATATCGATTTCCATACCCGGGTCCATACGCTCACCCAGCACTTCGACTACTTCGCCGACCGGCTGCACACGCGTCGCTGGCTGCTGAACGATCTTGGCCGAAATCACTTGGCCATCTTTAGCGCCAGCACAGGCACTGTGCGGGATGATCACTTCCTGAGTAATACGCGGATTTTCGGGAATTAAAATACCGAACTCCGGCGTATTACTGCGGTACACACCCACAATAGTTTGCGTGTTGCGTGCAATCACATCGGCAATGGTCGCTTCATCACGGCCACGGCGGTCACGCCCGCTAACCCGTGCCAATACATGGTCACCGTGAAAGACGCGCCGCATTTGCCGCGGCGGCAGTACCAGGTCCGGCTTTTTGCCATCGTCGCGCAGTATGAAGCCAAAGCCATCGCGGTGCCCAAGCACTTTGCCTTTAATGAGGTCCAGCTTGTCGATTAACGCATAGGCACTGCGGCGGTCACGCAACACTTGCCCATCGCGCTCCATCGCTGCCAAACGCCGCCGGACAGCCTCGATGAGCTCTTCGTCTTCCAGGCCCAGCATACGGCTCATATTTTCATGAGTAATTGGCTTACCGTATGCCTCTAGGGCAGCAAGCAAATACTCCCGGCTTGGCGCGGGGTTACCGTATTTATGCGCCTCGCGCTCGGCATGTGGATCATCACTTAACGTCCAATACTTCATACGAGCAACATCCTTGATGGCGTCATTTGCGAGAGGCATAAAAAAAGCGCATACGCGAAGCGTTGCGGGCGGGGGATTTCAGTGTTTGAAGCGCTGAAATGAATAGGGTTTTGTTTAGTCATAGGCGCAGTATAGCGCTGCACGTTCAATCACCCAACCGTCTTAGACATTGTTTATACAATTTGCTTCGCAAAAAGCCTCTATAGGGTCTTGCATTTAACCATCACCCCGGTATTATACGCGCCACTTGCCCAGATGGCGGAATTGGTAGACGCGCTAGCTTCAGGTGCTAGTGTCCGTATGGACGTGGAGGTTCAAGTCCTCTTCTGGGCACCAAACTGCTTCTATACTACTCATTAGTGTCAGCAGTACGGTGCCAAGCAAGGTTTGTGTTCGCCCAGGTGGCGGAATTGGTAGACGCGCTAGCTTCAGGTGCTAGTGTCTGTATGGACGTGGAGGTTCAAGTCCTCTCCTGGGCACCATACGAACACAAACGGCAAGTCGTTAAATGATGCGCCCAGGTGGCGGAATTGGTAGACGCGCTAGCTTCAGGTGCTAGTGTCCGTATGGACGTGGAGGTTCAAGTCCTCTCCTGGGCACCATGACTTACATGGGCCAGTCCGCATCATGATCAGCTTCTTCAAGCCAATCTTCTCGACGCTACCCCTTCTTTTAAAGTATTTGTCTTTGCCATGTGTGCCTCCCCAAGTATACCTCTTTATTGATAACGCCCCGGCCGTCGTGCCACTTCCTCAAGCGCCCACCCTTGCGTGCGCAGCTCGCCTTCTAGTACTGCTTCCACCGCAGGTGTCAGATCAGGGAAGAAGTTAAGCCCTGTGCGCGCTTCAATTTCATCGATGGTCACTAAGTAGTCATCTAACGGCTCATTGCCGCGCACGTCTTGCGGCATGATGAAGGCCAGCGCTAAAGGCCCTTTGCTATGCGGCACCACGATAATCTTATAAAACGCCTCTGGGACTTCTACCAAACCCACGCGATTAAAAACGTTATCCATAAAGTGCTCGGGAAACACCGGCCCAGTGATCACCTGTAAGCGATCGAACCGCGGCGCGAAGTGATCCATCACAGCTTCTTCCAACCGCTGCCATAGCTGACGGTTCAGATTGGGCCGCTGCGGGGTCATGTTGCTCATCAAGAAAGTATCGACCTGAGCGTTGCGCCCATGCACTGCCGCAATAGCGTAATTGGGTGCCAGATGACCTCGGTCGTAACCGCTGCCTGCGTAACTATCGGTGCCTACCGGCCAAAGTGTACGCCAATCGGTTTGAAAATTTGGGCGAGAGCCAATACGTGAATCGTCCACTGCTTCTACTTGATAGCTTACCCATAGCGGGTTGACGCGCACATCCGACCAACCTACCAAATAACCCTCATTGCGCAGCACGCGGTGCATCGTGGTGGGACTAAATGTCTCCCAGCTAGGCACACCCATCCAGGTGTAGGCATCTTTATGCTGACGCTCCTGAAACTCCCAAAGCCCGGTGCCAACAGCAACGAACAACACAGCGATACCCAAGCGTCGACCCTGCCGACGCCAGCTTGAAAGCGACGTTCCCAACACCCTTACTCCCTGACTAGCCCCTAGCGTAAACGCTATTTACGCGAACAACGATGCAATCATTGAAAGCTGCTGGTGGTTTACCAGCCTAACGAAAACATGGTTTCGAGGTCGTGGCGGGAGTGAACCTGCATGGCATTTAGGGTTTCTGTATCGCTAATACCCTCTACGGCATTTAAGCGCTCGGTTACCAATTCAGCCAAGCTTTCAAAATCACGTGTGCGCGCAATAGCTACCAAGTCGTAGCGGCCACAGGTGGAGTAGACCTCACTAATGCCTTCGACATCGGCCAAGCGCTCGGCCACGGCTTTCACCTGACCTTTATCGGTATTGATTAAAATGACTGCGTTTTGCATATCGCGCCCCTAAAAAATGAAGAGTGGCAACTCGGCGTTGCCTCGAAGCTGCGCAGAGTATAGCAGCGACCAAGAAGCGAGCGCAGCACCCAGCAGCAGCGTGACTAATTGTCGCTATACACCGCAAGTCGTTCGCACAACCTTTGTACATCCGCTAGCATGTAATGGTTAGAGAAGTATCTAGAGATGTGTCGCTAAGCACTCCGGCTGTTAAGATAATACGGAGCACAAAGAGGTGGCTAACCACCCGACCAACGTGACCAAACGTCAGACCGTGACGATAAGGAGAAATCATGGCTAATAAAAGCCGTAGAGACTTCATGCGCAACAGCATGCTTGGACTAGCGGCCCTGCCGCTGGGTGCAGGCATTCTTTCCAAGACTGCCTTTGCTCAAGAGCTGCCGCGTCTTGATCCTGCCTCAAGCAACGCTCAAGCGCTTAACTACGTCGAAGACGCCAGTGAAGCAGGCGATCACCCTGCTTATGAAGAAGGTGAACGCTGCGACAACTGTATGTTCTTTAATGCAGAAACGCAGGGTTGCCAACTCTTCCCTGAAAACAGCGTCGCCCCTGCTGGTTGGTGTCAGTCCTGGACTGCACAAGCCTAAGCCACTAGCCATCAATGGGTTAAAGTGGTGACTGCCTACCCCGCGCCTAGCGCGGGGTAGTGATTTTGGAGCAGTAGTTTTTTGGTAAGTAGGTTTTGGAAAATAGGTTTTGAAAAGTTAGTTTTAGAAAAGAGGGTTTCTAAATGAGCCCTTAAGAAGCATTGCTATCCTCTTCTACCGGCCAGTGGAACCGGCGCGTTACCCGCCCTTCTTCCATCGAAACGAGATGAACAGGAAACCCCCACAACTGCTGTAGATGGCGAATCACCGGGTATACGCTTCGACCCAGCGGGCGACGGTTGTCCTGCACATGGTGAAGCGTCAATGAGCGGTCTCCGCGAATCGCTGCTTCGACCACTTGAATATTAGGCTCACGCACCGAAAGCGCGTACTGCGTTGCGAGCGCTTCACGCACCTGCCGATAGCCCTGCTCGTTATGAATGGCGGCCACTTCTAACGTCTCGGCCTGATCATCATCTACCACTAGAAACAGTTTATGGTCGCGCATGACTTTTGGTGAAAGAAACTGCTGAATAAACGACTCGTCCTTGAAGTTGCGCATCGCAAACTCAACGGTCTCACGCCATGGCGTGCCCGCTATATCAGGAAACCACTCTCGATCTTCAGCGGTAGGGGCCTCACAGATACGTTTGATATCCATAAAGATCGCGAAGCCAAGCGCATAAGGATTAATACCGCTAAAGTGAGGGCTATCAAAGGCGGGCTGGTTTATCACCGCTGCATGCGACTGCAAAAACTCCAGCATTAACCCCTCATCAACATTGCCATCGTCGTAGAGTCGATTCATTAGCGTGTAATGCCAAAAGCATGCCCAACCTTCATTCATTACCTGCGTTTGGCGTTGCGGGTAAAAGTACTGCGCTAATTTACGCACAATCCTGACCACCTCGCGCTGCCAGGGCGCCAGCAGCGGTGCATTTTTTTCAATAAAGTAGAGTAGATTCTCCTGTGGTTCCGAAGGGTAGATCCCGCCGCTGTGCAAGCCTAACGGGTCATCATCACTGTGCAGGCTGCCCGGCAGCGAAGCATGCCCAGTGGGCGCTTCAGGAATGGTGCGCCAGAGCATATTCACCTGCGTTTGCAGATAGGCTTCCCGCTCATCCTGGCGCTTTGCCTCCTCCTCGGCAGAAATCGGCGAGGGGCGTTTGTAGCGGTCAACGCCGTAGTTTTGCAGCGCATGGCAAGCATCCAACAGCTGCTCGACCGCCTGCACGCCGTGGCGCTCTTCACACTGGGCGATGTATTTGCGCGCGAATACCAGGTAATCGACGATGGAAGAGGCGTCTGTCCAGGTACGGAACAGGTAATTACCTTTAAAAAAGGAGTTATGGCCATAGCAGGCGTGGGCCATCACCAGCACCTGCATCATCAGCGTGTTCTCTTCCATCAAATAGGCAATACAAGGGTCAGAGTTGATGACCAGCTCGTAAGCCAGGCCCATTTGGCCACGCTTGTAAGCCCCCTCCACGGCCAGAAACTGCTTCCCGAACGACCAGTGGTGATACCCCACGGGCATGCCTACGCTGGCGTAGGCATCCATCATCTGCTCGGTGGTAATCACTTCAATTTGGTTGGGATAAGTATCCAGCCGGTACTCATCAGCAAGCCTTGCGAGTTCCGCATCGAAGCGCTCTAGCATGCTGAAGTTCCAATCTGAGCCGGTGGCAATCGGCTTACGCTTGCGAGTCGTACTCATAGCCCACTCCTTTACACGCGGTCACTAGCCTCTATAGACAGTCACTAGCCTCTATAGACAAACACTAGGACTGGCTTAAGCGACGCTTGAACAGTTCGCGAAAGACCGGATAAATATCGCCCGCCTCAACAATTTGCCGCATCGCAAAACGCTCGGGGAAGGCTTTCACCACGCTCTCGTATTCATGCCAAAGTGATTGATGATCGTGGGGAGTAATCTCGACATACGCATAGTATTGCAGCTGCGGCATCAACTGTTTGATCAGCAGGTCTCGGCATATATTCGAGTCGTCATCCCAGTTATCACCGTCAGAAGCCTGGGCCACGTATAAATTCCACTGCCCAACCGGGTAACGCTTTTCGATGATTTTATTGACCAAGTTGAGGGCGCTGGAAACAATCGTGCCACCGGTTTCCCGTGAGTAAAAAAACTCCTCCTCGCTCACTTCACGGGCGGCCGTGTGGTGGCGCACAAACACCAGCTCGACTTTTTCGTAGTGCTTCTCCAGAAACAGATAGAGCAGAAGGAAAAACCGCTTAGCGATATCTTTATGGTTTTGGGTCATCGACCCCGAAACGTCCATGACACAAAACATCACTGCCTGATTGGAGGGCTGCGGCTGGGCGCTTAGCTGGTGGTAGCGCAAGTCATAAGTATCAATAAACGGCACGCCCGCAATGCGTTTCTCGAGGCGCTCGATTTCGGCTTTAAGCTCACTGATCCGCGTGGGGTTACGCAGCACTGAGTCTTTTCGCTCTTCCGCGTCGAGGGCCTCCTGTGCCGCTTTAAGTGCGCGTTTAATCGGCGCCCGCATGGCAATACGGCGGGCATAGGCTTCCCGCATTGAACGGGTAATACTGATGCGCGAAGGCACGCCATCTTTTGAAAGCCCTGCCCGCACCATTTTGACTTCTTCCAGCGACTTCAGCGGCTTACGCTGCAAGTGGGGCAATTCCAACCCATCAAACACGAACTCCAGAAACTCTTCACGGCTAAGCGTAAAGGCAAATTCATCGTTCCCTTCGCCCTGGTTAGAAGCGCCACCCTCGCCTGCCCCACTGCCGCCGCCCTGCCCGCTAGGGCGGCGAATTTTATCGCCGGCGAGAAACTCCTTATTGCCCGGTGAGACGATGTTACGTGCCCCGCCCGGGCCATGCTGGAAAACCGGCTCAGAAATATCCTTGGTCGGAATAGAAATTTTCTCACCACGCTCCATATCGGTAATCGAGCGGCGGTTGACGGCCTCTTCCACCGAGCGCTTGATATGCTTGCGATAGCGCTCCAAAAAGCGCTGGCGGTTCACCGCGCTCTTATGTTTAGCATTCGGCCTTCGATCAATAAAGTAGGTCATACGACCTCCTTGAACGCCCGACGTAAGCACTGTTCTTACTAGTACTTTCAAGACAGCCCCTTACTGGGACTTACGCACACGCAGATACCATTCCGACAATAGCCGAACCTGTTTTTCGGTGTAGCCACGCTCAACCATTCGCGCCACAAAATCCTCATGCTTCTTCTGATCCGACCGCGAGGCCTTGGCATTGAAGGAAATGACCGGCAGTAGCTCTTCGGTATTAGCGAACATCTTATGCTCGATAACCCCCTTGAGCTTTTCATAGGACTGCCAGCTCGGGTTCATACCATTATTTTGCGCGCGTGCCCGCAGCACAAAATTAACTACTTCATGCCGGAAATCTTTCGGATTGGAAATACCCGCCGGTTTCTCGATTTTCTCCAGCTCTTCGTTGAGTGACTGACGATTCAACAGCTCACCGGTTTCATGGTCGCGGTACTCCTGGTCCTGTATCCAGAAATCGGCATAGGTGACGTAACGGTCAAAGATGTTTTGACCATATTCACTGTAGGATTCGAGGTACGCGGTTTGGATCTCCTTGCCGATAAAGTCGACATAGCGAGGCGCCATGTACTCTTTAATAAAGCCCAAGTAGCGCTCAAACACTTCGGACGGCAGCTGTTCACGCTCCAGCGCCTGCTCGAGTACATACAGCAAATGCACCGGATTGGCGGCGACCTCGGTGCTGTCAAAGTTGAATACTTTGGAAAGAATCTTGAACGCAAAACGGGTGGAGAGCCCTTGCATGCCCTCGTCGACGCCCGCCGCGTCGCGATACTCCTGAATCGACTTGGCCCGCGGGTCGGTGTCTTTCAGGTTCTCACCGTCGTAGACGCGCATTTTGGAGTAGATATTGGAATTTTCCGGCGCTTTTAGCCGTGAAAGCACCGAGAACTGCGCCAGCATCCGTAACGTATCCGGAGCGCAAGGGGCGGCGTTGAGCGAGGAGTCCTCGAGCAGTTTTTGATAGATTTTGATCTCTTCGGTGACCCGCAGGCAGTAGGGCACCTTGACGATATAGACCCGATCAAGAAACGCTTCATTATTACGGTTGTTGCGAAATGCCTGCCATTCAGACTCGTTGGAGTGGGCCAGAATCACGCCATCAAAGGGAATCGCCCCCATGCCTTCGGTGGGGTTGTAGTTGCCCTCCTGGGTGGCGGTAAGCAGTGGATGCAGCACCTTGATGGGTGCCTTGAACATCTCCACGAACTCCATCAGCCCCTGGTTAGCACGGCATAAACCGCCGGAGAAGCTATAAGCGTCAGGGTCATCCTGGGAATAAAGCTCTAACTGGCGGATATCGACCTTGCCCACCAGCGAAGAGATATCCTGGTTATTTTCATCACCCGGCTCGGTTTTGGAAATCGCGATTTGATTTAGCCGTGAGGGGTACAGCCGCACCACTCGGAACTGAGAGATATCGCCGCCATACTCTTTTAGTCGCTTGGCTGCCCAAGGCGACATTACGCTGCGCAGGTAACGTTGCGGAATACCGTACTCTTTTTCTAACAGCTCGCCGTCCTCCTCCGGGGAGAACAGCCCAAGCGGTGACTCGTAGACCGGTGAGCCCTTGATGGCATAGAACGGGATGCGCTCCATCAGCAGCTTGAGACGTTCCGCCAGTGACGACTTACCGCCCCCCACCGGGCCAAGCAAATAGAGAATCTGTTTGCGCTCTTCAAGCCCTTGCGCCGCATGGCGGAAGTAGGCAACGATTTGCTCAATAGCCTCCTCCATGCCATGAAACTCGGCAAAAGCGGGGTAACGACGAATCACTTTGTTGGAAAAAATGCGTGATAGACGCGGGTCTTTCGCCGTGTCGATCACTTCAGGTTCGCCTATGGCTTCCAGCATGCGCTCGGCGGCGCTGGCATAAACCTTCGAGTCACGGCGACAAAGCGCCAGATACTCCTCAAGGCTCATGTCCTCTTGCTGGACGCGGGCAAATCGGTCTTGAACGTGATCAAAGATGCTCATGGAACTCTCCTGTGGCCCAACCCCAGGCAGTCACCGCCAAGCCAAGTGTTTCGCAACGGTGTGCCAAACGAGGTGTCGCTTTTTTAGCGTAGTCAGCATTAGCAAAAAGTGATGACTAAAAACTTCAACGCAGCGGCGATATTGCAGTGACGATACAGATAAGAGATTTATTCAGGCGATTAGTTGCGTTAAATAAAGCAACTCACTAGGCGAGGGGAAATGACCGAGCAGCCACGCCGCTGCCAGAGCGGCGGCGTGGCTAGGTGGGGGTGCTAAACAGCGACAAAAGAAATTCTACGTTCGCACTTAACGCTCAAGGACAGCGCGAATATCGGCCAATAGCTCATCAAGTAATTCAACGGTGGTATTCCAGGCGCATACGAACCGAGCACCGCCAGCACCGATAAAGGTGTAGAAGGTCCAGCCTTTGGCTTTCAACGCTTCAATGGCCGCTGGGGGCAATTCAACGAAAACGCTATTGGCCTGCGTGGGAAACATCAGTGAAACACCCGGCAACGCTTGCAGGCCTTCTGAGAGGTAACGCGCCATGGCATTGGCGTGCTGGGCGTTGGTTAACCAGGCGCCACTTTCTAACAACCCTAACCACGGCGCTGAGATAAAACGCATTTTAGAAGCCAGCTGGCCTGCCTGCTTGCAGCGATAAGAGAAATCTTCGGCTAACTCGCGATTAAAAAACAGGATCGCTTCGCCAAAGGCTAAGCCGTTTTTAGTACCGGAAAAGCACAATGCATCGACCCCCACCTGCCAGGTAATTTCAGCCGGCGTGGCATCCAGGCTGGCGCAGGCGTTGGCAAAACGGGCGCCGTCCATATGCAGGCGCAAATCGTGCTTATCGGCAACGGCACGAATGGCCATCAATTCTTCGCGAGAGTAGAGCGTCCCCACTTCGGTCGCTTGGGTCAGCGAGACTACTTTGGGCTTAGGGTAGTGAATATCGCTACGCTTGGTCACCAGGGCTTCAATGCCTTCTGGGGTGAGTTTACCGTTGGCGCCTGGAGAGGTAAGCAGCTTCGCGCCGTTGGAAAAGAACTCGGGGCCACCGCACTCGTCGGTTTCGATATGCGCCAGCTCATGACAAATCACACTGTGGTAACTACGCCCCATCGCCGACAGCGCCAGAGAGTTAGCAGCGGTGCCGTTAAACACAAAGAACACATCACAATCGTAGTCAAACATCTCACGGAAGCGATCTGCAGCGCGGGCTGTCCAGAGATCATTGCCGTAGGCCAAGTCATCGCTACGATTGGCTTCAAGCAGGTATTCCATCGCCTCCGGGCAGATCCCTGAGGTGTTATCACTGGCTAAAAAACGCGGGCTACACTCCGAGGTCATGACGAGGGTCCTTTTATCTGGCGATCGAACGGCGCGAGCTGGGTGCCACTCGCGCCTTTAATATCTAACTATTCTTAATAGCCAGATTAGTCGTTTAGTCTATCGCCATTTATGGGCCAACGTCACCCGCGCTTTTAAGCACTTACTTATCAATCAGATCTTGTGCGTATTTTTACAAACTCGCCGCCAAGCGTGTGCCCTGCTCAATGGCGCGCTTGGCGTCTAGCTCGCTGGCTTCATCTGCACCGCCAATCACATGCACGGCCACCCCTGCCTGCTCTAGCGGGGCCAACAAGTCGCGCACGGACTCTTGCCCGGCACACACCACCACGCTGTCCACCGCCAGCACCTGAGAGATGTCATCACGACGAATATGCAAACCCGCATCATCGATTTTGAGATATTCGCAGCCTGTTAGCGTGGTGACACCGCGGGCCTTGAGCGACGCGCGATGTACCCAGCCCGTGGTTTTACCCAGGTTTTTGCCAGGCTTGGAGGTTTTACGCTGCAGCATCACAATCTGGCGTGGCACTGTGGGTGGCGTCGGGGTTTTAAGACCGCCACGCTCGCCCACGGCCAAGTCAACGCCCCACTCATCGCACCAAGTATCAATAGCTAGCCCTGGATGGCCGTGGTGGGCGAGCAGCTCCGAGACATCGAATCCAATCCCCCCCGCACCTATGACCGCGACGTTAGCGCCTACCCGCTCGGGGTTCTCAATAGCCGCGGCATAGCTCAACACTTTGGCATGATCGTGACCGGGCAAATCCAGCTCGCGAGGCTTGACGCCAGTGGCCATCACCACCTCGTCAAATGTCGCCAGCGCTTCTGCAGTGGCCGTCGTGTTGAGCCGCACTTCTACGGCATACTTTTCGAGCATCACCCGGTAATAGCGCAACGTTTCGTTGAACTCCTCTTTGCCAGGGATCTTACGCGCGTAGTTGAACTGGCCGCCCAGCTCGCTGCGCTGTTCAAACAAGACCACGCTATGGCCACGGCTAGCGGCGGTCACAGCCGTTGCCAGCCCCGCCGGGCCGCCACCCACCACCGCAACACGTTTAAGCGCTTGCGCCGGCGCTATCACTAGCTCGGTTTCATGGCAGGCGCGGGGATTCACCAGGCAGGAGGTCAGCTTTCCGGCAAAGGTGTGATCCAGACAGGCCTGGTTACAGGCGATGCAGGTATTGATCTCTTGCGCCAAACCGGCGTGTGCTTTGCGCACCCAGGCGGGGTCGGCCAGAAACGGCCGCGCCATGGACACCATGTCGGCATGGCCTTCGGCCAGCACGCGCTCGGCGATCTCAGGCATATTGATACGGTTGGTGGTGATCAGCGGGATTGAAAGCGCCGATTTGATCCGCTTGGTCACCTCGGTAAAGGCCGCACGGGGAACGCTGGTCACAATCGTCGGCACCCGCGCTTCGTGCCAACCAATGCCGGTATTGATCACATTCGCTCCAGCGGCCTCAATCGCTTGCCCAAGCGTCACGACCTCTTCCCAGGTACTGCCCTCTTCGACCAGATCAATCATCGAGAGGCGGAAGATAATCACAAAACGCTCGCCTACCGCCTCACGCACGCGGCGGACGATCTCGACGGCAAACCGCATACGATTTTCAAACGCGCCACCCCACTCGTCCTCGCGCTGATTGGTGCGCTGGCAGATAAACTGATTGATCAGATAACCTTCGGACCCCATAACTTCAACACCGTCATAGCCCGCCTGCTGCGCCAAGCGCGCACAGCGCACGTAGTCGGCAATTTGCTGCTCGACCTCGTCGCTGCTTAACGCCCGTGGCATAAACGGATTGATCGGCGCCTGTATCGCCGACGGTGCTACGAGATCCGGTGAATAAGCGTAGCGCCCCGCATGAAGTATCTGCATACACAGGTGGCCGCCCTCGGCGTGCACCGCGTCAACCACCTGACGATGTTCAGGCAGTTGCGCCTCGTCGACGAGCGCATTGGCTCCCTGGAAAACCGCGCCCTCCGCGTTAGGCGCAATGCCGCCTGTCACGATGAGACTGACACCCTCTCGCGCCCGCTCCGCGTAAAAAGCAGCCAAGCGTTCAAACCCCTTCGGCGCCTCTTCCAAATTGGTATGCATGGAACCCATTAAGACGCGGTTAGGCAGCTTCAAATGGCCAATCGTTAGCGGTCGGAAAAGATGCGGATAGGCGGGCGTCTGAGTCATCACGGGTCTCCTGGCTTTTATTAGTGGCGGTGTTAGCAGCAGCACAATGCAAATTCAAACAAGCGTATGACATCCTGAGCGGTACGTATAGCCCTTCGAAACAACCCCTTCGAAACAGCCCTTCGAAACGGCCCTTCAAGCTAACCGCCTTAATCTAGCCTTTGATCTTATGCCAACCCCTTGCCCAGCGCGCCAATCCGCGTCACATTACCCGGCTAACGATAAGGAACCGTTGCTATGCCCTTGATTTACTTTTTACCGCCGCTCGCCACCGTATTGATTTGGTCGGGCAATATGACCATCAACCAGCTTAGCGTAGGCGCCATTGCGCCTAGCAGCATTGCTTTTTTACGCTGGCTGTTAGCGCTCGCGGTCATGACGCCTTTTGTACTGCCAGCGGTACTGCGCCACCGTGTAGAAATTCGTCGCCAGTGGCCGAAGCTGGCACTGCTTGGATTGCTGGGTATGGGGCTTTGGCAGGGGCTTGCTTACGTGGCGGCAGAAACCACGACAGCCACGAATATGGGCATTTTGGCGGCCATGGTGCCGCTATTGACCGTTCTGCTCAGCGCGCTGATTCTGCGTGAGCCACCGACATTAGGTGGCGTTTTAGGCGGTGTGCTGGCCTTCGTGGGGGTGACCGTGTTGCTGGGGCGTGGTAATCCACTTTCACTGCTGCAGCTACAAGTGGCCCTGGGTGATGCGCTGATGGTCGTCGCGGCCACCTGCTACGCCCTGTATGGGGTGATGTTAAAACGCTGGTCGATGAACTTGCCTCCCTGGGTAATGCTTTACGCCCAGGTCTGTTTTGCCGTGCTGATTCTGCTGCCCCCTTATTTGATGGGGCCCATGACGCCGATCGATGGCCAAAATATTGGGCTAATTCTCTACGCGGGTATTCCCGCCTCGGTGATTACCACCTTTCTATGGATGCGTGCCGTGCGCCAAATCGGGGCCAATCAATCGAGTATCTTCATCAACCTCATGCCGCTGTTTAGCGCGGTGATTGCCATGATCTTTTTAGGCGAGCGAGTGGCGGGCTTCCACTTTGCAGGCGGGCTACTGATTCTTGCCGGGGTCATCATGGCGCAGACCCTGACACGCCCGTTAACACGTGGTTTAACCCCGGATAAGCCGAGCAACGCTCAATAATGATAGAATAGGCGTCTACTTCTGACGTTGGAAAGCCCTGATATGTCCCTGGAAGAACTGCATCTAAATCTGCGCAACCTAATGAGCGATGACTACGATCAGCTCAAGGCATTGATGGACGCCGTCTATCACGATATCGGTGGTGCCTGGCCGAAGCGTACGATCGACAAATTAATTCAGGAATTCCCTGATGGCCAAATCGCCATTGAGGACGATGGTCTGCTGGTAGGCGTAGCGCTCACGGTGCAGGTGGATTACGACGAGTTTTCCAACCCGCACAAATACGATGACCTGATCGGCCACCGCGAAATCATCCTCAATGATGAGGATGGCGACGCCATGTACGGTTTGGATGTGCTGATTCACCCGGATTACCGCGGGTATCGCTTGGGCCGTCGCTTATACGAAGCGCGTAAAGAGCTGTGCCGCTCGCTCAACCTGCGCGCGATACTGGCGGGTGGGCGTATCCCTGAGTACCACCAGCACGCCGATGAATTAACGCCTGCTCAGTATATTGATAAGGTCTCGCGCAAAGAGATTTACGATCCGATTCTCTCTTTCCAGCAGGCGAATGACTTTCAGGTAAAGCGCCTGTTGCGTAAATACCTGCCGGAAGACGAGCACTCTCGCGGTTACGCCACCCTGTTAGAGTGGAATAACATTCTGTTCGAACCCGCCGCCAGCGTGCTCGACAATAAGCCAACCCAAGTACGGGTAGGCGCGGTGCAGTGGCAGATGCGTGAGTTCTCCTCGGTGGAAGCCGCACTGCAGCAAATCGAATACTTTGTCGATGCACTCTCCGACTACCAGAGTGATTTCGCGGTATTCCCAGAACTGTTTTATGCCCCCTTGATGGGGCTTCAAGACCGAGCGGCCCAGCAGGATCAAATGGGCGCCATTCGCTTTCTGGCAGGCTTCACCGAGCGCTTTAAAGCGGAACTATCGCGCATGGCGGTCTCCTACAATATCAATATTGTGGGCGGTTCGATGATAGAGGTCGGTGAGGATGACAGGCTCTACAACATTGCCTACCTGTTCCACCGCGACGGCAGCGTCGAACGTCAAGCCAAGCTACACATTACCCCGCAAGAGCGCCGTGACTGGGTCATCGAGGGGGGCGATCAACTGCAAGTGTTCGATACCGACGCAGGCCGCGTGGGTATCCTGATCTGCTACGATGTCGAATTCCCGGAGCTTGGCCGTCTTCTGGCTGACCAGGACATGGACATTCTGTTTGTGCCCTTCTGGACCGACACCAAAAACGGCTATCTGCGCGTTCGCCACTGCGCCCAGGCGCGGGCGATTGAAAACGAGTGCTACGTGGTACTGTGCGGCAGCGTGGGCAACCTCCCCTCGATTGAAAACCTGGATATCCAGTACGCGCAATCGGCGGTATTTTCGCCTTCTGACTTCGCCTTTCCCCACGATGCGGTACTGGCGGAAACCACGCCTAACACCGAGATGATCTTCTTCTCTGACTTGGATCTCACTCGTCTAACGGTAGTACGTGCCGAAGGCTCGGTGACCAACCTGAAAGACCGCCGCAAGGATCTATTTGATCTGCGCTGGCGCGACTGGTCGTGGAAATCGGGTGCTAACTTGGAGGAGTGATATAACAACGCCGCCCAATTGGGCGGCGTTGTTGTCTGAGCGTCAGATTCCGCTAATGTCATTGCGAGCGAAGCGAAGCAATCTCGGGGTTATGGTCACGTCTGCCTAGATTGCTTCGTCGCAAGCTCCTCGCAATGACAGCAGCTCAATCAGGCCAGACAAGGTGTGCGGGTACGCGGCCTTTGGCATCGAATAGAATGCCCTCGTCGCGCAATTTGCGGTGCTGGCGCTCGGCACCGCCATGATCCGCAAGCTTTAATGATGAAGCAATCACCCGATGCCAGGGCAACTGATGGCCATCTGGGAGGTGTCGCATCGCCGACCCCACCATGCGCGGCGTAGCGCCTTCGGTCATGGCTGCAATGCGGCCATAGGTGGTCACGCGGCCCGGCGGAATTTGATCGACAATGGTGTAGATCTGCTCGAGTAATTCCGGCCGGGGCATGTGAAATATCCTCTTATTTATTACGCGTCTTAAAACGTCTTACCACCTGCTTACAGCGCTTCGACTAATTGATCGATCGCTTGAAAAGCTTCTTTGAGCGCAGCGTCGCGATGCTGCTCGCTCATATTCAAACCTTCAGCGTAGACCACCTGGGTATCTTTAATTCCCATCAGGCCGAGCATGGCGTTGAGGTGAGGCGTTTGGCTGTCCATTTCGGTGCCAGCATACTGGCCACCACGGGCTGCCAGGATAATCGCACGCTTGCCTTCTACCAAGCCTTCGGGCCCGTTTTCGGTATAGCGGAACGTCTCACCGGCGCGCAATACGCGGTCAAACCATGCTTTCAGCTGTGAAGGAATACCCAAGTTGTACATGGGCACCGCAATCACCAGCAGATCGGTGGCGCGTAGCTCTGCCAGCAACGTCTCCGAGTGGGCAGCCAGCGCATGTTGCTCTGCGCTGCATTCGTCAGCCGCCACTTGCCAAGCACCCAACTCGCTAATATCCAGGTGCGGCAGCGAGTTTTTGACGACATCACGCTGGGTGACATTGATACCGTCGCGAGCGTTAGCTTGGTCGATAAAGCGATTTGCCAACGCATTGGATTGGCCATTTTCGGCGAGGATGGAAGAAGTAATTACCAGGGCACGAGTCGTCATTGAAAGCTCCATAGCTCAATAGATGATTGAATTGAGCGCTATTCTACGGGGCTCTCTCAAAAGCGAAAGCGCAACGTTTTCCGACCTGTATTCGATTAAATCGAATTATGCCCCCCAGGGGTGCTTTCACCGCCCGTTACTCTATTCCTTTATCCTGCTCCGTTACCCAATGGAGTTACACAGCCACTGCCACGCCAAAGCGGCTTCATCGCTAACGTGTCGTCGGCTTGGCCGTACCAGCCAAAAACGCTCATCGCTTGGTACGCTGATAGAAAAAGGAGCCACTAAATCGTCACGCCGCTCCATTAATCGCCGATGCGTCAGGGCAATACCGCCACCTTGGCTGGCAAGGGCCAACGTCATGACTTGGTTATCGCAGGTAAGCGACCAGCACTGCGCTTCCATCTCGGCCACGCCCGCTTCTTGCAACCAACCCGGCCACCCGACTCCAAAGCCTACCGCGTGCAGCAGCGTGTGCCCGGCAAGCTCTTCTGGCGCAGACAGCGTCTTTGCCAAATCCGGTGAACACACCGGCAGCAGGTGCTCCTCTCCAAGCGGGTGCATTTCGACCCCGGTCCACTCCCCTTTCCCGTAACGTATTTCGATATCGGCCCCTTCGGGCCCAAAGTCATCGGGCCAGATAGCGCTGACCAACCGAATCGCTACCTGCGGATGGGCTCGATGAAAGGCGATTAATCTCGGCGCTAGCCACGACTGCTGAATGACGGGGGTCGCACGCAGCGTCACCGGCTGTTCAGAGGTACTGCCAAAGACTTCCAAGGTGCCTTCGCTGATGCGCATAAAGGCATCATGAATACTGGGCAGCCAGGCCTGCCCAGCCGGCGTCAAGGTCAGGCTACGTGCATGTCGAACAAAGAGCTTCTGCCCGACGCGATCTTCCAGTAATCGAACACGTTGACTAATGGCCGCCTGAGTGACCCCAAGCTCATTACCAGCAGCAGTGAAGCTCAAAGTACGCGCCGCCGACTCAAAAGCTTGTAACCATAGCAAAGGGGGTAACTGGCTCATGGGAAAGTGACCTATAAATAAAATGATACCTTAGGGGCCAGATTAATCGTTTGTCACTGGCGCCGCTACTCCTCATCCTGGTCAGCACATACGCACACCTCTTACCTAACGCCAGTTGGCATTCAGACTAAGGGAGCGATTAGGAGTATTAATGAATAGCGCAGTACAAAATTTACCAATGGCAGCAACGAACACCCCCCCCGCCCCAGAGATGGGTGAACTAAGCCCTTACCAATCCGGCCCCGCACTCGCCCAAGCAATGCTCACCGACCAGGGTGTCGCCTTAGAGTGGCAAGACGGCCAGCAAATCACTCTGCCTCTGCTCTGGTTCCGCGATCACTGCGCCTGCCCAGCCTGTCGCCACCCACAGACCCGTGAACGGCTTTATCTGCCACTGGAAGCGATCACTGAACCACCCACCCTCGAACTGTTGGATGGCCATCTACATTTGACTTGGCAGGATGGTCATATCAGTGCCTTTCATAGCGGCTGGCTTCATCAGCGTCGTCCAGAGGCAAGCCTGACTTCCGCCGTCCCTCGCGCCGAACCATGGGTCGATAACTTTACCCCTGAGCGCATCAAGCACAGCGACTTTCTCACGCCCCAAGGCGAAAAAGCCTGGCTAACCGCCATGCTACGTGATGGCTTGGCACTGATCACTGACGGCCCTTTGGTGGAAGAAGAAGTCAGCCGCTTGGCTGAGCGGATTGGCCCGCTGCGCGCCACTAATTTCGGCGCACGGTTTGATGTCCGCTCCAAGCCGAATCCCAATAACGCGGCGTATACCGCCGTCGGCTTACCGCTGCATATTGATTTACCCAACTGGCAACAACCGCCGGACATTCAGTTACTCTACTGCCTGCAAAACGAAGCCAGCGGTGGTGAATCGCTGTTTGCCGACGGCGCCCGCGTGGTAGAAGCGCTGCGCCAGCAAGATCCCAAAGCGCTCGCCATACTTAGCGAAACGCCCATCGACTTTCGCTTCCAGGATGAGAGCCACGACATTTCCATGCGAGCGCCGGTAGTTACGCTGGATAGCGCGGGCAATCTGGTCGAGATGCGGCTGAACAACTGGATTCGCGATGCGCTTCACCTCCCGGCCGAACAGATGGACGCTTGGTACAGTGCCTATGCGCTCTTATGGAAGCTATTTCACAGCGAAGCACACCAGTTGGAGTTCACCCTCCGCCCTGGGCAGATGATTGCGTTTGATAACTGTCGCGTACTGCACGGACGTCGCGAATTCGACCCCAATAGTGGCGCACGCCATTTACAAGGCACCTATTTAGACCGCGATATGCTGGCCTCACGCCTTCGTGTGCTAGCCCGCGATATTTAGTCGTTTTCGGTTAACGCTATTGAGTTAACGCTATTAAATAAAAGTAATTTTGCAACGCCCCTATTCGATAATAAAACCTAGCAAGGAGATCTTATGACACACCTCAAACCACTCGCTTCAGGTATCGCTCTCGCCACTGCGGCGCTGTTCGTCTCTACCGCTCAGGCCGATGATCAGACCCTCGACTTCGGTGTACCTGCCTGGCCCGGCATTACCGTCAAAACCGCCATTGCTGAGCAGCTCTTGAACCCATTGGGCTACGAGACCAGCACGCAGGAGATTGGCCTGCAGGTGATTTATCAGGGCATTGAAAGCGGCGATATCGATGCCTTCCTGGGCGCCTGGTTACCGGCTCAGCGCGAAATGTTCGATCCTCGCAAAGAGTCGGGCGTGCTCATTGATATGGCCAACAACGTCGATGGCGCCCAAATGACCTTGGCGGTACCCGAATACCTTTTTGAAGACGGCCTGCAAAGCTTTGCCGACCTTGACGACTACCGCGACCAGTTGGACGGCGAGATTCATGGCTTTGGTGCCGGTTCGGCGGCCAGCGAAATACTCAACAACGCGATCGATAACGACACCTGGGGCCTCGGCGACTGGCAACTGGTCGATACCAGTGAGGTAGGAATGCTGTCTGCCGCCCGGGATGCGATCTCTCGGGAAGAACCCATTGTGTGGGTAGGCTGGACACCGCACTGGATGAACCTTGAATTACCCATGCGTTACCTGGAAGACCCCGAAGACCTGTTCGGTGAAAATAACGGCGAAAGCGACGTATTGACCCTTTTGCGCGGTGATTACGCCGAGGCAAACCCCAACGTCGTAACGTTCTTTGAACAGTTCACCTTCTCAGCCGAAGAGCAGAGCTGGATGATTCAAGCGTTTGGCCAGGAAGAGCGCGATCTTGCCGATGTCGCCGAGCAGTGGATTGTTGATCACCCAGAGCGCATTGAAGCCATGCTGGCTGATGTGACTACTACCGACGGTGACCCCGCCTGGCCGGTGATTGAAGCCGAGCTGAGCAACTAATCACTCGCCAAAAGCGCCTTCATCCCATCGCACGGCTAGCGTATGCTAGCGCTTTTTTAGTCGATGGGAGTGGGCATGTCGCGAACATTGAGCAAAGGCGTTGGCCTGCTGGTAGCCGTCGTGTTGTTAGGCGTTATGTGGCATTTGCTGCAGCGCTACGACCTACTCACCCAGGCGCGCCTGAGTGAACTGATCGATACCGTCCGGCAGTGGCGTGATGCGCCCTGGATGTTTGCGGCGGTGATGGCCGTTTACGCGGGCGCCCTGCTGGTGATGTTTCCGCTGAGCCTACTGGTGGTGGTCACGGGCTTGCTGTTTGGCCCGGTGTGGGGGCTGGGATATGCCACGCTCGGCACATTGACCTCATCCATCGTTTCTTACTGGGTAGGTCACTGGCTAGGCCGCGAGGCGCTGATGCGTTATGGCGGCCGTCATTTGCGAGGCCTTTCGGGCTATTTGTCCAAGCGCGGCATTCGCACCATGACGGTCATTAACCTGCTGCCGCTCGCACCGTTCACGCTGACCAATATGCTGGCGGGTGCCTTTCACCTCAAGTTTCGCGACTACATGATCGGTTCCACCCTCGGCATCGTGCCGGGGTTGGCAGCGGTCATTCTTTTGGGAAGCCAGCTAGGTGCCCTGTTTACTGCGGCTTCCGCAAAAGAACTCATACTGGCAGGTGTCGGGCTTGTCGCTGGGGTTGGCCTGCTGGTCGGACTTAAGCACTATGCCAGTCAGCGTCAAAATGCCAGCCGCCAAGCAGCCCAAAAACGGCCTCACCGTGATGGGGAGTGATACTTGGCGAGCACTTCGGCGTAAAAGGTGGCTACCGCGGTGGCAAAGTTAGCAATATCGAACTCTTCGGCAAAGTGGCTAGCCTGTTTACCCAACTGCTGGCGTAGCGCTTCGTTATCTTTCAGCTCAATGACTTTTTGTCCCCACGCCTGACGATTTTGCGGCGTTTTGAAACCATTCACGCCTTGGCGCACGACGTCATCAATCCCGCTCGAGCGAACCGCCACCACGGGCAGACCCGCCGACATCGCTTCGAGAATCACCATCCCCTGGGTTTCCGACGTAGAGGCGAACACGAATATATCGCCCAGGTGATAGTAAAGCGCCATTTGGTCAGGCGGTACCGCCCCGACTAACGTGACCCGTGCGGTGAGTTTTAAAGTATCGATCTGATGTTGAATCGCTTCGCGGTCGGGCCCATCACCAATAAGCAGCAGATGGAAGTCCTCGTGCTCTTGGTTCTGCAACTCGGCGAGCGCTTCCAGCATAAAGCCAATATTTTTCTCTTTGCTAATCCGCGAGACGCTAATCAATATTTTGCGTGCGGGATCGATCGCCAGCCTCTCACGCAGCGTTTCCAACGCTTCCGCCTCGACATGTGCGAAACGCTCCACATCAATGCCCGTGGGTTGCACCAGTGAAGGCGTTTTAACCCCGATCATGCGCAAATACTCCTCTGCGGAGTAGGTAGGCACGATCACCCCTTGGCAGCGGTTAGAGAAGTGCTTGATCAGGTAGTGCGAGATCAAATTACGAAAAAGCGCACCGGGCAACGGTACGAAGTGGGCATAGTGTTCCAAGCGGGTGTGATAGGTGTAGACCACCGGCACCTTAAGCCGACGCCCCATCAACAGCCCCATTGAACCGAGCCAAAAAGGGTGATGCACATGAATCAAATCGGGCTTGAAGGCACGCAGGCAGCGGCGAAAGCGCACACTGAACGGATTGGTGAGGCGAAATTCGCGCTTCTCACCAAACGCCATCAGCGTTGGGATACGCTTGATCGCCTGATCGTCCTGCCAAGGCTCTCGATAGCGGGGCACTAGCAGTTGAATCGAGTGCCCTAAGTCATGCAGGCCATTGCGTAAGCGATCCACCGATACCGACACGCCGGAGACAAACGGAAAGTAGTTATTGGAGACCATCGCCACCCGCAATGACTTCCCCAAAAAGGGCGTCGGATCGATATCAAAATCGGGATAGTAGTTGCGGTCTTCGAAAATGAGCCGATACAAGCGCAGTGCTAACAGCGTCAACAAGCCCACGATCAGTAGAAAACGGGTATAGCTGACGTAAAAGAAGGCATAAATCGTTGAGGCAACGCTGCTAAGCACCCGCCACCAACCGGGCCTATCCACGTTTAAACGCACCGGTGCAATGGCGACGTTCTCGCCTTCAACATCGACAATGACGTAGTGGTGAAAGCTGCTGTCGGCATCGATCAGGATACCGCCCGCGCCGCCCGTGGTAACGTAATCCACCCCATTCACCGTCTGCTCTGAGAAGAGCGTTAGGTTAGCGGAGAATACCGTATCCACATTATGCTCCTCCGCCAGTGCCATGATGCCATCGGCCAAGCGGGGGTCATTGAGATAGTTATCGGCCTCAAATAGCGGCGCATCGCTCACTACGTTGTGCAGTGGCAAGCCGATAAACAGAAACCGATGCTGCGCCTCTGAGGCGGCCAACTCCCTGGAAAGCCAATCAAGTTGCCAGGAGGTGGATGACTTGCCCGTCCCATCCAAGAAAATGAAGTGGCTGTCTCCGGCCACAAACGAATAGAAGTGCGGGCCAAAGTACTCATAAAACAGGTAACTACCAAAGTCACTGTCTTCATTATCACCATAGGTCAGCAAATAGGGGACATTGAGCTGTTCCAAGCTGTGGTAGATCGCCTGATAGCTCTCTTGGCGCCCGCCATTGACCGCATTACCTGCCGAAATAAGAAAATCGATACCGCCCTGGTTGATCAGCGGCACAATTTCATCCTGGAAGACGCTCACCGAGTTATTGATATTGCCCACCACGGCAAAGCGGTAATCGGTTCGCTCTGATAACGCGTCACGAATATCCGCCACCTGCAGCGTATGAACTGACTCAAACTCAGGCTCGGCCACGTATAGCCAGATCTGATGCGCAATAAGCACACCCACCAGGGTAAGATTGAGAAAGAAAAACAGCCGCAACCAGCGCTGGCGGGAAAGGTGAAAAACGGAGCGTCGTGGCATCTAAAAGCGCTTTTTCAAAAGAGAATACAGAGTGAACCGCTGCTATCGCGGTGCAAGCCTTAAAACGCCCTAACTATACAGCAACGCCGCGTTGAGGTGATGCCCCGGGTTAGTCAGCATCACAGCCATTTAAGGTAGCCAGTAAACGCCGTGGCCCAGCCTGATGACGATGTTCGCCCAGCCAGATACCCTGCCAGGTGCCTAGTGCAAGTCGACCGTCACGCACTGCCAAAGTGAGCTGGGTGCCCAGCAAACTGGCGGCCACATGGGCGGGCATATCATCAGGCCCTTCCAGCGTATGGCGGAAATAGGGCAAGTCTTCCGGCACTAGGCGGCGCAGAAAGGCATCTAAATCGTGACGCACATCGGGGTCAGTGTTTTCATTAAGCGTTAACGAGGCAGAGGTGTGCATCAATTGAAGGTGCAGCGTGCCAATATGAATATCGTTTAAACACGGCAGCGCCCTAGCCACGTCATCGGTAATAAGATGAAAACCACGCGCCACTTCGGGTAAGTGAATCTCTTGTTGAAACCACATAAACACTCCTTTGTTTGCTATTGCTAGGGGCACAGCATCAGCGTGCCCTTCTTATATGGCAAGATGACGACAGAATATAACCGCTGATAGTACACACCATAGTCGATCGCCAATGACTCATCGCCAAGGAGCGCTTAAATGAAACATTTGCTAGGAAGCAGCGTCATCAGTATGGCTTTACTTACCGGCTGTACCGGCATTCCCGAAGGAACCGAGCCGGTCAAAGACTTTGCATTAGATCGCTATCTGGGCCAATGGTACGAAATAGCGCGTCTGGATCACTCGTTCGAACGTGGTCTAGATTGCGTCACCGCTACGTATAGCCTGCGCGATGACGACGGCGTGCGAGTGATCAACCGTGGCTACAACCTTGATGAGCAAGCATGGGATGAGGCCGAAGGCCGCGCCTACTTTATCGATGATGAGAGCGTGGGACGTTTGAAAGTGAGCTTTTTTGGGCCCTTTTATGGCGGCTATAACGTTCTTGAACTCGACGACGACTACCAGTGGGCGTTGGTGGCGGGTCCTAACCGTGACTACCTATGGATACTGTCGCGCACGCCGGAAATGGACCATGCAACCGAATCTCGCCTGCGTGAGCGAGCAGCGGAGCTCGACTTCCCGACCGATGAGCTCATCGACGTCGTTCAAGGGGAAACTTGCCCTAACCGCTAATGGGAAGTCGCTGGCAGCGTGGCCACCCGCCCCGCCATCTCGCGTTGCACAAAGGCAATAAAAGCGCGCAGCCTTGCAGGCACATGCCGACGCTGCTCATAGACCGCATAAAAATCGGCTCTTACACTTTGCCAGCCGGGCAGAAGCGCCACCAATGCCCCGCTGGCCAGGTGTTCATTAACATCCCACCACGAGCGAAGCATCACACCGTGGCCATCCAACGCCAGGCGAGTGATCACTTCACCGTCGTTACTGGCTAGCCGACCACTGACCTTAACGGACTGCATCGTTGCCGACGGCACCTGCGCAGAAGCCTCGCTGCGCTCAAAACGCCAGAGCGGAAAATCACTGTCATTTTCACGAATCACTAAGCATGCATGCTGTTGCAGATCCGCTGGCACTTGAAGGGGCGGCGCGCTAGCAATATACGCCGGCGATGCGCAGAGGATGCGTCGATTCGCCAAAATGGGCCGAGCCACCAAGCGTGACTCCGGGGGCTGCCCCACGCGAATGCCAATATCAAAACTATGATCACTCAGGTTGAGAGGAAAGTTGGTCAGCTCTAACCATCCCTCTACGTCGGGGTGCTCAGCACAAAAGCGTGATAACAGCGGTGCGATATGAGGGCGACCAAAGCCAAAGGTGGCATTGATACGCAACCGGCCACTAAGGGCTTGATCGACACCTTCACCCAGGGAACTCTCCAGCTCGGCAAGCTCGTCCAGAATGAGCGCGCCGCGGGCAAGATAGCGCTCGCCCTCTGCGGTGAGCGTTAACCGCCGGGTAGTACGGGCAGCCAACTCGACCCCCAAACGCGCTTCTAAAAGCTTCAACCGCTTACTCACAGCGGAGAGCGATAGCCCCAGCTCACGAGCGGTTGCCGTTAAACTGCCCGCCCGCGCCAAGTGCTGAAAAAACGCCAAATCGTCCAGTTGTGCCATACGCCCTTCGCCATTATTCACTTTTAAACAACAATAACTTGAATAATAGCCTGATTATCTCCGCCAAAATAGCCGCTACACTCTGTTGAGTACTTATCAACAGTTGTCAGCTACTAACAAAAGAAGGAAGCACCATGGCTCATCGCATCGCTATCATCGCCGGCGACGGCATTGGCACCGAAGTCATGCCCGAGGGCATCCGCGTCCTCGAGGCAACCGCCAAGCGTTTTAATATCGACCTTGAGTTCACCACTTTTGAGTTTGGTAGCTGCGACTACTACCTCGAACACGGCCAGATGCTGCCAGATGACTGGTTCGAGCAGTTAAAAGGCTTCGATGCACTGTTTTACGGCGCAGTCGGCTGGCCCGACAAAGTCCCCGACCATATTTCCCTATGGGGCTCGCTGCTACAGTTCCGCCGCCAATTTGATCAGTACATCAACCTGCGCCCCTGCAAGCTAATGCCCGGCATCAAAAGCCCGCTGGCTGGCCGCGAACCTGGCGATATCGATTTTTATGTGGTGCGTGAAAACACCGAAGGCGAGTACTCAAGCGTTGGCGGCAAAATGTATGAAGGCACCGAGCGCGAGATCGTCATTCAGGAAACGGTGATGAGCCGCACCGGCGTTGACCGTGTGCTGAAATACGCGTTTGACTTGGCTCAAACCCGCCCGCGTAAAAAACTAACTTCCGCCACCAAATCCAACGGTATCTCCATCACCATGCCTTACTGGGACGAGCGCGTCGCCCAAATGGCAAAAAACTATCCCGAGATCGCCGTGGATAAATTCCATATCGATATTCTGACCGCCAACTTCGTTCTGCACCCGGACTGGTTCGATGTGGTCGTGGGCAGCAACTTATTCGGCGATATTCTTTCCGACTTAGGCCCCGCCTGCACCGGCACGATCGGTATTGCGCCATCGGCCAACATCAACCCGGAAGGTCTTTTCCCCAGCCTGTTCGAGCCTGTACACGGCAGCGCACCGGACATCGCCGGCAAAGGCATCGCCAACCCCATCGGCCAGATCTGGTCAGGCGCGATGATGCTCGAGCACCTTGGCCACAAGGAAGCCGGCGACGCGATCGTCACCGCGATTGAAAGCGTTCTTAGCGAAGGCAATAGCCAAGTACTCACTCGCGATGTCGGTGGCCAGGGCACCACGGAAAGCCTGGGTAAGGCGATTGTTGACGCTATTTCGCGCTGACATTCAGATGCCATCATGTTTGTCTGCCCGGCTGATTCCAACCGGGCAGACAATGTATGTTTTTTAAACACCAATGTTCTACATTTGTCCTGAGGGTGAAGAAAACGTCAGTTTCACTTCGCTCATAACAACATCAACAAACAAACTCAGGACAATGTTATGAAACTCGGACGCCGTCAGTTTCTCTCGGCAACGGCCGCCCTGGCCGCTGTTGGCAGCTCGCCTCAGATATTTGCCATGCAGGCCTCACCTGGGCCCGCGCCTTCGCGTTACCCCATTGATGCATGGAAAGTAGAGGATCAACGCTTCAGTGACTATATGATTTTCAATAGCCCGCTGGAGCGACATTGGAGTGGCGGGCTATGGACAGAAGGCCCCGCCTGGAATGCCGTAGGCCGTTACGTAGTCTTTAGCGATATTCCCCGCGCCAAGCAAATGCGCTGGGACGAAGCAACTGGCCAGGTCAGCGTTTTAAGAGACAACGTTGGCTACTCCAACGGCAATACCTTTGACCATCAGGGCCGGTTGATTGCTTGCGAGCACTACCCTTCTCGCGTATTGCGCTACGAATGGGATGGCAGCACCACGGTGCTTGCCGAACGCTATCAGGGTAAGCCACTCAATGCTCCAAACGACGTAGTGGCCCTGCCCTCGGGCGGCGTTATCTTTACCGACCCTGGCTACGGCGCCCACTTCGACTATGAAGGGAAGAAACGTGACCTGGAGCTTGAAACGGGCATCTATTACGTCGACGACAGCCTGGATGAACCCATCCTACTGACTAACGATATCCATAAGCCCAACGGTATTGTGCTCACGCCGGACGGTGAAGGGTTCTACGCCAGCGACAGTGCCCCCACCCATTTCGACGAACCTGCGCGTATCATTCGCTGGACGCTTGGCGAAGAGGGCAAAAGTATCAATGACCGTCAGGTGATCGTCACCAGCGAAGACACCATTTTCGACGGCATGGCCTGCGACGTGGATGGCAATATCTGGTCGAGTGCTAACGGTGGTGAAGGTATCGATGGTGTCGTGGTTTTCTCGTCAGAAGGCACGTTACTGGGTCGGGTTTTGCTGCCGGAAGTCTGCGCCAACGTATGCTTTGCTGGCGCAAATCGTAACCGCCTATTCATGACAGCGAGCCAATCCGTTTACACCATCTATACGGCCGCACGCGGTGCCTAAGGGTGGCTATATCACCCACAAAAAAAGCCTCGCCGGAAGTCAATCGGCGAGGCTTTTTAGCGCTCAGTAAGCGTTAGCTAGCCAGGGAGACTAATTGGCTAGTTTAGCAGCCGTCTTCGCGACCAGTTCGCCCTGGAAACGGGCAATTTTGAGTTCGCGCTCATCTGGTTGGCGAGAGCCGTCGCCGCCTGCGAGGGTCGCCGCACCATAGGGCGTACCACCGCTGACTTTAGAAATATCGAACTGCTCTTCCACACCGTAACCGATTGGCACGATGATCATGCCGTGGTGAGCCAGCGTGGTCCAGGTAGAGGTAATGGTCATTTCATCGCCACCGCCTGTACCGGTAGACGTAAACACACTGGCCACTTTGCCGCGAAGCGCGCCGTTAGCCCACAGGCCGCCGGTTTGGTCCAGGAAGGTCCGCATTTGCCCGGTCATGTTGCCGAACCGGGTTGGCGTACCGAAGATAATCGCATCGTAGTCAGCCAGTTCTTGCGGCGTGGCTTCAGGGGTATCGTAATCCTGCTTACCACCGGCATTTTTAAACGCTTCTGCGGGCATGGTTTCAGGAACGCGCTTAACGGTGACTTCTACACCGCTCACCCCTTTTGCGCCTTCTGCCACGGCGTGCGCCATCGTATCAATATGACCATACATGGAGTAATAAAGTACCAGTACCTTTGTCATTGCTATCTCCTTGCCTTCATTTTGCGGTGCGATGGGCTTAACCCCAATTAACAATACCTACAACATAGCGTACTCATCGGTAGATAAAAGCGAATGTTTTCGTCCGCGTTCGTCGATTTCATCGACGAACGACTGCTTGCACTTTACGCTAACCCCCACTAGTTTTGTCTTGCCTACCTAAACGTATCCAAGGAGTCTGGAATGACGATTTTTGAAGCCCTGCGCAAGGATCATGATATTCAGCGCGATCTGCTTGCCCGCTTAGTGGAGACTCATGGAGACAGTGACGAGCGCGATTCTCTCTACAAGCAGGTGAAAAAAGAGCTGCATGGTCATGCAGCGGCCGAAGAAAGGGCACTCTACATCCCGATGATGTCCATCGACTTAACGCAGGAAAAGGCGCGCCACAGCGTTGCAGAGCATCATGAAATCGATGAATTGTTAGAACTCCTGGACGAAACCGACTACAGCGCCACCAACTGGCTGACCCATGCGAAACAGCTACAGCACTTAGTGACGCATCACCTGGATGAAGAAGAGCAGGAAGTGTTTCAGTTGGCTGGCCGAGGGCTACAAGATAAGCAAAAAACCTCCCTGGCCGATGAGTATGAGCAGGAAATGCAGCGCCAACGCTCAGCGTAACCCGTCACGCTATTTGAATAAGCGCTCATGCATTGCATGGGCGTTTTTTGATGCCAGCTATTTAATCGCTGCGCTAAAAGGGCCATTGTTTCATGGCGACGCTTTTCACGAATACGCTGGGCTTTTACATGCGAACGACCTAGTAACTTGTGGCAAGCGGTTAGCGTGGTAATGCTAGGCTCACTTTATAGAAAGACCACGACACTTAAAAAACAACGAATCTCACAGGCTAAGGAGCTGACAATGCTAGGCCAATGGCTCGACTGGTCGCTTGATGGGCAGCTCCCGGATAATCAGCACGGCGTTTTCCCAAGCGGCAGCTATCGCTTGCATGCACCAGGCATTTTGGAATTAACGCCTAGCGCGACAAGTCAGGATGCCTATGCGTGCATTTTTTCCGCGGCAATCCATGGCAATGAAACCGCGCCCGTCGAATTGATCGGTGAATGGCTTAGCCGCCTGGAAGCCGGTAGCGCCCTACTGGGCGCGCCCGTGCTAGTCATCCTTGGGAACCTACCCGCGCTTAAAGCACAGAAGCGGTTTATCACCACTAATCTGAACCGGCTGTTTAAGCGTGAGTTACACGCCGAAGGCGAAGAGCCAGAACGCGCCCGAACATTAATGGCCGCCGTGGATGACTTTTACGCCCGCCATCCGTCGCTACTCCAACTGCACTACGACCTACACACCGCCATCCGGGATAGCCGTTATCCCCGCTTCGTTGTCGAACCATTTGCCGACTCCTCTACCGACGCTGAGCAATGGGGGTGGCTCGCCGCTGCGGATATGCAGGCGGTGCTACACCAACATCAGCATAGTTGGACATTCTCCCACTACAGCAAGCACTATCACTCCGCCCAGGCCTTTACGTTTGAACTGGGCCGCGTGGCGCCCTTCGGTCAAAACGATTTGGCGTCTCTAAAACCGATGCTTGCCCTGCTCACAGCGTTAAGTGAAGGACACTCCCCGGCCCACCAGCCAGCCTCGCAAATGCAGTTTTTTAAGGTACAGCATGAGTTGATTCGCCACTCAGATGACTTTCAGCTCTGTTTTGCCGAAGACACGGCCAACTTCAACCGTTTTGAGCCTGGCACCCTGCTGGCGCAAGATGGAGAAGCTGGAGAATTCCGAGTGGGTGAGACGCCCCTTCACGTGGTCTTCCCTAACGCCAATGTAGAAGTAGGTGCCCGTGCGGCGCTGTTGGTGGCACCGGTTACATAGGGTTCAGCGTTAAGGCCCTCCGAAAGACCATCCTAGCGTTAGAGAGGTTGACAATAATAACGATGAGGCGATAACAGAGTGCTCGACTTAGATACGACTAACGTCGAGTGCTTAATGTTATAAGGAAAGCGCGCATAATGCGCTCAGCCTGATAGAATCGCCCCTTTTTTCGCGCCAGCCGCATCAAACCAACCAGTTGCTGCGGCAACTCTGTACTGGAGCCAATGTTATGGCCGCTACGCCTACTCCCCTTGAAGTGCGTAATATTAAAAAGCGCTTTGGCGATACGGAAGTTCTGAAAGGACTCTCACTACAAGCTCAAAAGGGCGATGTGATAACCCTGATTGGTGCTTCTGGGTCGGGTAAAAGTACTTTTTTGCGCTGCATGAATTTGCTTGAACAGCCTGATGATGGCGACCTTATTGTTCACGGCGAACCTATTCGCTTTAAAACCACCAAGCACGGCCGCGAGCCCGAAGATTGGAAGCAGGTGGTGCAAATGCGTGCCAAGCTCTCCATGGTGTTTCAAAGTTTCAACCTGTGGGCTCACATGACGCTGCTGGAAAACATCATTGAAGCGCCGATTCATGTACTGAAAAAACCCAAAAAAGAAGCCCTGGAACACGCCCACGCACTGCTCGACCGCGTGGGTTTAAGTGCCCGCGCCAATGCCTACCCGGCACAGATGTCCGGCGGCCAGCAGCAGCGTGGCGCCATCGCGCGCGCACTGGCGATGGACCCGGAAGTCATGCTATTTGACGAACCCACCTCCGCCCTCGACCCAGAGTTAGTAGGTGATGTGTTGAAGGTCATGCACGGGCTGGCCGAAGAGGGCCGCACCATGGTCGTGGTCACCCACGAAATGAGCTTCGCCCGCGATGTTTCCAGCCAAGTGATCTATCTTCACCAGGGCCTAGTGGCAGAAGCGGGACCGCCGGATCAAGTGCTAGGCAACCCGCAATCACCGCGCCTGCAGCAGTTCCTGGCACCTAAATACTGATCCGCGAGGCTCACCATGATTGATTTGCAAGGCTATGGGCCCCGGCTGTTAGAAGGGGCTGGCGTCACTGTTCAATTAGCGGTGCTGTCGCTGATTTTAGCGATTATTTTAGGGCTACTGACCGCCAGCGCGAAGATGTCGCGCAGCTGGCTATTAAAGCGAACCGCCACGGTGTACACCACGCTCATTCGTGGCGTACCGGATTTGGTGTTAATGATGTTGCTGTTTTTTGGCGGCCAGATTGGTGTCAACGCCATCAGCGACATGCTCTATTACAACTACGAAATCGATATTTATATTAACTTCAACGCCTTTGCCGCGGGTGTGCTTACCATTGGTTTTATCTTTGGCGCCTACATGGGCGAAACCTTTCGCGGCGCCTTTATGGCCGTGGATAACGGGCAGATCGAAGCAGGTAAGGCTTATGGCATGAGCAGCGGCCTCGTCTTTCGCCGTATCCGCTTTCCGCAAATGATGCGCCATGCCCTGCCTGGGCTGTCGAATAACTGGATGGTACTGCTCAAAACCACCGCTCTAGTATCCGTGATTGGGTTAACCGACATGGTACGCGTGGCCGCTGAAGCCTCTCGCGCCACCCACGAGCCGTTCACCTTCCTGATCCCGGTCGCCGTGGCTTACCTATTGATCGCCAGCGTCTCCGAATGGATTTTTGCGCGGCTGCAAAAACGCTACGACATCGGCTTTGGAGGTCAGTGATATGCTCGATATTTCCGCTTGGTTCAATGACCTACTCGCTGGCAATACCATTTTTACCGCCGATACGCTGGGCTACTATTGGGAAGGTTTAGTCACCACCACCCAATTAGTCTTCTTGTCACTTATCGCCGGGCTAATACTTGCCGTGCCACTAGCGATCATGCGCAGCTCGAAGCATAAATGGATTAGCCTACCGATCTATTTTTATACCTACGTATTTCGCGGTACGCCGCTGTTGATTCAGCTCTATATCATTTACTACGGCGTGGTGTTTATTGACGGCATTCAAGACACCTTTTTATGGCCAGTGCTGCGCGAAGCGTTCTATCCGGCCTTAATCGCCTTTACGCTCAATACCGCCGCTTACACTACCGAGATCTTCCGCGGCGCGATTAAAGCCACCGCGCAAGGCGAGATCGAAGCTGCCCGCGCCTATGGCATGTCGCAGAGCTTGATGATGCGACGGATTATCTTACCCAGTGCCTTTCGCCGTGCCCTGCCCGCTTACGGCAATGAAGTGATCTTTATGCTACACGCCAGCGCAATTGCCAGCGTGGTCACCTTGATGGACTTAACCGGCGCCGCGCGCTTTGTCTATGCGCGTTATTACGCCCCTTTCGAAGCTTTTCTGTTCGTGGCTGCCATTTACTTATGCTTAACGTTCGCGATCCTGTTCTTTTTCCGCTATTTGGAGAAAAAACTGCTGGCGCACCTAAATTCATAAGTACGCCGCCAAGACCGTTAATCATGAAAAAATAATGGAACCGTCAAACAAACGTTGGTTCACTGGCAGGTAAGCTCTTTTCGTCAGCGCCAACCTGGGTTAGTTTAATTGTCGGCTAACAACTATTTGTCAGTTAAAGACGGGGATCACTTTCATGTGAACCCGCTTTCTACGGAGCAATAATATGAAAAAATTACTAACTCTTTCACTACTCGGCTTAGCAGTAGCGGCCGCCTCCTCAGCACAAGCACGTGACTACGACAACGTCCGTATTGGCGTTGACGTTCCTTACGAGCCGATGGAATTCCGCACCGCTGAAGGCGAGCTCACCGGCTTTGATATCGACCTGGGCAACGAGCTGTGCGACCGCATGGGCGTTACCTGTGAATGGGTCGAGCAAGCATGGGATGGCATCATTCCAGGATTAATGTCTCGCAACTACGACGCCATTATGTCGTCCATGACGATCAATGAAGAGCGTCGTGCGCAAGTACTGTTCTCAGACCCCTACATCACCATGCCGTCAGCCTGGTTCGCTGCCAGCGACCTGGGTATTAGTGAAGCCACCACAGAAACGCTGGAAGGCATGACGATCGGCGTTCAACGAGGCACCCTGCAGGACAACTACGTTACCGACAATTTCAGTGACGTGGCTGACATCAGCCGCTACTCCACCGCTGATGACATGGTGCTGGATATGGCCGCCGAGCGCCTGGATATCGTCTTCCTTGACTTCCCGATTGGCCAATCGACCCTACTGGAAAGCGACGAAGCAGAATACGTCGTCGTAGGTGAGCGCATTAGCGAGCCGAAAGAGTACTTCGGTGACGGCTTCGGCATCGCCTTTCGTCAACGCGACGAAGCACTGGCCGAAAAATTCAACGAAGCACTCGCTGAAGTGCAAGAAGACGGCACTTACGACGAAATCTATACCCGTTACTTTGGCGAAGAAGACGCCGAGTAACCGCTCTCTCCTCCCCGGCGCTTAGCCGGGGAGGCAATCACCATCCCCGTACAACCAGCCACCTGCATCCTCCTCCCCGCTGAACCATCCCCCCAGTCAAAGTAACCCCACCATTAGAATCACTAAGAAGAACCAAAAGCGGGTAAACTTGCTGCATATTTGTCGTGACGCTGAGAAGGGTTAAGCCAATTCAGCGAACTCGTTCTCGAAATGCGGGTCATTACTTCTCAACGCAGAATGACAAGGAGGTACCATGGTTGAAAAATCAGCCGCCCACTCGGTGGCCAAAGAGGCTGCGGCGACGTTGCGTCCTTCTTCTCACTGGACAGGCTGGGGGCAGTGGCTGGCACTGATCACGATGACGATTGATCACCTTACCCGCTATATACTGCCTGGTGACTGGGATTTGAGCTGGGCGGGGTCATCCATTGGCCGCATCGCCTTCCCGCTGTTTGCCGCCATGGTCGCTTGGCATGGGCTCTTTAATACCCGCAACCCGCTGCGCTACTCGCGGCGTATCCTGGTGATTGGTCTGGTTGCCCAACTCCCTTACATGTTGATGCCGCGCACGTCTGACGCCTTTATTCTGAATGTCTGCTTTACGCTCGCCAGTGGCCTGGCTTTAGGAACATTAGTTCGCCAAGGCTGGCAGCATTACCAGCAGCAAACGCTCACCATGCCCTGGCTACTCGCCGGTGCCGCGGTCGGGGTTACCGTTTGGTACCTATTGGGGTTTTGGGTCGAGTATGGCCATAACGGGTTGCTGCTTATTCCGCTACTGATGTTTGCCATGCACGCCTTGAGCCAGGCGAACAGTGACTTCCAGTCGCGCCTGTGGGCAGGATTGGCCGCGTTTCCGGTCCTCTGGATTGCCGGTCAAATGAACGCCTCAGACCTGGCCAAATCGTTTACCGTCGGTACCTGTGTGGTCGTGCTGATCCTTGCCGCTGGCGCTGCCCAGCGAATCCCTGCCATTAACCTGGCGATGCCCCGGCGCCTATGGCTGGCATGGTATCCCGGCCACTTTGCGTTAATCGCGCTATGGCTATTGCTGAGTGGCCAGATAACGTAAAAGGTTTTTTCAACGCCGCTTTAATGCATGGCATCGCGCATCCAGGGCTCAAAGCGGCGTAGGCGTGCCCGACCTTCCGTTTTGGCGCGATACATCGCAATGTCTGCCTGCTTGAGTAACTCTTCGTAGTCACAGTCCGCCGCCGTAAAGCAGGTGTAGCCCATGCTGGAGGTTACTTCTACCCAGCGGCTTTCAAGCCGGTAAGGCTCAGAAAGTGCCTGTTGAACGGCGCGCATATAAGCGTCAGCCGCGGTTTCCATGTCTGCCTCTGGGCCATCTTCCAGCAGCGCCAGCAGGACAAACTCGTCGCCGCTTAGCCGCGCGGCCATATCCCCATCGCGTAGGCAGCCTTCCAGGCGGCGCGCCACTTGTACCAACAAATCATCGCCGGTAGCGTGCCCCCAGGTGTCATTAATCAACTTGAAGCGATCCAAATCCAAGAACATCAACAGGCCGCCCGACTGCGCCGTTTTAGTCTCATCGCAAAGCGTTGCCAGTTGTTCGATAAACAGGCGACGGTTAGGCAAATCAGTGAGGGAGTCATAGTAGGCTTGGCGGTAAATGATCGACTCGGTACGCTTACGCTCGGTGAAATCTTCGATAATCGCGACACCACCCACCATCTCATTACCCGCACTGTGCACGCCATTGAAGAAGGCACGCAGCGGAGTGCCCGCGCGGGCCTTAGGCAGATAGTAAGTGCCTTCGTAATAGCCCGTGCCTTTCGCTAACGCACTGCGCACGGCCTTGGCCACACCACTATCCGCCGTGTGAGATAACATGCGATAGCCGAGCAACTGCGCACGATTCACATCAAGAATATCCAAAAGCTTGCTATTACAGTCGGTCACTTGGCCATGCTCATTAAAATGCAGTACGCCAAGCGGCGAGCGCTGAAAAATAGAGCGATAGCGATTTTCACTCTCCTGCAGCTGTGCTTCGCGAGCGGCCATGCTCACACGCAGGGCAATATTGTCATGAATAATGCGGCTTAAGCGGCGGCTGGTGGTGACAATCAGACCGAGAAACAGGCTTAGCATGGCGCCGATCAGAATAGCCAGCGAAGACCCTAATAATAAAAATTGCACCAGCAACGGCAGAATAATCGGCAGCACGAAACCAAGCGCCACCCACCATACGGCGGAGAGCGTCGTTATCCCACCGGCGGCGATGCCGGCCAGGACAATCGACAGCGCGGCGACCTGACCATGATGCTCGCCGGTGAAAAGAAACACCCCACCAGCCCCCCATACGCAGCCAGCCGCAACCGCCCCAACACTGAATCGGTGCAACAAACGGCGATGATGCTGTTGCTTTGCGGGCAAACGGCGAAAAAAGTAGGCCAAGGCAAGGCGCGCCATGGATACCAGGGTCAATGCAGCGAGCCACGTAAGCAGAATCCAGCTTTCCACCACCGGCCACATAGCGGCTACCAGCAGCGTGCCTGCCAAGACGCTGCTAAGCACCGGTTGCCATAAATTATCGTATAGAAGTCGTACTTTCTCGCTGTGCAAACGCTTAACGTTGACATGATGAGCGCGCTGAAAACCACTGCGCATTCCCGACGCAGTCCCCGTGGTTGAGGAATGAGACATACCGACTACCCGCCTAAAAAAGAAATGCTATTAAGACCAGCTTAAAGCGCTGGTATTTTTGTGGTTCCTTTTTAGCGCATTTAGGCGATTTTAGCGATAGAAGTTGCGTGGTCGGTCAACTACTGAGGCATTAAGTCAGCAAAAAAAGCCGCTTGCTGGGCAGGCGGCTTTTGAGCACTACTGTTTGATTGAAAAACTGAGATCTGGAGGGGGAGCATCGGGCAACAAAGCGCTACAGGCGCGAACTTTCTCAAGCAGATCGGCATGGTTGGCTGCCAGGAGATTGACGTGGGCGAGCTTGCGGCCAGCGCGCTCGGTTTTGTCATAGCGGTGCAGGTGGGAATCGGCAAGCGCCAAGATCGCTGCGTTATCGCCCTCTCGACCAATCACGTTAATCATACAGGTAGGCGCTATCGCCTGGGTATCGCCTAAAGGCAACCCTTGAATTGCCCGCAGGTGATTCTCGAACTGGCTGGTGACTGCGCCGTCCATCGTCCAGTGGCCGGAGTTGTGCACACGGGGCGCCATTTCGTTGGCCAGCAGGCTTCCATCACGGGTTTGGAACAGCTCAAGCGCCAGCACACCCACGTAATCCAGCTCATCCAGCAGCGCACGAATGTAGCCATCCGCGGTTTGCTGAACGCTGGCGTCTAAATCCGGCAGCGGCGCGACGGAGTAACGCAAAATGCCGTCTACGTGCTGGTTTTCTGCCATGGGGTAGAACACGACCTTGCCATCGCGAGCACGCACGGCAATCATCGACACTTCGCGCACGAAATCGACGAACGCTTCAACCACTAGCTGCGAATGGCCAATCGCGGTCCATGCCTCACCCGCCTGCTCGGGCTGCTTCAATACCGCCTGGCCTTTGCCGTCGTAGCCTTCGGTAACGGACTTCGCCACGACCGGGCAACCCAGCTCACGAGCAGCCGCTTCCAATTGCTCGGCACTCTCGACCACGCGATAAGCAGGCGTGGGGATGCTTAAGCGATCAAACAGCGCCTTCTCTTCGACCCGGTTTTGGCATACTTCGATGGCACGGCTACTGGGGTAGACCGGCTTGTGCTGTTCGATCTCACGCACCAGTTCCACTGGGAGGTGTTCAAACTCGTACGTCACCACATCCACCTTGGCCAAAAATTCGGCCAGGTGCTGATTGTTCGGGTCAACGATCACCTCGCCAATACCGGCACTGGGGTTGCCCGTGGTATCCAGAAAGGTAAAGCGGTTCCCCAACGGGTAGCCCGCCAATGCCAGCATGCGGCCAAGCTGGCCTGCACCCAACACACCGATGTTTTTGGTAATTTCTGAACTCATGGCCGAGCCTCCTTATTCTGCTTCTGGATCGGGGCGCGGATCCGGGTTATCGAGCACTTTTTGGGTCTGCTCCGCTCGGAACGCCTCGACCGCACTGCGCACCGTGGCGTCTTGCAAGCCAACGATCTGCGCCGCCAGCAAGCCTGCGTTAGTGGCGCCCGCCTTACCAATCGCCAACGTGCCCACGGCAATACCGCCCGGCATCTGCGCAATGGAAAGCAGAGAATCCAGGCCTTTTAGCGCTTTGGATTCCACCGGCACACCCAGCACCGGCAACGGTGTTTGCGAGGCCACCATGCCCGGCAAGTGGGCAGCGCCGCCAGCGCCCGCCACAATCACCTGCAAGCCGCGCTCGGCAGCGCTTTTGGCATAATCGAACAGCAGGTCTGGCGTGCGATGCGCCGAGACCACGCGGGTTTCATAGGCCACGCCCAAACGCTCCAGCATGGAGACAGCGTGCTCCATGACCGGCCAGTCAGACTTAGATCCCATGATCACGCCCACCTTGGGTGTGCTGTTCGACGACATGCAAAACTCCTCGGCCCAACGGCCTATTAAAGCGATACCAAATTGAAAAAACGGCGTGTACCGGCCTGGGTACACAACAAAATAGGAAGGCGACTAGTTTACCAGAGCTAGCGCGTTTGCGGGCTTTGCAGAAATCGTGAAATTTTCATCAAAATAGGCATTGAAATGCGCACGCGTTGGCGGCATTGTGTGATGGTCATTTCAGACTGTTGGAGCCACATGAGCACGGCACGCGCAACTGCCACTGCGGAACAGATTGATCCTCCGCGAAGCAGCCCTGACCTCGATGTCAGGGAACTTGAAAAACGTACGCGACTAATGCGTATTATTACTCGTCTGATCGTTGTATCGGACTTAGGAAGTCGAGACATTGCCCGCCGGGCAGGGCTTCCCGTTCAGAAAATTAGCGACCTGCTCGCCGGAAGGCTTGAGCACCTGGGAGTGGATGAACTTCACGCCCTGCGTCGCACCTTAGAGCTGGAGGCGCCATAGCCAATAGCTAATCAACGCCTCGCTCTCGCGAGGCGTTTTTATTTGCTGGGCTAGTTTTGATGGATTCGCTAGGATGGACTAGCTAGTCTTCGCGCTGCTCTAACGCCTCGGCAGCCTGAATCGCCTCTTTCTTGGAGGTGTGCTCGGAAATAACCACTTCGTTTTCCGGCACTGTTTCATCAATGACCAACCACCCGGTGATGGTTTCTTTAAGATCAGTCGCCTCTATGACCGGTTCGATACGAGCTTGTCTAGACATGATGGTCTCCTTGTCCATTGTGGCAGTCTTGCGCTATTGGTGGCTAAAACTGCGCGTTGCTGAATCCTTCCATTACTTCTTCGCCAGTACTATCTTCGTCTGGATCAGGGCGATTTAACTCACTGCAGGGACACCCTTTGTGAACACAATCGCTGCCGCCTGGGTGCCCGGCGGCACACGCCTGACAACAATAAGCACGTCCTTCAATGATGGCCGCCTGCTCGCTGGAAACGTGATGCTCGCAGCCAGTACAGGCACAGACGCCCATGTCTGTCATGATAACTCCTCCCTCGTTAGCCATGATTGGCGACATCTTCAGCGTAGAAGATAATGCCGAGGTAGGGAAAATTTAGCGTGCGCGTTTATACACACAGCGTGGTGAGATTACCGTTACGCCAGTGGGATAAAGATTCCTGCGATTGCCACCAGTGCGACCACTAGCCAAGCAGGCAGCTTCCACACGGTCAGCAGCAAAAAGCCCGTCAGGGCCAGGGCGAACTCGTAAGGCCCGATAATCGCACTGGTCCACACCGGTTGATAAAGTGCCGCGCCTAAAATGCCCACCACCGCCGCGTTGGCACCGCGCATTAGCGCCTGGGCGCTGCCCCATTGGCGAAATTGGTTCCAAAACGGCAAGACGCCCACTAACAACAAAAAGCCCGGAATAAAGATCGCCAGCAGCGCCAATAAGGCCCCGAGGATCCCTGCCATACCGGGCAGCAGCGCCCCCAGATAAGCCGCAAACGTGAATAACGGCCCAGGCACTGCTTGCGCTGCGCCGTAACCGGCCAAAAACTCATCGGGCGTCACCCACCCTGACTGCACCACCTCGGCTTCTAATAGCGGCAACACCACATGACCGCCGCCAAACACCAGCGCGCCTGAACGATAAAACGCATCTACCACGTTCAGCCAACCGGCACTGCCCGCCAACAGCGGCAAGAGAATTAACAGCCCAGCGAATAGCCCCAAAGCCACCACGCCCACACGGCGCGTTACCGGAAAATAGAGCGACTCACTGTCCGAGACAGCTGCGCCACTCCGGCACATCAGCAAGCCCGCTAAGCCACCCAGGGCAATCGCCGCCACTTGGCCCAACGGGCCACTTACCTGCACCACGGTAAATACCGCGGCCAGAGCAATTCCAGCGCGGGTTTTATCCGGGCAGAGATTACGCGCCATGCCCCATACGGCGTGGGCGACGATCGCCACCGCCACCACTTTTAGGCCGTGAATGATGCCGCTGGCAATCGGGCCACCCAGCACAGCGGCACCCAACGCAAACAGCACCAACACAATGGCTGAAGGGAGTGTAAAGGCCAGCCACGCCATCGCCGCGCCCCACGGGCCAGCACGCATTAGGCCAAGGGCGAAACCCACCTGGCTACTCGCCGGCCCCGGCAGAAACTGGCACAGCGCGACCAAATCGGCGTAGGCGTTTTCGGTTAACCACTGCCGCCGCTCCACAAAAGCGGTGCGAAAGTAACCCAAGTGCGCCACCGGACCGCCAAAAGACGTTAAGCCCAACGCGAGGAATGCCCAAAAAACCTCAGCTATACGCTTTCGTGTCTGAGTTTCTTCCACCATCATTCTCACCTTTCAGCCAATAAAAAAGCGCAAGGCTCAAATGCTAAGCCTTGCGCTTGACGTCTTGATGACACCCGCTAATAAACCGTTACTCTTGGTCTGTTACCGCACCGGTGCTAGCCGAGCTCACGAGACGCGCATACTTGGCAAGCACGCCACGGGTATAGCGAGGCTCAGGCTGTTTCCACGCCGCACGACGGCGCATCAGCTCTTCGTCCGACAAATCAACCTCAATGGTGTCTGCCTCAGCATCGATGGTGATGGTATCGCCATTTTCTACCAGCGCCAGCGGGCCACCGTCGAACGCTTCCGGCGAGACATGGCCTACCACGAAACCGTGGCTGCCACCCGAGAAGCGGCCGTCGGTAATCAGCGCTACATCGTTACCCAAACCGCGGCCCATAATCGCCGAGGTGGGCGTGAGCATTTCGCGCATGCCGGGGCCGCCTTTCGGGCCTTCATAGCGAATCACCACGACATCACCCGCGACGACGGTGCCATCGTTGATGCGCGCTTGGGCTTCCTCTTCGGAGCCAAACACCCGCGCGGAGCCAGAAAAGCGCGTGCCCTCTTTACCGGTAATCTTCGCGACGGCCCCTTCCGGCGCCAAGTTGCCGTAAAGCATGCGTAAATGGCTTTCCGTTTTGATCGGATTGCCCAGCGGGGCAATGATCGGCGGCTCGGCGGGGTAAGGCGCCACTTCGGCCAGGTTCTCTTCCAGCGTTTTACCCGTCACGGTCAAGCAGTTGCCGTTAAGCAGGCCAGCGTCCAGCAGCATTTTCATTAGCGGCTGAATACCGCCAATCGCCACCAGCTCGCTCATCATGTAATGGCCGCTGGGGCGCAAATCGGCGAGTACCGGCACGCGTTTACCAATCTCGGTAAAGTCCGCCAGGGTGAGTTCCACACCAATGGTGCGCGCCATCCCAATCAAGTGCAGCACCGCGTTGGTAGAGCCACCCAGTGCGATGGTGACCGTAATGGCGTTCTCGAACGCCTCGCGAGTCATGATATCGGAAGGTTTGATATCGTTCGCCAGCAGCGCCAGAACGGCTTCGCCGGCGGCTTTGCAGTCATCGCGCTTCTCTTGCGAGATAGCATTCTGCGCGGAGCTGCCTGGCAGGCTCATGCCCAATGCCTCAATTGCCGAGGCCATGGTGTTAGCGGTGTACATACCGCCACAGGAACCGGGGCCAGGGATCGCCGTTTCTTCGATGTTTTTAAGCTCGATCAGGTCGATATCACCGCGGGAGTGGGCGCCCATGGCCTCAAAGACCGAGACGATATCGGTATGCCCTTTGCCAGGCATAATGGTACCGCCGTAGACGAACACGCTGGGGCGATTCAAGCGCGCCAAGCCCATCAAGCAGCCAGGCATGTTTTTATCGCACCCACCGATCGCCACCAAACCATCGAAGCCTTCACAGCCCGCTACGGTTTCAATGGAGTCGGCAATCACTTCCCGTGATACCAGCGAATACTTCATCCCCTCAGTGCCGTTAGCAATACCATCGGAAATCGTGATGGTATTGAAAATCACACCTTTACCACCGCCAGCATCGGCGCCATCGCGGGCAAACTCGGCCAGCTCATTAATGTGGCTGTTGCACGGCGTCACCATGCTCCAGGTAGAAGCAATGCCCACCTGAGGCTTTTTGAAATCGGCATCCGTAAAGCCCACCGCGCGCAGCATGGCACGGCTAGCGGCTTTACCTGGGCCATCGACCACAGGTGCAGAGTGGCGGCGGGAGTTTTGCGATGAATCTGACATTAGAAATCTCTCTTAGCGTTGTTCACGGTATCCGCATAGCTTGGCGATGCCACGGCGTTCGCGCAAGGGAAGAGGACGCAAAAAATCATCCCACGACACCTGCTTGCAGCGCCTGAACATAGCGCAGAAGATCATCTGCGCGCCCTTCACTCAATAGCTGCTCGGGTGTTTTATAGTCAAATGCGCTAAGCGGCTCGTTGCGAAACCAAAACAGAGCATCATGGAAATCACCATTAATATCCGCCGCTGCACCGAGCACTCGTAGTGCATCACGCAGATAACGTTGAAGTTTTTCTGCCCCTTGGGCACGTGAGATCGTCGTACGATGAACATGCGCTTGGCTGGCCAGCGTTTGGATATCGATGCTCAATGCACTGGCAAATAACTTCGGGTTAATCAACGGGTGGCGCTCTTGTCGAGCAACACCCTTTAAGTCAGCCAAAAACCGCTCGAACGAATCAGGTACCAGATACCGGTTAGGCTCATTCAATGACTCTTTTACATTGCCCACTGCCATTGGCAACCTCCTGCTACGCTTATACAGCCGATATACAACTCATATGCATCATATTTTCATCATAGCAGCTATAAAACTGGACGCTAGGGTTTCAAGCTTAAGAACTAAACTTATGGCACCATACACTTAGCCACTCCGCCCTGGCCGTGAAGGAAACCTCCATTAAGGAACCTCGTGCATGTCTGCAAACTCGCTGCTCTCACAAACGCCGTTAACGCCGGGCTTTATGGTCGTGCACGCCAATCGCTTGGAAGACCTGCGCGGTTTGGCGGTGGAGTGGATGCGCCGACATCCGCTCTCGCCGCTGGAGAACGAGACCATTCTGGTGCAGAGCAACGGCATTGGGCAGTGGCTAAAGCTGGCGCTGGCAGAAGACCCGGCCCAGGGCGGTGCGGGCATAGCGGCGGCATTGAACGTCACGCTGCCCGCGCGTTTTCTGTGGCAGGCTTATCGCACAGTGCTGACGCACTTAACCCACGACGAGCACGCAGTGCCGGAAACGTCGCCTTTCGATAAGTCGCGGTTGATATGGCGCCTTCTGCGCCTGCTGCCCAGCCTTGCCGAGCAGGAAGCCTTTGCGCCGCTGGCGCGCTTTCTAGAGGTCGATCGCGATCAGCGCAAGCACTACCAACTGGCCGAGCGGCTGGCGGATCTGTTCGATCAATACCAGGTGTATCGCGCCGACTGGCTGGACGCCTGGGCCAAGGGTAACGATGTGCTGATCACCGCCCGTGGCGAAGCCCGCCCGCTGGAAGCGCACCAGCTTTGGCAGCCCGAGCTCTGGCGTGCCTTACGCGACGATGTGGCCAACACCCAAGGCGAAGTCGGCCTTAACAGCAGCCGTGCCCAGGTGCACAGCCGCTTTCTGGAAGCCGCCGAACAGCTTGAAGGCCAAGCGTGTCCGAACGGATTGCCCCGGCGATTGATCATTTTCGGCATCTCATCGCTGCCGCAACAGACATTAGAAGCCCTGGCTGCGCTCTCGCGCTGCTGCCAAATCGTGCTCTGCGTCCACAACCCCTGCCAGTACTACTGGGCGGATATTATCGAACACAAAGACCTGCTCCGCGCCAGCCGCTACCGCCAGCAGCGCAAGGCAGGCATGCCCGACGCCCTGGATGTACTCGGCACCGGCGATGCCGACGACGCACTACACCTCCACGCACAGCCGCTGCTGGCCGCCTGGGGCAAGCAGGGCCGCGACTACCTTCGCCTGCTCGATGAACACGACGATTCCGGCAACTACCAAACGCTTTTCGAGCAGCAGGCGCTGCGCATTGACATGTTCGAGCCGTTCAGCAACGAACACCCTTGCCTCCTCAGCCAACTGCAGGACGATATCCGCGAGCTGCGCCCGGTGGCAGAAACCCAAACCCACTGGCCCGCGCTCGACCCGGCCAGCGACGACTCCATTGTGTTCCATATCGCCCACGGCCCCCAGCGGGAAGTGGAGATCCTTCACGACCAACTGCTGGCGGCCTTCAGCGCCGACCCGGATCTGCGCCCGCGAGATATCATCGTCATGGTGCCGGATATCGACCGCTACGCGCCGCACATAGAAGCCGTGTTCGGCCAGTATCGCGCCGCTTTTGGTGGCTATCACACGAACGCAAAGCCCGACGACCCGCGCTACATTCCCTACACGCTTTCGGATCAGGCCAGCCGCCATCGCCTGCCGATGATGATCGCGCTGGAAAAACTGCTGCGCCTGCCGGAACTGCGACTCTCGGTAAGTGACCTACTGGATCTACTGGAAGTCCCCGCGCTGCGCACCCGCTTTGGCATCGACGAACACGACCTGCCCACCTTGAGCCGCTGGATCGAAGGCGCAGGTATTCGCTGGGGGCTAAATGCCGATCAGCGTACTCGATTGGATCTTCCCGAAGGTCTGACCCAGAATACCTGGGCCTTTGGCCTGCGCCGTCTGCTGCTGGGGTATACGGTAGGCAGTGCCGAGGCGTGGCAAGGCATCGAGCCATTCGACGATATCGGCGGGTTGGAAGCCTCTTTGGCAGGTCCGCTGGCAAATCTTCTTGAGAAGCTGGAAAGCACCTGGGAAACCTTCTGCCAGCCCAACGACGCCGCCAGTTGGGTGGCCCGGCTCCGAGACTTACTGGAAACCTACTTCCTGACCGACGACGCCCAAGAGAGCATCATGCTCACCAAGCTGGAGACCGCACTACAGCAGCTTTTGGACAGCACCGAAGAGGCCGCGCTTTATGATCCCCTGCCGCTCTCCATGGTGCGCGAACACTGGCTGGGGCAAATCGACGAACACAGCCTTTCCCAGCGTTTTCTGGCGGGCGCGGTCAACTTCGCCACGCTGATGCCGATGCGGGCCATTCCCTTCAAGCACGTGTGCCTACTGGGCATGAACGATGGCGAGTACCCACGCACACAGCCGCCGCTAGATTTTGACCTGATGGGCAGCGACTACCGCCCCGGCGACCGTTCACGCCGGGAAGACGACCGCTACCTGTTTCTGGAAGCGCTGCTCTCCGCCCGCCAACAGCTCTACATCAGTTGGGTGGGCCGCAGCCAGATCGATAACAACCCCATGCCGCCCTCGGTGCTGGTCGGCCAACTGCGCGACCACCTGGAAGCGGGCTGGCGCACCCAAAACGGCGAGCCGCTGCTGGAAGCGTTAACCACCGAGCACCCGCTTCAGCCGTTTAGCCGCCGCTACTTCTCTTCACAAGTCAGCGATTCCCCCGCCCAGGCGCGGCTATTCACCTATGCCCACGAATGGCACGCGCTGCACACCCCCAGTGGCGAAAGCTCCCATGTCTTAAAGTCTCCAGCGCTAAAGGCGGACAGCGAACAGCAGAGCACGTTAACCCTGGCCCAACTAGGCAGCTTTCTACGCGACCCCGCGAAGGCCTTTTTCAACACCCGCCTGGGGGTCTATTTCGAGCAGGAAGTGCTTACCCAACTGGATGTCGAGCCCTTCACGCTGGACGGGCTACAGAACTGGCAGTTGCAGGATCGATTGATTGCCGCCCAGCGCCACGCCGTGGATAACGGCCAACCGCGTATGGAAGCACTGCACGCCGCACTGGAACGCTTCAAGGGTCAGGGTGTGCTGGCCGTGGGCGCCTTTGGCGAGCGGATGCGTGAAGCGCTGGCGGAACCAATGGAGGCACTGTTCGGCGCCTACGAAGAGGCGCTACAAGAGTGGCCACACGTGGTAGCAGCACCACAGGCAGTACATGTCGTTGAAAAAAATGAAGAAAAAGTAGCGCTCGAAGATTGGCTGGGGGAACTGCGCGAGGATGAGTCGGGCAACCGCTGCCGCCTGTTACTGCTCAGCAGCAGCCTGGTCAGCCAGGGGCGTGGGCGTGGTCAATACCGCTGGCAACACCTGCTGCGGCCCTGGGTTGCGCATCTGGCGGGTAATAGTGAGCGCCCGATGACCACCCAGCTACTTTCCAAAGCAGGCCATGTGCGTCTGGAACCACTAGAAGCCGAGAATGCCCGCTACCAGTTACAAAACCTGCTAAACGCCTGGTGCGATGGCATGCAGGCCCCGCTACCGCTGGCGCCACAGGCCGCTTTCGCCTGGTTAGCGAAGATAGGCACGCCGGAATCCGAACCGGATAGCGATGCCTACGCCGCCGCTGAAACCGCCTACGAAGGGGGACGCTTCCAGACCGGCGAAGTCGCCCAAAGCGCCTACCTTTCCCACCAGTGGCCGAGCTTCGAACGGCTGTTCAGCGAGCAGGCGCTAGGCCACCGTTTTGCCACCCTAACCGAAGCGCTCTATTCGCCGCTGCATCGTGCCGTTAAAGGCTGACAAGCCTAATGGCTCTTCCAACCCAGGGTTAATACCCGCTTCGCCAGCGAGATCATCTCCGGGTCGCCGGTGTGCTTATCCGGCACATCGGAGAGCTTGATCACCGGCAGCCACTGCTGCCCTTCCGGGCGCGCCTCGACCATTTTGATCACCATGTTCATCGGCTCGACGCCCACATCATTGGTGAAGTTGGTGCCGATGCCGAACGCCATGCCAATCCGGTCTTTGCAAAACGCGTGAATATGCTCGACCTTCTCCGGCGTCAGCGCATCGGAAAAGATGATTGTCTTGCTTAGCGGATTGATGCCCAGGCGCTCGTAGTGGGCGATGGTCTGGGAGGCGAAATCAATCGGGTCGCCGCTGTCATGGCGCACGCCATCGAACAGCTTGGCGAACTTCTTATCAAAGCTATCGAAGAAGGCCCGCGAGGTAAACGTATCGGTCAGGGCAATGCCCAGATCACCGCGATACACATCCACCCAGTGTTCGAGGGCAAGGCTGTTGGCCATCTTGAAACCAAAGCGGGCGCCGTGGAACATGAACCACTCATGGGCGTGGGTGCCAATCGGCTTAACCCCATGGCGCATGGCCAGCAGCACATTGCTGGTGCCGCTGAACGCCTCGCCGCCATTGTGGCAAAGTGCGCCCACGACACGGTCATGAACATCGAACGAGAAGCGCCGACGGGTGCCGAACTCGGCAATCTTCAACCCAAGACGGCGGTAGAGTTCGATCTTCTCCTGGGCGCGCTGTTCGATCATCGCGTCAGCCTCATGGGTGACCGACACACCCCGCAGCCGATACCAAAGCTCGCTGATCAGCGCCATCAACGGCACTTCCCACAGAATAGTGCGGTACCAGGGCCCTTCGATAATCACCGAGAGGTCACTGCCCTGCTGCTCGATGATCACCTCGGCGGGGTCGTAATGAAACCCGGCCAGGAAATCGAGATAGGTAGGGTCGAGATAGGGGCACGTCGTTTCGAGATAACGCTTTTCCTCATCACTCAGGCGCAGCATCGCCATCTGATCCACTTCGCGGCGCAGCGCAGCACCGAAGCCATCAGGAAATTCATGCTCGCCACGATTGATAAACGCGTAGCGCGCCTGTGCATAGGGAAAGCGTTTAATCACGGCGTTCTGCATCGTGATCTTGTAAAAGTCATTATCCAGCAGCGATGTCAGCATGAGATCCCATCGTTAGAGTGAACCGAAGCCGCCGGTAGCGTAAACTCATTGCACCAAGAGTGGCTCGGCGACAAGATTATCAGGTGGCGGGGCTCTCATACAGTCTAGGAGCTGTCTTGATGCGTCTTACTCAATCACAGCGTGACACGATTCTTTCGAGCGTACGCGAGTTCATTAAGCCTTCTGTGCAGGTCCAGGTGTTTGGTTCGCGGCTGGATGATACCAAGCGGGGCGGCGATGTTGACCTGCTACTGATCTCCCAGACAGCAATACCACTACTTACCCGTGCCGAACTCAAAATGGCACTTGAAGAGCGTCTCCAACTGCCTGTGGATATAGTGGCCTATGCCTCGACGGCTGAACCCACGCCCTTCCAAGCAATCGCCTTGGCACAGTCACGCCCGATCGATAGTGAGGAAGCAGCATGAGTCATGATGTTCTCGGCGAGCAGCAACATTATCTTGCGCAACTGCTAGAAGCGATCCAACGCTGTGCTTGGTTTCTACAACAGTCACGCAACAAAATTACCTGGCCGATTGACGGTGAGTGGCTGGCAGAACACAAAAAAGATGTGGATTATTTCGAAACCCTTGCCGCCATTAATGAGCGGTTTGCCAAGCTGCAAGACTCGATAGCATCGACTATGCGGCACAGCGCTTTGCTTGCCGGTGAATCCACTGACAGCTTTCTCAAGGTACTGGCTCTATTTGAAAAGCAAGGTGTAATTAACGCGACAAGTGATTGGCAACGCTGCCGCGCCATCCGCAATATCGCGGCACATGACTACTCGACCGACTACGAACAGATAGCCGAACACTTCAATCTGCTGAACGAGCTCGCTGGCATACTCTTAGTGACGTCTCAACGTCTTGTGGCCTGGAACGCTGAGCAACTCAGTATCTACCCCGCCAGCCCTGACTTTTCAGCTGAGTTTGACAGCCTTTTCTTATGAGCCAGCCTGAACCACTCAATCCACTAAGCCTCCCGCTTCACGGCAGCCGACTGATAGAGGCAAGCGCTGGCACCGGCAAAACCTTCACCATCGCCCTGCTTTACGTGCGACTGGTACTCGGTGGCCACAGCGTTGACGACGACACAGCGTTTATCCGCCCGCTCACGCCACCGGAAATCCTGGTCGTCACCTTCACCAACGCCGCCACCCAAGAGCTACGCGAACGGATTCGTAATCGACTCGTAGAAGCGGCAGAAGTATTTCGAGCTGAGGACATAGAAGGAGGGGCAGATCCGTTGCTCCTCCAACTCCGCGACCAATACGACCCTGCCACTTGGCCCGCCTGCTCCCGGCGCCTGGCGCTGGCTGCCGAATGGATGGACGAAGCCGCGGTGTCCACCATCCACAGCTGGTGCTACCGCATGCTGCGCGAACACGCCTTCGACAGCGGCAGCCTGTTCTCCCTCAATCTGGAGAACGATCAGCGCGAACTGGAACAGGAAGTGGTGCGCGACTACTGGCGCAGCTTCTACTACCCGCTGGACAGCGACGCCCTCGGCATTGTTACACGCTACTGGAAATCACCGGACGACCTCCACGCCCCGCTGCAGCGGCTACTGCCCGAAAGCGAGGCGCTGGGCGACGAAAAGCCCGCACCCAGCGACACCCTGGCCACCACCCAGGCCGAACGCGCCGCCCAACTCAGCGAACTCAAAGCGCCCTGGCGCGCCTGGCTGGACGAACTGGTGCCCGCCCTGGAAGAGGCCGCCACGCGCAAAGCCTTCAAAGGCCAGAGCTTCAACGCCAAAAGCCGCGCCAACTGGCTAGGCACACTGCGCGAGTGGTGCGAAACCGATGCAGACCGCCCTGCGCTCACCGATGCCGCCTGGAAACGCATGACGCCCGACGGCATGGCGGACATCTGGAAAGAGGGCGCACCGCCCTGCCCGCAGGCCTGGGAAGCGCTGGCACAGCTCCCGCAAGCGCTGGATGCTCTGCCCGAGCCGCGCAACGACCTGCTGATTCACGCCGTACAGTGGTGCCGTGCCCGACTGGAGCGCGAACAGGAACGCCGCGCCGAGATGGGCCCCAACGACCTGCTTACCCATCTGGATCGCGCCCTCAAAGGCCCAAATAAAGAGGCCCTGGCCGCGCAGATCCAGCGCCAGTTTCCCGTGGCACTGATCGACGAGTTCCAGGATACCGACCCGATCCAGTACCGCATCTTCAACGCCGTTTATGACGTCGCAACGCCCCAGCGCGACAGCGCCATCATGCTGATTGGCGACCCCAAGCAGGCAATCTACGCCTTTCGCGGCGCGGATATCTTCACTTACCTGCAGGCCCGCCAAGACACCGATGGCCGCCACGTCACGCTGGGTACCAACTTCCGCTCCAGCCGTGCCATGGTGGCAGCGGTCAACCACTGCTTCAGCTACGCTGATCGGCACGATGCAGGGGCTTTTCTGTTCCGTGCCGATGGCGGCGACAACCCGCTGCCGTTCAACCCAGTCAAAGCCAAAGGCACCGCCGACACGCTGGTACTTAAAGGTAAACCGCTAGCAGCGATGACCCTGTGGCCACTGGAAAGCGAAGAGCCGCTCTCCAAAACCGCCTACCAAACCGAGATGGCCGAGCGCTGCGCCTCGCATATGGCTGCGCTACTGGAAGCAGGCCGCAAACAACAGGCGGGCTTTGCGAAGGTCGCTGATAGCGATGACGATAAAGGAGAGCAATCATTCACTCCGCTGGCCCCCTCGGACATGGCGGTGCTGGTCAACGGCCTGCAGGAAGCGCGGGCGATTCGACTGGCGCTGGCCAGCCGAGGCATCAAGAGCGTCTACCTTTCCGATCACGACAAGGTGTTCAGTTCCCCCATTGCCCCGCAGCTGGCGATTTGGCTGCGCGCCTGCGCCGAGCCCCAGGCCAACTCCCGCCAGGCGGAAGCCAAGCTGCGCGCCGCCCTGGCAACATCGGTAATTGGGCTAAGCCTTGAGGAGCTTGACCACCTCAATCAAAGTGAGCTGGCCTGGGAGCAACGGGTCGAGCAGTTCAGCGACTACCACCGCCTGTGGCAGCGCCAGGGCGTGCTGCCGCTGGTGCGCCGTTTGATGGTTGATTTTGATATCGCCGCGCGACTGCTGGGCGAGTTCGCCGAGGGTGAGCGTTTGCTAACCGACCTGCTCCACCTGGGCGAAATGCTGCAGCATGCCAGCCAGGAACTGGATGGCGAACACGCGCTGATTCGCTTTCTGGCCGAAGCCATTGCCGACCCAGATAGCCACGGCGACAGCCACAAGCTGCGCCTGGAAAGCGACGCCGATCTGGTCAAGGTAGTGACCATTCACAAATCCAAAGGGCTGGAGTATCCGCTGGTGTTCCTGCCGTTTATCGCCAACCACCGCCCGGTCAGCGACACCGACCTGCCGCTGCGCTGGCACGATAGCGAAGACACGCTGCAACTCAGCCTGAGCGCCGATGAAGCAACGCTGGCCACCGCCGACCGCGAACGCCTCGGCGAAGACCTGCGCAAGCTTTACGTGGCGCTCACCCGCGCCCGCCACGCCACCTGGCTGGGGCTGGCGCCGCTAAAAGGCAGCGAGAACAGCGCTATCGGCCACCTGATTAACGGCGGCAAGGCCATCGCCCCCAGCGCGTTTAGCCACGCGCTGGGCGAACTGGTGAAAGGCAGCGATATCGCGTTAAGCGCCGCCCCAGAACCCACCGCGCTGCGCTTCACCCCAGCGCCGGAACAGCAGGCACTGGGCCACGCCCGCACCCCGCTGCGCCCCGCCCGGGAACAGTGGTGGATCGCCAGCTACTCGGCGCTGCGCACCTCAGGGGCCGTTTCAGAAACGATGCCAGGCGCGGCGCAGCCAACGCCCACGCCGGAGCCCACCACGCCTCAGGAAGCCACCACCCTGGAAGTGTTGGATGAGCCGCACGACAACGCTATCAACACCGAAGCGTTTCACCTGCACCGGTTTCCGCGTGGCCCCGGCCCCGGCACCTTTCTGCATGGATTGCTGGAGTGGGCGGGACAGCTAGGCTTTAACAGCGCTTTGGAAGACCCCGCCGCCCGGGAAGACATGCTGCGGCGGCGTGTGCAACTGCGCGGCTGGCAGGCATGGCACGACATCCTGGCGGGCTGGCTGGAAGAACTGCTCGCCACGCCGCTTCCCCTGCCTCACTCTCTTTCACTGGCCCCGTCCCTGACAGAGCCCAGCGAAGGCAGCCAAGTGGCGCTATGCGAACTCGAAAGTTATCAGGTGGAACTGGAGTTCTGGTTTGCCGCGCACCAGGTACAAACGCGCAAGCTGGATGAGCTGGTCAGTGACCACTTACTGCCAGGGGTATCACGCCCTGTATTGGATGCCGACACCCTCAACGGCATGCTCAAGGGCTTTATCGACCTCGCCTTTGAACATGAAGGCCGCTTCTACGTGCTCGACTGGAAATCCAACTACCTGGGCAGCGACGACAGCGCCTACACCTTCGATGCCCTGCGCGATGCCATGCTCGAAAAACGCTACGACCTGCAAGCGGCGCTGTATATGCTCGCCCTCCACCGGCTACTGAAAGCGCGCCTGCCCGACTACGACCCGCACCAACACTTGGGCGGCTCGATGACGGTATTTCTGCGCGGCAGCCGCACCACCGCCCGCGGCGTACACGCCGTGCCCGCGCCGGTCGCGCTGATCGAAGCGCTGGATGCACTCTTTACAGGCTCAGCAACAGCGTCAGCAGCAAGCAACCAGGAGGCACTGGCATGAGTAAGCGAGACACGGCTTCCAAGAATGACTCCATGAACCTTGACCTGTTCGCCGATGACGCGCCGCCCGCTGCACCTGATTCAACCACATCGGCAGCGGCACCGACAGAATCAGCCGCCAGTGCTACCCAGCCGCACCCCGCGTTAAGCGACACCGTCGCGCTATTCCTACTCTGTGAACGCTGGGTCTCCCGTGGCTGGCTGCGGGATCTAGATCTAGCCCTGGTGCGCTTTCTCGACCGTGAAACTCAAAACGCCCCGCCGCTACTGTTGCTAGGCGCAGCGTTGGCCAGCCACCAACTTGGCCGTGGCCATGTGTGCCTGGATGTAGCCGCGACGCTGGAAGCCCCGGATTTTGCGCTTTCGCTGCCGCCGGAAGGCGACGACCTAAACGACCCGCCGCCGCTACCCAGCCATGTGCTAGCCACGCTAACGCTGCCCGAGTGGCAGGCCGCGCTCAACCACCCCGCGCTGATCAGCGATGGCCCCGGCAATACGCCGCTGGTGGTAAGCCACAGCGGCAACACCAGCAAACTCTACCTACGCCGCTACTGGCAGTTCGAACAAACCCTGCACCAGGAAATAGCCAACCGCCTTTCGGGCGAAGAAGGTTTTTGTAGGAGCCCAATTCATTGGGCGATAGATTCAGGCACTGAGCCAGATACCTTTCGGAACCATCCCGATATTCTCGCAAACGCCCTAAACATCCTCTTCCCACCCACCAACACCCTAGATTGGCAAAAAGCCGCCTGCGCCCTCGCCGCCCGCAGCCCCTTCGCCATCATCACCGGCGGCCCCGGCACCGGCAAAACCACCACCGTGGTACGCCTGCTGGCCCTGCTGCAAACCCTGCAACTGGCCCAGCCCAACGCCCACCCGCTGCGCATGCGCCTAGCCGCCCCCACCGGCAAAGCCGCCGCACGGCTGAATGAATCCATCGCCGGGCAGGTGAATGAGCTACCCATTAGCGGGTTGGAATCTTTATTGGATGAGCACTCAGCTGCTTCCTCATCGAACGCAATCGACATTCCGACGGAAGTGACCACGATCCACAGGCTACTTGGCGCCCGCGCCGACACCCGTCACTTCCGCCATAACGCCGCCAACCCGCTGGCGCTGGATGTGTTGGTGGTGGATGAAGCCTCGATGGTGGATATCGAAATGATGACGGCGCTGCTCAGCGCCCTGCCCGCCAGCGCCAAGCTGGTGCTGCTGGGGGATAAAGACCAGTTAGCATCCGTGGAAGCAGGCGCCGTGCTGGGCGACCTGTGCCGCCGCGCCGACGCCGCCCACTACACACCCGCCACGGCGCAGTGGCTGGCCGAACTCACCGACCACCCGATGCCAGAGGCATTAACCGACCCGGACGGCCAGCCGCTAGACCAAGCCATTACCATGCTGCGGGTAAGCCACCGCTTTACTGAAACAAGCGGCATCGGCCAGCTCGCCCAGGCAATTAACCAGCCGCTAAGTGAGGCATTGCGGGAACGGGATAAACACCAAGCAGTGCATAGCGTACTGAATAACGGCTACGCCGACCTGCACCACTTGGTATTAAAGCCAGACGCACAAAACGAAGACAGCTCCCTAGAGCGCTTGGTGATCACCGGCAGCCTGGAACGTTTTCCCAACGCAGGCGAAGGCCGCACCAATTTCAAGGGCGAGCCAATGGCACCGCCCACCGGCTACCAGCACTATCTGAATATCCTAGCGAGTGAACGGCCTGATACATCGCTTGCGTTTGAAGAAAACGGTGACGCATACGATGCTTGGGCGAAACAAGTACTCAACGCCTACAGCCGCTTTCAGCTGCTGTGCGCACTACGCAAAGGCCCGTGGGGGGTAGAAGGCTTAAACCTGCGCATCGCCAAAACATTGCGCCGTGAAAAGCTGCTGTTCGGCAACGACCACACGCTAGAGAAAGGCTGGTTCGAAGGCCGCCCGGTACTGGTGACCCAAAACGACTACGGCCTGAAACTGATGAACGGCGATATAGGTATCACCCTCGCCGTACCTGATCCACGCACTCCAGGCAGGACACTTCTACGCGTTGCCTTTCCGACCAGTGACTCGGACAACCCGATTCACTGGGTGCTGCCCTCCCGCCTGCACGCGGTAGAAACCGTGTTCGCGATGACGGTCCACAAATCCCAAGGCTCGGAGTTCTTGCACACCGCCCTACTGCTACCGCCCACCCTAAACCCCATTCTGACCCGCGAGCTGGTGTACACCGGCATCACCCGCGCCCGCGAATGGCTCACGGTGGTGGAAGCCAAACGCGGGGTGTTGAATGAGGCAGTGGTGAGGGAGGTTATGAGAGTTAGCGGGCTGTAAGTAAAACCTATGTCGCTGATTCTGGCGAAGTTGGCTTTGGATAAACATAGGCCTTCTAAACGAATCCATATAATGCTTTACATAGCCGACAGTAAAAAGAAACAACACTAACTTTTTACTGCCATACAGAACAATAAAAATTAATTTATTCCGTAACTGTGGGCTCCTCCTCATAATCGTTTTGGATATCTGGCTGAGACCTCCTATCAACCTCTTGTTTAATTAGCCTTTTTTTAAGCTCTTTATTTACCAACTTTGCTCGATTTTCGAAAAAAGCATCATAGTCGTCTTCCCATATACCAAAATCATTCAAGTCGTTAATGAGATGTGACTTCATTGACAACTCTAGCTCAGGGTTATCTTTTTTGAATTTGCTCATATACTTTGAAGGTGGCTTAGAACCTATTTCGCGCTTATTTAAAAAGTCATCCACTATAGTAATATTAAGTATATGATTAATATAAAACTCTTCTTCTCCTTTTCTTTTGAGATACGACTTGGGAAAAAAATGATGGTAATTTTTACTATTGGCTTGCTTTAACCAGCTTGGCCGCAGAAACTGAGTGCAACACCTTAAAATTTTAGTAAGGTGTTGGATTTATGGCTTATACAGAACTCAGTATCGAAGAGCGTTCCACCATACA
>JGI24025J20009_10000039_pt1 | contig 92919 bp, 83 predicted proteins | sample Cruoilmetagenom3_FD_20009 | JGI IMG/M metagenome (IMG submission 20009)
ACCTCCTCCTTCATATCTACTCTATCCATCTTCTCATTGTCTTAATAAAAGGGAGTCCCCTCAGATGCCAGCCCTGACCATCTTTGAAAGAGATTATGCTCTATGCCAAAAATATCTAACGCTTTACCTATGGTATAGTCGATAATATCTTCAATCGTTCTCGGCCTATGATAAAATGCCGGCACCGGCGGCATAATGATAGCTCCCATCTCAGACAATTTTTCCATATTTCTTATGTGACCTATATGAAGCGGCGTCTCTCGCACCAGCAGGACCAGCTTCCTGCCCTCCTTAAGCGTCACATCCGCGGCGCGCGTTAATAAATTTTCGGCATACGAGTTGGCTAAGGCTGACATGGTTTTTACTGTACAAGGAGCAATTATCATGCCATCTCTCTTGAACGAGCCACTGGCGATGGGAGCGGCAATATCACTAATAGCGTAAGAGAAGCTTGCCATGGCCCTTATCTCCTCTATCTTCCAGTCAGTTTCTAATCTGATATTCAGTTCTCCAGCCTCAGAAATGACAAGGTGCGTTTCAACTTCTTTCATGCCGGAAAGCACTTCTAATAATCTAATACCATATATAACACCTGAGGCACCTGTAATCCCTATTATCAGTATCACGATTGTTCCTATCTTGAAACACTGAAGGGCTCAGAGTACACCAAACATTGGTGTCCTGAGCCCTTCAGCGCTTTACTCCATCTAAATCCACCTTACCCCTATCTCGCAACTTGCAATGGATAGCTCGCCGTATCCTATGTGTAAAACCGTACTAACATTCTAAAGCTTGTTAAGGCTTTCATTCAAACCTTGCATCTGTTTTAGAATATATCTACTTCACAACATTTGTCAATAGGTCGATTTAAATCATCTAATAGGTAACCAAAAATAAAAACTGTTAAATTCCACAAAAAATTTAGCGCCTGACACGGTTACCCTTTTAGGTTTTAATACATGGTCAGGCTGGGCAGGAATGTGGCAATCTGAGGAAAGGCTATCAATATAGCTACGGCAATTATGATAGCTACCAGGAATGGCATAGCACCCTTGAAGATAGTCTCCAGAGGAACGTCTCTGGCTACTCCGCTGACGACATAAACATTCACCCCCACTGGCGGAGTAATCACCCCCATTTGAGTTACCAGGACAATTATCACCCCAAACCAGATAGGGTCGAAACCCAGAGCCATTGCCACGGGAAAGAAGATGGGAATGGTAAGCATAATCAGAGCCAGGGCGTCTATGAAACAGCCGCCGACGAGATAGATAAACACGATGAGACCCATGACCGCCGCCGCAGGAATGGGAAGGCCGCCTGCCCAGGCAGCGAGCGCCATTGGTATTTTGGTTATCGCAATGAAATGGCCAAAGATGAGGGCCCCGGCGACAATGACCAGGACCATGCAGGTTATCTGCAGAGTATCTTTAACTGCACTCAGAAACCCCTTCCAGCTAAGCTTACGCCTTGCCAGGCCAATGACCAAGGTCCCGGCGGCACCCGCCGCTCCCGCCTGCGTTGGGCTGAACCAGCCGAGGAACAAACCTCCAATAACAAAGCAAAACAGGATGAGTACTTCAATGACTCCGGTAATCCCGGTTAGCTTTTGCTTCCAGGTGGTTGGACCTCCTGCCGGACCAAAATCAGGGTGGCGTCGGCAAATTAAATAAATCACACCTATAAAAAGTGCTGCCAGCATTATCCCGGGAAAGACCCCAGCGATGAAAAGCCTGCCAATGGACTGCTCCGTGAGTAAACCATAGACAATGAAGATGACACTCGGGGGAATGAGTATGCCCAGGCTGCCAGAAGCAGCCACACAGCCAGTAGCCAGAGCATTGTCGTAGTGATACCTTCTCATTTCCGGCAGGGCTATTCTGCCCATGGCAGCAGCACTGGCATTGGTTGAGCCACAAATAGCGGCAAATCCAGCACAAGCAGCAACGGTGGTCATGGCCAGCCCTCCGCGCAGACGCCCAAACAGGGAATAGCCAGCATCATAGAGCCTCTGGCTCATACCCGAGTTAAAGGCAATAGACCCCATGAAAACGAACATCGGGATAACTGTAAGTGAATAGGAGGAAAATTGCGCCCAGATATCCCGGGCAAGAAGCGCCAGCCCGGCCTGTGGATTAACCATGTAACAGAAGCCCACCAGCCCCACCAAGGCCATAGTAAAACCAACCGGCATGCCCAAGAAGAAAACTACCAGAAGAACAACGATACCGATGATGCCGATGACGGTCGCGCTCACTTCTTCACCGCCATGGACAAGGACTTCAAGAATTCCACCACAAGCGCCAGGCAAACAGGAATGCAGGCAAAGGCTATCCCATAAACAAAGGGATAGAAAGGTATCTCTTCGGTGGGAGAAACCTCACCGCTAATTTGCAAAACGCGGCCAAATTTATAGCTCTGCCAGGCAAGCAGCGCAAACAAGGCAAAGCTGAGGAGCCAGATAATGACACCGATGATTCCCTGAGCGCGCTGGGAAGCGCGCATGGTAAAAAATTCCACCCGAACATGTCCATGCAAGACTTGCGTGTAGGCAATGGCAAAAGAGATGAGCACGACACTCAGAAAGCCAGTTATCTCAACTGCGCCAGGTACCGGCCAGTTGAAAAACTTAGCCCCCACGATATCAACCACGGTGAGCCCCAGCATGGCTACCACTGCAACACCAGCTACCCAGTTAAGCCAGTTGCTAAATTTGGTGGTGAACTTCTCAAAACGCTCTAACTTACTGATATTCAACTTCCTAATCCAGATTGCTTTCAGGGTGCCCGGGGAGTGAAAGCTCAAAGCCCGAGCACCCTGTTTTCACGCCATCTTACAGGGTTTTAGCCTGCGGATGCCAGTATCTCTTGGAGAAACTTGTAGCATTCCGCGTCGCTGGGAGCCTTCCCAGCCCAACCCCTAGCAGCGTTCTTGCAGAAGTCAACGTAGTCCGCTGCCGGCAACCCCATAGCTGCCTTGGCAGCGATGTAATCATCTGGTATCGGAGCCACGGCTGCCACCCACTTCGCCATCTCAGCAGATGAGAGGTTGATGACCTCTCTGCCTTCACCGAGGCTCAGGAAGTACTCAATGCCTGCTTGGTCATAGCCCGTCCAGACCTTTCCATGCTTGTCAATCCACTCTTTATTCATCTCATTGATTGTCTTCTGGACATCCGCGGGCAGTATGTCCCACTTGCCTTTGTTCATTACCACGAACATATCGGTGGTATAACCAACATCGGTACACTGGACGACATATTTTACCACCTCGGCCTGCTTCCACCCCTTGAGCACTTCACGAGGAGTATAGGTGCCGTCCACAACGTTCTTGGAAAGAAGTTCATAGGCTTCACCCTGAGGCTTGGCTACTGGAGTAGCTCCAAGAGCCTCCATAATCTTGGCTCCCAGCCCGGTGGATCTTATGGTCTTACCCTGGAGGTCTTCCAGTTTCCTCACCGGGTCCTTGCCCATGAAAATGACGCCGGGGCCATGAGCGTGGAAGTAGAGAACATGAACATCGTCAAATTCCTTGGGTGTGAACTTGTTATAGAAGTCATTGGCCACATTGGTAGCTACCCAACCCGTGGGATAGAAGAGGGGCAGGTCAACTGCCTCGGCGGCAGGGAAGCGGCCACGAGTATAAGCGCAGCAGGACATTCCAATATCGGAAATGCCGCTGACGACACCATCATAGACCTTAGGTGCCGGAGTCAATGAACCGCCGGGATAGTAGGTAACCTTCACCTGGCCATTGGTACGCTTCTCCAGTTCATCACACCACATCTGTCCCAGTATGGCATGCCCATGAGTGGGAGGGAAGAAGTTACTATAGGTCAGTTCTATTGTCTTCGTTGGAGTAGGTGTTGGCGTTGGAGTAGGTGTTGGCGTTGGAGTAGGTGTTGGTGTGGGTGTCGGAGCTGGAGCACAACCAATCGCCAGCAAAGTTAAACTACACACGATAGCTAATGTCAACACCAACCATTTTTTACTTTTCACAATTCTCCTCCTTTTCAAATTTGATTCTACCAACTTTCAAGCTCTTACTAATCTCTTGACTCTCTCACATATCACCACCTCCTTCTCAGGTTTCCACCCCTCTCATGCCAGCCAGAGAACGTAGTAAGGAGAGGCTAGAGTCTACTTCATCCTGGAAGTAGGCCATCTCCCTATCGTTCATATGGCGGTATTTCGCCATCAATTGAGCATATTCTTTAATGGGCTTTGGCCGTTCTGGCTCATAGGTAAAGCGAAACTTTCCCTTTTCAGCTTCCCATAAAGGAAAATAACTTGTTTCCACCGCCATTCTACTCACTTCGACTGTTTGGTCACTCCTGAATCCCCAGGCTTGAACACAGGGGCAGAGGAGATGAATGTAGGACATGCCATCTTTCACCGCCATCGCCTTGGCCAACTTCCTGGCATAATCCTCAGGATAAGCAACAGTAGCCGTAGCTACATAGGAAATTCCATGGAAGGCCATGATTAAGGGTAAATTCTTGGCCTTTTCAGGCTTCCCACGCCATTTTCCACCCACAGGACTTGTAGCCGTCCTGCTGAATATGCTTGTGCTGCCACTGCGCTGATTGCCAGTGGCCTGATAGCCTTCATTATCAGCACAGATAAAAATGATGTTTTCCCCTCTCTCAGCGGCACCGGATAACGGCTGGAAGCCGACATCAACGGCATCACCATCTCCCACAAAGGCTACCACATTAACTTCCTTACCCATCCTTTGATAGTACCTCTTGAGACCCGTTGCCGTAGAGGCCACATGCGTCATACAGCAAATATAAGTGGGCAAAGCGCAAATAGCCCTCATGCTCTGTCCCCTCGTTAAAAATATACTACACCCTTCCGTTGAGAAAATAAAGGTATTCTTGGGTAAAATTTGAAAAGTAAATCTCACTGCCAGTTCCACAGAACAACCTATGCAATTGGGCACCCCGGGGCTGAACGCGTCTTCGCTGCGGAGCTGATCGACAACAGGGCGACTTTTAAGAAACGATATATTCCCGTATTTACAGGAACCCAGGCATTTGGGCTCACCATCACAAAGATCACATTTGAAGGGCTTGCGTTTATCCCGGTTCCAGCTCATCCCACCATAAGGACAGGCGAGGGTGCATATTCCACAACCCACACATCTCTCCTCATCAATACGAACAACCCCATCGTTCTCATCTTTAGTTATGGCTCCGACAGGACAGACCTCCATACAAGCAGGTTCACCACATTGATTACAGATAGCACCTCCATGATAATTCACTTCCGGGAGGTGAACCGCAGTTATTCCACTGCAACCTTCTTTACCAGTTCTCTCCTCGACGCAGACTTGTTCACAGGCTGAACAATCTGCGGGACATTTGCCACTCTCTACCTTGAGAACATCATAGAAACTTCCCATCTTCTGCTACTCCTCTAAGGATAAGCTTTCTTTTCTTTCATTTTCAAGCATTAACCAAAGGCTGGTATCCTTCGGCTTTCGGAAAAGCAGCTCAGCATACTCTCCCAAATTCACTCTCTTCTCAATCAGATATTGAAAAACTCCCGGGAAAACTTCACTATTGATAAACACGGCACCCAGAAGATTACCATCCCTGTAAATCAACTTTTTATATTGTTTCTTATCCCTGTCTATCTCCTTTAATATCTGTGCTCCTTCACTCTCCTGTAATCCTATGGAGAAAGCCGTATTGCCAAAGAAGTTCAAGATATTCCTGGATATCCAGCCTTCATATTTAGTTTCCTGGCCAACCATATTGGCTCCAGCAATTTTCCCCTGACTGATAGCACTGGGCAGAATGGCATTTAAGCCCTGCTCGCCAGTGAAGAAATCCGGCGCTGCTGCTATATCTCCAGCAGCATAAATATCCTCTATGTTAGTCTTCATCCGATTATCAACCAGCACCGCGCCATTTGCCAACTCGATGCCTGTTCCCTGAAGGAACAAATTTGACGGCTTTACCCCAACAGCAAGGATCAAAACTTCTGTCTCAAAGGCACTGCCATCGGAAAGGATAACCTCTATTTTGTCTTTATTTTTCTTGACCTCATCTATTGTATGGCCTTTATAGACCTGGGCACCTTTCTCGCGGAAAAGGTCTTCAATCATTTGCCCCGCATCCGGCTCGAAGTATCGGCGCAGAATACGACTCCTTACCACTATCTTGACCCGATAACCAGCATCAAGGAGAGCTATTGCTAATTCGGTGGCTACCAGTCCAGCACCATAAATGATAACATCTTTCTTGCCTTCCAATTCCCGCTTAAGCAGACGGCAGTCATCAAGAGTATGGAAGGAGAAAAACTTTACTTTATTCAATCCTTTTATATCAGGGCTTGATGGGTGTGAGCCGGAAGCTATGAGAAGCGTATCATAGGCTATTCGTTCACCATCCTTGCAAACAACCTGCTTGCTCTTGGGAGCTACTTCAACAACCTCTTTCTCCCGGATTAAAGAACAACCCATCTTTTGTAAATAATCTTCATCCGCCTGCCAGAGGTCAGCTTCGCTTGTTTTACCAGAAACCAAGTATGGCAGGGCTGCCAGGCTGTAAGGTAGATGCTTTTCCCTGGTTATAAGTGTGACCTCCCTTTCCGAAGACAAGCGACGCATCGTTTGCACAGCAGAAAAAGCTGCTGGCCCACAGCCTATGATAAGATGATTACGCTTCGCCATTTGCTACTCCAACGCCAGCCAGGTAACCTCTTTATACGGCTTACCATGAGCTGCAGAATCAACCAAATTTATTGCCCTTGCAAAGTGATCTGGAGTGATATCGGCCCCACCCGTGCCAGCAACAAACCCTAATAAAGGAACATATGTTTTCATCTCCGCCATTAAGGTCTTTAGCTCCAGGAAAAGATGCCCACATCCCCACCCAAAGCAGACATGGCGATCAAAAGCTCCGATAGCCTTTTTGCCCTTGAGAGCTTCAGCTAACCTTTCTCTGGGGAAAGGCCGGAACATTCTGACCTTGACCAGGCCTACCTTGAATCCCTTATCGCGCACAATATCAATTGCTTCTCGGGCCGTTCCCGTGGTGCTTTCCATAGTCACCAGAGCTATCTCGGCATCCTCCATCCTGTATTCCTCAATCTGCCCACCATAACTTCTCCCAAAAGCCTTCTCAAATTCTTTATCTATTTGATCCAGCTTTTCCTTAGAGCGCTGCATGGCAGCACAATGCTTATAGCGATACTCCATAAGAATTTCATCGGCGGGGGCAACCTCAGACGGGAAGGTCATTGGTTTCTCAAGACAGAGCTTCATGCGCTCAAACTTCTGTAAGGGGGCCAAGAAATCATCTACCTCTTTTTGAGGAGGGACTTCCACCCTCTGAGAGAGATAAGAAAGGTAGAAGCCAAGATAACAGATATTGATTGGAAGCAGTATTTCAGGGTCTTCAGCCAGTCTATAAGCCATAATGATAGAATCCAGTATTTCCTGACAGCTCTCGACATAAATCTGAATCCACCCTCCATCCTTAACTTGCAGAGCATCTGATGTTCCTGCAGCAAGAACCATGGGCATGGGCTGCTCTCTCATGGCGAGAGCCATTACTATTGGCAGCCTGCTGCCAGAGGCAGCAAGATAGGCATCATAGGCAAAAGCTAAACCCATCGAGGAGGTAGCAGTGAAGGTACGGGCTCCAGCGGCAGAGGCACCCATAACAGAACCCAGCATCGAATTCTCGCCCTCTACCCCTATCAAATCAGCATCAAGAATTCCCTGAGCGCTGAGGCTATAAAGCTGCTCCAGCGCCGAAGTTGCTGGAGTGATGGGAAAGGCACCAATAATATCTGGGCGGCACAATGTGGCTCCCCATGCCATCGCCACATTACCCTCCAATACCCTTGGCCCCGAAGGAAGCTCTGGCATTTACCTTTCCTCCCTTACCATCATAATTGCATTCCGTGGGCAAACCTGGGCACAAATCCCACATCCTTTGCAGTAATCTAAATTAGCGGTAAAACAGGTCTCTTTCTCTTCAATACAATCTGTGGGACAAAAGATAAAACACCAGCCACACTGACAGCATTTCCCTATTTTGACAACCGGGCGCTGAAACCTCCAATCCCCGGTCTCCAATATGAGCATATTTTCCGGAGTTGCCCAGGATGTCTCAAATTCGGTTCTATACTTTATTGTCAAATCTGATAACCTCTGTTTCTTCAAAGCCTCGCTTGGCACTGTTTATATTTCTTTCCAATACCTTGCCGCTAAAAAACTCCCCCAAACTGGACAGGATAGGATCCATGCTGAGCCACCCCGTAGTTTTAGCGAAAGCACCGAGCATACAGGTGTTAACTATAGCTCTCCCAATCTCCTCAAGCGCAATAGCCACTGCATCCACAAAGCCCACAACTTCGACGTTTTCATGAGGTCTTATCATTATCCGACTGGAGGTATTGAGAACTGCAATCCCCCCAGGCTTTATCCCCTTGAAATTATCGGGCTTTATCAGAGAGGGATCCAGAATCATGACACAATCGGGATTATATACCTGGCAGGTCAGTCTTATCGGCTTATCACTGATGCGCAGGAAGACCGCCACCGGGGCTCCACGCCTCTCAGCACCAAACATGGGAAAGGCAGCAGCATATCCCCCTTGAAGGACATAGGCTCCAGCTAATATCTCTGAGGCCATGCGCCCTCCCTGTCCTCCCCGCCCGTGAAACCTGCTTTCCTTCATACTTCTTTAGCTCCAGGCTGTAGGAACAGTAGAAATCGGCGTCAGCGGGTTATAAAAGCCGTTTTTAAGTATCAAATAACGCAAACTCAGGTCTCCTATAAGCTCAAGGATAATAGAGAGATATAAGAGCGATGCCGAAGTTGCTGCCAAACCAACGACCACGCTGTGAATCACAACCCCCGCTGGCACCCCTACCCCCAACACAACCACCACTATCCAGAATAGCGGCGCCCACTTTCCTCTCACTATTTGCCCAACAGAGATAGCTCCAGCCCCTAAGCCATATCTGACACTGATCAGATATGCGGCAATGATAATAACAAAGGCAATTAAGAGTATCCTTATGAGCCCCTCCACACTGGCCCCCACCGTAGCAAGAGCACCGGTTTTTAAAACAATTCCCATAGCTACCTCAGCGCCTCCCCAGAACCCGGCAACTACATAAAGCACCGGCAGCAAGGCAGTGTTCCACAAGGAAATCCCATTAGCAAAATTCATGGCAAAACCACCATAGATAACCGTCAGGAAGGCAAATATATCAGCCACTATCAACAAACCCAGAGCTGAGCTGGCCCAATAAGACAGGACCAGATGTATTATCCCCAGGACAAGAAAGACACCTACAAAGATCAAGCCGCGGGAAATCCAGGAATTTTGAGGTTTGAGGAAGATACGATAAAAACGAAAGGGATGCCCCAAATATAAAAGGTGCAAGCCGCCACCCAATACAGCGCAAACAACCAGGCCAACAAGCATCCCCCACAGATTACTGAACAGCGAGGCAACAAAGAATATTCCCGCCCCCAACTCTATGAAAAAGAAAGCAAGCCACAAAAGAACACCTCTCCCTTCTATCCACTCTCTTTGCGGAGTATAACGAGTCATAAACTCAAATGGCCTTGTTTGAATCATATCTTTACACCTCCCAATTGGAATCTTCAATCAAGATAATATATTGATGGGTCTGTGCCATACTCGTCATGAAGTTGCCTCCCCTTCCTCTCCTTTATCAACAGCGAAATTTCGCTGTAAGGGTCATCAAGGTCACCAAAGTGCATCGCCTTGGTGGGGCAATTAACAACACAGGCCGGGGTAGCCTCACGGTCCACACCGGGCTTCAACCCCTTAGCCAAGCCCTCATCAATTCTTTCCATACAGAAGTTGCACTTCTCCACCGTCCCTGTCTGATGAGGATAAAGCTCCCTGCCCAACTCTTCAAGTGGGGTCAAGCCCTGCCCAGGAAAGTACTCCCATTCATGGTCATAATATATCCTGGACTGGTAGGGACATGCCATCATGCAGTATCTACAGCCGACACACTTATCAGCATCAATCCAAACGAGCCCATCTTCGCGCTGCTGCGTTGCCCCGGTGGGACAAGCATCAACACACTTGGCTTCCTTACAATGATTACAGCGTATTGGCAAGATATGCTTTGTTACCAGGGGATATTTGCCCGTTTCCGAAGTGAGCACCCTGCTCCAGAATATGCCTGGTGGCAGGTAATGCTCCGCCTTACAGGTGAGCACACAATTACAACAACCNACGCATTTCTTCAGATCTATTACCATTCCCCATCTCATGGCTATCCTCCTAACTCCGAACTGGATTTCGCCTCTTCCACCGGTTTCCAGGTGGGCATTTTCCAGGCTCCTTCATATTCCAGACGACGGTCAATTTTGTATACTTTAACCCTGACCGCCGTCTCCTGGCTGAAGGATATAGGACAGATATGCTTGAAGTCCGACTCCATCAATATATTGAAGTTCGAACCTTTGCCATAGGCAATAGGCTGTCCTCGAGCCCAACTGCCCGAGCAGGCAGCGATGGCCACCGTCTCGGGATGCATACCCTGCATCGTTTTCAAATAGCCCGTTATTTTGCGACCATAGGAGGATTCAATACAGATAAGGTCTCCGTCTTTCAATCCTTTCTTCTCAGCGGTATCAGCATTCATGGTAATGGAATAGGTATAGGGATTCAATTTGCTAATCTCATCCAGCCAGGGAATCTCCGGCGTGCCCGAGCCACCATGAAGTATGTCTCGGTAGGAGAAGCCATAGAGGTCATACTCAGCGCTTCCCTCTTTAGCCGCCTGAGGTACAAAGTAGCTCAGCAAAGGCGTCCATTGTTCCCAGTCAAGTTCCAGGCCAATCTTTTTAGCATTTTCCATTACATGTGGTTTAAGCTCAGCTATGTGCTCGGAATAAATCGGAACCCTGGTTTTAATGAATGGCCTCCAGTAAGCCTCTCGCACCTGCTTGGGCCAGTGTATGCCACCATGTTCCTTGAAATAATCCAGCCCATGCTCGGGACCGAAGTAATATTTGAACACNCGATCCATCANCTCGGGGTAGGAAAGCTTCTCATCAGGTTTTATTATCTCGGTTATTTTGCTTTTATCTATCCCGCTAGCTCCTTTCATGCTGTGGATATCNCCGCCAATGAGTGCCTCTCCTCCAAAGCTGGAGAAATAGACATTGTAATAGTTATTCANTTCCTTTCTCATGCCCAGTCTATCGGCAAGATCCCACAGNANCTCTATTACCTGCCTGCGCTCATACTGTGGCTNGACTACTGGCTGGCGAAGAGGAAAGTACCACCCTTCAAGCCCAATTGGCCAGGTAAAGAAAGGAGCGTGATGTTCAAAAAGCCCCCAGCTCTCAAGAAAATTGGTATCCGGCAGGACTATATCAGCAAAACCTTCGTTGAATTCATTGAAAGTGGTGTTGATAGAGACAGTGAAAGGAACTTTTTCAAAAAAGTCACACACCACATCCCTGCTCTGCGTAGTACGAGGGAAGTTGGCTCCATATATAATGGCTACCTTTATCTCATAGGGACGTCCCAGTTTATTCCAGTAACCCTCGAAATCGCTGGTTGCCGGGTGAGGTGAGAATGAAGCTGTGGGCACAAGGTCCTTGAAACAGACATCGGCGGGAAGCTTCGATTCCTCCACCGGCCAAGGCTTATGCTCCATAAATGTCCCTGTGGTCAGCATGCCATCCCTGTCATCGGGATATGGTATGACGACAAACTTTCCCGTTTCGGGATAGCCCAGGCTGACTGGGGGCCAACCCAGGGTGCCGCCGGGGACATCCAGAGCCCCAACTACGGCATTCAACAGGCATACAGCACAATAGGTATGGGCTCCATTGGTGTGTCCCTGTCCACCACGGAACATTATCGCTGACACCGGCCTGTAAGGCAACTTCTCCACATCACCAGCTTCACCGCGAACCTCAATAGTGCTGCCTACCATGGCTGCCTGAGCAAACTCAGTGGCGATACGGCGAATAGTTTGCGCCGGCACAGTGCTTGCCTCGGATGCTTTTTCCGGAGTGTACTGCTTGATATGTTCCTTCAGCAGCTGCCAGGACGGCTGGCACTTAACGCCATCCACCTCATAATCACCATAAAGCGCCACCTTAGTAGAATCTTCCACACTGGGGTCATCCCAGGTCTTGGCTTTTCCCTCTTCCTCATCCCAGAGCATCGCCTTTCCAGTTTTCTTATCCCTGACATAGGTTAAATCTGACTTGATAAGATAAGGCCCATTGGTCCTTGTCTTGATAAACTCAGCATCATATATTCCCAGGTCATTTACAATGACATTGACCATGGCTAGAGCGATAGCCCCATCGGTTCCCGGCAAAAGTGGTATCCACTCTGTTGCCTTTCCGCCACCAAAATTACATATGGGGTCAAAGGCCACGGTCTTCATCCCTCTGGCTCTGGCGTCAGCAGCCAATCTCATATTGAAGCCAAAGGAATGTCCCGAACCGACCCCTTTATTAGAGCCAAAATAAATGGCATAGTTGCAATACTTCCAGTCAGGAACTATGGACCAGGAGGCNTGGAAAAGCCCNGCCCCCATATGAGCAGCNTTCCCGCAGTGAAGCCCGGCACCACCGATATACCAGTTTGGGGTACCNAAAAGAGCCCCAAAAACGGCAAATCCCAGAGCCAGGTTGGCCGAAGTTCCCGGTGTGGGAGTACCTCCATGCAGCAACTGCTTGGGATTATCCTTAATTTTTTCGAGCTTCTCAGCTATCTCATCCATGGCCTCATCCCAGGATATCCGCTGCCACTTGGGATCCTCAAAAAATCCTTTTTTGGGATTGGTCCTTCGCATGGGATATTTACAAGCATTAGGGTCATAAAGGCTCTGAATTAGCCCCTGAGCCTTGCCACAAATGCCACCCTGAGGACCAAAATCGTTGTCCGGATCACCTTCCATCTTAACGGCAACGCCATTAACGCGATGAACACATACACTACAAGTAGCATAACAGCCACCACACGTCGTCTTCACCCAGGTATCATCCCAAATCTTTGGTTTCTTTTCACTTTTCGGCATAAACTACCTCCTTAATAAAATCTCACAACATCAGGGTATTCCCTGTTCATTATTACCAAATACCGGAGCTAGAAACATAGAAACATATTAATAGCTGAGGGCACTTATTAAATTGTTAAAGTAATAGCAATAGTAAATATGTCACCAAACCAACATTGCGTTATTTTTCCGCTATGTATACTAATTCATACACCATCTTCTTGTCAATAGGTAAACTGCGCTTTTCAAGATTTTTATTTATTCCTCCATACAGGTTTTCTCTTCTCCAGAAAGGAAGTCAGCCCCTCAACTGCATCTTGACTTTCCATGATTCCGCGTGAGAGATAAGTCATCATATCCATGGCTTTATCAAAGTCACCTATCTCTCTTACTTTATAAATAGCCTCCCTTGTCATACCAAGAATATAGCCGCTTTTATCCAGAAACCGGCTGACAAACTCATCTGCGGCTCTATCCAGCTCCCCATCCGGGACCACTTTATTCACCAGGCCTATTCGCTGCGCCTCCTGAGCATCTACAGTCTCACCGGTGAGAATAAGCTCAAAAGCCTTTTTCATTCCTATCGTCCTGGGGAATATCACACTGGCAGGTGGGGGATTCACGCCCAGCTTTATCTCAGGCTGTCCCAGTTGCGCCTTTTCGGAAGCTATAGCCACATCACAGCCAGCTACCACCTCACAGCCACCACCAAGTGCAACACCGTTCACCACAGCGATAGTTGGTTTGCCCACTTCACGCAACGACTTAAAGAGCTGTCCAAATTCTTCCAGCATCATGGGTAGTTTGTCGCCCAGGTGGGCTTTGACATCCACGCCGGCACAGAACGCTCTATCGCCACTCCCCCGAATAACCACCACCTTAACTTCGGAATCCTCCTTGAGTTTTTTCAATGCATCATTCATTTCTTTGATGGTATTGAGGGTCAGCACATTAAGCGGAGGCCGGTTAATGATAATTTTGGCTATCCCTCTCCCCTTTTCTAATTTGATATCCTGATATTCCATTTCACCCTCCTTATCGAGGACAAGCCTCGCTATATTATGAGACTAAAAGAGGTCCTCCAGTTCCCGATTCCCTTCAGGCATCTTACCATGTTCAGTCATATATTGCTGCAGAAGCTCACTCTCTCTTTTAGTATACATCGGTTCCTCCTGATACATAAAGTATTTAGCGTTTTCCCGAGTGTCCAACTCCTCTTCCAATTCTTGACGCAAATTCATGGCTCCTTTGATATACATTACACTTTCCCCTTCATCCAGCAGTTGATAAACTCCCTCTAACTCAGGAACAGTTGCCACATTCTCCGGGTTGAATTCAACCCACAGTCTCTCCTTGGGCGGCAGAATAACCTTGGAGAGCAGGAGCCTGAGGTCACACCTGAGGCAGCGTTTAGCCTCACCAATCGCCGCTTCCAAAGTAAGAGGCAACTCTGCCTTATCCAAGCCAGCAAACTGAGGTGGAGGTGAATGGTAAGAGGCAGAGAGGCGCTCCAGGTCAGCAAATCCTTCCACTCGCCCCAGCCAGTGGTTGGTCGCCTCGGCCGGGAGCAGTGACTCATCAATAACCCCATCGCCGCCAAGATATCTGTCAACAGCTTCAGCCGCCTTACGCCCAGAGGCAATCGCCCTGATGGCGGAACGGGAGGAATCGCCCCGATGCCGGGTTAATTGATCCACCACCAGGTTGAAGAAGTTATCTTCCCCTGGCCCATCAACACAGCGGACAAAATCTTCAGAGATGCCGCCGAGCACAGCGTCTCCCCCGGCAAACACACCTTCCCGGCTGGCAACCAGAGTATCCGGGGCGGCCGCAACGCTTCCCACAGGGGTAAGTTCAATTCCTTCCCCTTTTAGCCAAAGGGCAGGAGGCCCCACAAAAGTGCTCCCTGTAGCCAGGAATACAGCATCAAATCCTTCCTCAAGAAGCTCGCCAATTTGCATCCTGGGAGAATTAAGCTTTAAGTTCACCCCCGCCTGAAGGATTTCCTCAATGTCCTCCTCGAGAGCCTTTTTGGGCAGACGCTTGCGAGAAACGGCCTGCCTTAACATGCCACCGGGTAAAGAAGCTTGCTCAAAGATAGTTACCTCATGGCCTTTCCTCGTCAGGTAGTATCCCGCCGTCAGCCCTGCCGGGCCTGAGCCCAGGATGGCCACCCTCTTCCCAGTCGAGGTGGGTTCCTTGAGGTTTCTTTTCCAGAAGTCAGAGTGATTCTCACTTACAAATCTCTTAAGAGATCGAATGGCAACCGCTTCATTTACTTCACCCCGGCGGCATTCCGCCTCACAGAAACTAAGGCAGATGTAGCTGCATACCGAAGGCAGTGGAAGCTTCTCTCGAACTACAGCGTAGGACTCATCAAATTTTCCTTCAGCAATGAGATGTACATAGCGGGGCACATCTATCCCCACCGGACAGGCAGCTCGGCACGGAGATTCTTCAAATGGCTTCTTATCCAGCAAGGCGCCTGTGGGACAGACCTCAACGCAGGCGGTGCAGAAACGGCAAGCGGATTCCCGAAGCGCAGGAGCAACAGTGCCTACAACCACTCGGCCCTCTTCATCAAAGACAAAACCCAGCGCTGATACTCCACGCACTTCGCTACAAACTCGGATGCAGCGGGTGCAGCCAATACAGAGATTGTAGTTTCGCTCCAATAACGGCTCATCCTTTATAATGGGGAGATCCTCGAAGACATATCGCGGGGTGTCGGGACTTATTCCGACATATTCAGCTATTTTCTGAAATTCACATCTGCCAAACTTGACACAGCACCTCTCATTTTCAGGAATGTTCATGGAACAGGGAAATCGAGCACAGCCTTCCTTCTGAGCGCAGGTCAAGCAGGCATGGGGATGTTTAGCCAGAAGAAATTTGAGCTTCTCCTGCCTGAAATCTCGGAGCTGCGATGTATCAGTATGAACTACCATTCCTTCCATCGCCTTGGTAGAACAAGCTCGCTTCGGTTCTTCCTCTCCTTCAATCTCCACCACGCAGAGCTGACAGCCTTCATACTCCAGGTCAGGCCTTTTGTTCTCTATACGGACATCACCTCGATAGACCACATCGGCCGGCTTCAAGGTCTCCACTGGAGGGAGGTCTGGATGGGAACAGAGATGCGGGATATAAATGCCGGCCTGTTGAGCAGCCTCCAGAATCGTCGTCCCCTCTGCGACAGTGACTTCAGCTTCATCAATAATCAAAGTAACCATAATCACNTAACAGCCTTGTCTAGTAAGTTAGAGCCTCCACTTCATCCAATATTTGGCGGTAAGTAAAATGGCTTAAGCTCATTGCCCCTGAAGGGCAGGTAGCAGCACAGGCCCCACATCCCTTGCACAAAGCGCGATTGACCCCCATTATACCCTCCGGGCTGACGAGAGAAAGCGCCCCGTAAGGACATACTTTTTCACAGAGGCCACAGCCAGAGCAGACCTCTTCGTCCACGGAGGCAACAATAGGTTCAATTTCAACCTTGCCCCGAGCCAACAAACTCAGGGCTTCAGAGGCAGCCGCCTTAGCCTGAGCCACGGTGTCGGGTATGTCCTTAGGACTCTCGCAACACCCTGCGATGAATATCCCATCGTTCATTGTGGTTATGGGGTCAAGCTTGACATGCCTCTCCATGAAGAAGCCATCCGCCCGTCGGCCAATGGAGAAGAGCCTGGCCACTGCCTCCACATCTGCCCTCGGCTCAAGAGCGCTGCAGAGGATGACCATGTCCACCGGCACGCGGATAAAACTGCTCAAAAGCGTATCCTCCACGCAGACGACGAGCTTACCCTTTTCCTCATCACTTAAAGCCCGGTCAGTTACCCGGGAAACCTTGCCGCGAATGAACTTTACTCCTTCCTGAGTGCCAACGCGTTCATAAAATTCCTCATATCCTTCCCCAAAACAGCGCATGTCAATGTACATCTGATATACCTGGGCATTCGTCTTCCCCTTGATGAGGTGAGCGAACTTGAGGGCATACATACAGCAGACACGGGAGCAGTATTCATGAAAGTTCTTATCCCTGCTGCCAACGCAGTGGATAATNGCTACGCTCTCCGGTTTCTGGCCATTCTTGAGATGGATCTCTCCATTGGTTGGCCCGGCAGCATTGGAAAGNCGCTCAAACTCAAGCCCGGTGATGACGTTGTCATATCTGCCATATCCATATTGGGAGATGACTGAGGGATCAAACTGCTGGTAACCAGTAGCCAGGATGATGCTGCCCACCTCTGCTTCTATAATCTCATCCTGCATGGCGTAATTAATGGCCCCGGGCTCACAGTACTTTTGACACTCATGACATCCAATGCATCCTTCTATCTGTCCGGCAAGGCAACGCGAAGCCTCTGAGATAGCCTCCTCCCGAGTATAGCCTGAGGTCACCTCTCGAAAATCCCCAACCCTTTTCATCACAGGTTCTTCTCCCATCCCCAGTCGCTCCTGAGGCGAGAAGCGGCTCTTTAATCCCTTTATCTCCTCCTCAGAAAGTTCCTCTGGCTCGGCTTTTTCTTCCTCAACCTCGCCTGGTTCGCCCCTCAAATATCGGCTTATTGAACAGGCCGCCTTTTTCCCCGCCGCTATGGCATCAATCACAGAAGCAGGCCCGCTAACTACATCTCCTCCTGCAAAGACTCCTTCAACATCGGTGGCACCTGTTTGGGAGTCAATTTCTATTGTGCCTCCCCTACGAGGCGATAGACCAAGTTCCTGAATAAATTCAGTCTCCGGAACCTGTCCCAGGGCAGCGATAACTGTATCAACAGGTATTGTGAACTCGGAGCCTGTAATGGGAATAGGCCGAGGACGACCGCTGGCATCCATCTCCCCAAGCTTCATTCTGATACACTCCATCTTTGAGAGCTTTCCATTTTCGGGAATAAAGGCCTCGGGTGCCGTCAGAAAATCTATTGTTATTCCTTCCTTCTCCACTGCCGCTACCTCTTCTGCTGAGGCTGGCATTTCAGCACGGGAGCGGCGATATACGATTCTTACATCCTTTCCGCCAAGACGCTTCGCTGTTCGAGCGCAGTCAATAGCCGTATTGCCTCCTCCAATCACAGCAACCTTCTTGCCCACCTTTATCTCATCGCCAAGATTTCCCCTCCGAAGGAAGCTTATCCCCTCCATCACGCCAGGGAGGTCTTCCCCTTCAACCCCCAATCTCATTCCACCATGGGCGCCTGTGGCAATGAAGACCGCCTGGAAATTGTTCTTTATCTCGACAAGAGGGACATCCTCGCCCACCTGAACTCCAGTTCTTATCTCCACTCCAAGTCTTCGAATATAATCTATCTCGCTTCCCAGAATTGTTTTCGGAAGACGATATTCAGGAATGCCATACCTAAGCATTCCCCCGGCTTCAGGCAGCGCTTCAAATATGGTCACTTCGTGCCCCTCCAGGGCAAGATCATTGGCTGCCGCCAGCCCGGCAGGGCCTGACCCTATAATTGCCACCCTAATACCTGTCTTCGTAATTTGGGGAACTTCGAGCTCATCTATGTCCACTTGATCGGCAGCAAACCTCTTAAGGTCACGAATAGCCAAGGGCTCATCAAGCTGTCCCCGATTGCAGGCCTCCTCACAAGGAGCGTAACAAACTCTACCACAGGTAGAGGGAAGGGGATTTGTAGCTCTTATGAGCTTATAAGCCTCCTTAAACTTGCCTTCAGCAATGAGCTTGAGATAGCCCGGCACGTTGGTATGGATAGGGCAAGCAGCCATGCAAGCGGCCTTGCAAGGCCGCTCCTCACGCCGGTCTATTACCGCTTTATTGGGCACGGCCTGAGCGAAGGAGATGTAGATTGCTTTACGCTCAGCCAACCCGAGATCAAACTCACTCTTCATCACCACCGGGCATCCTTCAAAACACAAACCACAACCAGTGCATTTGGCCTCGTCTACATAACGGGCCTTCTTCCTGATCTTAACCCTGAAATTACCTATATAGCCTGAAACGTCTTCCACCTCGCTATAGGTCAGAAGCTCAATATTGGGATGGGAGCCGACGTCGCTCATCTTTGGAGTCAGGATACAGGCAGAGCAGTCAAGTGTAGGGAAGGTTTCGTCAAGTTGGATCATGTGCCCACCAATAGAGGGCTCCCGCTCCACCAGGTAGACCTTATAACCGGCGTTGGCTATATCTAAAGCTGCCTGAATCCCAGCGATGCCACCACCAACGATGAGGGTATTGGGATTAACAGGAACTTCCATCACCTCCAGGGGTTCGTGATAGTAGACTCTCATCACCGCCGCTCGGACAAGTTCTTTGGCTTTCTCCGTGGCCCCATCATCATGAACCCAGCTACATTGCTCCCGGATGTTGGCCATTTCGAAGAGGTAAGGATTTAGCCCGGCATCACGGCAAACGCGGCGGAAAGTGCGCTCATGCATGAGAGGTGAACAGGAGGCCACCACCACCCGGTTAAGCTTATACTCCCGGATATCGTTCCCGACGAGCTCCTGCCCCGGGTCGGAGCACATGAACATATAGTCGCGGGCTACCACCACACCACGAAGGGAAGCAGCAAATTCTGCCACTTCTTTCACATCGACCGTGGCAGCAATGTTGCTCCCGCAGTGGCAAACATAAACCCCGATCCTTCTCTCCATCTCAGTCTTCACTAGATTGCTCCATCAACCAGTTCTGCGATATCCCTAATCTCAGGGAGGCCTTCTTCTTCCATGCTGAGAAGGCTATCATCAAAATTAAGCAGGCAGTAGGGACAAGCAACAGCCAGCACCTCTGCACCTACCTCAAGGGCCTGTCCTATGCGGAGGTCGGAGAGCCTCTCCCCTTTCTTGGTATCCATCCAAATCCTCCCCCCACCACCCCCACAACAGAGGCTATCCTCGCGGGAGTCAGGAAGCTCAATGAGTTCCAGTCCTGGAATACTCTCCAGCACCCTCCTTGGCTCCTCATATATTTTGTTGTGACGCCCCAGATAACAGGGGTCATGGTAGGCAACCTTTTTACCAAGGGCTTTCACCGGTTTTATTCTCCCCTCTTGAATCAGTTCAGCCAGTAATTGCGTGGAATGGATTACCTCAAAATCTCCCCCAAGAGCGGGGTATTCATTCTTGAAGGTGTGGTAGCAGTGAGGAGACGAAACAAGGATCTTGTGGACGCCATGACGTTTGAAGGCCTCGATATTAGCCTGAGCCAAGCTTTGAAAAAGCTCCTCCTCACCCACCTTGCGAATACTTTCCCCACAACAATTTTCCTCAGGCCCCAGGATTCCAAAATCGACCCCGGCCTTCTTTAATATGCTGACTGTAGCCAGGGCTATCCTTTTAGCCCGTGGGTCATAGGCCGGGGTGCAGCAGGGGAAAAAAAGAAATTCTGTATCCGGGGTGAAGGTCTTCACCCCCAAACCCTGGGCCCAATCTGCTCTCTTCTCCCGCGCCTCCCCCCAGGGGTTCCCCATCGCTGCCAGGCTGGTTATAGTAGCCTTGAGGCTTTTAGGAATCGCACCCCATTGTGTCCCTATGCGCCGCAGCGCCCTGACAATATCAATAATCTCCACCTTACGGGGACAGTGTTCTACACAGGCGCCGCAGGTAGCACAAAGCCAAATCTCCTCGTTCTCAAGTTCCACCAGGCCAACTTGGGTTTGATGAATGAGCCTTCGGGTGACGAAGCTGCGCACCAGATTCCAGGGACAGATAGCAGTACAAAGCCCACACTGGTAACAAGTATTTAGAGTTTCTCCGCCAGCCGCAATTACGGCTTCCGTTGCTTCACTGAGCGGATTTGCGACGGTCATAGCTTCTAAGTCTCTGCCTCTCTAAAGCTAGCCAGTGGTATCTCCTCTTCCAGGCTCCTGCCGGGGACATATTTAAGTGCCTGCTGTACTCCCTCCCCTACGGCTTGAAAAAGAGTCGTCAGGGGGAGCTCGCGGGGACAGGCACTCTCACACATTCCACAGCCCACGCAGGAGGCTGCCACATGGTTGAGCCGGGTCAAATGATAAAGAAGTATCTCCGTAGGCATTCGCAGCGGATCCTCACGCTCCACCCAGCGGAAATAGCGCTCAGATTCGGGCTCGAAGGTGTCAGTGCGGAAGAAGCACACACGGCAATAACAAATTGGGCAGGCGGATGAACAAGCATAGCAGCGAGTACAAGTAGCCAGACAATCAGAAAAGTCAACGATGCTTCCCATTTTCTCTCGAAACCCAGCGAAGACTTGTTCCCGTATTTCTGTGCGACTCTCCACCAATTTGGTGATTATCTCTTGACGACCAGGAGCTTCCTTCACCTCCAAGCCGAGCTTCTCTGCCATTTCACTTTCCAGGCTGACGAAAACTCCATTCTCTTCTTCAAAGAGACCGAGGGTGATATCCGCCAAGACGGGGGTAAAAGAGTTGCACATTTTGCAGGCCTGACGCAAGGATATTGGCAAAGAAGTGGCCCCCGGTTCAACTATGGCCCGGCGCATATCCGCCAGTATCCGTGCCCCTTTCTCCTCTGGGGTGCCTTCCATCTCATCCATGAGCTTGGCATAGCCCTCCACCTCATAGGTTCCCAGACAATCAGTCCCAATGATGATGAGATTTTCTAAGCTGGCCTGTCCCAATTTGACCAGTTCGACGAGAGCTCGGATTTCGCAGGGTTTAAGGACAACCCCCAGCTTCTTCTTAGGTTTGTCACCGGTAAGTTGGGAGACGATGGCAGCAGAATTCATGGGCATTACCGGGGAGAATGGATTGGCTTTATCAAGATGAGACGGATCCTTTACCAAAGTCTGAGCCAGAGTGCGGCCGTGCGAGAACTCTTGAGGCACCAACAAATAATCAACAATCCCCTTTTCTAAAAGCTTTCCTAGGAAACTCCTTAAAGTTCCTAGAATGTCTCCCTCTTCTGCTTTTAGAACCGTCTCTACTTTCATTATGAACCTCTATTTCTTGAGCTTAGATTCAATCTCGAGCAGATGGAAACCAACAGTATCTTGCCAAACCTTCCAGGGCTTGCGCATCGGGTTGGGTCCCTTGGCCCGAATTTCAGCCACCATTTGATGTATCGTATCACTGAAGAGCTTTCCTTCGCTGGCATCAATCCAGCGCAACCACACCCGGTCTTCATCAACACCCACCTGGCCGAGAATTTTTTTCAAAACCTGGACACGGTGTTTAGCTTTGTAGTTTCCATCCTGATAATGGCAATTTCCCAGGTGGCATCCCGCGATGAGCACGCCATCCGCTCCATTGAGTAAAGCCTCAAGGACATAGACAGGGTCAATAGAGCCACTGCACATAAAACGGACTACCCGTACATTTGCAGGATAGTGAAAACGGGAAGTTCCCGCAAGATCAGCGCCTCTGTAGGCACACCAGTTACAGAGGAAAGCCACTATCTTTGGCTCAAATTCAGCCATCTCTTACCTTATGACAAAATTCACATGACCCATAAAAACTATCGTGGAGATGAGCTACCTCGCACCATATAAAAGCTGCCACCCATCTGAAAAGGAAATAGCTCCTGGCTCACAAGCGGCTACACAGGGCGCAGGTTGTTCACCATAGCCAGGCTTGCACGGAGCACAATCATATCTCGTTTTCTTGCGCTCCTCAGTTTTTACCTTGACCACAGATTCCTCGCGGAAAGGGTCATATTCATCCTCACCCACTTCCAGCACCTTCCCCGGGCAAACCTCTACGCACTTGCCACAACCATCGCACTTATCGGTATCAATAAAAATATACCAATGACCCGAGCCATCATTGAACCCATAGGAAGCTATCATTCTTTATGCCTTTCTAGCGCTCTTTGCCTTTCCTCTCTCAATCAAAGCCCTGCCAAAGAGAGCAGCCCCTATACCACCAGCAATCTGAGTATCAAAGGGAATACCGGCATCGCGCATTTCCTTTCTATACCATACCCTATCCATAGTCTTAAATCCCAGCCCCTCCTCCAATCGCTTTACCACTCCTTCATTCTTAGCTATACCACCAGTGATGACAAATTTTTCCTCCACTCCTACGCGGTTCAACAACTCCATTATGCGGTGCGCCATGGCAGTGCAGTAAGCAGCCATAATTTCATTCTCGGGTTCCCCTTCCTCCAGTAAACCGATAACTTCGCTCTTGGCGAAGACGACACAGGTGCTGCTTATCGTTGGCGGTTTCTTCTCAAGCTGGAAAGAGCGCGAACCAATTTCCCATACAGGAACTCCCATGAGGTCAGCAAATACCTCCATGCCACGACCGGTGCCAGCAGCGCATTTATCATTCATCATAAACTTCAAGACCATGCCCTTTTCATCACAATGGATAGCCTTACAGTCCTGCCCTCCCATGTCCATAACAGTTCTCACTTCTGGCCCATACATATAATTGGCACCACGGGCATGACAGGCGATTTCAGTTATTGCCCGCTGCGCCATGGGCACATTCACCCTTCCATAACCAGTTCCAATGCAATAATCAAAATTATCCACCGTCATGTCGCTTCCTTCCAAAGCCATGTTTACACCCTTCCAGGCACTCTCAGGGCTGTCCGAACCGGTGCGTGTGTTGCTGAAGGCATAAAGCTCGCCATCAACCATAATTACTGCCTGTGTGCTCACNGAACCAACATCAACACCAGCAGTGACTATCTTCCCTTTCTTCCAGTCAATCCTGGGATTGACCCACTTAGCCTCCGGCCACCTCCAGTATTCTACTTTCTTTTCCTCTGCCATCATTTCTGCCATTATTTTACCTCCTAATTAAGCTTTCCCTTCTTCATATCTTTCTTTCTCCACCACTTTTGCCTCTACTTTCTCTTCCGTCACTCCAGCGGATGCTGCCAGGGCTGCTCCCAAGGCACCAACATAGTCGGGGTCTTGCGGCACCTTGACATCCTTCCCCAGATCCTTCTTCAAGGACTCTACAAAGCCAACATTATTAGCTACGCCGCCAATCATGGTTATATCATCCTCCAGTCCTACAATGCGNGCCACCGAACCAATNCTTCCNGCTATGGCATCATGCACTGCNCTGGCGATATCCGGCTTCGGCGTCTTGGCATGAATCAGCGAAACTACCTCAGACTCGCCAAAGACGGCACATTGGGCATTCATGGGCACGGCATGCGTGGACTCGAGTGACAACTTTGCCATCTCCTCCACCGGTATCTCCAGCGCCCTGGCCATAGTGTCAACGAACGTGCCCGTCCCGGCGGCGCATTTCTCATTTACGGCAAAGTCCAGGACTTTCCCCTCAGCACTAATTTTTATCGCCCTTCCCTCTTCACCTCCGACATCAATAATCGTCCTTGCCGTAGGGATAAGCTTATGTGCTCCTCTGGCATCAGCAGCGGCATCGGCAATGACACCCTGAGCAAAGGCAGCCCTGTCACCAGCACTACCAGTAGCTACCACACGCTCAACATCTTCCCTCTTTAAGCCAGCTTTCTTAATCAATTCGCTGTACACTTGTTCCGCAGATTCAGCTTTCTTTATTCCTGCTGGCATCGCACCCTTCGCCAACATTGTGCCATCTTTCATAATGACGGCATGAACATTTTTGCCACCTATATCTATTCCGGCAACTATCATCTTATTCCTCCTTATTAAAGTTCTTTACTCCTTTAACCTCTTGAGGCCCATGGTTTCAGTGACGAAAAGGTCAATGAGCCGCATAGTTCGCGCCTCATCGAACTCCCGGTCATCAGCCATGTTACCTTCATAGGTCATTACCGGGAAGCCCATATTTCCCAAAGCTAGCTTCAGCTCCATCTGGTGCTGTGCTGTTCCCTCACAGCCGCGATTGAGATGAACCATAGCCGCATCGCACTTCCACTGCTTGGCTATCTTCTTCACCAGGTCATTTTTGATCCTGGCGCCATAAAATGGAGCCCACATCAACTTGCCCTTGAGTTCCCCCTCTGACAACAGCCTCAAAGCCTGTTCTCTATTTTTAATGGTTATGCCCTGCTCTTCGAGTGTCTTATACGGCTTGAGGTTTCCCTCTTCGTCAATTCTCCACCAGCCGACGAGGGAGAAGGTATAAAGGCTGCCAATGGAAACCACACCATATTTCTCCATATACCTCAAGACTCTCAGGAATCCCCAGGGGGGCTGGCTATCACCCAATATGCGACAAGTTTCATCGCCAACAGCGGCAATCTTGTTGGCCACCCTGTCCTTTACTTCGGGATACAGCTCTTTCTCATAGAAATCGGCATAGTCATCATTTGACTTCTCCAGAACTCCAAACACATATAAAGAGTACATACTCTTTTCATCCAGAGGAGCCGGGATAGCCTGATTAAGCTCACATGCTTTGGACCAGTAGCAGGCAGAGCGATAGGTATTCTCAACCTTGCGCGCTAGCTTTTCATCATCAATTTTCCTCCCGGTGGTTTTCTCCAGAAATTCAATCCCATCATAAAGCTGCTCCGTCACATAATCTATCTGGCGTTCACCTATTTTGTAGAAAGGACCAGCACCAACATCAAAACAGAAGTAAGGGATATTACCTCCTTCAATCTCTCCAGCTACCTGAAGCCACTTGGCATGTGAGCAGCAGATATGGTTCTGAAAGATGAAATCAGACTCAGGCCATTTCCCGCCGAAAGCGAACTCATCAAGTATTATTGAGCCCCAATAGCTGCGCATATAAGCACATAAATCTTTAGCGCAGCCCCACTTCCCTTCAGCAGCCTCCTGATACTTTCTCTGAATTGCAGGAACAGCTCCACAGGTTGCTCCGTAAGGCTCTTCAGTGAGAGGTCGTATTTCACCCTCAAGCGCTTCAGGAAGGGCATCAAATGACCAGGCGCCACCTTCCCAGCGCAGCCCTCCTCTTTCTCTACACTCTACATAATCCTTGTAATACTTCGTCCTCAGCTCTTTAGCCTTCCCCCAGCAATCCAAACGCTTAGTCTCGTATTTTGTCTCAGTCATCTTTCCCTCCTTGTTTTATACAAATAATTCCTTGGCCCTTATTTGCTCTAGAAAAGCTTCCACGCGAATACGGAATTGTCCCACAGGGACGGTAACCTCAAACTCGAGGAAGTAGCACGGGATGTCATTGCTTTCGAAATACCGTCTTAAACTGGGAATATCAAGCTCATGGGGGTCACAGAACTTTTGCTGCGTCAGAATTACCCCCTCGGCTCCAAATTCCTTCGCCAGCTTCAGGACATGAGGAAATCTCTTATGATCCAGCCCAGTTGGACCCCAGTCCTTACTGGGACAGGGTACTCGGTCACAGTAGCGGTTGGCAATAGCCTGAATACGGTCTTCGCCAGGAATAACCTCATCCCAGAAATACCTTGCGCCAGTGCAATGGTCTTCGATGACAAATGTTCCCCCGATTGATTCCACCATCTCCATGAAAGGTCGGTCGTCATTCTCGCTACCGACTATCATTAACCTGACTCCTGTCTCCCGGTCGACCTTCCGCTTGGGGAGCTCTTGTAAAAGTTGTTTTACGAGTTCATTATGTTCTCTCTTATCCATGAGCTGGCTCGCCCATACCATCGTCATGGCTTCTGCTCCGGTGATTGGCGGATTATCCTGTTTGCGGAACTCATATACCTGCTTCATCAGGCGACGGTTTTCATTCATTATCTCAATCCCGCGGTCGAGATCGGCATCACTTATGGGTTTTACTCCCAGTTCTTCCACCGCTTTTTTGAATTCCAGAAGCTCACCGGCAAGGAATTTCTTCGCGCGCGGACTCCTCACCGCATTCGGCATAACCAGAAAGTACTTCCAGGGGGTGGGCACATGAAGCTCCCAGGCACCAAAGGCGTGGCGAGGATGAAGACACGACTGAGCGATCATAACTCCATCAAGATAATCATCATATTTCCCCGCCAGGCCCTGGCTGAGACAGTCGCGGGAGAAAGGACACCACATATCAAACATATGCGGTGTCGCCAGCCCGGGTGGCTCATGACTACCTAGAATGCGGACGGGAAGAATATTTGCGGCATAAAGAATTTCCTCAGGGACATAGGTACAGAAATAGGCAACTACTTCTCCTCCTGTCCTTTTCTTCCAATCCCTGGCATAATCATGCCTCTTCTCCCACACCTCCTTGAATTTTTCCAACGGTTCTGATGGCTCCATCTTTAAACCTCCCTTTTTTTAAAATTTCTAGTACGCATTAAATACCGAATCAAAATACTCGTTGGCCTTACTGGCAAGCAGGTCATGATACTCACGAAATAAAGCAGCGGCTTGAGGCCGTAGCCAGTTCCTAGGCAGAAGTTCACCTGGCAAATCAGGGTCGAAGAAGGGGAACCTGCGGTATTCATGAATCAAATTAAACCTTTCCACAAAACATTCACTGGATTCAATAGGTTCACCGGCCTGGAGTCGCTCCAAATGATTTTCCAGCTTGGCCCGATATTTAGCCACGAAGCTGACATATCTATCATGTATTCTATCCAAATCCCAGCACTCAGATACTATCCTCTTGGGGCTGACGAAGCCCTGATGTTCTGCGCGAAAAATTTGAACGCAATCCTTAACTTGCAGCTTATCTACCAGCACCGCCACTTCCCGGGATAAATCGTAAGGTGAAAGCCAAGTGGCTCCACTTAAGGCACCATAGCCCATCCATCCTAACTCAAGGCGCAAACGGTCCCGGACCTTCCTTCTTTGTTCTGGAATCGAGTAAGTAACAATGCTCCAGGCACCATCCCAATGATTGTTTTTCCGCTGGAAAATACGCTGTGCTCCTTTAGTTACCAAGTCCCTCCCCTCCTCCGTCAGCGAATAGTAGCTTTTTTGTCCATTTCGCCTCACTTTCAGCAAGCCGGACCGACACATTCTTGACACTGCTGACCTTATAGCCTGTTCCGATAAGCCAAAATTACCAAGCAGCTTGATCAAGCTACCAACTCCTATCTCCCCTCCGCGATGCTGAACATAGTCACCGTACAGAGTAAGCATGATAGATTGAGGCCGTACATATGTCATTAAAATGATATTGCGTTATTCTTACGCTATATATAATAATCTATATATCATTTTTTGTCAATACCTGGCTAAGATTGTTTCATCAAATTTGTTAATTTTTTTCAATTGGATAGCAAAACAACAGCCCCACTTCTGAGAAGTGGGGCTGTTGTGCTCTTTCCAGCTAAATTGCGAAACTTCCCGAACGCCAGCGCCTATTTCTTGGGCTTGGGCATAACCGCCTCAAACAGCTCAGCGCCCATGGGGCGACCTTCAGCTATCATCTGCCGATATTTTATGACATCGGCGTCCCTGGTTCCGGTTAACTTGGCAGTGTTGAAAGCGCTCATGCCCATGTCAAATTCACCAAACGGCAAGGCATTTGCTGCCCACCACCAGATTATCTCCGCCTTAGTTCTCTCATAAGCTACTTTCTTTTGCGCCCTGAGCATACCCAGTGAAAGGCCAACCTGCTGAGGATACAAATTGGCATAAGTCCATGCCATATCATTTACGGTCTTATCCAGCAGTGAAGGATCCCGTTGCAACGTTTTTACCGCATTGCCCGCTTCCTTTATTTCTTCCTCACTGTAGCCCAATTCTTTATCCTTAAACTCGCCATACACGATATCACCGTTGTCAAGCCACTTGTCAGTGATAACCTGAGGATTTCGTATGAATTTGCCATCCTTTTTGAGAATTGGCACCACCTTATGTATATAGTTCTTGCGATACATCTTATAGGCACTCCACTGCTCACATGCAGTCGTGTTCCATATAGCATCTTCGGGAGTCATCACAACAGATTTGAATTGACAGGCACCCCCCATGGCTGTGGAGCCATGCTGTGGGCCTACCTGGCCAAAACTGGCTGTATCAGCAGCTACAGTTAAATCGCAGACTCCGCTTATTTCCTCGCCACCACCTATGCTCATACCCTGAACACGGCGAATAAAAGGCTTGGGCGAATACCACACAACATCAAATATGTGCCAGTAAACCGTCATATATTCCTGGCAGTCCATTGGCCTTCCCACCATGTATTCAGCATATTCTTTAACATTGCCACCGGTGCAGAAAAACCTGTCGCCCTTGCCAGTAAGGACAATGGCAACTACGCTTGGGTCGTGCGAGGCTTTATCGAAGGCACAGGCAGTGCCGGCAAGCATATCCAGTGTGTATGAGTTGCCCATCTTCTCGTTATCCAGGGTAACCCAGGCAGTATAGAGGCCTTCCACAGGCTCATTGGTCTCCGGGTTAATGACAGGCTTCTTCTCATAAACTGTGCGCGGAGGTTCAGGTTTCTGCAACAGATCCTCCCTGGTAACCCTGAAATCCAACCTGCTTCCCTTTGGTACTCTTGGAATCCAATCTAAAGCCATTTTCATATCCTCCTTATTTAATTTAAAAATCTGGCTCAAGTACGAATCTCTTTAAGGGATAAGCTTTATGAGCCTCTTCATAAAGCGGCACAATCTGACTCATCGGCCTCGTTTGAACAAAAGGTTCCAGCGCAATCTTCCCTTTTAAAATCATATCCACAACAACAGGATAATGCTCTGGTGGACAACCCCAGGTCCCAACTATCTCGGCATCGAAAGCCATTAACCTGGAGAGACTATACTGGTTTACTGCCGTTCCAAATCCTACTACAATTATCCTCCCAATAAATGAGAGCAACTCAAGTGCTATGCTTTGTCCTGCTCCGCTTCCAGTCACCTCAAATATCTTCCAGCTATAATTGGGCTCACCTATCTCCCTGCAGATTTTCCTGAACTCATCTCTTACATCTCTGGGGGTTTTACCAAGTGAGTTTATAGCGAAGTCAGCCCCGTATTTCAAAGACCGCTCGAGTTTTTCCGGAACTATGTCAATCCCGATAACCGTCTTCGCTCCCAGAGCCTTGACCAACTGCGTCACATGACAACCCACACCACCACCACAGCCTATCACAACTACATTATCACCTGGCGCTAAATCGGCTCTCCTTATTGCCTGATAAGGTGTCGTTATGGCATCAGCCACGATAGCGAAATGTGAAAGAGGAATATCCTTGGGCCTGTTCTTCAGCTCACATAAATCTATCGAGGGAACAACGATATAATCAGAATTCCCGCCATATATTCCCAAACTATTCCCGGGCATCTTTTGAGCCAGACAACGATTAGCTCTACCTATCTTACACATCCAGCATTTCCTGCAGGGCATGACTGCAGGAATGATAACTTCCTTATTCATCCAGGCTTCTGACTCCCCTCCGGCAGCAACAACTATACCGCTCATCTCATGTCCCAGGGTAAGAGGAGGCTTCTGCACTGTAGGTACGCCTTCATAGAAGTACCCGATATCAGTATGGCATATCCCGCATCCTGCTATCTTTACCAGCACCTCATCTGGCTTAATTTCAGGCACGGGAACAACCGTCTTCACAAGCTTGCCTGCCTTGCCTTCCTTTCCAGGTTCTACCATCTGCCATGTTTGGATTTGCTTGGGTATTTCTGCCATTTTCTCTATCCTCCTTCGATGGAAATTCTACAACCCTGCAAAGCTAAGTCTCAAAATCATAAGATAGCTTTTCATCGCTCAGCTTTACTGGAACAACTTTCAATTCCATCCCGACCTTGATATCTTTGGGAGCGATCTTCTTACTTATGCGCGCCAGCACCCGCACACCTTCACTGAATTCCACTATTCCAAGAGTATAGGGAGATACATCTTCAAAGCCCGAAGGCCCATAATTCACCGTGGTATAGGTAAGCAACTTTCCCTTGCTTTTAATTTCAAACCACTCCACATCACTTGACAGGCAGTACGGACAATCCTGCCTGGGTGGGAAAAATTTTCTTCCACAATGCTTGCACTGCGTCGTCATAACCTTGCCCTGAGAAAGATAATCAATAAAAGGCATTACCTTTGCCTGTTTGGTAAAACTTACGGTACCAAAATTCCCGAAATCCATTTATCATCACCTCCCGAAAATGATTACATTTGGATATGTGCCTGTGCCACCTACATTATGAACCAGCCCTACCTTAGCATCTTTAACCTGAGACTCTCCCATCTCTCCTCTGAGCTGCCTTACTATAGTTCTAACCTGAGAACCTCCAGTGGCACCAATAGGATGGCCTTTGGAGAGCAGTCCTCCATCAACATTTACCGGGATTTTGCCATCATGGTATGTTTCTTTATCCTCTATCAATTTTGGCCCCTCCCCGGGCTTGGCAAAACCTAAATCTTCGTAAGCCAGGATTTCCGATATAGTGAAACAGTCATGAACTTCAGCTACATCTATATCCTCAGGGCCTAATCCTGCCATCTCATAGGCCGTCTTTGCAGCTTCTTTAGTAGCAAGGAAGCTGGTGCTGGAACCTCGGGCGCTCCAGTTCAATTCAGCCGTCGCTGAACCTACGCCAAGAACCCAAATGGGTTTATCGGTAAGCTTCCTGGCTTTATCAGCGCTGGCAAGTATGACGCATGAAGCACCATCTGCATTGGCACAGCAATCAAACTTCTTCAGTGGGCTGCAAATCACATCCGAGTTCATTATATCCTCAAGGCTCAGCACTTTCCTATAGGTAGCCTTGGAATTTAAGGAACCATAATACGCGTTCTTAACCCTTACCTTGGCCAGTTGCTCTGCAGTTGTCCCGTACTTAGCCATATGAGCCCGAGCGTAGAGCGCATGCCCTGCTGGCATCGTTGTACCGAAAGGAGAGCTGAACATCGTGTCATCACCTCTACCCATTACCTCTGCCGCCTCACGCGAAGTCAGTTCCGACATTTTCTGAAAGCCTATCATCACTATGATATCGTGAAGGCCAGACTTTATCAGTGAGTAAGCCATCTTTACTCCCGTGGTTCCGGAGGAACAAACAGTCTCTATGTAAAATGCAGGCTTGGGCGTCAATCCTAAATATTCCGATATCAGTGCCGCCGGCGTCCGCTGTTTATCGTACTCCGGCGCAGAGGCGATAATCAAGGCATCTACATCCTTCGGGGAGATATTCAATCCCTCAGCCGCTTCTTTATATGCTTCAAAACAGAGTTCTCTGACAGACACCCCACAATTGCGTGTAAACACAGTTTGCCCAGCACCAATAACTGCAACTTCTCCTTTCATAAACTACCTCCCGAAGTGGATTTCTGGTTATCCTATCACACAAAAAAATTCAAGACAAGTGTGTTTGTTCTTCCTCACCAATGTTAATATAGTGACAGACAACAAAAGCCATAATACAATACTATTTATGGGCTTGNGCACAAAAAGAAAGAGTAAGGAACTACAGAGTTAGCAATGAATCTCACCGCAGAAGTTGAGCAGTATTTACCGCAGCATATTCTGAAATTAGTCAAAAATACCAGCAGGCTGGCTTACCTATCAGAGCAAGGACTTTATCTCGTCGGCGGTGTCGTTCGGGACTTACTCCTGAACCATCCTAATTTCGACCTTGATTTGGTGGTCGAGGGCGATGCAGTGATGTTAGCTCGACAACTGGCTGAGGCAACTCAAGCTAAGCTGGCTACACACCCACAATTCGGCACTGCCAAGCTTACCTGCGCTGATTTCACCATAGATATAGCTACCGCACGAGAGGAAACTTATGCTAGACCTGGTGCACTGCCCACAATTACTCCTGGCACTCTCAATGATGACCTGCGGCGGCGGGATTTCTCCATCAATGCTATGGCGATATCCCTTATTCCAAGCAGTTATGGAGAATTAATTGACCCTTATCATGGCAAAGATGACCTGGAGCAGCAGCTTATTCGCATTCTGCATCCCAAAAGCTTCGAGGATGATGCTACCAGAATTTTACGTGCCATCCGCTATGAACAACGACTAGGATTTAACCTGGAAACAAGAACTGCTCAGCTGCTTAAAGAGAGTATCTCTATGCTGGATACTGTGAGCAGTGACCGCATAAGACATGATTTAGAAGCGATTTTGAGAGAGGAATACCCGGAGCACGCTCTTCACCGCCTTGATGAACTAGGCGTACTGTCAAGAATTGGCCTTCCCCTCGAAGGCGGTAAGCACCTGGCTGAGAATTTTGAAAAGGCGCGCGCACTAAATAAACCCGGCCAGCTCCTTTCACTTTACCTCTGCCTGGCTATCTATCCGCTCAGCCAGGGGGAAAATGAGCAGCTCCGACACCATCTCAATATACCCAAGAAACTAGCTCGAACGTTACACGATACACTTGAACTCAAAGTTCACCTGCCTCTGCTAAATAAACCTTCACTGAAACGCAGTGAAATCTATTACTTGCTTAAGGGCTATGAACCTCTGGCTATCCAGGCCAATGTTCTCGCCTCAGAGTTTGCAGCGGCATGCTATCACCTCAATCTATTTTTAAATGAATTGAGGTATATCAAGACTTATTCCAGCGGAGATGACTTGGCAAAGTTGGGCGTTCCTCCGAGCCCAGAAGCGGGCACGGTGCTCGAGAAGTTGCTTAGAGCAAAATTAGATGGAGAAATAAAGACTAAAGAAGAAGAAATAGAACTGGCTCTAACTATCAAAACCACGAAGGCAAGAAGCGAAAGATCTGAGAACTAAAATAACAGAATAAGAGATATTTGGGGAATTTCCCTGCCCAACACGGCGATAAGAATTTCCACAACGGCATCCTCGATACTCCAGCAGTAAGCCCAGCGATGTCAACAGGCAAAACAGGCTGAAGGGAAATGACAAAAACCGCCCAGGGACCGTATCGCTTCATCCAGCCGACAAATCTATCATATCCCGGTGTGCTCTCGGTGAACATTATCTTTTTCCCAAGGTAACCGGCGTAATAGCCAGTTATTTCTCCCAAAGTGCCAGCTACACTGGCTATTAAAGCTACAAGAACAGGGTTCCACTGCGATGCCGCTGCCATCATTACCGAGATATGGATGGCCACAGGAACCATGATGCCAGCATTACATACCAACGTGGTCAAGAAAACTACCAGGTAAGCTGTGGTGGCAATCCCTTTACCCTTGATATCAAAAGACGCCAGGAGAAACTGCAGCAAGTAGGTGAGGCCAATGCTAAGGACAACGAGAATAATGACATAAAGCCCTATTCTAAACCAGCGCTGCCTCTTCACATTTTCCACTTATCTTTTCAATTCTAACTTGATGGCAGGGCGGGATGCGCGTCTTTTCTATCACCCGGGTAACAAGAAGATACCAGGTAACATTCCAGACCCTGCCCTTTTAACCGTGAACACAGTTCTCCAGCTTTTTTTTCTTCAGAGAGGATAGCGAAAAGACACGGCCCCGAGCCCGTGAGGCAAGCTCGCCGGGCGCCAGCTTCCTCAAGTCTCCTTTTATACTGCCTCAGCTCAGGAAAGACGACAAAATTTATGCCTTCAAAAGCATTGAAGGTCAATGAAAAATCAAATTTCCCCTGCCGCAAATCCGGTAGGGCAGTGTCCACGAATTGCCCTCTGGTGAAATGGCTGGAATTCAATTTATTATACATCTGTCTTGTCTTCTCGGGAATTTTTGCTAAAGGTGGCACCAATAAAACAAACCAGGCTGGCGGCAAAGCTGGCAAGGGCATTATCTTTTCCCCCCTTCCCTGAGCTAAAGCAATACCCCCATAAATAAAAAAGGGGATATCTGAGCCCGCCCTGGATGCCAGATGAGCGAGTGCAGAAATGGATAATCCCAGTCCCCAAAGCTTGTTAAGCCCTAAAAGAGCGGCGGCAGCATCACTACTGCCTCCTCCCAAACCAACTCCCCAGGGTATATGTTTGATAAGCTCAATTCGCACTCCTCCTCTATATCCCCTGGCTCTTCTGAGGATTTCAGCAGCCTTTGGTACCAAATTACCGCGCTCTAAACTGGGTTCATCGCAGACAAAAGATATTTCCTCAGCTAGCTCGAATTTCAGGATATCATACAAGCTTACTGTCTGGATAATAGTGGAAATTTGGTGATAGCGACCACACGTGCCCAGAACTTCCAGAATGAGATTTACCTTGGCTGGTGCGTAAATAGTCAGCATTTTAATCCACAAGCAAGGCTCACAAGAAAGGAGCAGAGACCCTCCACAGCTTTTCCCATTCTCCAAGGCTGAGAGTCTCGGCCCTACGCCTGGCTTCTATTCCCACTTTCTCCAGCAACAGAGCAACCTGACTGGGTGGTATCCCCAAAGCCTGAGCCAGAGAATTGCGAAGCTGCTTGCGAGGTGAGCTGAAGCCACAACTAATTATATCAAAAAAACCAGCAACGTCGGAGACTTCGATAATTGGTTTGGGGTAAACATCGAGACGCAAAATGAGGGAATCCACTTCTGGTGTCGGATAAAAACTCTTTGCTGGCACGTAGGCTACAATGGCAGGTTTACTATAAAATTGAACTCTGAGGCTGAGCAAACTCATTTTGCCTGTAGTAGCTATAGCTTCACCAACTTCTTTTTGCACCATTGTCACCATCAGTGAAGGTTTTACTTGGGCCTCAAGAAAGTGACGCAGAGCAGGTGAAGTAATGTAATAGGGCAAGTTAGCTACGACTTTGTACCTCCAGGAGCTAACAGGTACACTCCTTAGAAGTTGTTGTGGAGGAATCTTAAGTATATCACCATGGATAATCTCAATATTGCCAAAAAAAGAGAGCTTTCTTCTGAGAGTGCTCACCAGCCTGGCATCAATCTCTACAGCGATGACCTGGGCTGCTCGCTTGGCCAATTCCTTCGTCAGTATACCCAAACCTGGGCCCACCTCAATAACCACATCCTCAGGTCCAAGCTCAGCAGCAGCGAGAAGGAGCTTTAATGCATTCTTATCAACGAGGAAATGCTGTCCCAATCTTTTTTCCGGTTTGAAGCCAAAACGGCGAGTCCTATCTTTGTCATCAGAAAAGGTTGTCACTTTACAATCTTGTGGTGAACTGCACTTTGTTGCTAAGCCGTGCACCTGCTCTCGATTTCCAAACCCGCAGATCACCTTTGCCAGCCAGCTCCAGCCAGGCAACTCCATATCACACGGGAAAAACTACTTACCGTTGCTTCCTTCCGGACCTGGCGGAGTTCATAGCTTCCTGTTGTATAGAACCCAGCAATCAACACCACTTAACAAAAACAACCCACAGGAGGTAAACCTCAAGCAGGAATTCAGCCCCGCTATAGCGGTTTTCGGGTACAGGGCACCGCTGGCTCCCCACCTAGCACGGCTCAATTGCAATGTTAGCAACAGAGCCTGGGAGAGTCAAGGACAAGGGCCGGAAACAACTTGGAAAGGGAAAACCTTTCTTTTACTACCTGAGCCCGGGCAAAAAGAGTATAATTTGGGGAAAAGCTGTCACAATAGCGATACAGAATACATAAGCTACAAGGAAGTAGGTCACGCCTTTGAAAATAGTCTGAATAGGTATGCTTTTATCTATCCCAGCGACGACATAGGCACATACGCCCACAGGTGGAGTAATCGCACCCATTGAGGTTACCAGGCATATAGCTACACCATACCATACAGGGTCATAGCCCAAGGCCATTGCCAGGGGGAAGAAGATGGGAATGGTAACAACTAAGAAACCCAGGGCATCCATAATACAGCCACCGATGAGATAGACTATAAATATACATGCCAAAATGGCAACATTCGGAATGGGTAGCGCACTCGCCCAATCGGCCACCATAAAAGGAAGCCTGGTTACCGTCAGGAAACGACCGAACATCACCGCCCCGGTAACAAGAACCATGACCATACACGATATGGGCAAGGTCTCAATAAGTGCGTCCTTAAATTTCTGCCAGGTAAGCTTCCGCATCACCAGGGCGATAACTATAGCGCCAAAGGCGCCAGCCGCTCCAGCTTCGGTGGGGGTAAACCAGCCAAGATAAAGGCCACTTATGACAAAGAGAAAGAGAACTAGGATGGCAACAACTCCCGGGAGGGATGCCACCATCTCTTTGAAACTAAAACTTGGCCCCGCAGGGCCGAGGGCAGGGTTGCGCCGGCAAAGAACGAGAATGGTGATTACGAACAAAACGGCAAGAATCAGGCCGGGGAAAATGCTGCCCACAAAAAGCTTGGCTATGGACTGCTCGGTCTGTAGTCCAATGACAATGAGAACTACACTGGGAGGAATGAGCACGCCCAGCGTGCCTCCAGAGGCAACACAGCCAGCACTCAAGGCCTTGTCATAGTTATATTTTTTCATTTCGGGCAGAGCTATCGTGCCCATGGTCGCCGCCGTAGCTGAATTGGAGCCGCAGACAGCAGCAAACCCGGTGGAAGCCAGAATCGTGGTTATAGCTATGCCACCAGGCAACCTCCCCAACCATTTGTAGGCGGCATTATAAAGCGAGATACTTATCCCCGAATGAAAAGTAATCTCTCCCATAAGAATAAAGAGGGGAATAACACTGAGACCATAAGACCAAAACTCTCCCCAGACATCGGCGCTCAGCATATGAAATGCTGCCTTGGCCGAAACAAAATAAGCCATTCCCAGAAAGCCAGCAAAACCCATGGCGAAGCCAACTGGCATTCGCAGGAACATCAGCACCAGCATAACTACTATGCCAATAATGGCAATAGCAACCGGGCTCATCTCTTCACCACCTGAAGCAGCAATTTCAAGAAATCCACCAGCAGCACCAGGCAAATACAGAAGCAACCAAAGGCTACAGCATATATGAAGGGATAGAAGATTATTTTCGTCGTCTCCGCCACTGAACCCAGCTCCCAGTAGCGGTTACCCAGGAGAATAAGTTGCCATCCTATCAGCACAAAGAAAGCCAGGCTTAAAAAAGACATAATAGCATCGGTGACATTCTGAGCCCGCTGGGGGAAATGCGCTACTACAAAGTCTATGGCAACATGGCCCTTCTTTATCTGAGTATATCCCAGGGCAAAGGCAGCCACCAGAGCTGCCATGAAACCCACAATTTCGGAAGTGCCCCCGAAAGGCACATAGATCTTGCGCACAATCATGTTGCCTACGAGGAGGAGCATCATCGCTGTCAGAACCCCTGCAGCTATCCAGTTGACCCCGCGATTTAATTTATTGCTGATTTTCTCCAGGTGAATCACTTTTATACCTCAATCCTCTCAAATACCATATAAGCTAACTTGGATATCACCACGATATTATTAGAGGGTACTCAAGCTAACACTACACTTCCTGAGCACCCTCTAAATGCGCTCATACTCAACACAGGACTAAAAAGCCCTGCGTATCTTATCTTTACTACTATTTATACAATGCCTTAAGCGCAGCTAGCCTGGCGAGATACTCCTCGCCTGGNAGTCCCTTAGCCTTCATATCCGCTAGATACTTGTCAACCAAGGGCTTGAGTAAAGCATCCCANTTTGCCTTTTCATCTGGNGCGATAACGACCCGCTGCCAACCATTCTCTTCCGCCGCCTTGATAGATTCCTGTGTATGATTATCCATGTACATGCCAGTCCACTCGGACTGCTCCACGGACAGGTTATCTATAACCTTTTGCACATCGGCGGGCAGAGAATTCCAGGTATCTTTATTCATCACCACCGCGAATAAACAACCGATGCAGGGCGACCAATCAGTTCCGTATTTGCAAANCTCGTAGTATTTGAAGTCGAGAAGCGTCTCTTCCGAGGAAACATATCCCTTAACGACTCCCTTCTGCAGNGCTTCGGGAACCTCAGACTGGGGCATACCCACGGGAGCTGCTCCCAGCGCTGTCATAATACCCGTGACCGCCCCTGAAGTTCTCAGCTCCAAACCCTTAAGGTCTTTCAATGTTTCCACCTTTTTTATGGTTTCAATATGGTTGGGACCTGCATTGTACATGTAGACCATCTTGAAATCAGCCAGTGACGCTGGCTGAAATTCCTTGGTAGCTTCCCATAAAACTCGGCTGGCTGTCTTGGTACTGGGGAACTTAACAGCAGGACTCTCCATACCAAGCAATAGGGGAAAGCGGCCCGGCTCATAAGAAGGGCAGGAACAACCGATATCAGCAGTGCCGGCAAGCACCCCATCAAACATAGCTGGAGCCTTGAGTAAGCTCCCACCAGGGAAGGTCTTAACTGTAACCAAGCCATTGGTGCGTTCGTTTACCTTTTTAGCCCAATTTTCCATGGATACACAGGGAAAAGTAGGCGCTGGCGGGAAATTGGCAAAGGTCAGCGTTATCGGTTCAGGTGTTGGAGTTGGTGTTGGAGTCGGAGTCGGTGTCGGTGTTGGAGTCGGGGTTGGTGCTGGAGCACAACCAATCGCCAACAAACCTAAAGTACATACTATAGCCAATGCTAGTAACCACTTTTTATGCTTCACTATTTAACCTCCTTTAAATTTAGTTTTCCCTCCTGAATAACAACTTTTCCACCTTTCGCTATTTCACCACCTCCTTTCATATCTCCCTGCTGGTAATGTCTTTCCCCCTGGTTTGTATTATACCAGCAATTTGTCTATTTAAGAGAACTTAGCACAGCTTAAAAAGCTTTGTCAAGAGGCATAGCAAAAATTGACAGAAAAAAGTTTTCATCTGTTATAATAACTATGAATTTGCCGGGGGAAACCAATGGATTATGTGCGCGAGTTACTTAAAGGGAATACCGAATCTTTGCTTCTTTCCTTGATTAATTATCAACCTATGTATGGCTACCAGATCATAAAGGAGCTGAAGAAAAGGAGCAACGGATATTTCAAGTTTAAAGAGGGTACCCTTTATCCCGCCCTGCATCGTTTGGAGAAGGATAAGCTTATCCGGGGTAAATGGCAATCATTACCTAATGGACAACAAAGACGGTATTACTATATAACCCTAAAAGGGCAGCAATCTTTGGCTAAAAGACAGGCTACATGGCAAGACTTCTCCACGGCGGTGAAAGCAATCATACAGCCAGAGATATCTTAGGTTAGCATGAACGATGGTATAAGCCACTATTTGGCTAGATTTAAAACTTCCCTTTACATTAATCCCAGCACTAAAGAGAGTGCAGCCCGAGAGCTTTACGCACACCTCCAGGACAAAAGCCGCGAATTAAGGGAAGAGGGCTTCGATGAAGAAGAAGCAGAAAAACTNGCCATTGAAGCTCTTGGCCCTCCAGAATCGATTGCCAAAGAAATCTATGAGNCACATGCGCAANGGAATTGGCAAGAGTCGCTTTTAGCTGCCTTGCCTCATCTCATGATAGCTCTGCTCTTCGCTTCCTACTACTGGCAAAATATTTTCTGCCTGTCAATTGCATTGATTATGGTTATTGGTGTGACAATTTATGGCTGGCATCAGGGGAAGCCACTATGGCTCATGCCTTGGTTGGGATATTATCTGCTCCCAGTAATCGTTAGTGCTATATTGCTAATCTACCTTTCTAAAGGTTGGGAGTGGCTGGCAGTACTCATCTACACTCCACTGGCTCTTTTTGTTGTTATCTACATCGCAGGGCAAGTTGCGCGCCAGGATAGGCTCTATGCTTCATTGATGCTGGCTCCCCTGCCTGTAGTATTCAGTTGGCTACTGTCCCTGGGCACAGGAGAGGAATTTGTCAGAGGCAATATATCCATTCTGCACCTAGAGGCAAAAGTCCCCTGGGTTGTCATCAGCTTTCTTGTTCTAGCAGTAGCAACTACTACTCTCATTCGTCTCAAGCAACGACAGCACAAGATTGCTATTTTGCTAATTCCTTCAATTGCAATCCCGCTCTCAGTAGCCTTGACAGGAGGATTGAACCCAGATTTCTGGAGCTGGTTTTTACTAACTCTTTCTTTATGTGCCTTTGTCAGCCCATTCTGGATACATCCCGCTAAGCGCTCCTTACTACATAAGGGATAACAACACAAAGAAACCTAGCTGATAGCAACGGCGGGCTATATCCCGGGAACAGTGCTTTCGCTACAATAGGGCACTTTGAGGCATATCTCTTCCCCATGGCAGCCCCAAATGTTCGTAAGCAAGTTTAGTGGCTACCCTACCGCGAGGTGTGCGATCCAGAAATCCTAACTGCAAAAGATAAGGTTCATAGACATCCATAATAGTATCAGCGTCCTCACTAATAGAAGCGGCCATGGTATCCAGCCCCACGGGACCGCCATCAAAATTATCAATTATGGTGTGCAGTAACCTGTGGTCTACATCATCCAACCCCTTAGAGTCTATTTCCAGCTTAGAAAGTCCCTCCAGAGCCATTTCCTCAGTGACCACACCATCCCCCATAACCTGAGCATAGTCACGAACGCGCTTCAAAAGGCGATTAGCCACCCGAGGGGTACCTCTGGCACGCTGCGCAAGCTGAGCTAGCCCTTTTACCTCTACCGCCACCTGGAGAACAGTCGAGGAACGCTGCAGGATCTTCAATATCGACGCCTCATCATAAAAATCGAGGTGATAAACCGCACCAAATCTATCTCGAAGTGGAGGACTCATCAGGGCAAAGCGCGTGGTGGCTCCAATCAAGGTGAAGTGAGGCAAACCTAGACGCAAACTTCTGGCTGCTGGTCCTTTACCTAAGAAGATATCAAAAACAAAATCTTCCATAGCGGGATAGAGCTTTTCCTCTACTACATGACTGAGCCTGTGAATTTCATCAATAAAAAGGATATCACCCTGATGCAAATTGGTAATGGTGGCAGCCAAATCTCCAGGTCGTTCTACCGCTGGCCCCGAAGTAATCCTGATGCTGACCCCCATTTCAGCTGCAATGATATAAGCAAGGGTAGTCTTACCCAGGCCAGGAGGCCCATAAAGAATAATGTGGTCTAATGGTTCCCCTCTTTCTTGAGCAGCGGTAATGGCTATCCTGAGATTATCCTTAACCTTCTCCTGCCCTATAAACTCCTTCAGCCGTTTAGGGCGAAGTTCTGAGTCCATGAAACTATCCCGAGTGGTTGATTCACCTGAAACAACACGCTTTTCCATTCTTGTCCCGCTTAGATCTTCCTCCTCCAAAAGTCTGAGTAATCTGCCCGAACAACGATGAGATTCAAGCAGCAGGAAGTTCCAGTACTTCTTCTAAGACATGAGCCGGGATAAGCTTCCCCAGAATAACATTTTCCTTAAGACCGCTAAGATTATCCGTTTTCCCTTTAATGGCAGCATCAGTGAGAACACGGCCAGTCTCCTGGAAGGAAGCAGCAGCAAGCCAGCTATCCTTACTCAGACTGGCCCTGGTTACCCCCAAAAGTACAGCTTGAGCTGTTGCCGGTTCGCCACCTTCAGCTAAAATCTTCGCATTTATGTCCGCATAAACAAAGCGGTGGACTAATTCTGCAGGCAATAGCGCTGTATCTCCCGAAGAAGTAATCCTCACATAGTTCAGCATTTGCCGAACGATGATGGCAATGTGCTTATCATGTATATTAACCCCCTGGGAACGATATACCCTCTGTACCTCATCAATCAGGTATTGTTGTACTGTTTCTTTCCCCATAATATGCAAGATATCATGAGGGTCAAGAACACCTTCAGTAAGCTTTTGCCCTGCCTTCACCTGATCCCCTGAGTGCATAAGTAAACGCACACTGGATGGGATTATGTATTCCCTGTTTTCGCTTTCCTCGTATTTGATATATATTCCCCTCTCTGCCAAATTGATGTTGACTTGCCCCGCAACTCTAGCTGCTGCAAACTGAGACTCACCAGCTTCACTCAGAGCTGGTAAATGCTCCTCAGTCTCACCTAAAGTATACAGCCTCGCGCCAACATTAACCCATTGTCCCTCACTTACAAGTAGTCTTGCTCCCGAAGGGATGGTGTATTCATCCAAATAGGACTCGGAACTGCTGATTTTGACCACGGTTTTCTCATTTTGAGTTAGCTGAACTACGCCACCAATTTCAGAAATAACAGCATTCCCTTTGGGTACTCTTGCCTCAAAAAGTTCCTCCACGCGTGGCAACCCCGTGGTAATATCAGTACCCACCACACCTCCAGTGTGAAAAGTGCGCAAAGTAAGCTGAGTTCCAGGCTCACCAATGCTTTGAGCAGCAATAATTCCCACAGCAGTATGAAACTCTACCAGCTTTCTCTTCCCCAGGTCCCTGCCATAGCAATACTGACATATACCATAGCGAGAGTGGCAGGTGAGCGGTGACCTCAAGTAAACTTGATCGATACCTGCCTCGATAATGCATTTTACCTTCTCTTCGTCGATCTCCTCGTTACGTTCAGCGATAATCTCGCTCGTGTTCGGATCAACAATTTCGCTTGCTGCTAAGTAACCAAGAATCCTCTCACTGAAAGGGGGCAAAGAGCTATCTCCGTACTCAGATATCCAGATTCCCTCTGTGGTGCCACAGTCTTTCTCGGTGACAATCACGCCTTGAGCTACATCTACAAGGCGTCTGGTGAGATAACCGCTATTAGATGTTCTTAAAGCAGTATCAGCCAATCCTTTCCTAGCACCATGGGTTGAAATAAAGTATTCCATGGGTGTGAGCCCTTCACGGAAGTTTGATTTAATGGGGAAGTCTATTATTCTACCCGAAGGATCAGTCATCAGTCCTCGCATTCCCACCATCTGGCTGATTTGAGAGATATTCCCCTTAGCTCCTGATGCAAGCATCATATACATGCCCCCATAAGTATCTAGAGAGTGAGAAAGCTCCTCTGTGATTTTATCTGTGGCTTCCATCCATACCTGAACCGTATTTTCGTAGCGTTCATCCTCCGTAATCAACCCACGGTCAAATTCATCCCTGATAAGGCTAACCTGCCCATCAGCCTCCTTAACAAACTCAGCTTTATCGGGAGGTTCTTCAAGATCGTTCATAGCTATGGATACTCCGGACTTGGTAGCATAATCAAAACCTAAATGCTTAAGATTGTCCAGCACAGCAGCAGTAGTTTCATTTCCCAGCAAACGAACACAATCAGCCACTAGCGACCTTAAGGCACCTTTATCTATCACTTTATTACGGAAACGAAGTTGTGGAGGCAGCGCATCATTGAACAAAATTCGCCCCACAGTAGTATCTATCCTCTTGCCTTCTTCATCCCGTACTACGATTTGAGCATTAAGTTCAACGGCACCAAGCTCATAGGCCAACTTGGCCTCCTCAAAATCGCTGAAAATCTTAGCTTCTCCCCTTGCTCCAGGATTGATGTTGGTAAGGTAGTAACATCCTAAAACCATGTCCAGCGTAGGCGTCACCACAGGCTCGCCACAACTTGGCAACAATATGTTATATGTGCTGAGCATATACCTGCGAGCTTCCATTACCGCCGCTTGGGATAATGGCACATGAACTGCCATCTGGTCACCATCGAAGTCAGCATTGAAGGCAGTACACACCAGGGGATGAATCTGAAAGGCGTCTCCATCAATCAGTACAGATTCAAAGGCCTGGATACTAAGACGATGCAGCGTAGGAGCACGATTGAACAACACGGGACGTTCCCTGATGGCTTCATCTAGCGCATCCCAGACTTCAGGCCTGCCTCTCTCTATCTGTCTCTTGGCAATCTTTAGCGTACTGGCATAACCCCTTTCTATAAGTTTGTGAATAATGAAAGGCTTAAACAATTCTAAAGCAACATGCCGTGGCAAACCACATTGGTGAAGCTTCAGATCAGGGCCAACAGTAATAACCGAGCGACCACTGTAATCTACTCGTTTACCCAGGAGATTCTGACGAAAGCGACCCCTCTTGCCACTAAGCATTGCGGCCAGTGATTTCAATTCATGGTTATTCCCAGTGGTAACTACACGCCCCCTTCTTCCATTATCAATGAGCGCATCAACAGCCTCCTGCAACATGCGTTTTTCATTACGGATAATTATTTGTGGTGCATCCAACCGCATAAGACGGCGAAGGCGATTATTACGGTTGATTACTCTCCGATAAAGATCGTTAAGATCACTGATGACGAAGCGACCGCCATCCAACTGAACTACGGGACGTAGAGACGGAGGTAATACAGGTAACACTGTTAACACCATCCACTCAGGTTTATTCCCACTCAGCTTAAAAGCTTCCACCAGTTGTAAGCGCTTACTAATTTTCTTGCGGGACTGCCCCGAGGCATTGTGCATCTCCTCCAGAAGCTCCTGGTGTAACTTATCCATATCAATTTTCTTTATAATTTCTAGAATAGCTTCAGCTCCCATGCCAGCTTCAAAAATATCACCATACTTACCATTGAGTTCCCTATATTCCTTTTCAGTGAGCAAGTCCAGTGGCTGGAGTTGTGCCAATTTTTCCCTTTCTGCCTTCAATCCCTCCTCAATTTCTTGCCCTGTGACTATAGATTTCGTGCGCAATTGATTAATTTCCTTAAGATTCTGCTCCCCTCCCATATCATCTTCAGTTGTTAGCTCCTTAATTTTCTTATCTAGTTTGACAATTTGCTCCGCCGCTTCCTCTTTGAGTTGGCGCATCTTCTCTTGCTTGGCCTCCTCGTCAACCGAAGTAACAATATATCGCGCGAAATAGATGACACTCTCCAGATTTCGCAGAGATAAACCAAGGAGAAGTCCAAGACGGCTGGGCACCAGCTTAACAAACCATATGTGGGTGACTGGTGCTGCCAATTCTATATGCCCCATACGCTCTCTGCGCACACTGGAATGAGCGACTTCAACTCCACACTTATCACAGATTATGCCCTTATACCGTATTTTTTTATATTTCCCACAGTGGCATTCATAATCCTTGACTGGACCAAAAATCCTTTCGCAAAAGAGGCCGTCTCTCTCTGGCTTCAAAGTGCGATAATTTATTGTTTCCGCTTTAGTTACTTCACCATGAGACCAACTCCTAATCTGCTCTGGTGAAGCAAGACTTATTCTAACAGCATTAATATCATTAAATTGTGACACTTCTTTTACCTCACAACTTTATTGTTACGCTGCAGATTCTCCACTGAGTAATTCAACAGCAAAGCCTAGGCTACGCAGCTCCATAAACAAAACCTTAGCTGATTCCGGAACACCAAGTTGCTGAATATCTTCGCCCTTAACAATAGCCTCATAAGCTTTAGCTCGCCCGGCGACATCGTCTGATTTTACAGTGAGCATCTCTTGAAGCGTATGAGCGGCACCATAGCCTTCCAGCGCCCATACCTCCATCTCGCCAAATCGTTGGCCACCAAACTGAGCTCTACCACCCAAAGGTTGTTGGGTAATCAATGAGTACGGCCCTGTGGAACGAGCGTGTACCTTGTCTTCCACAAGATGAATCAACTTCATCACATAGGTGTTACCTACAGTTACCGATTGATTGAAGGGCATACCTGTCCTCCCATCTCGGAGCTCTATTTTCCCAAAGGTAGGAGGATAAATTCGTCGCTCCTTATAAACTTTTTGAGTTAAGCGCTCCAAATCCTCATCGCTCAGATCTCGCACACCGAAACCTTGTTCCTCAAGCCATATAATGAGAGAGACCCTTTTCGCTATACCTCTATGTTCTTCAGTCATTACTTCCTGGAGAGTAAAACCATGGCCTTGGAGCCATTCTTCAACCTTTTCCCGATCCGTCACCATGCCATCTGAGTCCTTCAAACCAAGATTGACAGCACCAGCTTCCCAGGCTATCCAGACTCTTGCTAAGGCATCTTCAATATCTATAGCATCAGCCCCATGAAAAACCGGACTAAGTGCTCTAAACCCCAATATCTGCGCTGCCCAACCTAAATGAGCTTCTAAAACCTGACCAACATTCATCCGAGAGGGAACACCAAGTGGATTGAGAACAATGTCCACCGGCGTGCCATCCGGCAAAAACGGCATATCCTCTTCGGGCAATATAACCGAAACGACACCTTTATTGCCATGCCGCCCTGACATTTTGTCCCCCACTGAAATCTTGCGTTTTTGCGCTACCCACACCTGTACAAGTTTATTCACTCCGATGGGTAACTCATCATTACCATCACGGGAGCAGACCCTGACATTAATCACTTTACCCGACTCGCCTGGGGATATTCTCAGGGAGCTGTCCTTAACTTCATGTGCCTTGCCGCCAAAAATAGCTCGCAGTAACTTTTCTTCTGCAGTGGGCTCAGTCTCTCCTTTGGGAGTGATCTTGCCTACCAGAATATCACCAGGTTTTACTTCAGCTCCAATACGTATAATGCCTGACTCATCAAGTTCGTTAAAGCTATCTTCGCTTATATTGGGGATATCTGCTGTAATTTCTTCAGGCCCAAGTTTGGTATCACGTGCCTCTATTTCGTATTTCTCAATGTGAACAGAGCTATAGACATCATCTTTAACCAGTCTCCTGCTAAGGACAACGGCATCCTCATAGTTGTATCCCCCCCAACTCATGAAGGCGCAGATAATATTCTGCCCCAGCGCAAGCCTTCCATCGTTTATAGAGAAGCTGTCTACCAGAATCTGTCCCTTTTTAACTATATCGCCTTTGCTCACCGCAGGACATTGATTAATACATGTTCCTTGGTTAGTCCTTACAAATTTATTTAGCTTATAAACGTACTCCTTCCCATCTTTATCCTGCATTACAATTTGTGAGCCAGTTGCTGAGGTCACGACGCCATCAGCAGCAGCAGATATTATTTGTCCGCTGTGTTTGGCCACTTCCTGCTCCATGCCTGTAGCCACCAAGGGAACCTGGGGACACACTAGCGGCACCGCCTGACGCTGCATATTGCAGCCCATGAGAGCACGATTAGCATCATCATGTTCAAGAAAAGGAATGAGGCAGGCAGCTGCACTAAATATCTGCTTGGGTGAGACGTCTATAAAGTCTACTTGATTTATTTGTTCCTTAAAGTATCTGTTGCCTTTCTTAACCTCCACCATTTCATCGAGAAACTCATTCCTTTCGTTGAGAACTACATTTGCCGGGGCAATGGTATATTGCTCTTCTTCCTCAGCTGCCAGATAAACGGTCTGGTCAGACACGAAAGGAACAACCTTGATGCTCTCAACAGGAAGAGATGTTATCCTTGGGGCAACTTCTTCTGTGATTAATGTACCCGACTTAGCTACAAGGCTGCCTTCGCCATCCACTATGTCTTCCCAAATTGTCTTCCCCAATAGTTCCTCTCTAACGTTAGGAACTTCATGGGTAATTTTTCGATAAGGCGTTTCTATAAACCCATACTCATTAATCTTGGCGTAAATCGCTAAAGAGCCAATTAAACCAATATTGGGGCCTTCAGGAGTCTCTATGGGGCAAATCCTGCCATAGTGAGAATGATGCACATCGCGAACCTCGAAACCCGCGCGCTTTCTAGAGAGTCCACCGGGGCCCATGGCAGAAAGGCGCCGCTTATGGGTCAGCTCAGCTAGAGGATTAGTTTGATCCATAAATTGAGATAACTGGGATCTGGCAAAAAATTCTCTTATGGCAGCCACCATAGGGCGAGTGTTGATCAAAATGGTGGGAGCTGCTGCTTCAGGGCCAAGAACACTCATTCGTGCTTTAATAGCTTTCTCAAGCCGGGATAAACCAACTCGAAATTGTCTCTGTAATAAAAACCCAATTGTCCTGGCTCGTCTGTTCCCCAGGTGATCAATATCATCAGTAGCATCTCTGCCATTATTGATAGAAATAAGGTGGCGAATTATCCGTACCAGATCCTGGGGAGTCAAGCTGGTATTTTCCAGAGGAACGTCAAGCCCCAATTTCTTATTGATCTTGTAGCGACCAACCTTGCCCAAGCTGTAACGTTTGGGATTGAATAGAAAATTATTTAACAACGTCTGAGCACTCTCAAGGCTGGGAGGTTCCCCAGAAGATAATTTTCTATAAATATCAGCCAGCGCGTCAGCCCGGTTCTTAATCAAAGGATCTCGTCCTATCGTAGAGCGGATAAAGGCATGGTCCGGGGAATTATCTACGTCCTGGAAAAGAGAAATTAAGTCATCGTCAGTTTCATAACCTATAGCGCGCAGCAATGTAGTCGCAAGTATTTTACGCTTACCACTTATTTTCACCGAGAGCACAGCCCTACTGGAAGTTTCAAAGTCAAGCCATGCTCCACGTTCAGCTACAAGCTTGGCAGTGCCTAACTCTCGCTCACCTGCGAGATCTTTACCCAAAGTAAAATAAACACCAGGAAAGCGCGTTAACTGGCTCACGACTACTCGCTCTGCACCAGATATAATAAAGGTGCCCTTATCTGTCATCAGAGGAAAATCACAGAGGAATAATTCCTGCTGTTTTATCTCTCCAGTGCTTTTGACCAGTAATTGAACAGTCACATAGAGAGGAGAAGCGTAAGTTACGCCTTGTTCCAGGCTTTCAGCAATCGAGCGTTGAGGTTCGCGAAATTCATAGTCTATAAAACGCAGTCCTAATCTAGCATTAGTGTAATCTTGAATTGGGGAAACCTCTTCAAATAGTTCCTTCAAGCCTTCCTCTTCAAACCAGTGAAAGGAGTCAAGTTGAACTTTAATAAGGTCAGGTACTTCTATACTTTCAGGTAATTTAGCAAATGACTTCACTAGCTCACGCTTAGCTACCAAGGAAACAGCCATAATTCTCCACTCCTTGAAATAAAAATCAAAAAATGCCTTTCTAGATACTAAACTGGAGGATTTAGAGGCGCCATAGATAGGAGGACGTTATTAGATACATTGCAAACTATAAGCTTAACACCAATACAAAAATTTGTCAAATAAAANTTGGAGAGTACTTAGCAACTTCCGAAGACACTGTTAAACCTCCTCCAATTTGTAGAATTCAAGCTGCCTTCCTAGCAGTAAGCAAGTATCGTTTGGGGCTATCCTCCAGGCAGGTTATCGCCAGACCGGCACGTTCCATCATCTCTTTCAGTTTAAATTCATCAGGCAAGAAGTCATTAGCAACTATCCCCCCAATAGATCGATGCAGTTGGTTAAGCTTCTCACGGCTCATAGTGTGGCAGATAACTAACCTGCCACNATCTCTAAGCACTCTGGCTATCTCTCTTAATGCCTTAGCCTTATCGCCGAAATGGGGAAATACACTATTACATAGAGCTAAATCAACACAGTTATCACATAAAGGGATAGCGCTAACATCCGCTTGAATGCAATCTGTAACTGCGAAGGAATCCTTGGCTCTAGCCTCTAGAAGCATTTTTCGCGAGAAATCCAGCGCTATACTTCGCCCTTCCTCACCTACCACTTCGGTTAGAAAAGGCGAGAGGATGCCTGTGCCACTGCCAATGTCAAGTACACAACTTCCCGTTTCAATCTCCAGTTCTTGAACAATGTTCTTGAGGCAATTTACTCCCTCCCATCTGATCTCCCTGTCCCAGGTTGGAGCCAAGCTATCAAAATAATCCTGAAGTTTCATAGCTATTTTACCCGAACCTGTTGCCATTTTTTCACCTTCCTCTTGGGAGAGAATGCTATCGCCAAGCCAAAAATAACAGATGAAGTTATCACAATAGAGGCTCCTGAAGGGAGATCCAACAAATAAGAAGCTGCGACCCCAGCCCAGCAAGAAAGGACGCCAAAGACGACGGCGATGAGGAGCATCCGCTTTAAGCTATAAGTAAGCTGGTAAGCAGCGGCAGCAGGGTTGAGAATCAGGCTGTAAATAAGTAAGCCTCCAATACTCGGCAGGGAAGCAGTGATAGTTACTCCTGTAGAGAATAATAAGCCATAGAAAACCAAGGTTGCAGGAATGCCTACAGCTAAAGCTACCTCACGATGGCAAATCACCGCCTGAATTTCTTTATAAAAGACAATTACCAACGCAACTATTGCGACTGTCACTGTGGCAAGGAAAATCAAATTTTCTCGGTTGACTGTCAGTATGCTTCCCCAGAATAAGCTCAGGGCTTCAGTTCTGGCTCCAGGCATTATTCCCATGAAAAGAAAAGCCAGCCCCAGCATCAGGGAAAAAACGATACCTATGGAAGTATCCAGATTTAATTCCCCACGGTCAGCCATGGGACCAATGACGCCGGCTGAAGCTAAGCTGAAGAATAAAGCACCAATTAATGGGTTGAATCCCAGCCAAACACCGAGGAGAGCACCGGCAAAAGCAGCATGAGCGATACATACTCCGATAAAAGAGAGATGCATGGTGACTACAAAGACGCCGACAATGGAGCATGTTATACCACCACACAGCCCAGCAAGGATGGCATTTTGCATAAACTGGTACTGAAGAATAGATAAACCCATTCTTTTTACTATTCGTAGCGCAGGAGCTTATCCTCCGCCGGCTTAGCAGGTACCGATATCGGAGCGCCATATAGCTGATTCAATGTCTCCTTTCTGAGCATCAAATCTGAGCTTCCCTCTCTCCATATCTTCCCTTCTTTCATCAGGACAAGCCGTTGGCACATGGATGGTAACGTTCCAATGTCATGCGTGACTAACAGAGTAGTCACGTGATATTGACTATGGATAAGCTGCATCAAGTCCAAGATTTCCCTCTGAGCTTTTGGGTCTATGGAAGCCGTAGGTTCATCAAGGAGGAAAATCTCGGGCTGTTGAACTAAAGCCCGGGCAATAGCCACCCTTTGATATTCACCCCCAGAGAGGTGTCCTATAGGGCGCTGAGAAAGATGAGACATACCTACCAAATTTAGCGTGCGGTCTACATTTTGCCATTGAGCCTTCGTCGGCCGATGAAATAGCCCCAGGCGACCATAGCAACCTACCATCGCTGTCTCTCTGACACTGATAGGTAATCTAGGGTCAATATTTTCCACCTGAGCCACATAAGCAACGCGCTTTCTCAGCTTAATGCCATTTCTTCCGTTCACCGCCATTCCCAGTACACAAGCTTGACCATGAACCAGCCTGCCTAACCCATTGATCACCGTGAGCAAAGTGGTTTTGCCAGCGCCATTGGGTCCAATGATGCCGATAAATTCTCCCTTCCTCACCACTAAGGAAACACTCTGTAAAGCCACATCTTCTCGATAAGAAACTATGGCATCTTTGATGCTGATGACCACATCATCCATGCTGCCCCCATTGGGCTAAAGCCTCAAGCAGCAAATCAACATTCTTGTCTACTGCTTTTTCCCAGGTTTCGGTGTTCTCAAGCCCACCAGGGAAATTGGATATGGTTACCTGAACAGCTCCGATATCTTTTGCCATGCTTTCGCTTGTCGCCACAGTTCCACTCTGTAGGTTATCAATTACCAGGGCCACGTCTGCCTGTTTAGCCTCATCTATCAGCCCTCTCACTTCTGCCGCACTTAAGTCTTCAGGCCGACCATAGGTAGCTACGACATCAAAGCCAGCCCACTTTGCAAATCCCACCTGGTAATGAGAACAGACCACTTTTGCTTCGCTTGCCTTTGCTTTCTTCATCCTACTTTTTATTTCCTCGCCCTTAGCTGAAACAGCCTGTTTTTTTATCTCGTTTTCCTTTCGGTAATATTCCGAATTTGCCGAATCTATTTCACCCAGGGCTCGCGCAATTTTATCTATAGTTTCAGCTTGGACCTCGGGGACCATCGGGGCATCAGGGACATCAATAACTTTGATAATAAGGCCAGGATTGTCAGCAGCTTGGATAAGTTCTGTTATATTCGCTTTATCCTGCTGCCAATCATGGATGATAAAGGCTTTACTGTTGGCTAACAGCTCAACATCGCTTGGTTTCACATCATAATGCCCCGGACACATCCCTGGAGGGATAAGATTATGTATTTTTAGCTTGCCATCAGCAATATCCTGTGCAATTCCTGTTATGAGCGAGCTCCCCGCCACGACATCGGCTGATGGGCGAGCGCAGGATAAAGGTAGGAGTAGAGTTACAGTAAGGAGTATTGCCAAGACGCCCAGTAGAAGTTTTCCTTTCATAATTTCTCTTTTCGATACTTTATGCATCTGCAATTAATTGCAGAAAACAAGTAAAAAATTTACTTGTCCTTGCGGCATTCGCCGCATTCTCCCACTATAGCCATGTGTCTCAAGTCAGCCTCAAAATCGTAATCGCGAAGCAAAGCACCCTTTAGCGGATATAATGCAGATTCCTCTAAATTTATTACTTTGCCACACCTGCGACAGACCAGATGATGGTGATGGCTCTTTTCAGCAACATGATAACGAACACGTCCTTCGCCAAAGTCGGTTTCCGTGACTAATTTTAATTCCTTCAATAATTCTAAAGTGCGATAAACGGTGGAAATGTTGCTATAGGGATAACGAGCACGCATCTGTTCATAGATCTCCTCAGCACTGATGTGGCTATCGGCATTATGAAGGGCTTCGATGACCAGCATGCGTTGCGGGGTAAGCCTATACCCCTTTTCCTGGAGTACTTTATGGCAACTCATCCTGGGCGAACTGTAACACAATGGAAAAATTGTTGCAATAGGTTGCGGGTGCAATTAATTGATTTTCTTGCGACCCTTACTTTCCATCAGGATGGTTACTGGCCCATCGTTATCAATCCTCACGAGCATATACTCTTGAAAAATACCTGTCTCTACCTTAAGTCCGGTGGAGCGAACCTGCTCAACGAAGAATTCATAAAGTTGCCTTGCCTTATCTGCGAGGGCTGCCTCTGTGAAACTGGGACGCCTTCCTTTACGCACATCAGCCAAAAGGGTAAACTGGCTTACTATGAGTATTTCTGCCTTCGTTTCCAGAGCCGAGAGAGCAAATCTGCTCTCTTCATTGGCAAAAATACGCAGGTTAGCTATCTTGTTTGCCAGGTAGCTGGCATCCTCCTGCGAATCACCTGTGGCAACGCCAAGAAAAACCACCACCCCTCGACCAATTTTACCTACCACCTCCTGCTCTACACTCACCGAAGCTCTGGTAACTCGTTGTATCAGTGCTTTCACAACACCAATTTACACTAAAAATAGCGCATTCGTCTATACTAGCTAGCCTATAGACAAAACCAGGGCAAATAAGCTATTCTTATCCTGAGAAGTGGAAATTACCTGGCTAGGACATTCTTGCTTTTACATCAAAGGGAAAGAGCAAACTATCATTACCGACCCATGCCCTCCTGAGGTGGGCTATCTTTCCAACAATCCTCATGCTGATATAGTGACCGTAAGCCATCTCCATCCCGGCCACAGCTATATCGAGGGCGTAGCTAATGAGCCCAAGCAAATTAAAACTCCAGGAGAATACGAAATAGGAAAAACATTCATTACAGGGAGTGCTGCATTCCACGATAATGAGAGGGGCAAGGTAAGAGGCAAAAATACCATTTACGTGATAGAAATTGATGGCATAAGCTTATGCCACTTGGGTGATCTGGGGCACCCTCTGCCCTCACAACTAGTAGAAGAACTGGGAAACATTGATATTTTGTTCTTGCCTGTAGGAGAGGTATCCACGATATCTATCGACACTGCCACAGAAATAGTGAAACAAATGAACCCACGCCTCATCCTTCCCATGCATTACAAGACGGAGAAACGAGATGATCTTCAGCCTGTGGATAAATTTTTGAAGAGAATGGGAATCCATGAAGTAGAAGGAAGGGCAAAGCTCTCGTTTACTCAATCTTCCCTGCCTGCAAGTATGCAAACTATTATTCTAGATCACCCTAAGCTATAGGCAGAAAGCTGCTCTAAAACAAAGGCTACCGCACCAAGCACACATGAATCATCCCCCAGCAGCGCCGGCTTGATCTCCACGGCATTGACTCCCATGGTAAAAGCCTTTTCTCTAACCACCCTTATTGCTGGCTTGAGCAATAAATCACCCATCTTGGCTACACCACCTCCAATCAAAATCAGCTCAGGATTAAAAATATTAACCAGGTTAACCAAGCCCACTCCAAGGTAAAATCCCAGGCGCGAGATGAGCTCCAGCGCTAACTTGTCTCCCCGCTGAGCCGCCTGGAAAACAATCTTGGCATCAATTCGGCTTACATCGCCCTGCACAAGCTCAATAATAGATGTTTCCTTACCTTGCGTGATTTCTCTCACGGCTTCCTTGGCTAAAGCTGTGCCTGAGGCCAGAGTTTCCCAACAACCAATATTACCGCAATTGCACTGTAATCCATTGACATCTACGGTCATATGCCCCACTTCGCCAGCCATGCCACAGGCTCCAGTGTATAACTTACCAGCGGCGATAATACCTCCCCCAATTCCGGTACTCACAGTGACATAAATAAGATGGGATACTGTCTTTTTAAGCCCAAACAACCATTCCCCAAGAGCAGCAAGGCTGGCATCATTCCCCACATAGGTGGGAATGTCAAAATGTTGCTGAATGATATCCTTTAAGGGAACGTCATGCCAGCCAGGAAGGTTGGGAGAGAAGATGACTTTGCCATTATCAGGATCAATAATACCCGCAGCAGCAATGCCTATACCTGAAAGTTGTGTCGCTTCAACTTTTCCTCGAGATATGGTTTCATCCATAGCCCCCAGTATGTTACCTATGACACTAGCGGGACCCTCCTGCGCCAACGTAGGCTTGTAGCCTCGAGCGAGAATCTTTCCCCGAGCGGTAGCCAGGGCTGTGGCAATCTTCGTACCGCCCAGGTCTACTCCCAAGATCAGTTCATCTTCTTTAGATTCTTGCGCCATCTATTATCACCCCATCACAGGTTAGCTTATACTACTGCGCTTGGTCAAGGGCGCTTGTCAAGCATAGACACAGGAGGTAAAATGGTAAATAAATCGTGAGTAAGAGATACAATGATCGATTTTGAGCATATCAAGAAACTGTCTCATACATCATCTTCAAAAATAGTGCTTTTAGTGATTGACGGCCTGGGGGGATTGCCCCATCCCAAAACGGGCAAGACCGAACTGGAATCAGCAAGGACCCCCAATCTAGACCAAATAGCTCGGGAGTCTATATGCGGCCTCAGTGACCCTATAAGCCCAGGAATCACTCCAGGAAGCGCACCAGGGCATCTGGCCATCTTTGGCTACGATCCTATCACATATAATGTTGGACGGGGTATCTTAGAAGCCCTGGGAATAGGTTTAAACCCTGAGAGAGGCGCTATTGCCGCTCGGGGGAACTTCTGCACCATCAATGCCCAAGGAATCATCACTGATAGGAGAGCGGGGCGAATTTCTACGGAGAGGAATGCGGAATTATGCCATCTGTTAAGTGAGCTCAAGCTGGATGCAAAGATAGTAGTGACACCAGTAAAGGAACATAGGTTTGTACTCTTGTTCCAGGGAGAGGGATTATCGCCTGAGTTGACAGACTCCGACCCTCAGCAAGTAGGATTGCTGCCCAAAGAGGTTGAAGCGTTGTCACCACAAGCGGGGAGGATGGCAGAAATTGCCAATGAATTTATCGCCCAGGCAAAGAAACGGCTAAAGAACGAGTCCCAGGCCAACATGGTGCTCCTGCGTGGCTTCTCCCAGCGCCCCGATATGCCATCTTTTCACGAAATCTACAAGTTAAAGCCAGCAGCCATAGCCACATATCCTATGTATCGTGGCTTGGCTGGGCTGGTGGGAATGGAGATACTCCCCACGGGAGGCAGCATCACTGAGGAATTCAAGAGCTTGCAGCATCACTATGCCGATCACGATTTCTTTTTCGTCCATTTCAAGAGCACCGATTCCAGAGGAGAGGATGGTGACTTCGAGGCCAAAGCTCACGCCATTGAAGAACTTGACCAGGCACTCCCTGTTATGCTCAAGCTAAACCCAGATGTCATCATCGTTACTGGAGACCACTCCACCCCGGCAACCTTAGCCATGCATAGCTGGCACGCGGTTCCCCTTATGTTGCGCTCCAAGTGGTGTCGCCCCGATAATGTCACTCAGTTCTCAGAAAGCACTTGCATTAACGGTGGTCTGGGGCGACTTGCTGCTGTAGAAATTATGCCTTTAGCCATGGCCAACGCTCTAAAGCTGGATAAGTTCGGCGCCTAGAGATGAAAATACGCAAAGCCGTCATTGTTGCTGCTGGCAGGGGCACGAGGTTCCTGCCCTTTACCAAATCTGTGCCTAAAGAGATGCTGCCTCTGGTAGACAAGCCAGTTATTCAATATGCCGTAGAGGAAGCTGTCGCTTGCGGCATGGAACTGGTAATCATGGTAACCAGCCCAGAGAAAGTAGCCCTGGAAGACTACTTTGGCAAAAATGCGGAGCTGGAGCATGCTTTACAACAAAAAGGCAAAAATGACTTGCTGGAGAAAATATGTCATCTCCCTGACCTGGCCAACATCTGCTTCGTTCACCAAAAAGAACAACGCGGACTGGGTGATGCCGTGCTCTCTGCCAGAGCAGTAGTGGGCGAAGAGCCATTTGTCTTAATCCTTCCCGATGACCTTTTTGAAGAAAGGGAGCTGGTGCTTCAAAACATGCTCCGCATTTTCCAAGAATATCAGGGCAGCGTTATTGCCGTGAAGCAAGTAGGCAAAGATGAGATAGGAAGATATGGGGTGATTACGCCCAAGAAAATAAAAGAAAATATCTACCAGGTCGTTGACCTTGTGGAGAAACCAAAACCAGAGCGATCTCCTTCGAACCTTGCTGTAATGGGCAGATATGTGCTTACACATCAAATCTTCGAGGAGTTAGCATCTACCCCTTCAGGCGTAGGCGGGGAGATTCAATTGACCGATGCCTTAAAGCGTCTCCTCGCAAGACAACACATGTATAGTTATGAAATTCAAGGGGAATACTACGATTCGGGCACCATTCCAGGCTGGATACAAGCTACGCTAACACTTGCCTTGAAGCATCCCCAAATGGGACCACAGCTGAGGAGTTATCTGAACCATCTCCTTCAATAAAACTTTACTTTACTTTCCTTCTCTGGGTTGAGTAGTTTCCACCAGTCCAGCTTCTTGCAATGACTCCATGAGGCGAGCAGCCCTGGGATAGCCAATGCGAAGGCGACGTTGTAGGAAGGAAGTGGAAATATGCTTATGTTCACTGGCGAGATGTTTTGCTTCTTCCAGAAGTGGATCAGGCAATGGTGCTATCTTCTTCCCTGAAGGAGCGATATCTGTAACATCATCAAAATTTACACTCCTACTTCCTGTCCTCTGTTGATTACCCCAGAAATACACCAGCTTCTCGATTTCATTATCAGACACGAAAGTCCCCTGAAGGCGTTTGGGCTTGGCAGCCTCAGTGGGCATAAAAAGCATATCGCCCCTGCCCAATAATTTCTCCGCACCCCCCATATCTAAAATGGTACGCGAATCCACTTGAGAGGTGACAGCAAAGCTGATGCGCGTGGGAAAGTTGGCTTTTATCAGTCCCGTAACTACGTCTACCGAAGGACGTTGCGTAGCAACAACAATATGAATGCCCGTGGCTCGAGCCAATTGCGCCAAGCGGCAAAGGGTATGCTCCACCTCATCAAGGGCAACCATCATCAAATCAGCCAACTCATCAATGATGAGCACCAGGTAGGACATCCCTTCCCCCGGTGGCAGCTCCTTATTATAGCCCTCAATGTTACGCACGCCGGCCTGGGCAAACTGGTGGTAGCGGCTGTCCATCTCATGATTAAGCCAGCGTAGTGCCTTTACCGCCTTATCGGTATCTACCACCACCGGGGCAACTAAGTGGGGCAGGCTATCGAAAACGACTAGCTCCACCCTCTTGGGATCAACCATAATGAACTGGACATCATCGGGACTGTTGTGCAGCAATAAACAGCAAATAACGGAATTGAGACAAACCGTTTTGCCGCTGCCGGTAGCCCCGGCAATAAGCAAATGAGGCATCCGGGTCAGGTCTGCCGCCACCGTCTCACCCCCAGCACCTTTACCCAGCGCCATGGCCAGCTTCGATCTCGCTTTAACCTTCTGGAAGGAGGCACTCTCAATAACATTGCGCAGGCTCACCGAGCCAAATACAGCATTGGGAACTTCAATGCCCACCAGCGATTTCCCCGGCACAGGAGCTTCGATTCTGATACTGGGAGCAGCCAAAGCTAAAGCCAAATCACTGGCCAGCGAAGTAATACGATCCACTCTTATTCTTGTTTTTGATACTTCTTCTTGGCGAATCTGCATAGTGCCATCTTTGCCCCTCTCTTTTATCTCCCTATATTTGCGATCCCAACCGGGCTCAACACCAAACTGTGTTACCGTGGGACCCATATTTATCTGCACAACCTTAGCTTCCACTCCATAACTGGCCAGGGCTTCCTCAATCATATGAGCTCTCTTCTCAATGTCATCCTTATTTAGCTCCACTTCGGTCACCTTATCCAGGATTTCAATGGGCGGGAGCTGCCAGCCGCCCGGGGTAAGAATGGGACCATGTTGCCCCAATAATCTCCGCACTTCAGAGGTTGTCACAGGCCTGGCCTCTATTTCAGGAATGTTGATATCGGAGGCCATCTCTGCAGGGGTAGCTTGAGGAGGAGGGGAGGGGGGAACTTCAGGATGAAATTCCGGGAGATGCGATACTTTAGGGCGAGGCCGGAAAATTCCGGCAAAGCGGCGCCTGCAGAAACTGGCCACTCCGGTCACCGCATGCCAGACCTTATGTGGAGCCAGGAAAGCGACTCCCAAAAGAATGAGCCCGGCAACATGAAGCCCACCAGTGAAATCTGCTGTGCCTATTATGCCTTGTCCAAACCTGCCTCCCAGCGTAGTATAATATAGAATACCTCCTGGAGCAACGAAGAAGGAAAGGATTCCCCACAAAGCTAAAGCGAGAACAATCCCTCCAAGAACTCGATTCCAATACCTTGCCACCCTGGAGAAGTGCCCTCGCCATACCACCAAGATCAAGAGGAGCAGGGCGATGGCCATTATCACCAGGCCAAAGCCAAATAGCGCTAGCATATCCGCGCTCCAGGCAAAAAGATGCGCCTGGTACTTGGTGGAGAAATAACTCAATAGCGCCACAATAACAACTATCAGTATCAGCCTTCGTATCATTGGCAGGGCGAGGAAGCTGAAAAAGCGCCTCCATGACGATTTACTCTTGGCCTCCCTTTGTTTTGGGGTGGATGACCTGCGACCTTTTCCCTTCGCCATAATAACTACACTCTGGTAACAACAGGAATAATGACGGGATGGCGATGGATCTCCTTATCAAAGAATGTGGTCAAGGCATTGCTTACCACAGTATCAACAAAACCAGGCTCCCGAGAAAGCTTACCACTGTGCTCTAGAACAGACACCACAACATCTTGTCCCTTCTCAATCAATATCTGGCTCTCTCGAGAGGCAATAAAACCCCGCATAATGATGCCGGGTCTGCCTATCAGCTTATCATTTTCAGCATCAATAACAGCAGTTACCACCACGACTCCTTCCTGTGAAAGTAACCTGCGCGCCCGAAGAAGGGAACTATCCATCTTGCCCGTCACCTTGCCATCCACATAAATATCTCCCACCGGGGCCTTGCCCACAACCCTGCCATTCTCCTTTCCCAACTCGAGTATGTCCCCATCCTCTAGAATAAAAATATTATCCTGGGGTATACCTACACTCTGAGCCAAGCTGGCATGTAAACTCAAATGCCGATATTCCCCATGAATGGGGATAAAGAACTTGGGCTTAACCAAGCGAAGTAAAAGTTTCAATTCCTCCTGGCTACCATGGCCATGAACGTGGACCTGAGCCAGTTTATCATAAATTACTTGAGCGCCCTGCCGAAAGAGCGCATCAATAGTTCTATTAACCAGCATCCCGTTTCCAGGAATGGGCGTTGCCGACATAACCACCGTATCACCGGGAACAATCCGAACCTGACTACGGCGGTCACGATTGGCTATGCGCACCAGAGCGGATGTCGGCTCACCCTGACTCCCTGTAGTCAAGAGAACAACCTGATTGTGGGGTAAATTCTTAAGCTCATCAAAGCGACAGAGGACGCCTGAAGGAATATGAAGATACCCCGTTTTCAGTGCCACTTGCGCCAGTTCCTTCATGCTTCGTCCTATGATGGCCACGCGGCGATTATATTTGGCAGCAACATCAATCACCTGTTGAACACGAGAGATGAGAGAAGCGAAAGTGGTAACGATTACCCTGCCCGAAGCCCCAGCCATGATATTATCCAAAGTCTTCGTGACCATCATTTCAGAGGGAGTGTAACCTGGAAGTTCAGCATAAGTGGAATCGGAAAGGAGAAGCAAAATCCCCTTACCCCCAGCCCAAGCCAGTCGGTTCAGATCAGTAGTCGCTCCCACAATAGGGGTAGAGTCAATTTTGAAATCACCACTGTGCACTATAACGCCCAGAGGCGTTTCTATCACCAGCCCCACAGAATCAGGGATACTATGGCAAACGGAGAAAACTTTGACAACAAAATTGCCCAAGATGACTCTGCCATCTGCGGGAACTGTGTGCAATTCCGTCTCAGTTTTCATCCCTCGCTGCTTGAGTTTCACAGCAATTAATTCACGAGTGAATTTAGTAGCGTAAACGGGCACGGAAAGGCGAGATATAATATAAGGCAAGGCGCCGATGTGATCCTCATGCCCATGAGTGATAACTATCGCCTTAATTTTTTGCTGCCTTTGCAAGAGATAGCTGATATCAGGAATAATGAAGTCAATCCCCGGCATTTCTTCGTTAGGAAACATGAGCCCGGCATCAATAATGATGATGTCATTGCCGTATTCCAGGACAGTCATGTTTTTCCCGATTTCACCCAAACCTCCCAAAGGAACTATCCTTAACTTATTGGTTTTCATAGCTCCCCTTAAAACAAATTCAACTGCCTGGATTCAGAGTCAACTTCTCTTACTCCTTCAGCTTGAGCCAGTATTTCGGGGATTTTGAGCATGTCCGCTTCGATAATGTTGCTCAGATTGCCCTGGTGAAGGGCAGCTGCTGGATGATACATGGGATAATAGATAACATCACCCATCTTTCGCGCCTTCCCATGAACCTTACTTATACTCTCATGAGGGAAATATCTGGCGAGGGAATAACGACCAAGGGTAACAATTATCCTAGGGCGAATTAACTCTATCTGTCGATCAAGCCATTTGCGGCAAACTTCTATCTCCGCTGGCAGAGGGTCGCGATTTTGGGGGGGGCGACACTTGATTACATTGCTAATGTAAACCTGTTCCCGTCGCAAGCCAATTGAAGCTAACAGCTTCTCCAGAAACTGCCCTGCTGGCCCCACAAAAGGGCGACCTTGCTGATCTTCATGCCATCCGGGGGCTTCACCAATAAAAAACAAATCAGCGTCTTCCGCTCCCTCACCAGGCACCACTTTGATACGCGACCGTGCTAGGGCGCAGTCCTGACAATTTTCAATTTCACGATAAAGTTCAGCCAGAGCAGACATCTAGCTTGATAGTAGCATACCCCCCCCTAGATATCAAAGAGGCCAAATCTTCTTGAGAATCAGCGCCAGTGGATTGCTCCCTGAACCACTCACTTCAGCTAAACTGTTCTCAAATTTATTCCTCTTCCTCATCTTGCTCCCAGATAGGCTCGGTGAACTGGTCAATAAACTCGGCAGTAGCTTGCTTAGCTATCCTATCCACCTCAGCACTGGTTTTCTCAGCGATCTGCGCAAGGTCACTTAAGTCAACCTCGATCTCAAGCATTTCAATGAGGACCTTGAGCACAGCCAGGGAAGCCTTGGGGTTTGCTATCTGAACAGCATAAGAAGGGACTTCACCCAACAAACAAACGCCTTCCAAGCTTCTCTCTCTGGCCATCCCCAATACCAATCCGTTCAACCCAGCGATGCGAAGATTCCCCCTGAGAATAACTTTATGCGCTTTTAACTCGCTAATCAGCTCACTTCCCGTGGCTGCCCCCCAGACTTTGGGTTCCTCACTGTGATGAACATGGGTCACCGCAGCAGCACAGCTATATATCCTAGCAACTTCGAGCTTTTGTGCTGCATCCAAAACATAGTTAACCAGCTCGTGTCCTTTGGAATTGGGCTGCTCCTCACCAATAAACAACACCATCCCTTTTTCGCCTTGAGCATCCTGCCAGTAATAAAACTTATTCTCGGGGAAGTGAGGTGCCTCAGCTATATTATCCCTTACAGTAACCCCCATGGGTTCAAAGAAAGCCGGGGCATAAATCTCTCCTATCTCCGCAGCATTCAGCTTTTCCACCAGATATTTAGCCGCTATCAAAGAAACATTGCCAATGCCTGGCCAAGAAGCAAGCATAAAACAGGTTTTTGCTCTAGGGTGCTTGTGAAGCTTTACAATTGCTCGCATACCCGATAATCCTTATCTGCATTTGGCTGCTACCGATATTCTAGGACAATATAAATGCGGCGTATACAGGATTCCTTCAACCCACCGCCCTTTATCACCTATACCCAGAAGTTCTTTTAAGACTCGATAGACATTACCCGAAATCATGGTATCTTTCACTCTTCCCACTATTTTACCATTCTCTACCTTATATCCCAATAAGACATTGCCGCCAAAGTCGCCGCTTAAGAGATTGCCCTGTTCAGCACCAATGAGTTGCTCTACAATCAAGCCTTCTTTGATATCTGCTATCATGCTTTCGAAAGAAACATCCCCCTCACTTATAATAAGCGAGCTGACCCCCGGCTTGGGAAAGCCCCCAGCCGTTCGCCTGCCATGCCCCGTGCTTTGCGTGCCAGCCAACGCCGCCGTTTGTAAATCATACAGGAAATTGGATACCACTCCCCCGGCGATAAGAGGCAGTCGCCGGTTCCCTACCCCTTCATCATCACAGGGGCAACTCCCCAGGCCATAAGCTACAGTGGCATCATCCCACAGAGAGAATCTTGCGTCAAAAAGCTGCTCCCCCAACTTGTCCTTCAAGGGAGAGGCCCCCTCGAGAACCATCTTCCCATTGAAAGCCACGCCCAATGGGCTGAAAAAGGCGCTGGCTACACCGCTGGGGGTAAATACCACCGGCAGCAGCTTGGTAGGCACAGCAGCTTTCTCGCGAGCCCACTCCAGTTGCCTTATTATATCGCCTGCCAGACGGGCAACGCCGACAGGTAAACGGCATGAGCCTTCGCTATCAGCGACAAAGAGCATGTCTTCATTCCGAATGAGCACACCTTCCAAACTGAAGCTGAAGAAGCTTTTATTATAGCTTGCCGCGCCGCCCTGAGAATTGAGAATATGCACCGAGGCCGTTCCCTTGGTCATTCCCACATCACAGAGAATATCAGAAGTGTGCTGGGTAATTTCGTCTATAAGCTCCTCACCCATCTTCACCATCTCTTCCATAGTCACTTTCTCCACCTGAGGGTCAAATATGCTCACTTCAGGATAACTCATAAGGGAAGGAAATTGAAATTTCGCCACAGAACCAAGCTGAGCTGTTTCCACAGCCATATCGATTAAGGATGTGACACCATCACCGCCACTAGCCTGGGCAAAACCAATCCTGCCTTCCCGGAAAATTCGCAAGGCAATACTGGTGCTCTCTTTAGTTTGAATCTGCTTCAATCGATTGGCTTCAAAGTGAATCGGTGTCTCCTGAGAAGAAATCTGAAAAACCTCAGCTTCATCAGTCACTTTCTTAGCAGAGTGAAGAACTTCTTCTGGCAAAAGACTTTCCATCTTAAATTCCAATTCCTAGAAGTGTTAAGATTTTTGTGCTTATCAATTTATCTTCCCCCTACTACACATCGGCAAATGCGTATATGTGGGCTGCCATTGGAGACAGGCAGAGGAAATTGCCCCCCTTTACCGCAACCACCCCCCTGATTCATGCGCAGGTCACTGCCAATAGCATCGATATTTTTTAAGGTAACAAAAACGTTGCCGCTTAACACCACAGGACGCAACAGCTCAGCTAATTTGCCGTTGCGAATCATATAAGCTTCCCCAGCAGAAAAAGTGAACATCTCCAGGCTGGTCGTTCCTCCATACCAATCCTTGACATAAATACCATCTTTGATTTCGCTGAGCATCTCCTCAAAAGATGAATGGCCAGGCTCAATAAAAGTGTTGCTCATGCGCACTATTGGAGGGAAGAGATAGTTCAGGGCACGGGCATTCCCTGTAGCTTTTTCTCCCATACGGCCCGCTGTCTCGCGAGAATGAAGCCTGCCCACCAGAACTCCCTCCCGGATGAGATAGTTTTTTGAAGACGGCGTTCCCTCATCGTCATATTTGTAGCTTCCCCTCAAATTGGAAATGGTGCCATCATCGACAATATTGAGCTGCTTCCCCCCAAATCTCCGTCCCAAAACCATAATCTTGCGCATTTGTTCGTTTTGATATACGAAATCCGCCTCAGATAAATGACCAAAGGCTTCATGAGCAAAAACCCCGGCCAAAATTGGGTCTAAGATTATGGTGTATTCACCCCCTTTCGTCTGGGGAGCAGTGAGGAGTGCCGCAGCGCGCCTTGCTACTTCCCTCGCCTGTTCTTGCAAGCCTTCAATGGCGGAAAAATCGCCCTGACTCCCCAGAGAGAGTCCCACCTGCTGAATTTCACCGTTCTCACGGGCTATGGCCGTCAGCCGCAAGGCGAGGTCGGGCTTGGCCTGCTCGATATAGCTGCCTTCGGAGTTGGCAAAAATCGCTTTGCGACTGGCATCGCGATAAGTGACATTGGAACTTTGAATTCTTGGGCTGCTTAACATAATATCGTTGTATTCATCAAGAAGTTGTTTCTTTTCTGCCAGCGGCACACTTGCTGAATCCCTTTTTGCCGTTGCCGTCACTGTATCCATCACGGGCTCAGCGGGTAAAAACTTGAATTCCTCGCCGCTGGCTAGTCTTGCCTCCACCACTGCCAGAGCTACTTTATCCTTCAGCCCATCGAGGCGGTTGAAACTGACAAATCCCCAGCTACCTTTGACCAGGGCGCGAACATTGCCCCCCGAGTTATACGTTCGTCCGATCTCCTCCAGCCTCTGGCCGCGGTAGGCAAGATGGGTCGCCTGGCTCTCTTCAAAGTGAATTTCAACATAGTCAGCATCGTGCCCTTTCAGGGCATCGACAATTTGGTTGCGCACGGCAATTATTGTAGCTTTTGAGGAGAATAAAGGCAAAATTAAGCCTCAACATCTGGCAGTTATCTTGCCCCGCCTTGAAAAATGAGTTAGATCAGGCATAACAGGGAATAGTACTATTTTACTACCTCTGTACTCATGTCAATCATTTTCTCTCCACCGCGCTTGCATTTCTCAAGGGGGAAAAGTCCCTTCTGCCAGGACTTTTGGGTGATAGACAATACCCACCAACTTTTCTCCATGACTTTTAGGTGATAGACAAGGAATGGAATTTAATTTAACCTAAACAAGGTTTAGTAAAGATAAATAAGGTGAAAGTAGTATGAAAACGAAATTGAGCAGCCCAGCAATGCTGACCACACCAGAAGTCGCTCATCTGTTACATGTACATCCCAACACCGTGAGACAGTGGGCAAATAAAGGGCTGCTTCGTGTTTATCACCTGGGCACCAGGCGTGACCGCAGGTTTAAATGGGAGGATGTTGACAGCTTCATCAACGGCAATAATCACAAATCGTAGCAGATCGAACTACGTCAACCAAACTTCAACATAAAAAGTCAGCTTAATAGATTTTGCCCGAGTGTTGTTGTATACTGTAGTTAACGACATTGAAAAAAAGGGAGGGGTTTTAATGAGGTCCAGCCTTATCGGGAAGATCGAAAAAGCCAAGAGGTATGCCCAAGAGCCAGAACGTATCACCTTTTCAGGTTTCACAGCCATTTTCCATGGGAAAAACGACGACCATAAAATAAGCTACTCCAACGGGAAATGGTACTGCACCTGCCATTTTTTCTCCCAATGGGAAACGTGCAGCCACGTTATGGCATTACAGCAGATACTGGGCAAGATGTTGCCCAAAGAAGCTCTCGCCTCCCCCATAACCAATCAATCTTTAGAAGAATAATCCAGCGCTTCAGCCACGACAAATAAGGAGCCTGTGACACAGATGAGGTCACGCTCGCCAGCCAGAGATAAAGCTTGCCGCAGTGCCTGAGATACATTCTGGGCTACATCCGGCCTGAGCCCCAGTTTATTGAACTCAACAGCCACCGCTGAAGGAGAGGCTGCGCGCGGATGCGAAGAGCGCGTAACAATAACCCTTGGAGAGAGGGAAAGCAGCTTCCTTACCATGCCAGGTATATCCTTATCAATAGAAACCCCGAAAATAAGGAAGGTTTGCTCAGTGCCAAAATATGATTGAATATTCTCCACCAGCCTTTTCACAGATGCCACATTATGCGCCCCGTCAAGCAATATGATGGGACGGTGCCTTATAATTTGGAATCGCCCCGGCCATTCGACTTGAGCCAGCCCCTGGACAATGTTTTCAGGCGAGATAGCAACGCCTCTGGAGATGAGAACCTCGAGGGTAGCCACTGCAGTGGCTGCGTTTTCAACCTGATAATCGCCTAAAAGTGGAATGGTGAGGTGGTAGGTCCCCCTTTTGCCTTCGACTACAAGTGATTGCTGAGAGAGGTCAGCGCTTATGCGACGCCAGGTAACATCTTTGCCCACCTGAACCCAACTCGTCCCTCGCTTGCGGCAAACATCACTGAGCACCGAAGTCACATCCTCTGACTGGGGAGAAAGCACTACCTGAGAGCCCGGCTTGATAATGCCTGCTTTTTCATAAGCTATCTTCTCCAGGCTATCGCCAAGAACCTGGGTATGTTCCCGACTGATGGGAGTGATAATACAGACCTCCGGCTGAGCCACATTGGTGGCATCCAGCCTGCCGCCCAGNCCCACCTCCAGCACCTGGAAATCCACCTCCTTTTTCTTGAAGTGAACGAATGCCACTATNGTCAGCGCCTCGAAGAAAGTCAGCTCTCTACCATTTAGCGCCTTGAAGTAAGGCTCGAGCCCGGTCATTAAGCTGGCGAATTNTTCTTGTGAAATCAAAGTGTTATCCACTTTGATTCGCTCTCTTAAGTTATGCAGATGAGGGGAAGTATACAGCCCTGTCCTGTAGCCAGACATAGTGAGAACCTGAGCTATCATGGCAGCCACGCTCCCTTTACCCTTGGTGCCTGCTATATGAACTGTTCTGGCAGAAAGGTGGGGATTACCTATCAGGTGTAATAACTCTTCTATATGTCCTAAATCATAATCATAAGAGGCATAGGAGCTTCCGGGAATATTTTCGTAATTAATGAAGCTCGAAAGATATTCTTCCGCCTGAATATAATTCATAAGCCTGGCTTTAATTTTTGAAAATCCTCTGCTATTATGCACCAAAGAGATGAATTTTAGGGATAAATTACTTGCCTCCAGCAGAAAAAATAAAAGCTTGCTCTGCGTCGGCCTTGACCCTGACCCCGAGCTCATGCCTCAGGTGAATGTCGGGGAATTCAACCGGGCCATCATCGATGCCACCCACGACCTGGTATGCGCCTATAAACTCAACCTGGCTTTCTATGAGGCTCTGGGAAGCGCAGGACTTACCACTCTGGAGAAGACCATAGAACATATACCTTCAGGCATCCCTATAATCGGGGATGCTAAGCGCGGCGACATCGGCAACACTTCCAAGGCATATGCCCGAGCCCTTTTCACCACTTTCGGTTTCGATGCCGCCACCATAAGCCCTTATCTTGGCTTCGATTCCCTGGAGCCCTTCATTGAATGCCGGGATAAAGGGGTATTCATCCTGTGCCGCACCTCAAATAAGGGAGCCCGGGACTTTCAGGACTTCTGCGATGCCGATGGCCTTCCCCTTTATGAACTGGTGGCACGAAAAGCCAAGGAATGGAATATCTACGGCAATATTGGCCTCGTGGTGGGAGCTACCTATCCTGAGGAATTAAAGAAAGTGCGCTCCGTCTGCCCCGAAATGTGCTTGCTCATCCCGGGCATCGGCGCTCAGGGCGGAGATTTGCCTTCAGTGGTCAAATACGGGGTGGATAGCCAGGGAGAAAAGGCAATTATAGCTATTTCTCGACAGATTCTTTACGCCTCCAAGGGAAAAGATTTCGCCCCAGCAGCCAGGAATATGGCTGAGAAAATACGCAACGAGATCAATTCCCATTTGAAGAGATAGAGAGGAGAGTTCTGATTGCCAGCTTCTCATAGCTAATCTATAATTTCATTTGTGGCTCGCTTTATTTTTCATATTGACCTGGATGCCTTCTTTGTTTCCGCGGAGCAGGCGATTGCCCCCGGCCTAAAGGGGAAGCCAGTAATCGTGGGTGGAGACCCCCGGCGGCGTGGCGTCGTAGCCTCTGCCTCCTATGAGGCACGACCCTTCGGCATCCATGCCGGCATGCCTTTATCCCAGGCACGCCGTCTCTGCCCACAGGCTACTTTTATTCAAGCTAATTTCCTTCGCTACCGGGAAGCCTCAAACAAGTTTATGGCGATCCTGGCTGATTTTTCCCCCGACATCGAGCCTCTGGGGCTAGATGAAGCCTACCTCGATGTTACCGGATACCAGGAACTTTATGGTTCTCCCCGGGAACTGGCGCTTAAAATAAAAACACGCATACACAAAGAGCTTGATATTACCGCCTCGGTGGGCATCGCCACCTGTAAAGTGGTGGCCAAGATCGCCTCTGATCTTTGCAAGCCCGATGGACTATTAGAAATAGCCCCGGGAGAAGAGCACGCCTTCTTACTTCCCCTTCCTGCAGCTAAGCTGCCCGGGGTGGGCAAGAAGACGGGAGAAGCGCTGAAAGAAATGGGTATTAACACCATAGGCCAGCTAGCCAGTCTACATATAGAAACAGTGAAAAGGCGCTTTGGCAGCTTTGGAGTAATGCTTCAACAGCACGCCAATGGCATTGATGAACGGAAGGTAGCAATGCCAGGAGAACCAAAATCCATCAGCCAGCAGATCACCTTTGCCAGAGACACTTCAGAGCGCCATTTTCTCGAGGCCAACCTGCATCGTTTATGTCAGGAAGTCGGCCAAGAACTGCGCCGCCAGGATAAAAGGGCAGAATGCGTGGCTATAAAGCTGAGATATGCGGATTTCAAAACAATCACCCGACAGGTCAGCTTAAAAGAAGCCAGCAACGCCAATCAGGTCATCTCCACAAAAGCCTCGGAATTACTGGATACAGCCTTGAGACAAAGAAGAACCCCGCTCCGTCTCATAGGCGTCAGGGTGTCGAACTTGGTTGGCCAGGAGAGGCAACTCTCCCTTTTCGATTCTGAAACAGAAAGGCTGGTGCGCCTGGACAAAGCCTTAGACCGAATCCGGCAGAAATATGGCTCCAAGGCGATAAAGCTGGGCGGAGGGTAGCTAACGAACTCCTTCAGATAGATAAGTGACATTAAAATTCATAATAGAGCCTAAAATGTATTGACTTCGCTTTGGAAGTGTTACATCATAATATTAAGTTTGAGTACTGCGCCTGAATAATGAAAAAAGGAGGTGATGGCTTTCGAAGAGAGGATTTTGTGTAACTAAGTTAGTCATAAATACATAAATTTAAGAGAGGAGGTTGTTATGCATAAGAGGGTTATTGCAATAGTTCTAAGCTTGGTGATGGTAGTGACCTTAACAGGGATTGTTGGCTGTGCCAAACCAGCCGGGGGAGCTGAGCCTATCGTGCTTGGATGTCCCATTTCCTTTAAAGCAACACCCTGGCCTTTAGGTGGAAAATACGGTTGGGAATTGGCTGTAGACGAAATCAATGCTGCCGGTGGAGTTAATGTTGGTGGTGTGATGCGCCCGTTTAAGCTTATAGTATTAGATACCCGCGATGAGGAGCCTGGTGTTCCTGTTTCTGAGTGTCTGCTGGGGATAGAGAAGCTGATTTTGGATGATAAGGTAGATGTTCTTGTTGGTGGGCCGAGTATGTCAGAAGCATCAATAGCTGCTCTTGACCTAGTAGCCAAGTATGATATTGTGCACCTAGTAACCTCAGGGACGTGGACCCCTTCATGGGGAAAGAAAGTAGGTGGTGATATTGAGAAGTATCGCAATTCCTTTAAGATGTCTGAAAGCGCAGCCCATGCAGTACCTGTTGGACTGGATCTCTTGGAAGAAGTAAGGAAAGAACACAATTTGAGTAAAGCTTATTGTATCATTGATGATTGCATGTTTTGCCGCAATGCTATGGATGTTTTCGCCGGATTAGGAGAGAAGAGGGGCTTCACCATCCTGGGCAGAGATGCAGTGCCACCCGGGTCTACCGATTATTCGCCGGCGCTGATGAAGGCTAAAGACTCAGGAGCAGACCTTCTCTTCTTCTGGACTAACACGGCAACGAGTGCCATTCTGTTCAAGCAGTTTGTTGATTTAGAAATACCTGCGCTGCCTGTTGGCTTTGCTGCCGGAGCTCAGGAGCACGAAGTCTACAAGGCAGTAGATGGCAAGTGCGCCTATATTCTATTTCCTAATCCGCATGCCTGTCAGACTGCGACCAAATTGTCAGGAGATGTCCAATTTCAAGAGGCATTTGAGAGCAAATTTAATAAGAAACCTTTTGGGGGTTGCGGTGGCGCTTACGCAGGAGCTTATGTGCTGAAGGATGCTATTGAGCGCGCAGGATCACTGGATACCGATGCTCTGATAACCGCCCTGGAAGCGACCAACTTGATGACAGTTAATGGCAGGCTGATGTTTGGTGATAACCATGAGGACATTTATAACCAGGATCCGGAAAAAGGAATTCCAACTGTTTATTCGCAATGGATAAACGGAGAGAGAGTAGCTGTCTGGCCGCTAGTGCTGGCAGATTCAGAGATTGTGCTCCCACCCTGGATGAAGTAAAGATTTCGAGTCTGTTAGCTAACTGGTGATAGATGGAAGTATTTCTCTACGGGCTAGCGCGGAGTTTCACGCTTGCTCTGATGGCCGTAGGCTTTAGTTTTGCCTATGGAGTGAGCCGGCTACCTAATTTTGCCCATGGCGCTTTTTATATCCTGGCTGGGTTCATCACCTGGATATTTGTCCAGAGTTTGGGGTTAAATTATGCACTGAGCATCATAATCTCACTGGCTCTCTTGGCAGCGATTGGGGCTGCGATGTACCGATTTATCCTCATTCGCGTAAGAGGCATGGAAGTGTCGGAGATTATCGCCTCCTATGCTCTGGGCGTGGCTATACTGGAGGCATTACGCTCCAGGTTTGTCGGGACAGGATTTAGCACTCCATCATTTATTGAGGGCACTATCAAGGTAGCTGGTGTCCCGATAGATTTACAGCGAATCGTCATAATATGTGGGGGAGTGGTGGTAGTTGGTTTTATCTGGGCTTTTACTCACTATACCAAAGTGGGGTTATCACTCAGAGGCATAGCCCAGGATGAACGGGCTGCACTCATGCTGGGCATAGATTCTGACCGAGCCGCAACTATTGCGCTGGCTATTGGCTCAGCTCTGGCCGCTCTGGCTGCAGTGATTATACTCCCTGTAGGCAGTATAACTGTCAACGAGGGGTATGGTGTGTTAATTAATGCACTCGCTGTGTGTGTTATCGGAGGCCTTGGCAGCTGGACGGGCACTGTAATGGCTGCCTTTATCCTGGGTTTCGCCGGTATACTTACGGCAACCTATATTGGAAGTATGTGGGAAGCAGTAGTAGTTGTGGTGGCTATTATCCTAGTGCTCTTATTTAAACCTTCAGGTCTTTTCGGCCGACAAAAGGAATTTGAGGAAAGAGTTTAAACTTGGTTACTGAGACTAGACGCAAAGAGCGGCTGGACCGGGGCGTAAAGGTTCGGACAGAGAAGCTATATGCTGTTTCCGGCTGGCAGGAAATAATCTATCTAGTGGTGCCAAGACTGGCCCTGATCCTGGGTTTACTTATACTTCCCCTGGTTATGCCAAGCATGTACTGGCAAAAGGTGCTATGCAGCATGGGTACCTTTGCCTTACTGGCTATAGCATTTGACTTCTTAGCTCATTATGTCGGGTTAGTTTGCCTGGGTGGAGCTCTCTTCACCGGGGTCGGTGCATATATAAGCGGGCTCTTGAGTTCATCAGTTGGGTTATCGCCAGCCTTGACTATTCCTATTGCCACATTGGGGGGAGGGCTAATCTGCACTTTGCTGCTGCTCCCATGTCTACCACTACGAGGCGTCTATTTCGCCATAGTAACTATAATCTATCCCTTGGCAGTGGTTAGAATCATTACCGCGCTAAATATCTGGGGAGGGACCGAGGGCATAAGTGCCCTTGCTACCCTCCCCAATATCTGGGTTGAGGTATATCTCATCCTTGGGATGGTTCTTATTGTGCTTTTTGCCCTCAGAAGGCTGGTTAATGAAGATTATGGACTTGTGTTGCGTGGTATAAAAGATAATGACCAGGCGGTTAAGGCTTCCGGCATTAACATAACCTTCTATAAAGCTCAGGCGGTGTTTATCTCATCGGCGATAGGATGCTTCTGTGGAGCTTTTTTGTCTTGCCTCTATGGATGGTGTGGCTTATCATTATTTGCTCTGGATTTTTCTATACTCCCCATCGCAGCAACGGTAATGGGTGGGATGGGGACTCTGGTTGGCCCGATGCTAGGGGCTTGCATTCTAACCCCGCTCTCAGAGGTTTTACGGGCTATAGGTACATGGAGGATAGTACTCTATTGTGTTATTTTGCTGGCCTTCATCGTATTTAAACCAGAAGGGTTAATGAACTGGGCTCAACGAAAGTACCACCAGTTTGAGCATTGGGAGAAGATATGAGCATGAGCAAGGAAGTTGTTCTCCAGGTTAGAAACGTCAGTAAGTCGTTCGGTGGGGTTAAAGCGGTAAACAACGTAAGTTTTGATCTGGTTAACGGCGAAATCCTAGGGATTATCGGACCGAATGGCTCTGGTAAGACAACATTGATTAACCTTGTAACTGGCTTTGTAAAACCAGACTCGGGTAAGGTCTTCTTCAAAGGCAAGGAGCTTACCAAGTTGCCACCTCACAGAATTGCTGATCTTGGAGTTACCAGGACGTTCCAAGTAATGAGGCCATATCACAGCTTGCCTGCATTCAAGAACCTTATTGTGCCTTTATACTCGCCAAGGGTCAGGCGAAGCAGTGGTGGCAGGCTGGGAGATAGGGATGCAGTGGGTATAGACCTGTTGGAGGAAGTTGGTTTTGAGCGTGATGCCTATGTTCCATACAAGATAGCCTCTTCTCTCCCACTGGGATATCTTAAGCGTCTTGAACTTGCCAGATGCCTTGCCCTGAGACCTGAGATAGTCATCTGTGATGAGGTCTTCTCTGGATTAAGTATGGCAGAGATAGCAACTATGGTCCCGGTTATTGAAAGGTTGCAGATGAATGGCATGACCATGATAATGATCGAGCACAGGTTGAGGGAGCTTTTCAGGCTGGCTAACAGGGTAATGGTATTGAATTTTGGTGAAAAGATTGCCGAAGGTGTTCCAGAAGAAGTCATAGAGAAAGAGAAGGTAAAAGAGGCCTACCTGGGGATAGAGGAGAAGTAGCACTGTGAATATGCTGGAAATCAAGAACCTTATGCTATTTTATGAAAACGCCATAGCTATAAACAATGTCAGTATGAAATGTGAGGCAGGCAAAATCACCGGCGTTTTCGGCTCTAATAGCGCTGGTAAGTCCACATTGATGTATGCTATTTCAGGGATAATACTGGATGTGAAGAGAAAGGAGGAGATGAAGGGAGGAGAGAGGATAACAGTGGTTGGTGAGATGAGGTTTAATGGTGAGGATATAATGAATATTAAGCCGAGCGAAAGGGCGAGGAAAGGGATTGTGCTTTGCCCGGAAAGGCGCCGGATTTTTCCTGAGAGCAGTGCGTTGGAGAACCTGAAAATAGGTGGCTATCTGGCCAGTAGGTCACAAGCCCAGGAAACCCTGGAGTACGTGTTCACCCTGTTCCCGGCACTGAAAGGGCTGAAGGGCAGAGATGGTGGCTTTCTGAGTGGGGGAGAGCAGCAAATGCTTGCTATTGGCAGGGCACTTATGGCTCAACCGAAGCTATTATTGTTGGATGAGCCATTACTTGGATTGAGTCCTGCTATAGAAGCCAGACTCGCCCAGGCCATAAAAAGTATCAATAAGCAGACAGGAATTACCATATTGATTGCTGAGCAGTATGCCAGGCCAATCTTGCCTATAATAGATTATGGTTATGTGCTGGAAAATGGCGGTAACGTTCTGGAGGGAACTACCCAGGAGCTTATTGATAACCCAGATGTAAAGGAAGCTTATTTCGGAGTATAATGCTGGCTTATCCTTACCTCATACCCTGATATGTCTTTCTCCTTTGCTCAGTTTCCTTCTTTCTTCATCTCTTATCTCGCGCCGTAACAGCTTCCCCACCTTAGATTTAGGTAACATGTCTCTGAACTCTATATATTTTGGAACTTTGTAGGGGGCAAGCCTCTGCCGGCACCAACTGAGCAGGTCAGCTGATCCTACTCCTCTAGCATCTTCCTTAAGCACCACCATTGCTTTAATGCGTTCCCCGACTCTTGGGTCGGGCACCCCGACAACACATGCCCCGATCACCGCCGGGTGGTCTTGCAATACTGCTTCAATCTCGGAAGCGGAGACCCTGTATGCCTTATACTTGATAACATCGGCACTTCTATCTATATAGTGAAGCAGTCCCTCACTGTCTATCTGGCAATAGTCCCTGGTGTGATACCAGGTCTTGCCATCTATTTCTACAAAGGCAGCGGCAGTTTCTTCCGGCTTATTCCAGTAATACTTTGGCATAGTTTCAGCCCTGACTAATAGCTCACCGGTCTCGCCTGAGCTAACTGGCTGTAAAGTATCCTCTTTAACAACTTTAACCTCTCTAGATGGAAGCGGCAGACCTATGGTCCCTGGTGGGGGTTCCTTATCCAATGGACTTACTGAAATCCAGCCAACTTCGGTTGCTCCATATATCTGATATATTGGCACCTGAGCCTTTTGCTTCCATCGATTATAAACCTCAATAGGAAGGACATCACCTCCACTCCAGCAGTATTTTAGCGAGCTTAAATCATATAGGTCCAGCCTATCGTTTTCCAGGATCATACGGTAAAGGGTAGGCACACCGCCAAATAAGGTTCCTTTATACCTTTGTATTGCTTCTAAGATGGCATCTACTTCAGGTATAGGCATCATTACAGTAGAATTGCCCCTGTACAGAGCTGTTGCCATAAATATCACCTGCCCAAAGTTGTGGTAAAGAGGGGCTGAGAAAATGAGTGTCTCCTCTCCATCCAAGACATAGTTTTTAAATCTCTCCATAACATCCAGGATACTGGACACTACACCCGAGTGAGAGCTGGGGCATCCTTTAGGGAAGCCAGTTGTCCCGCCTGTGTATAGTATATAAGCAAGGTGCTCTCTTGGGTTTATATTGACTTTTGGAGGCTGTGGTGGGTATTTATTTATCAGGTCCCTGAAGAAATATACCCCTTCCCTTTTTTCAACAACCCCGTCAGGAATTTTATCAAATATTTTGCCGATTACTCGCTTATATACTGGGAGCAAATCCACATAGTTAGTGACAATGGCTCTCTTTAAACAGGTTGTGGAGAAAACTTGTTTTACATAACCAAAATTCGTGTCTTGACACAGGATAGTCTCAGCCCCGGCATCATTGATTAAATATTCAACCTCATAAGGTGTGTAGATGGGGGCAATAGCTACTGGTACAGCCCCAATTTTTTGAGCCCCATAATAGCCAATAACCCATTGCGGGCAATTTGGAATGTAAATCATGACTTTATCATTGGCTCTGACACCTAAATTATATAGAGCAGTGGCGAATCTATCGATTAGCTCCTTCATTGTGGCATAAGTAAACTTTTCGCCAAGGTAAATAATCGCTGGTTTATCAGGATATTTATCACATGCCCGCTCAAATCCGTAGACCATGGGTTCATCGTATACTTTCACCATAACCCCCTTTACTTAAACAATTAAATCCTTTTGCCTTAGCTTCTAATTAATTTTACATCTTTGTTCTATGACAAACAATGCTTTGTGAGCCTTCATAACATCTCACACTATAAAACACTGCCATGTACCTAAATTGACACACGTGCACCAAGGTATTAAACCAGCCAGATACTTGCCCGCAGTCCCCAGTAAGGGTATAATCCGTTTTTACAAATACAATTAAGGAGAGAGATTATGCCGCCTTATGCCTTTTTCCATAAGCAATTTATGCCCTTGTCTGAAGCTAAAATCGGGATTTTAACCCATGCCTTCCATTATGGCACCGCCTGCTTTGATGGTATCCGTGGCAACTGGGTCAGTGCGGAAGAGAGATTCTGCCTCTTCCGCCTTGCCGACCACTACAGAAGGCTGCTCGATGGTTGCCATCTCCTCAAAATCAAGCTTCCTTACTCAGTTGAGGAAATGTGCCAGTTGACGGTAGAGCTTGTCAAAAGAAGCGGTTATAGGGAGGACATCTATATTCGCCCTTTAGCCTATAAGAGTTCGGAAACTGTGGGAGTTCGCCTCCACGATTTAGAAGACGATTTTCTCATCATCGCAATCACTCTTCCTCCTTACCTTGGCAGCGCTGCTATTCGCTGCTGCACTTCATCCTGGCGACGCGTTGACGATACCATGATTCCAGCAAGGGGCAAGATCTGCGGCATCTATGTCAACAGTGCCCTAGCCAAAACTGAAGCCTGGGAAAATGGCTTTGATGAGGCAATATTGCTCAGCTACGATGGACATGTAGCTGAAGGCAGTGGCGAGAACATCTTCATTGTCAGTAAAGGAAAACTCATCACCCCCTCAACCTCCGACAATATTCTCCTGGGAATAACCAGGGACGCAGTAATAAAACTGTCCCAAAATGAGCTCGGCATAGAGACTACGGAAAGACAGATAGACCGCAGTGAGCTTTACCTGGCTGATGAATGTTTTTTAACCGGCACCGCAGCTCATATAGCACCGGTGATAGAAATTGACCATCGCTCCATAGGTACAGGTGAAATTGGACCTGTGACCAGAGAGCTGCAAAAAATCTTCACCGAGGTGATACACGGGAAAAATCCCAAGTATTCCGATTGGTACACTTTCCTGTCTTAGAATCCTCTAAATCTGTGAGGGCCGGGCTAAACCTTTACTCCTAATACCTTGAGCATATAGCAAAGGCGGCAACTATGTTCCAGGACACTAGTATAATAATAAGCTTCCTCTAGTAGCTGACCCGCCGCGAAGCTCCCGTGACCACGCACCATAACCAACTTAACCTGCTTTAATGCCTCAGCTATTTCCTCAATAAAACATCCCACTTTTACTTCTTGGTCTATGCCCAGGATTGGCACTTTGGGCAAAACCAGTTTGCCTTCAGGATCGCAAGGTATGATTTCCTTTTCCACGAAGGATAGAGCAACGGCATAAGATGGGTGCGCGTGAACTACTGCCAATGTTGAGGTATTTTTATAAATAGAGCGATGAACCGCTAACTCTCTTGAAGCCCATGGCGTCGCCTGGTCATTGTGGTCAATGTAAGTTTCTACTAAATCTCCCTCTTTAATGGAGCCCAACATACTGCCTCTGCGCGTGATAAGGAGATGGTCCCCAAGCCTGACGCTGAGATTACCACTGCAAGAAGTTGCCAAACCCTGAGTAAAGAGGGCACTCCCTATCGTCTGGAACTGCGACAACATCTCCATTTACCTAAATACCAACACTGCTGTATTTACTTTACGCCATACGCCTGATTACAGCAAGCACTCTCCCCTGAATTTCAACATTATTCAGAGTGGTGTAAATGGGCTTCATCTGATTGTTTGCTGGCTGTAGGCGAGCAAAGTCCGNTTCGACATAAAACTTCTTGAGCGTGACTTTCTGTTCCCTCTTAAGCCATACTGCCGCCNTATCACCATTCTCAGCCCTANCNGTATATTCCATGAGAACAACATCCCCTTCCTCTATCAAAGCATCCAGCATGGAGTCGCTTTTGACACGCAAGGCGTAAACTTCGCCTTTACCGGGGATCAAGTCCCGGCTCACTTCTACTTTCGCCACGGGAATGGTATTCTTAGACTCAGAAGCAGGTACGGGGATGGGTTTGCCAGCAGCTATTTCCTACAAGAGGATAGCCTTTATCACGTAAAAACTCAGTGATAAAGTTAATCATGTTCTCTTGCTTTGGGGAAAGCAACTTAGTAGCCAAGAAATGCTAACCCCCGTTTTCCTGGGATTGTTTCGTTATGCTGGCAGTGAGAACGTTCATTTTTTTCGTCAATCGAGATTTAAGCCTGGCGGCTTTATTGCGATGGAAAATGCCTTTATTTACCGCTTTATCTATGCCGCTTATAGCTTCTCTTCCCTTTTCAGGCGCCGAGCTGCTCTGGGCAGCAATTTCCTTTTTCGCTACAGCTATACGCGTCTTGCTGCTCCTTTTTACGGCGCGATTGCGCAACCGTTTCCGCTCTGCTTGTCGGGCAGCTTTACCGGTTGATTTCTTGCGTGGCATCTACCTCTCCTTTCCTTTGAACACTTATTACATTCCAAACAGAATAAGCTTTAGATATTATTCTGGCTAATTGAGCCGTGCTCTTCACTTCCAAAGTGAAATACAGGGAGGTTAAATTATCTTCCTCATGAGGAATCATATTTACCCCGATAAGGTTTACTCCTTCTCCTGCTATAATAGCACTAATGTCCCGCACCAATCCAACCCTGTCCCAAGCATCGACTTGAACTGTGACTGCATAAACTTGCCCCACATCACCCCACTCTACCGGGATTAACCTCTCCTTTTCCACTTCGTTAACGATATTGAGGCAGTTCTTACGATGAACCGTGATGCCCCGACCTTGAGTAATATAGCCTACAATCTCATCTCCGGGCAAGGGATGACAACAACTTGCCAGGCGGGTAAGCAAACCACCCACACCCATAACTTTAACGCTCACAGGGCTAATCCTAGCAGGGGGTGTAATTCTAACCATCTCTTCGGAGGATTCAAGGTCCGTGCTTAATTTAAGGGCTATTTGAGAAATGCTCAGAGTACCGCAACCCAGAGCAAACAAAAAATCATCTTGATCGCTATAGCCAAACAAGGATGCTGCTTTGTCAATCTTGGCCGCTGTGATGCCCAAGCGCTTAAGTTCCTTGTCCCAAATTTGCCTGCCCGTTGCTATGCTTTGGCTGCGCTCTTGCTTCTTGAACCATTGTCGCACTTTGGCACGGGCATGAGAGGTCTTAGTATAGCCAAGTTCCGCATTGAGCCAGTCCAGACTGGGGCCTTTGTTATCCTTACTAGCTATAATCTCTACGATATCACCATTTTTAAGAACATGGCTCAAAGGCTCTAACTTTCCATTAACCTTGGCCCCGATACATCTGTAGCCCAAATCGGTGTGAATTCTGAAAGCAAAATCCAGAGGGGTAGCGCCTTTGGGCAACTCTTTTATCTCCCCCCTAGGAGTATATACAAACACTCTGCCCGAAAGTACATCGCTTTTGACAGATTCCAGAAACTCCTCACCATCCAATTCCTCTTTCCCCTCACCGAGCCAGTACATCCAGCTTAACTCTTTATCAAAAGAAGCATCTGCTTTCCCTTCTTTGTAACGCCAGTGTGCCGCCACGCCATACTTGGCGACTCGATGCATTTCATAGGTCCTAATTTGTATCTCCAATGGCGTAGTCGCCTTATACATCACCGTGGTGTGCAGAGACCTGTAGCCGTTATCCTTAGGATTGGCAATAAAATCGTCAAACTCTTCAATTATCGGATGCCAAAGAGCGTGGATCACTCCCAACACCTTATAACAATCCGAGACAGTTTGTGTCATCACACGTAGGGCAAGTAAGTCATGGATATCGCTGAAATCCTTCCCCTCTGTGGCATATTTCCTCACCTTTTGATAGATACTATAAATATGCTTGGGGCGGCCAGAAACCACCGCCTTTACACCCGCCCCATCTAATTCCTGGCTCAATATTTGACTGACCTCATCTACAAATCTTTCCCTCTCCGTCCGCTTTCCAGCTACTAATTTGGCGACGCGATGATACTCTTGTGGCTCCAGATAACGAAAAGCCAAATCCTCTAACTGCCACTTTACCTTCCATATTCCCAGACGGTGTGCCAGAGGAGCATATATTTCCAAGGTCTCCTGGGCAATAGCACGGCGCTTATTCAATGATAAGGCCCCCAGTGTACGCATATTATCTAATCTGTCAGCTAATTTAATTAACAGGACTCGCAGGTCCTCAGTTGTAGCCAGGAGCATCTTGCGCAGGTTTTCCACCTGCAGCTTTGACTTTGCTTCTTCCTTCTCAGCCTGGCTCGTAATCCTGCTCAGCTTGGTAACGCCATCAACTAACTTAGCTATGCGGGGATTGAACTTGGCTTCAATTTCCCGCAATGCTATATCACAATCCTCAGAGACATCGTGTAACAAAGCGGCAGCTAAGGTATTGGCATCGAGTTTCAGGTCAGCTAATACCATTGCCGTATGCAAAGGGTGTTCTAAATATGGATGCCCGGATTTGCGCGTTTGCCCCTGGTGTGCTTTGGCAGCAAATTCATAAGCCTTTTTTACCAGATTCACATCATCAGGCAAATATTCTTTGACCTTTTCTAGAAATTGATCAGCTTCCATACGCTAATTCCATAATACCGCAAGAACGAGAGTAACACAAATCAAAAGGCGAGAGCTTATATATTCATTACTCCAGCCCAGAATAACGAATTAACCTGTTTATGCTGAAATATTTTAGATATACCCCAAGAGTATTTCCAATTACCCTGTAACTTGAGAGCAAATTCCTGTAAAATACAAGTTGTGTTGAATAAATACCAATTTAAGAAGGGGTTATTTCTTGTATAAAGCACCTCGCGGCACATCAGATATCCTGCCTTCAGAGCAACCTTACTGGAAATATATAGAACAAAAAGCTATTTCCCTCTGCCAGCTTTATGGTTACCAGTTCTTAAGCACGCCAATAATCGAGGACTCCCGACTCTTTACCCGGAGGAGAGCTGAGGGAACAGATATCGTTGATAAAGAGATGTATATCTTCAAGGACCGTGGCGGCCAGGAGTTGGCCTTAAAACCAGAGGGAACGGCGCCAGTTTGCCGAGCTTACCTGGAGCACGGTTTGTTTAACCTGCCTCAACCTGTAAGACTGTATTATATTGGTGCCACTTTCAGATATGAACGCCCCCAGGCGGGACGTTATCGCCAGCACCACCAGTTTGGCATCGAGGCCATAGGTGACGCTGACCCGGCCCTTGACGCCGAGGTAATAGAAATAGCGCAGAGGTTCCTTCTCTCCCTGGGCATTCAGGAATTCTCCATTCAACTCAACAGCATAGGCTGTAAGGCTTGCCGACCACAGTATATAGAAGCGCTGAAGCGATATTACTCAGCTTATGAAGATTCGCTCTGCCTCGATTGCAAAACAAGACTGGAGAAAAATCCGCTGAGGTTGTTGGATTGCAAGAATGAGCGCTGCCAAGAAATAGCTGAAAAGGCGCCAAAAACTGCTGACTTCCTGTGCCGTGAATGCCNAACCCATTTCCACAGCCTTCAAGAATACCTGGGNATACTGGATATCCCATTCCAACTCAATCNTAGATTAGTGCGCGGACTGGATTATTACACCAGGACTGTATTTGAGATCCAACCCCGAAAAGAAACACCGCAAGGCGTTCTCGGAGGAGGCCGCTATGATGACCTCATTGAAGACCTGGGGGGTAAGCCCACTCCGGCGGTGGGCTTTGCTGCCGGCATAGAAAGACTGCTGCTGAATTTAAAAGAACAGGGAATAGCTCCCCCTCCTCCACCCAAAGCCACCGTTTTTATCGCCTGCCTAGGGAAAGAAGCCAAAAATGAGGCTATGAAACTCGCTTCGTCGCTGCGGGGAGATGGCATAGCGGCTATAGAATCTGTAGGCCATAAGAGCCTGAAAGCACAATTAAAACAAGCCAACGGCAGAGATAGTAGTTACACTATCATCATAGGCAAAGAAGAACTCGAAACCCAAAGCGCCGTGTTGCGGAATATGAAGAGTGGTGAACAGAAAACTATTCCTTTAAGTCAACTAGCAGCAGTGCTCAAGCAAACACGATTGTGATATAATATATACAATCAGTTATGCCTGAAAACGAAACAAATACGACACCAACCGCTGAATATACTGCCAAAGATATCCAAATCCTGGATGAAATCAAGGCTGTGCGCCTCCGGCCCGGAATGTATATTGGAGGCACCGACAAACAGGGACTGCATCACCTGCTTTATGAGATAGTTTACAACAGCGTAGACGAGGCCATGGCCGGCTACTGTAACTGCATTGAGATAATCATTCACAAGGATAATAGCATCACTGTCATTGATAATGGGCGGGGAATTCCCACAGAGCTTGTCCCAGGGCAAGACATCACCGCTCTTGAAGCAGTGATGACACGCTTGCATGCCGGGGCTAAATTTGGGGGGCACGTCTATAGCATTTCCAGTGGTCTGCACGGAGTTGGCGCCTCGGTAGTTAACGCCTTATCTTCAAGACTCGCAGTTGAGGTAAAACGCCAGGGAAAACTTTATCATCAGGAGTATCACAAAGGCTTCCCCCTGGGAGAGGCGGAAATTATCGGCGATGTCTTGAATACAGGCACAACGATTACCTTCCTGGCTGACAAGGAAATCTTTGAGGATATTAACTACGATTTTGCTGTAGTGTGCCAGCGGGTGAAGGAATTAGCCTACCTAAACAAAGGGGTGGAAATAAGCGTGAAAGATGAGAGGCACGATCAGGAGAAGACCTTTTATTTTGAAGGTGGCATAGCCACTTTCGTGAGACAGTTAAACAACAATAGAACCGTTGTCCATGCCAATCCTCTCTACTTTTCATCAATGACAGATTCCACCATAGCAGAGATAGCACTTCAATATAACACCAGTTTTACAGAGCTAACCTTGTCTTTCGCCAATTGCGTCAACACCAGAGACGGAGGTAGCCATATCACCGGATTCCGTTCAGCATTAACTCGAGTTCTCAACGATTACGCCCGTAATAGCAAGCTCATAAAGGATACCGATTCGGGATTCACAGGTGAAGATGTCCGTCAAGGGCTGACGGCTATCATCAGTGTAAAGTTGCCCCAGCCTCAGTTTGAGGGACAAACGAAGGTAAAGCTGGGAAATCCAGAGATAAAAACTCAGGTTGAATCCATCGTGGCAAATAATCTGTCGCTTTATCTGGAACAACATCCACAGGAAGCCAAGGCGATAATCGAGAGGTGTCTCATAGCAGCCAAAGCCAGAGAAGCAGCACACAAAGCCCGTGAATTAGTATTCAAAAAGTCGGGACTGGAAAGCTCAACACTACCAGGGAAGTTAGCCGATTGTTCTGAAAAAGAGCCATCTTCATGTGAACTCTTCTTGGTAGAGGGTGACTCCGCAGGGGGCTCGGCCAAGCAGGGGCGCGATCGCCGTTTTCAAGCCATTCTTCCCTTGAGAGGGAAAATACTTAACGTAGAGAAAGCCGCCAAAGATAAAATCCTGGAACACGAAGAGATTAAGGCAATCATCATCGCATTAAGAACAAACATCAACGAGTATTTCGACCTCTTCCGGCTTCGTTACTATAAGGTGATAATCATGACCGATGCTGATGTTGATGGCTCTCATATCCGTACCTTACTCTTGACATTTTTCTACCGCCACATGGTAGAGCTAATTGAGCAAGGTCATCTCTTCATCGCCCAGCCACCTCTTTACCGCATTCAATGCAGCAAACAGCAATTCTGGATTTACTCTGAAGAGGAAAGGCAAAGGAAAGTTGCCGAGCTGGGAGAAAATAAACTGGATATTCAAAGATATAAAGGCTTAGGCGAGATGAGTCCCGAACAGCTATGGCAGACGACTATGAATCCTGCCACCAGAACCTTATATAAGGTCGAAGTTGGGGATGCCATAGCTGCTGATCAAATCTTCCACATGCTGATGGGAAATGAAGTGCCTCCCCGCAAAGCCTTCATCCAGAGTCACGCCCAAAAAGTGAGAAACCTGGACATTTAATATATTACCCTGTGCTATATAACTTCTGTTCTGCGATGTATCTTTCTACCCTATCAGGCACCAGGTAGCGGATAGATAATCCTCGGGCAACATGCTGGCGAATATCCGAAGAACTGATCTCAACCAAGGGCATATTGATTTGAACGATGCTTTTCATCAAGCCCGGGAGGGATGTTTCCAAAGAACACAAATCCATGCCGGAGCTCGACCTGGGAGCTACCCCTAAACGGCATAGTTGAAGCAGCTTTTGTGGCTCTTTCCACAAAGGCAGGCCCATCAAAGTATCCTGGCCAAGAATAAAGAAAAAGGTCACTCCACTATCTCTCTGTTTCTTAAGCTCGATCAAGGTATCTACAGTGTAAGAAGGGCCAGGACGCTCTACTTCCAGAGTGCAAAGCTTAAAGTAAGGGTTATCCGCGATAGCCCGACGCACCATTTCCACTCGTTGCAGCGCTGGAGTAATCTCACATCCCATCTTAAGCCATGGCTGTCCCGTGGGAACAAAAAGCACTTCGCTGAGCTTCAACTGCATCCACGTTTTCTCAGCTAAAATGAGATGCCCTATGTGAATGGGGTCGAAAGTGCCACCAAGAATACCTATATTCACTACTCACCTCTTGGCTCGGGGCCGAAATATCGCTATTTGAGGTGACGCCCCCATTCCTCCAGTCTCGCTTGTCCCTTTAAGCATTTCCACAGCTTTACCGGTCAACTCTACTATACCACAACCAGCGGTAGCGGAAACACAAAAAAACGGCGCCCCCAGCGGGGCGAAGATTTGCTTGAACTCAGGCAGGCGCGCCTGAACCTGTGGTAGGTCAATCTTGTTGATAGCCACAATCTTGGGTTTATGCAGTAAATTAGAGTTATATAAAGATAATTCCCTCTCCAGCATACCTAAATCGTCGCCGCTGGCAGGAGAGGTACCATCAAGCAAATAGACTATCATTTTAGTCCTCTCTACATGACACAAAAACTCGTTCCCCAATCCCTTGCCAAGATGTGCATCTGGCGCTATCGCTGGTATTTCGGCAACAACAAAATCATGTTTAATATCCTGCATAACTCCCAGCACGGGCTGCCGTGTAGTAAAGGGGTAATCAGCTATCTTAGGTCTGGCTTGCGATATGGCAGAAAGTAAAGTGGACTTACCTGAATTCGTCATGCCGATAATACAGATATCAGTGAGAAGATTTAATTTAAGAGTAAGGAGCCTCTTTTCCCCCACCTCACCAAGAGTGGCTATTTCAGGAGCCTGTTTTACTGAGGTAGCAAAACGAGCATTCCCCAACCCTCCCGCACCTCCTTTTGCCACCACAATATGCTCACCCTCAGCTACCAGATCAGCAATAAGACACTCCCCAACAACATCCTCTGTGAAAACCATAGTCCCCATAGGGACTGGAATAACCAGGTCCTTCCCTCTCCTACCATGCTTGTTATGGCTACCACCATGAGCACCATTCTCAGCCACAAATTTTCTTCTTTGCTTCAATAACTCTATCTCAGCACCAGAATTAGCCTCGAGAACGACATCGCCCCCATGCCCACCATTACCACCATCAGGACCACCACGAGGAACATATTTCTCATGACGAAAGCTAATAACTCCATTTCCACCATTACCCCCCTCAACTACAATTCTAACAATTGTTACCATGGATATTATTTTATTCTAAATAGTATTACTTAGTATATTAAATAAATAATAATAATACTTATGCTCTCTTTTCGGTAAGTTATCAAAGCGAGTGGTGGAGATGAGACACAAGGGAATTGATTCACCGAAGATAGGGTGATGAATTAACAATTTATCCACAAGCTGCTGGTTAATTTTCAGAAAATGGTTGGCCTTTGAGGCAGAACCTTTTAGCGGATTTTGTGTCTGCTGATTTTCTCTTTGATTTGAGATATTTGGTGGCATAAACTAGGGTTAACGTTTAATTCACTGGCTATCTTTTCATAGCCATATATGACTGTGGCGTGGTTTCTATTACCCAGCGCCTTGCCGATTTCAGTGAAGGAGTCATTACTTTCCTCGCGCATGAGGTACATGGCAATATGGCGGGCCAAAGTGACCTTTCTGTTTCGGTTCTTAGATTTTATCTCCTCTGTGGGAAGGTCAAAATAGTCCGCCGCTACCTCAATTATCATTTCGTTATGTTGGTTACTNCTGCCTGTTAAGAACTTGTTAATTGTCTGCTGAGTAATGTTGGACCCGNTTAATTTGGCTTGGGCGGCGAAATAAGCCAGAGCACCCTCGAGTTCACGAATATTATCGTGCATTTTTTCTGCTATGACCTGCAGGGCTTCCTCTGATACAGGCACTCCAATTGTCGCTGCTTTGGCATGTAATATAGCTAGGCGTGTTTCAAAATTGGGTGGCTCCATGGGGACAACGAGCCCCCATTGCAGGCAAGATTTTAGCTTATTATCCAGTGAAGGCATATCTTTAGGATGACAATCAGCAGTAATGACAATTTGCTGCTCATTGTTATGTAGTTCTTTGAATAACTGGAGGAAGCATTGTGAAGACTGCTTCTTGTCATATATAAATTGCACATCATCAAGGAGGAAGGTCTGAATATCTCTGAACCTGCCCCGAAAATTTTCCACTTCCTTTTGCCGCGCTGCCCGTACGAATTCGCTGGTGAATTGCTCCGCGGTAATGTAGCTTGCTTTAAATCCTCTGTTGCGCGTTTCCTGTCCAATGGCATGTAGCAGGTGAGTCTTACCCTGGCCGGTTTCACTGTAAATAAAAAGGGGATTATAGATGTGTCCTGGGTGGTTTTCAGCTACTTCTTTGGCAGCAGTATAAGCTAATCGGTTACAGTCGCTAACAACAAAGTTGCCGAAGGTGTATTTGGGATTAAACCTGTCTTGCCTTGTTTTGCTGCTGGTTCCCCCATCAGCCTGGTGGGGATGGATTAAAAAATCAAGTTGCTTCTGGTCTTGATTGATGACTTCGATTTGTACAGCGACATCTTTGTCCAGGATGTTCGCCAGAGTCTTGGCTATCAAAGAATGAAGATGCGTGGATAACCACTCAGCCACAAATATATTAGGGGCGCTGACTATAAAAACATTATCTTGGAAGCTTACGCCCTCGCTCCCTTTCAGCCAGGTAGTATAATTTGCTTTATTAACTTGAATCTCAAGCTCGCCTAAGGCTCTAACCCAGATATCTCTGGCTGACTCCAATTCCCCCCCAATTATGATTTTATTTAAACCGTAGGATGGTAAGAAAGATGATCACTAGATGGAACCAACAGTCATTAAACAGTTATTATTTTAGCCTTTCATTTTTAAAGTTCTCTAGGCAATCTTTGACATAATGGGAGAAAAAGTTCCAAAATGTTTTTATGTCCAGTCGGCTTGTTTTTATGGGGACTCCAGACTTTGCCGTGCCCATTCTGATATCTTTGCTTCATAGCCCTTATGATGTGGTTGCTGCATATACTCAGCCTGATAAGCAGGCAGGCAGGGGGCGTAAGGTAGTTGCGCCTCCGGTAAAAAGGGTAGCGGTAGAAAATAATATCCCCGTTATCCAGCCAGAAACACTGAAGTCAGCGGAAGCAATAGATAGAATGGCTGATTTCAAGCCTGCTCTTATTGTAGTGGCGGCTTTTGGATATATCTTGCCTCGGGAATTACTATCCTTGCCTGAACTTGGTTGTCTCAATGTCCATCCTTCGCTACTGCCCCGGCACCGAGGGCCATCTCCAATAGCACATACCATCCTCTGTGGAGACCGAACCACCGGCGTTACCATCATGTTGGTGAACGAAAAGGTGGACAGTGGGCCAATTTTAGCTCAAAGAGCAGAGGATGTATCCACTGAAGATACCACAGGAACGCTTACATCCCGCTTAGCCATTGAGGGAGCTGCGCTTTTAGAAGAAACTTTACCCAAGTGGATTGAGGGCAAGATTAAGCCGCAGCCTCAAGATGAGTCTCAGGCCACTTATAGCAAGCTAATAAGGAGTGAGGAGGCTGAGATAGAGTGGCGCCTACCGGCTGAGGAGCTTTGGCGTGGGATAAGAGCTTACAATCCCTGGCCAGGTTGTTATACCTGGTGGAAGGGCAAGCGGCTCCAGATTCTTGAAGCTATCCCTCTTGGTGATGTAGCAGAAGGGGAGGTGGGTCAAGTGGTAGCTCTGCCCGGGTCGGTGGAGATTGGCGTGATTACAAAAAGAGGAGTTCTGGGCCTCTGCCAGGTTCAGCCAGAAGGAAAGCGGCAGATGTCTGTAAAGGATTTCGTTCGAGGACGGCGGGACTTCATTGGCGCCCTTTTGGCCTGAACTTCTCAATTTGATTATATAATGCCTGGTGCTGGCAACTGGCGATAAAAGGTATATTCCGTGCCATATCTCCGGTGCTCTTGCCACCAAAGAGGCATTAGCGTAAAATGCCACCACGAGCAGGGAAGTTTGAATCCTGCGCGGGAGAAGTATCAGAAATGGGCATTTACGAAACAGTTATCAGCCGACGCTCAATCAGGCGCTTTAAGGATATACCNATCCCCAGGGAAATTCTGGAGAGGTGTATCAATGCTGCCAGACTGGTGCCTTCGGCGGCCAATATGCAACCGTTGGAATACATTGTTGTNGATGATGNCCAATTGCTGCCTCAGGTGTTTTCTGCCTTAAAATGGGCAGCATACATCAGTCCTATGGGCGACCCTCCCGAGGGCCGGAGACCCAAAGCCTACATTGTCATCCTCGAGGACCGGAATGCTGCAGACGCAGCCTCCATTTATGATGCCGGAGCTGCGATGGAGAGCATGATGCTTGTGGCGCTGGAAGAGGGTCTTGGCTCCTGTCCCTTTGCCAGTGTGGAGAGGGATAAGGTGAGAAACATACTGAACATTCCTGGTAATTATGAGATTCTGCTGGTTCTGGCTCTGGGTTATCCTGATGAAAGCCCGGTTGCGGAGCCATTCAACGGTTCCGTGAGGTACTGGAAAGACGAAGACGGCGTGCTTCATGTTCCCAAGAAGAAGCTGGAAGCGGTTCTCCACTGGAATGCTTTTTAAAATAGAGATGTTTCGCCTTAGTCAAGCAGTTCATTAAGGCCAGTGTAGCTGTCAAGCTGGCGCTGGAGCTGGTGGTCAAGTTCCCCTATGGTGACTTCGGCAGTGGAGAACACTGTTGCCTTGGCAAGATGCCCTCCGCGGCAGATATCCTTTCCTGAAAGTTGGATATGTATATGAATGATGAGGTTATCATCCTTCAGTGCCACCGAGCCCTGCGCACAGACAATCTCCAGCGGGCCGCGGTAGTCGACACTGTCGTATTTCCCAGGCAGTTCCATCAAGAAATTGAGTTGGGCGCTCTCTACTGAACCGATAATGCCCATAACCACACCTGAAGAGATGCGGTGCTCGCCGCAATAGCGGCTTATCTCACTGAGCAGTTCCCTGCCCGGTTTGACTCTGAATATATGAACTTTCTTGAACAACAGGCTGCCTCCTCTCAAATCCGTTGGCAACATCTTAGCACAGGAGCCGGAATAATCTCCAATGCGAGTGGAAGGGAGTCAGGATATATCCTGATGCATTGTTCAGCGCCGCCTTCGAAACAGGGGAAGCAGCCACATCAGGGCGATTACGCCGAAAAATGGTGATATTTGAACTCCAGCACCGCCGCTCTTTTGTGTCACTGTGGTGGGATGCTTATCAGGGGGTTCCTGCGCAGTTATAGCCTCATCACTGACCTCATAAGCTGCTAGCTGGGTTCCCATATATTGTTCCGGCATCCACCCCAAATAGTTGTTTCCCCCGGTGGCCTCAGCCCAAATCCAGCCAGGCTCACCCTCAAGGGATAGGCTCTGATTGGCTCTTTTATATTCTGGCAGATGTACTAATGTTGCCGCATGCCCCGGTGCCAATACTATAGCTGAACGATACCCCGCTCCCTTATACATCACGGCAAGTAAAATGGCGTAATCCTCACAGTCACCATAGGTGAAGCCTTTCTCTTCGATAGCGGCTGCCACTTCATCGGCATTCTGAGCAAACTCTTTGAAGCGGAACTGGTCGGCATCAGAGCTATATCTGATCTTATCACGGGCAAAGGCGAAAACTTTCTCCGCCCGTTGGCAGAGATCAGGGTAATCCTGGGCAAATCCCTGGCCAAGACGGTATGCTTCATCAGCGTTTCCCCCCAGGCTCTCAAAGGCGATCACGGGGCGAAATTCTGTTTTGGAGAAGACCTGGAAGAAGCCGTCTGGGCCGCTACACCGAGTTCGACATACATCCCAATCATCGAAGACCTGCCCCCCCTCTTTATAGAGATGCTCGGATGGAGTAGCCAGGGCGTAGGCTGGTATTACCACTGCTAAAATTACTGCTACCGAAATAAGGATGCTTTGTTGCAGCTTCATTATGACGCCTCTTACAGCGGTGTAGTCAGAGCAGCGTGCATTATTAAGCCAAAGAATACCAGATAGCCGAACACATAGATTCCTACGGCAACAGGGCTTTTCCTAATACTCATGAAGGGTATCTTTGGCGTCAGTTTATCTATAATATGAAATAGAGCTATTCCCAAAAGAAGGCTCACCAGAAAGCTGATGGCTATCAGTCCCAGTCTTCTAACATCAATCAGGCTTTCTAAGAGCCCAGCACCAACTATGACCGGCCCGGTTATCGTTCCGTGTATGACTAAACCCACCAGGATGAAGAAGCCAGCGATAAACAATCCCACTGAAACCGGGTTTTCTCCGATACTTTCTCGTTCATGAATATGTGGGGTGAGTGCATCCAGGACCCTGATGCCAAGCCAGGCTAGAAAAGCACAGATGAAGGCCAGAATGATAGTCCTGGCTACCCAGAGTAGCACAACTACATGGAAGCTGGCAGTGGGACCCAGCTCAAACATATGTCACTATCTCCAACACCTCAGTTAGCAAAGCCTAGCATAAGCCCGATTGGCTGGCAAGCTTTGAGATGAGTTAGCGGCGAAACTCTATTAAAGTAGACGGTTTAATTTATTGACTAGCAGCCATTGGAACTGCTAACATATCATCGAAATGCCTCTCGGGCTAGAGAGCTTCGTTTGGCAAAAGGAGGGAGATATGGCAGACAGTGTCTACAAGATGATTGAGTTAGTGGGGACCAGTCCTGAGTCCTGGGAGAAGGCAGCCGCCAGTGCGGTGGAGATGGCTTCGAAGACATTGCGAGACCTGCGTGTTGCTGAGGTCGTTGAACTGGACATGCAGATTGAGAACGGCAAGATTTTCAGCTACCGCGCAAAGGTGAGGGTATCTTTCAAGTACGAAGGTGAGAAATAAGTCTCGTAAGAGACCCGGTAAATAAACTGGTGCTCACTGCGAAAGGTTGATTTCTTTAGATTTCAACCGTCAAAAAGTATTTTGTTAGCATTGCGATAGAGGATCCCCTCCGGGGGATCAACATGAAATGTAACGGGGTGTTTAACTCTGTAACCTCCGATGTTATAACAAAAACTCTTGCCACATGTATGTAATGATAGGTGGTTCTAAGGCTACAGTCCTATTTTGCCCTTCACTTCCCGCATCCCCATGATGACATCGGTGACCAGGTCTCTTAACTCTACCCCCAACAGCGACGCTCCCTTTTCAATCACCTGGCGGTTCACGCCAGCAGCAAAAGCCTTATCCTTCCATTTCTTCATCACTGACTTTGCCTCCAGGTCAGCCACACTCTTGGATGGTCGGATTAAGGCTACCGCTGTGATAAGCCCGGTCAGCTCATCAACAGCATACAGGGTCTTCTCCATGTTGGTTTTCGGCTCAACATCGCTGCATAGTCCCCAGCCATGAGAGACAACCGCCCGTATATATTCCTCTGGCCAACCTCGCTCCTCCAGTATCTCTCGTGACTTCTTACAATGCTGCTCTGGAAAGCGTTCATAGTCCAAATCATGTATCAGTCCAACTATTCCCCACTTCCCCTCGTCCTGGCCCATTTTGCGTGCTATGTAGCGCATCGCTCCCTCAACGGAATAAGCATGTTTCAGCAGGCTCTCATTCTGGTTGAATTCCCTGAGAAGTGACAATGCTTCATCGTATGTCGGTATGTGCTCCTGCATTTCGCTGCCTCCTTACTTATGTTTTTAGCGGTGAATCTAGATTATAAACCATCGCGTTATGAATGGTGAAGGGCTGGGAGAAGTTGGCTTTTCACGAGGATAGTCCCAAGCAGGCATGGAACAAGGGTAGTGAGCCGCGGGATGGCTACACTACCATACCTCCGTCGGGGACAAGCCCCGACCCTACGAAATGTAACCGTAGTGGCGGGGTTCATCCCCGCCTTATTCTCATAATAGCATAAAAAACTGCTCCATATATCCACCATCTATCTGAACTAGCTCAAAGGCTGCGCCGTTTCATATAATTGGCAACGCCTCTTTATTT
>JGI24025J20009_10000041_pt1 | contig 91664 bp, 96 predicted proteins | sample Cruoilmetagenom3_FD_20009 | JGI IMG/M metagenome (IMG submission 20009)
AGAAAGCGGCTGGGATATCGAACCCCAGCCCAGGTGTTTTTAGGAGAATATTCAGGAGCACTAGAAACCGCAGGTGCTGCACTTATTAGTTGAATTCAGGAATCAAGCGGGTGACGTTCGACATTAACGCCGTGGTGAAAGGCGCTATGGACTGCCTAGTGCTGGGGAGGGTGACCACGCATTGGCGCGTATCCCGGCTTGACGGTTTCGGTGTTCAATTCTTCAATATATCTGATGGTTCATGGAATCTTTCAATGGTGTCGCAGGCCTGGGCGGGCTTCTACGACCGTGCTTCGGCAATGGTGCTTCGAAAACCGTGCTTCGACAACAGTGCTTCGGCACTTGGTGCGACTGTCATGACCAACTTGAGAGGAGAATAACGTGTCTGATCAAAAGCCTACACGCCAGGAGTGGGGCGCACGTACCACGCCACGTTTGCAAGGCAACGAGCACTGGTGGCCCGACCAACTCAACCTAAACGTGCTGCATCAGAAGCACCCGGACGCCAATCCCTTTGGTGAAGGTTTCCGCTACGGCGAGGCGTTTTCAAAGCTTGATGTCAACGAGCTGAGCGCTGATGTCGATGCCCTGATGACCGATTCACAAGCATGGTGGCCTGCCGATTGGGGGCACTATGGGCCGTTCTTTATCCGCATGTCGTGGCACGCGGCGGGCACTTACCGTGCGCTGGATGGTCGCGGCGGCGGTGGCACCGGGGCACAGCGTTTCGCCCCACTCAATAGCTGGCCGGATAACGGCAACCTGGATAAGGCGCGCCGCCTACTGTGGCCCATCAAACAGAAATATGGTGAAACGCTCTCCTGGGCGGATCTGCTGGTTTTTGCTGGCAACCGCGCGCTTGAAACCATGGGCTTCAGAACCTTTGGCTTCGGCTTTGGCCGCGCTGATATTTGGGCGCCCGAGGATGACATCTATTGGGGCCCGGAAACCGAATGGCTCGCCGCTGAAGATGAGCGTTATACCGGCAGTTTCGAAGACGGCAACCGCGTGCTCGATAACCCGCTTGCCGCGGTACAAATGGGCTTGATCTACGTCAATCCGGAAGGCCCCAACGGCGTGCCAGACGCGGCCAAATCGGCCATGGACGTTCGCGAAACCTTTGCACGAATGGGCATGAACGACCGCGAGACCGTCGCGCTGACGGTGGGCGGCCATACCTTCGGCAAGATGCACGGCAACGGGCCCGCAGATGCCGTCGGCGGGGCGCCGGAAGAGGCCAAGCTCCACGAAATGGGCGTTGGCTGGGCCAATAAGCACGAAACCGGCCTGGGTGAATACACCATTACCTCAGGGCTCGAAGGTGCCTGGACCCCCACACCGACCAAGTGGGACAACACCTACCTGGAGACGATCTTCTCCCACGAGTGGCAGGTCAAGAAATCCCCGGCTGGCGCCAACCAGTGGGAGCCGGTAGAGGTGAAAGACGGGTTCTGGGTGCCCGATGCCCACGTTGAAGGCAAAAAGAATCCCCCGGTGATGAATGCTGCTGATATGGCGATGATCGTCGACCCGGACTACCTCAAAATATCCAAGGAGTACCGCGAAAACCCAGATGTGCTGGCCGATGAGTTTGCCCGCGCCTGGTACAAGCTGCTTCATCGCGATATGGGGCCACGCGCCCGTTACTTGGGCCCGCAAGTGCCCAACGAGGTACTCGTTTGGCAAGACCCGGTACCGGAGCACGAAGGGCCGCTGGTCAACGACGAACAGATCGCCACGTTAAAGCAAGCGATTACCGATACCGGGCTAACCGCCAAACAGCTGGTGGGCACTGCTTGGGCATCGGCCTGCACCTATCGCCAGACCGACCATCGCGGGGGCGCCAACGGTGCGCGTATTCGCCTTGAGCCGCAGCTTGGTTGGGACATCAACATGCGTGCCGGTGTGGCGGATGTGATCGAGCAGTTGAACCGTATCAAAGAGGACGCTGACGCGAATATCTCACTGGCGGACATGATTGTGCTGGCAGGCAGCGTGGGGGTCGAGAGGGCCGCAAAAGCTGCGGGTCACGATCTCACCGTGCCGTTCACCCCAGGCCGCACCGACGCCTCCCAGGAAATGACCGAGGTCGACACTCACGCCTACCTTGAACCCAGGCATGATGCGTTTCGTAACTATATGCAGGCGCAGTCGACGTCCATTCCCGCCGAGCACCTGATGGTCGATCGTGCGTTTATGCTCAATCTCAGCGCGCCCCAGATGACGGCGCTACTGGGCGGTATGCGGGCCATCGGCGCCAACGCCGATGAGAACAACCGCGACGGCATTCTTACCGCACGCCCGGGTCAACTGACGAATGACTTTTTCGTCAACCTCATCGATATGAGCACGGTTTGGGAGCCGATGGATGAGAGCGAGGAGCGCTTCGTGGGGCGCGATCGTGCGTCTGGTGAGACCAAGTGGACCGCCTCGCGAGTGGATCTCGTTTATGGCTCGAATTCGCAGCTGCGCGCTATTGCCGAGGAATTCGCAGCGAACGGCGGCGAACGCCATATGATCGACAAGTTCGTCTCTGGTTGGGTCAAAGTCATGGAGAACGACAGGTTCGACCTGCACCGCTGACCACTACCGCTGAAGTGTACTGCTGCCCCCACCGCGAAGGCGTAACGAGCAGCCGATTGGCTAGGCGGTTTCAATGGCCAACGTGACGCCCCGCAGCTGGCTGACATCTGCCCGCGGCGGGGCGCCGAACATGCGGCTGTATTCACGGCTGAAGTGGGAAGGGCTTTCATAACCTACCCGGTAACTGGCGGTGGCCGCTTCCAGCCCTTCGGCCAGCATGAGCCGCCGGGCTTCGTGTAGGCGAAGCTTTTTCTGATACTGCAGGGGCGACATACGGGTGACTTGGCGAAAGTTATGATAGAGCGTCGATTCGCTCATGTTGACCGCTGCGGCCAGCTCACGAATCTTAAGCGGTTGGGCGTATTGCTCTTTTAGGGCGTAGATAACCCGCGCAATGCGGTTGGCCTGGGAGTCCGAGGCGGCAAAGCGGCACATGTGCAGCCCCATGGCACCCATTAATGCACGGTAAATTAGCTCCCGTCGGGCCAGCGGCGCTAGCTCCTTGATATCTTCTGGCGCGTCGAGCAGGCTCAACAGCCGATAGAGTGCGCCCTGCATTCGTTCATCCATGGGGGCCGATTTCAAGCCGCAGTCCATCTCCGGGCAGATCGCATCACTCCCCGCAGCTGGGGCTCTATCGCCCAGTTCCAGTATCAGCCCGGCTACTTCCTGAGGATTCACCGCAATCTTTACCGCGAGGTAAGGTCTTTCCGGCGTGGCATGGTCAACCCTGCCGACCACCGGTAGGTGAAGAGCGCTCGCCATGTAGCTTGGGCCGCTATAAACGATCTCCTTGTCACCCAGCAGCACGGTCTTGCTGCCCTGAATGACAAAGCAGAGGCAGGGTTCATAGACCGCCGAGTGGAAGTTACTGGGCGCGTCAGCGCGCACCAGTTGTACCTCAGCAATCGCCGTGTCCTGGAGCTCTTCCAGGGGCGACCAGCGGCGGGCGATTTGGCACAATTGCTGCTGCAGGCTTTCGCTGCAATTCGTGATCTGCTCAGGCGCGATAACGGTCAATGGCTTTCCTCCTTAACCATTCGCAGTATATGCCTTTGCGCCTTGAATCGAAGGTTTTTCATGGGATTTTGCAGGATCAGGCAAGCACCGCGCAGAAACCAGCAATCCACGCCCAGCGTCATCAGAACGTCATCCTGGCCAAGCCGCGAAGCTACTCGCTATGGCGAAATATCGTTCTTGCCCCGGCGTTTATCGTTCCCGGCAGAATCAGGCAAGCTTGCCGCAGGAACCCGATACCCTCCCTCACCTTGCGTCGCCTATGGTAGCTGACATCCGCTAGGCGCTTGATCTTGGTCGATCCTGTCGCAGCTTTACCAATGGCTGTGGCAGCGCGCTGTGCACCTCTATAACGAACACGGCTACCGGCTTTCGGTGGTCATGGGGGCAAGTCATCATGGGAAGTCTGTTTAAAAGTACCCGCTTTGCCAGCCGCCGAGCGGTGATCCCGCTGCTGCTGGTAACGGCCTTATTGGCAGGCTGCGAGGCCAAGAGCGAGGAAGCGGCAGCGCCTGCGGCACCGCCGCCGCCAGACGTCGATGTCGACGAAGTCGTCGCTCAGCCGGTGGTGTTGAGCGAGTCGTTCACCGGCCGGGTGGAAGCCGCTTCAACGGTTGAGTTAAGGGCCCGGGTGAGCGGCTATATTCAGGAAGTCGCTTTTGAAGAGGGCGAGCTGGTCGCAGAGGGTGACCTGCTGTTCCAAATCGACCAGCGGCCTTATCAGGCACGGGTAAGCGCCGCCCAGGCGGACCTTGCTCAAGCCAGAAGCCAGCTGGCTCAGGCGGGTAGCGAAGCCGAACGCGCCCGTGCGCTGCTGGGGCGCCAGGCGATTTCTCAGGAGGTGCATGATCAGCGCCAAGCGGCTCTGAACAATACGCGTGCCATGGTGGATGCCGCACAAGCCGCGTTAGATACCGCCGAACTAGACCTGGAATACACCCGTATTACTGCCCCCTTCAGTGGCCGAGCTGGCCGGGCAATGGTGACCCGCGGCAACCTGGCTAACGCTGATCAGAGCCTGCTGACCACGCTGGTGAGCATCGACCCTGTGCATGTCTATTTCGAAGCGGACGAACAGGCTGCGTTTGCCAGCCAAACCTTGCTGGCGGAAGACGCGCCGAGCAACCTCAACATTGAACTAGGCGGCGACTCGCAGCGCCAATACACCGGCGCGCTGGACTTTATCGACAATCGCTTAAACCCCAATACCGGCACCTTGCAGTTCCGGGCGGTGCTGGCGAACCCGGATGGCCGCATTCGGCCGGGAGAGTTCGCCCGGGTCGAAATGCCGGTGGCGCGCATGGAGCAGGCGCTATTGGTCGATCGCAAGGCGGTGCTGACCGACCAGGATCGCCGCTATGTCTATGTCGTCGATGAGAACAACCTGGCCGAGCGGCGCCCGGTAACCACAGGGCGGCAGGTGGCTGAACAGACGGTCATCACAGAAGGGCTCAGCCCCGGTGACCGTGTGATCGTCAACGGCGTGCAAAAGGTGTTCTTCCCCGGCATGCCAGTGAACCCGCAAAGCGTCGCGGCCGCCCCGGCGGTTGATGCCCCTATTGCCGACGACCAGCCCACCATTGCTGCTAGAGAAGACTAACCGCCATGAATTTCTCCCGTTTCTTCGTGGACCGACCGATTTTTGCGGCGGTGCTGTCGATCATTATTCTGGCGGTGGGGCTGATCTCCATTCCCAATCTGCCGATTAGCGAATACCCCGACGTGGTGCCGCCCTCCGTGGTGGTGCGCACGGTCTACCCCGGCGCCAACCCGAAGGAGATCGCCGAGACGGTCGCCACGCCATTGGAAGAAGCCATCAACGGCGTCGAGGACATGATGTACCTCAAGTCGGTGGCGGGCTCTGATGGCGTGCTGCAGATGACCGTCACCTTCCGCCCCGGCACCGATGCCGAGCAGGCCGCCGTACGGGTACAGAACCGCGTCAGCCAAGCCGAAGCGCGGCTGCCGGAAGCCGTGCGCCGCCAAGGCGTCACTACCCAGAAGCAGTCACCGACGTTTCTGATGGTCGTTCACCTGACCTCGCCCAGCGGGGAGTACGACACCCTCTACCTGCGCAACTATGTGCGGCTGAATGTGCGTGACCGCCTGGCCCGGCTCGAAGGGATTGGTGATGCGCAAATCTTTGGCGGCGGCGATTACGCCATGCGGGCGTGGCTGGATCCCGACCGCATCGCCGCCCGTGGCCTGACCGCCAGTGATGTAGTCGGCGCCATGCGCGAACAGAACGTGCAGGTCTCCGCCGGGCAGTTGGGGGCCGAGCCCATCGAGGAGAGTGATTTCCTAACCTTGATCAACGCCCGTGGGCGGCTGGAAACGGTGGAAGAGTTTGGTGACATCGTTCTCAAACGCGGCGAAAACGGCGAAATCCTCAGGCTTTCCGATGTGGCACGGCTGGAAATGGGCGCGGGGGACTATACGCTGCGCTCGCAGCTGGACAGCAACAACGCGGTAGGGGTGGGGATCTTCCAGGCACCGGGTGCCAATGCGTTGGAAATTCGCGAGCAGGTGATCGCGACTATGGACGAGTTGTCCGAGCAGTTCCCGGAAGGCGTGGAGTACGAAGCGGTCTACGACACCACCATCTTCGTCAACGACTCCATCAAGTCGGTGATCGCCACTCTGCTGGAAGCCGTGCTGCTGGTGGTGCTGGTGGTCACGCTGTTCCTGCAGACCTGGCGGGCATCGATCATTCCACTGCTGGCGGTGCCGGTCTCGGTAATTGGCACCTTTGGCGCGCTCTACCTACTGGGTTACTCGATTAACACGCTGACCCTGTTTGGCCTGGTGCTGGCCATCGGTATCGTGGTGGACGACGCCATCGTGGTGGTGGAAAACGTGGAGCGAAATATTGAGGAGGGCTTAAAGCCCCAGGCCGCCGCTCACCAGGCCATGCGGGAAGTCTCTGGGCCTATCATCGCCGTAGGGCTGGTGCTGTGTGCGGTATTTATTCCCATGGCTTTCCTGTCGGGGGTGACCGGTCAATTCTATAGCCAGTTCGCGGTGACGATTGCCATCTCCACGGTCATCTCCACGATTAACTCGCTGACGCTGTCGCCCGCGCTGGCTGCGATGCTGCTCAAGCCCCATAACGCGCCCAAAGATCGCCTCACCCGCGTGATCGATGCGCTGTTTGGCTGGATTTTTCGTCCCTTCAACCGTTTCTTTAACGCCAGCTCGAACAAGTACCAGGGCGGCGTGGCCCGCTCCCTAAAGCATCGTGGTGCGGTGTTTGTGGTTTACGCGCTGTTGCTGGTGGGCACCGGCGTGATGTTTAAAGCAGTGCCGCCTGGGTTTATTCCGGTGCAGGACAAGCTCTATCTGATTGCAGGCGTCATTTTGCCGGAAGGGTCGTCTTTAGAGCGAACCGACCAGATGCTTCAGGACGTGGTAGACATCGCCATGGAAACGGAAGGCGTGGAGCACGCCATTGCCTTTCCCGGCCTGAACGCGCTGCAGTTCACCAACACCTCCAATACCGGGGTGGCGTTTCTAACGCTCAGTGCCTTCGACGAACGTACTCTTAGCGCCGCGGAGATCAATGCTCGCATCAATCAGGGAATCAGCGGTTTGAAAGAGGGCTTTGCGTTCTCCTTTATGCCGCCGCCAATTCTAGGGTTGGGTAACGGTTCCGGCTTCCAACTATTTATCGAGGATCGCGGCAATCTTGGCTATGGGGCGTTGCAGCAGGCGGTCAATCAACTCCAGGGCGCGATTGCGCAAACGCCGGGCATGGGGTTTCCGATCAGCAGCTATCAATCCAACGTGCCTCAACTGGATGCAGAAGTCGATCGGCTGAGAGCCAAAGCCCAAGGCGTGCCGCTAACGGAGCTATTCGATACCCTGCAAACGTACCTTGGCTCGACTTACGTAAATGACTTCAACCGCTTTGGCCGCACCTGGCAGGTGATCGCTCAGGCGGATGCCCCTTACCGGTCCAGCGTGGAAGACATCGCCCGGCTGCGTACCCGTAACGACCAGGGAGAAATGGTGCCCATCGGCACGATGGTGGATATCCGGCAAACCTTCGGCCCGGACCCGGTACTGCGTTACAACGGCTACACGGCGGCGGATCTAGCGGGCGAATTTGACCCGCGCGTACTCTCTTCTGCCGAGGCGATGGATACCATCAACGCGCTCGCGGAACAGATACTTCCCCCAGGCATGGCGCTGGAGTGGACCGACCTGAGCTACCAGCAATCCACCCAGGGCAACGCGGCGCTGGTGGTCTTTCCGCTGTCGATCCTGCTGGTTTTCCTGGTGTTGGCAGCACTGTACGAGAGTTGGACCTTACCGCTGGCGGTGATTTTGATCGTGCCCATGTCGATGCTCGCCGCGTTGATTGGCGTGTGGTTTGGCGGCGGTGATAACAACATCTTCGTGCAGGTAGGGCTGGTGGTGCTGATTGGCCTGGCGTGCAAAAACGCCATCCTGATCGTGGAGTTCGCCCGCGAGCTGGAACTGCAGGGCAAGGGCGTGGTGGAGGCGGCTCTTGAAGCCTGCCGGTTGCGGCTGCGGCCGATCATCATGACGTCGATTGCCTTTACGGCGGCGGTGTTGCCTTCGGTCGTTGCCACCGGCGCCGGGGCCGAGGTGCGGGCAGCGCTGGGTACCGCGGTGTTTGCCGGGATGATTGGCGTCACGCTGTTTGGTCTGTTTTTAACGCCGGTGTTTTACGTGGCGCTGCGTAAGCTGGCGGGGCCTTTGACCGCGCATCACTCCTCGACCCTTAGCAGCGACGACGATACTCAGCATCAGGAATTACCCGCCTAGGGAGAGTTTGGCTTGTCACGATAGGCAGTCGCTAACGTGAGTTGTTGGTTGAATGGGGGTGGGCCGCCGCGCAGAAAAATGCGGGCATTACGCTGGTTTGACTTATAGTGAAAGAGTATTCAAGTAAGCCATGGAGGCAACTATGCTGCTCGAAGGCTCATGCCACTGCCAGGCAGTGACGTTCAGCGTGGCGTCACACCACCCCTATCCCTTCAACCGCTGCTACTGCTCCATTTGCCGTAAAACGGCCGGCGGTGGCGGTTATGCCATTAACCTGAGTGGCGACAGCGAAACGCTGAAGGTGAAAGGCGAAGAGCATATCACCGTCTACCGTGCGCTGATTAGAGGGGAGCGAAGCACAGGCGAACGGCATTTCTGTAAGCACTGCGCCTCATCACTGTGGGTGTACGACCCCGACTGGCCCGAGCTAGTACACCCTTTCGCTTCCGCTATCGACACCGACTTACCCACTCCGCCCAAGCGGACGCATATGATGTTGGGAAGCCGGTCGGATTGGGTGGAAATCAATGCGCAGTTTCAGGACAAATGCTTCGATGAATACCCAGACGAGAGCCTTGCCGAGTGGCACCAGCGCCTAGGATTGGAACGCTAAATCGCCGCAAGGCCGCTTGCTGCGCTTGTGTTGGAGGTGGACTGTTCTACTCTTTTAAACGAGGTACTCAGCGATGTTTCTAGCGGGGTCTCAATGTGCGGCTTGTCATCGATGGTTAAGTACAAGCCGCGTTTTCGTTTGGTGACAAGGAGGGTAGAGAGATGGAATTTGAAAAATATAAGTCGTGTATTGAAGCGTGTAATGTCTGTGCGGTTTATTGTGATTCCTGCGCGTCGGCTTGCTTGCAAGAAGATGATGTGAAAATGATGGCCGAGTGTATTCGTTTGGATCGCCAATGCGCGCAAATTTGCCAATTGGCGGCTTCCTTTATGGCCCAGGGAAGTGAATACGCTAAGCAGATCTGCCGGATTTGCGCTGATATTTGCAAAGCCTGCGGTGACGAGTGTGCCAAGCACGATGCCGAGCACTGCCAAGAATGCGCCAAAGCGTGCCACCACTGCGCCAATGAGTGCGCTGCGATGGCTGCCTAAGGCCGTATAACGCTAATGAATGAAATAAAGCCAGCTTTCGTTCGCCGTTCATACGGGGAGAAAGCTGGCTTTTTCGTTAGTAGTACCAACCTTTAAAGAGGTGGCCGGTGCAGGTTAGGTACTGCCTTCCAACCATTATTCGCTTGATTATTGGCCTTGTTAACGGCGCTGGTGGTAGAGCCATTTTACATCGGCACCAAACGAATAGAGCAGTGAGACCAGCGCGCTAATGGCCAGCAAACTAGCGGCCAGGTGGGAGGTCAGCGGCGTTAATGCGAGCAGCAAAGCCACTACCTGCCAAACACACACGGCCTTGCGACGAAAGCTCTCGTAGAGCGGTTCAGAAAGCCAAGTGAACTGCCAGCTTGCCGCTACGAACAGGTAGCGCATCCCCCCGATCATTAGCACCCAAAGGCCCAGCGACTCCAGCCGCAGCAACCCCGCGCACAGCAGTAGTATTAGCAGAGCATCCAGCTCCATGTCGAAGCGCGCTCCGAACAGCGAGTGGCTTTGGGTTCGTCTGGCTATCCAGCCATCGACGCCATCCAACAATAGGGCGATCACCGCGATGGCCAACCACTGCCAAATAGCCGCTACAAAGGCATTGTTCGCGAGGGCACCTGCCACTAGCGCCACTAACACTGCACGGCCCAACGTGACTCGATTTGCCCAGCCCAGAGAGCCGTGGGGCCAAAACAGCATGACTAAAATCGATATCAGCGTGTACAAGCCCAAGGCTAACCAGCCATTGGCGGGCGTGGCCATTAAATGTGGTAACCCTGTTCCCAGTGCTAATAATAGCAAGCCGCCAACGACCAGCTCTGCAGCGGTATTGAGTCGTTTTGGATGCGTGTAGGAAGAGGTATTTGAAAATAGCGGCATGGTGGCTCACGAAGCGGCGTCGCTGTCCGCAGTTAAAAATAAATGATGCAATAATTTTTATGTGTACCATTCTTGTAGAAGAAGGTAGGGTGATAGATCAATATAGAACATAAACACTGTGGACGACGCTCTAAGTATCAAGTGTTTAAAATTGTTAATCGAATAATTTCTTCTCAACCGCTACGCTAAAGATGGTGAGCCATTAATGACTGTTCTGCATATGCCTATCACGTATGTGACAGTACCAAGTCGCAATAAGTGCAATGCATCGTCAATTTGCAGCGCTTTGGCCCCACGCTACTTTCAACGGAATGAGAAAGAGCTCGACTTTATTGGGCTCGTAATGAAAAGGAACGCTCATGTCGGCGCCTGACGATATTGGCAATAACCGCGATGCTGGCCAAAAAAGCCACGCCACCGCGTTTTGGGTAGTCGCCCCCGCCGAGGGTGAGCTGCGGCGCGAACCGTTGGCTAGCCCCGCTGAGAAGGAAGTGCGCGTACGCACTTTGTACAGCGGTATCAGCCGTGGTACTGAATCCCTGGTGTTTAACGCTCGTGTGCCTGAAAGCGAGTATTCGCGTATGCGTGCTCCCTTTCAGTCGGGGGATTTCCCCAACCCCGTCAAATACGGCTACTGCAGCGTGGGCCGTGTGGAGCAAGGGCCGGACACGCTGCTGGAAAAAACGGTTTTTTGCCTGTTTCCCCACCAAGACCACTACAATGTGCCTTCGTCGGCAGTGCTTGAAGTGCCTGCTAACGTGCCCGCCAAACGCGCCGTACTGGCCGCCAACATGGAAACCGCCTTGAACGGCGTGTGGGATGCCGAGCCCATGCTAGGTGAGCGGATCTGTGTGCTGGGTGCGGGTGTCGTCGGGGCGCTTGTCGCGTACCTGTGTACTCAGGTGCCCGGCACTAACGTCACGCTGGTCGATATCAATCCTGAACGCCGCCAGTTAGCCGAGCAGTTGGGGGTTGTTTTCGCTACGCCTGAACAAGCGCCGCATGATCAGGATTGCGTGATTCATGCCAGCGGCCATTCGGCTGGCTTGCGCCAAGCGCTTGAGCTCGTCGGCGCTGAAGGTCGTATTATCGAAATGAGCTGGTTCGGCGAAGGCGATGTGTCGATTCCGTTAGGCGGCGCTTTTCACTCCCAGCGCTTGACGCTAAAAGCCAGCCAAGTAGGCCAGTTACCACCCAAACTGCGCCCCCGGTGGGACTATCAGCGCCGCCTCGGGCTTGCGTTGCGCCTGCTGGTGGATGATCGGCTGGATGCGCTCATCAGCGGTGAAAGCGACTTCGAACAATTGCCGATGCTAGCCAATACGCTGTTTGGGCGCGGCAGTGTCGAACTCTGCCATCGGCTGCGCTATTCCCAGTAACTGACCGTTTTATAAAAGTTAATCAGGAGTTTTTATGTTTCGTTTATGTGTTCGTGACCACTTTATGATCGCCCATAGTTTTAATGGCGAAATCTTTGGTCCTGCCCAGCGTACCCATGGGGCTACCTATGTCGTGGATGTTGTCTTCCAGCGCCCTGAGCTGGATGAGGATGGTTTGGTCATCGACATCGGTTTTGCAAGCGAAACCGTGAAAGGGGTATTGGCGAGCTATAACTTCCAAAACCTGGATGAGATAAGCGAGTTTAACGGTAAGAACACCACTACCGAGTTTATGGCCAAGGTGATCTTTGATCAGCTAGCCAAAGCAATTGGCGAAGGCAAAATGGGCACTACTGCCCAAGGTATTACCCATATGGAGGTTAAACTACACGAATCCCATGTGGCCTGGGCTAGCTTCGAAGGCACGCTATGAGCCAGCGTTTTACCCTAATGGTGGCGGGCGACCCCGACCAGCGCACCGGCGGCTACCTCTACGATGCACATATTGTCGCTGCCTTACGTGAACAGGGTTGGGAAATCGACGTTGTGGGCCTTGAAGGGACCTTTCCCGATGCAGACGCCGAGGCGGCCACCGCGCTGGGCCAAGCGCTTGAGAACCTACCCGATCATTCAGCGGTAGTGATTGATGGCTTGGCCATGGGCGCACTGCCCGACGTGGTCGCTCAGCACGCCCAGCGGCTGGATATTAGCGCATTACTGCACCATCCCCTGGGCGATGAGCTTGGCCTTAATGAGGCCGATCAGCAGCGTTTCCACCGCAGCGAGTTAAACGCGCTTGCCTATGTGGCGCGGATTATTGTCACCAGCCATTTTACCGCCCGTCGTTTGCCGGAGCTGGCGAAGCGCTACGCCATGCCACTTAAAGCAAGTATCACCGTTGTTGAACCGGGCGTGGCCCTAGCACCCATTAGCCCTGCAGCAGCACCTGGAGAGACACTGCGCTTGTTATGCGTGGCGACGCTAACGCCGCGTAAAGGGCAGGATATTCTTGTCCAGGCGTTGGCGAGAGTGGCAGGTGATCGCTGGCAATGTGACTGCTATGGCGGGGCACGCGATGCTGCGTTTACTCATCGTGTGCAGCAATTGATCGAACAGCACGGCCTGCAGCAAAAAGTACGCATGCATGGCGAGTGCGATAGCGAGACGCTGGAAGCGGCCTACCGGCACGCCCATGCGCTGGTGCTCCCCTCCTGGTACGAAGGTTATGGCATGGTGGTCACCGAAGCCTTGGCCCACGGGCTGCCGGTAATTACGACCACTGGTGGCGCGCTACGCGACACCTTGCCTGAAGGCGCCGGGTTGAGCGTTGAGCCGGGCGATAGTGCTGCACTTCAGGATGCCTTGAACCGCTTTTGCAACGATGCCGAACTGCAACACCAATTGCGCGATGGGGCTGTACAGGCGCGCGGTCAGTTAAGTGATTGGCAGGCGGCGGGCGAAGCGTTTGCGGCAGCCTTAACCGCGCCGAGTGATTCAAGCGCTGCGCCTACCTTGCGTGCCGGTAGCCAGTTTGAATCTTAATCGCTAAAACTTCTGCGGCATTGATTACAAGCCTTAACCAACCGACGTTGCACAGCAACCATTTGGTTACTGCCTCGCCGCTGTTGAATTTGGTAATCAAACCATGGGTTGAGGCGTTGTTGGCTCACTACTACGCCGCGCGTAGGCAGAAGCTTAATTTTTCTTGACTTTTTGGGGTTGCTAGTTTTTATTTGTCGTACTGTTTTGATTTTTTAATGCTTACCTAAGCTCTAAAGGGGTTTTTGATAATGGAAAGTAAAAGTTTTATTTACGCACCCAATTGGGTTAAATTTGTTGCTTTAAGCGTTCTTCTATTTACGCTAGCAAGCGCTATAGGTGTTTCTCTTTACTTTCTTGGAAAGGAGGAAAAACAAGACTGGATATTGGTAGCTATGTCACTCGGACAAGTGGCCGCATCAGGGATTGTAATCGCTGTTGTGGTATTTTTTTCCGAAAAAGATGTTAATGTGATCAATCTCCAAAAACGTGCAGAGAGGCTTTTTTTAGAAACCTTTCCTAGGGCTTGCTTGCTTATTGATTTTCCTAAGGGAGAGTTTAAAGATTGGGGGAATAAAAAAGTACGCGCTAGCGATATCGCCCAAGCATTGGGTGAAAGTAAAACTTCTATTAAAATCAATCATACACCTGGTCAAATTGATGCTTATTATCATATAACTCGTGAAAATAAAGAATCGATGGTTATAAGGTTGCAAGTTAATGTTGGAGAGGTAGCCGTAAGCTATTATATTCCAGCTTCATGTGAAGATGAAATGTATAAGATTTCGCAGGAACTGAAGTGGGCTTTTTCTCGATACTATGAAGTGGGTGGGTATGTAGGAAGTTGGTATTTCAGTAAGGAAGATTTCGACGGGCGTACTTATGCTTCTATTCACTTAGCTAAAGATTTCGGCCCAGATTTTCTAGAGAATGAACGCAAGAAGCTTTTTATGTCAAATGATGTTGCTGCTACAACACGTGGTATTATGAAAGACTGCATCAAAAATGGAATTACTATGAGCTATTAATTTAAATAAACTAATATATATTATAAAAAATAAGTTGTCTGAAAAAAAAGCAATAATTTGTTCACCGACGTGCCGGACACTGGTGATGATAAGTGGTACGTTCTTGGTGACGATAGCCGATAAGGAGCTTGGGGCCGCTGAAAATCTGACGAAGTACGTTCTTATTAGTTCTGTCTATCGTCTGGAAAATCCGAGCACTAAGTCCTTCTATGTAGGCTTACTTAGCTTGAATCAGAATGTTTCTTCCCACTAACAGGGCAGCAGAGAGTTGAGTTCGTCGTTGTCGAGGTTGGCTATATCTCGAAGTCATACTACAGTACTTAAAAAGCAAGCCGCCTATGGCTTTGCTGAGATTTACGCGGCGGATGATCTTTCCAATGCTGGGCAGCCTTAATTACTAATGACAATGACAGCGGATCAGTGCCCGTGCAAATAAATAGCAGAGATCCTGATTTGCTGGCGCCTTTCGCAGCAAGAGGATTTGTCTCCGGTATGTGGCCCGCACCGAAAAATGACGCGCCTACTACAGAAGCCAACTACGGTGCTGGCTCCACGCCGACTTTGCGTCTGAATACGCCACGCCAACTCAAGGACGACACAACGTTTCAACCTGTGATTCTTAAAGATGGCAGCGCCAAGCGCCGCATTCGTTGGGTTCCCTGAGTATTTTCAATGGGCATTGGGGTACCACACGTAATTCCAGGTTTCGCTTATCGGTTCGTCATTTAGGGTCAGCCTGAGGCGAACATCGCTGGGTTGATGACTATCGGGCAGCCTGAAGCTAGCGCGCCAGCCTTTGTTAGGGAGCGGGGTGACCTGAGGCAGTAGTACTTCGCCTTGCTGGGCGTTGATAACTAACTCGACGGGTTGGTCGGCAGCGACATCATCTAACGCGCCCCCTTGGAAATCGACGATAAACTGACGCTGCACCTGCAGCGCCGAATCCGCTTGCCCCGGTACGCTTGCATTACCATGGCGGGTACGGATTGCACGCCCAAGGCTATGTGCTTCTGGCTGTGTGTTGAGCGTATGGGTTAGGTAATGGAGGCGGCGGGACTCACCAGCCTCCAAGGTGTCGTCCGCTACCCAGTAGGCGACGATATTGTCGTGGGTTTCATCGGGGGTAGGAATTTCCACCAGCTCCACATGGCCCGGCCCCCACTCATCTAACGGTACCACCCACTGACTGGGGCGGCGGTGGTATTGGGCTTCCGTATCCAGGTAGCGGTTAAAGTCACGCTCCCGCTGCATCAGGCCAAACCCTTGGGGGGAGTTATCGGCAAAAGTGGAGGTGTGAAGGTGGGCGGGGTTCGTGAGCGGTCGCCAGATCCACTCGCCGCCACCGGTATGCATGAGCAGGCCGTCGGAGTCGTGCACTTGCGGGCGGAAGTCGTCGGGACGCTTTTGACTTGCCTCGCCGTAAGTGAACATGCTGGTAAGCGGGGCAACCCCCAGCTTGGCAATGTCTTCACGAGCGAACAGCTCGGCTTCCACTTCTACCCGGGTATTGTCACCGGGTTGGATAACGAAGCGATAGGCGCCGCTGACGGAAGGGCTGTCCATTAACGCGAGTAGCTCAATCTGCTTGGTATCGGCGCCGGGCTGGTAGAGCCAGAACTCGCGAAACGCCGGGAACTCCTCACCTTCAGGCGAGGCGGTATCGATCGCAAGGCCCCGACTAGATAACCCGTAGGCTTGGTCGCGGCCGACAATGCGGAAATAGCTGGCACCGAGAAAAACGGCAAATTCGTCCGCATAGGCGTCATTGTTCAGTGGGTAGTGCAAGCGAAAGCCTGCGTGGTCACTACCCGATAAGTCGTACTCCTTGAGCTTTTCGGCATTGCCGTCGTAGGAGTAGTCTTCCGCCGAAAAAGGCAGCGGGGTGGCGGTGTCGTTTTCAATGACGTTTAGCGCCACCGGGGTTTGAAAGAGGAAACCACTGTGAAACAGCTGCAGACTAAAGGGGCTTTCATTGCGCCAATAGGCGTGATCGGGGTCAAAGCGAATTTGCCGGTAGGTATCGTAATCGAGTTCACGCAATACCGCAGGCAGCGTTTCTTCAGGGGCTTCATAAGCCTCTTCGGCAAGCTGCTGAGCGCGCTCGATGACCGCACTAAAATGATTATCGTCTGCGGCAAACGTGGACGAGGCTGCCGTGCAGCCAAGTAACATCATCCACTTACCTGCCTGCCACTTACCAAAATGGCTAGAATGCATGGGCGAGATCCTTTCGAGTGAAGGCCTGCAAAACGCATGGCAATAAATCACGCAACGCGTGAAATGTTTAAACAATAACTATACGATTGATTGCAACAGTACATGATTGTTGCGCTTTTCAGCAGCCTTAATCCTTGCTCACGTGCCTTGATGACTTATATAGCCTCGTGAAGAGGCGGAGCACTGACAGGCCATACTGCGGATACTGTAAGCTAAAGCAGGCACAAATGAGAATGCGATGAGTCGATTAATATTTACCTCCCTACTGCTGAATTTATTGCTCATTGCACCGCTGTGGTGGCGTTTTGGAGAAATCGGCACCTCTTTTATCGCTTGGGAGGCGCTGATTATCGCGCCCTTGATGTTATTGCTTCCCACTGGCCGCCTGCGGCGTTTGGTGGGTGTTGGACTTGTCAGTTGGATCATGGTGGCCACTGCTGCCAATTTGGGCACGGCCGCGACCCATATGGCGTTTGCCCGGCCGCTCAACCTTTACCTCGATGTTCCTTTGCTGCGCTCCATTTACCATCTTTTAGCGGGTAATTTAGGCCAATTTTTGGCAGTGTGTGCCATGTTGGCAGGCGGCGCCATGCTGCTGGGTATCGCTTTCGGCGTCGTGCGGCTACTACTTCCGCCTGTCGCTTACTCCCCTAAGCGGCCACCCGGCGTTGCGGCATTAGCGCTGTTAACCATGGCCTCCGCCTGTGCCGCCCTTGAGCTGGGCGGTGTTCGGTGGGTAGATAGCGCCCGCTTGCCAATGGTGAACACCACGCACTTTCAATGGCAGCAAATAACCGAGACCCACGCGGCCCGCCTTGCCTTTACCGCGCAACTGGATGCGGCGCCGATGGAAAGCCAGCCACTTCCGGGGCTTGCCGGTCACAATGTGCTGCTGACCTTTATCGAGTCATACGGTGTTTCGGCACTGGATGACCCGCGCTATGCGAATGTTCTGCTACCTACCCTGGGCGATCTGCAGCAGCGGCTAGAGGCGCAGGGGCTGCACGTTGTCTCCGGCTTGTTAGCGTCACCGATTCGTGGCGGTCAATCCTGGCTTGCTCATGCAACGACACTCAGCGGGCGTTGGATTGACAACCAGCTGTGGTACCAGTTGATGTTAAACAGCAACCATACCACCCTGATCGACGATTTCAGCGCCACCGGGCAGCGTACGCTGGCGGTCATGCCTGCTATCTCCATGGCATGGCCGGAAGGGAAGGCCTATGGCTTCGACCAAATTGCCGCAGCGAAGGATATCGACTATGCGGGGCCAGCGCTCAATTGGGTCACCATGCCCGACCAGTTCACCCTGGATTACACTCAACAACACTTGCTGGGGGATTCCCCGGTGTTTGCCCAGCTGGCATTGATCTCTAGCCATGCCCCCTGGACGCCTATCCTGCCAGTCATCGAGGAGTGGTCATTGGTGGGGGATGGCAGTGTTTTTGCGCCTTGGGAGCATGCTGGCGATCCGCCAGAAGTGCTGTGGCAGGACATCGAGCGTATTCGTGACCACTACGCCTGGTCGGTGGACTACGCTGTTAAGGTAACCGGACGCTGGGCCGAACGGGTGGTGGGCGAGGATACAGTGATGATCGTTCTGGGCGATCATCAGCCCGCGCCGCTAATCACCGGTGACGACGCCAGTGCAGCGGTGCCGGTGCATGTCATCAGTGGTGACCCAGCGCTATTGGCGCCGTTTTTGGCCCGTGGTTTTGTTCAGGGTACGCTTCCCCCGCTCGACCAAGCGACGCAAGCTCCCCGAATGAGTCAACTGCGCCATTGGCTTCAGGAAGACTTTGGCGAAGTAGCGATTTCACCAAGCGGCAATTCCATCAAAGGGACGTGGTTAGCGCCAGAGAGCATCTCTCAGGCACAGACACAGGGACAGGCAACGACAAGGACGCAGCAATGATTCAGCCAGTGATTTTAAGCGGCGGTAGTGGCACTCGGCTTTGGCCACTCTCCCGCGAGCAGATGCCTAAACAGTTTTTACGCTTGACCTCCCACCAGAGCCTGTTGCAGCAAACGCTGAGTCGACTCGCCGGGTTGACCGACGCGGCGCCGCTGTTGATGGGGCACCATAGCCACCGCTTTTTAATGGCCGAACAGCTGCGCGAAATGGATCAAGCCGCTACCGTTGTGCTCGAACCGGAAGGCCGCAATACCGCGCCCGCGATTGCCTGTGCGGCGCTGCTAGCCAGCCAGTCAGGCGACGATCCGCTCTTGCTGGTACTCCCCGCGGACCATGTGATCGGCGATGTTGACGCGTTCCAGCACAGCGTCTCCCTTGCCCAACCGTTAGCGGAAGCCGGTTTTCTGGTCACCTTTGGCGTCGTGCCGACACAGCCCGAGACCGGCTACGGTTATATTGCCTGCGGTGAGCCGCTGGCGGGTGGCCATCACTTGGCGGCCTTTATCGAAAAACCCACGGCGCAGCGTGCCGCTGAGCTGGTCAAAAGCGGTGACTATTTATGGAACAGCGGTATGTTCCTGCTGCGTGCGTCCACCTATTTAGCCCAGTTAAAGCAGCTACAGCCCGCCATGCTGGAAGCCTGCGAGGAGGCGGTGAGCGCAGCACACCGTGACTTGGATTTTCTGCGTTTGGGTGAAGCTGCGTTCAATCGCTGCCCGGCAGACTCCATCGACTACGCGGTGATGGAGCACTGTGAACACGCCGCTGTGGTGCCCTTAGCGGCGGCGTGGAGCGATATCGGCAGTTTCGATGCGCTGTGGGCAACCGTTGAGCCTGACGCGGCGGGCAACGCCAGCAAAGGCGATGCCTGGCTGACCGATACGCAGGATTCGCTGGTGTTTGCCGAACACCGTCTCGTGGCGACCCTGGGCGTTCAGAATCTAATCGTAGTGGAGACATCGGACAGCGTGCTGGTGGCCCGCCGTGATCAGGCGCAGCAGGTCAAACAGCTGGTGGCTTCACTCTCAAAGGCAGGACGCAGTGAGCCCTGTTCGGCGCCCCAGGTACAGCGACCCTGGGGCAGCTTTCAGGCGATGGACAGTGGCGAGCGTTATCAGGTCAAGCACATTACCGTAAAACCCGGTGGCCGGCTTTCACTACAGCGCCACCATCACCGCGCTGAACACTGGATTGTGGTGAGAGGAACGGCGCGGGTAACGCTTGAAGAACGCAGTTTCTTGGTCAGTGAAAACCAGTCCACTTATATTCCCATTGGGGCGCTACACCGGTTGGAAAACACCGGCAAAATTCCTCTGGAACTGATCGAAGTGCAGTCGGGAAGCTACCTGGGGGAAGACGATATCGAGCGCTTGGATGACGTCTACGCCCGAGACAACAACGAATAACGGCTGCACTTACACACTTACCAGAGATTACCCAAGAGCTTACCAGAGCCAGCTGGTGGGGCGCGCCGGTGGGAGGCCCTTGCGTACATCGATCCAGCCGAGCACGCAGCGCACGCCGAGCCAAACGGCCAGTAGTGGCCAGAGCAGGGTACCAACGATAAAAATGCTAAGCACAAAGGCGATACAGGCGTACAGCGTGCCGATCCAGAAGGTGCGAATCAGGTAGCGGTAGTGGGGCAGTAGCCACGGCGCGGCATCCTTACGGTAAACATACGCAATGATCACGCCGATCAGCAGGGTAATATTGGCGGTCACGATGCCCGCTAAATAGAGCGCATAAATAATCTGCGGCGGGCGTGTCTCATCCCGCGTTAAGCTATCTTTCGACATAAATAAACTCTTGTTAATAAAGCCGGTAATCGCGGTAATTTGCTAGCTGTTGCTGCTCTTGAACCACTTTGCGGTAGCGCTTGTACTCCCACTGATACTGGGCCGGTGCCAAGCCAATGGCGGCTTCCACGCTGGCATTGACGCCGGTGGCTGACTGCACATCATCATCGCTGTAAACGCGTTCATCGGCATCCAAAAAATGAATTTCAAAGCCCTTCCCGGGGATGCGTAACGCAACGCCTGTGACCACGCGTGCCTGGGTGCGGGCCACGAGCTTGGGCAGCAGTGTGGCGGTGTAGGCGTCGCGACCAAAAAAGGGCGCGAAAACGCCGCTGCCCCAATCCGGCTCCTGGTCGGGTAGTATGCCAATGGCCTCGCTGCGTTTAAGCGCTTTGAGCAGAGCCGCTACGCCGCGGGGATTGGTGGGTACTAAGCTAGCGCCCATGCGTTCACGGCCATGGCGAATGACCGGATCCAGCGCGCTGATTTTAGGCGGCTCGTACATGGCGGTGAACGGGAAATGGCTCGATAACCAGAAATTAAGCACTTCCCAATTACCATAATGCGGCGCCAGCACAATCACGCCGCGGCCGTCGGTGCGGGCGTTATCGAGTTTATCGCGACCATGTACCGCTAAAATGCTGGCCTCTACTTTATCCGGCGCTGCCATCCAGGCGTGGCCTAGCTCCAGCATGGTCGCCGTCGAGTGGCGCAAGCTATGCTGGGCGAGCGTGCTTCTCTCAGCGTTAGAGAGGTCGGGATAAACGGCTGTCAGATTGCGCTCGGTTACCCACCGCTCACGCTTGTTGAAGCGGTAAACCACGGGCCCCAGTGCCGAGGCCATGCGCCACAGCCGCTTGAGCGACCAGCGGGACAGTTGGCGCCAAAGCCAGCTAATCGCGCTGGCTTTGGAAAAACGCCGAGGGGAATCGACCGTTTGCTGCGTCATCGCTAAAACAGCCAGCTGTCGACGTTGGACGGGGCGCGTTTCTCTTGCAGCCCTTTAAAGCCTTTAACGCAGCGGATGATCAACCAAACGGCGAGCGCCAGCAGTAGCGGGAAGCCAATTAGGATCAGGGTCAAGACCGAAAAGACAATGCCGTAGACTAACCCTATCCAGAACGTACGGATCTGATAGCGGTAGTGCTCGTCTAACCAGACCGGGCCTTTGCCCTTATAGACGTAGGCAATGATCACGCCAATAATCGACGTAAAACCAAGAAAGAAGCTCGCCAGGTAGAGCGCGTAGACCACCATCGCCATGGTGGTGTCGGGCTGATGAGATCGCTCTTCACTGACAACGTCGCCTTCTAAAGGCGCCTGATGGGCGTTATCTTGCATGTCATTTCCTTACCGTAAATCGCTCGATCGTGCTGATTGCGTACTACTAATTGCGTACTACTGAATGTGTCTTGCTTTAACGTGACGCGGGGCGGCAAATCTCCAGCAGATTGCCATCGGGGTCGCGCAGGTAGATCGACTCGATCGGGCCATTGGCCCCTTGGCGCGCCACGGGGCCGAGCTCGACTTCGATAGCCAGCGCATCCAAATGCTGCTTGAATTCATCCAGCGGTAATTGGCAACGCAGGCATAAATCCAGGCTGCCGGGCGTGGGCGTTGCTGAGATAGGCGCAATATCGGTGTCGGTTTGGTGCAGGCGGAGTGCGGTGTCGCCGAGCATTAAATCGACCCGTTGGGCATCTCGATAGCGAACGTCCAAGCCTAAAACGCGTGAGTAGAAATCGACGGCGCGACCCATATCGGTCACTGTAACAACAAGATGATCCAGACCTGATAGCATGCCACTTTCCTTAATACATAACGATAAGCCAGAGAATACGATGATGCATCGCTGCCCCCTCTGCGCGGAAACCACCACAGCGCTTTACCATCGGGATCAGCGTCGTGACTATTACCAGTGTGCCACGTGCCAGCTGGTATTTGTGCCCCCCGAGCAGCATTTGAGCGCCGCCGCTGAAAAAGCCGAATACGACAAACATCAAAACTCGCCGCATGATACGGGATACCGGCGCTTTTTAGGGCGTTTATTTACCCCGTTGCTGGCCAAGCTACCACCCGGCGCCCGCGGGCTCGATTTTGGGGCCGGGCCAGGGCCAACCCTGTCCGTGATGTTCGCCGAGCACGGGCACCCCATGGCCATCTACGACCCTTTTTATGCTCCAGATGCTGGCGTGCTCACCCAAACGTTTGATTTTATCACTGCCACCGAAGTCGTTGAGCACTTGTCCCAACCTGGCCAAGTGCTGACACAGCTGGCCGGGCAGCTGGTGCCAGGCGGCTATCTGGGCCTGATGACGAAGCGCGTTTCTACCCCAGACGCCTTTGCTCGCTGGCACTATATTAGCGACCCCACGCACATCAGCTTTTTTAGTGAAGAAACCTTTCGTTGGTGGGCGCAAAAGCAGTGTTTGGTAGTGGAATTTCCTGGCCCAGACACGGTTATTCTACATAAAACGCTAAGGTGAAGAATTGTAACCTTAGAAAAGCATTGACTTTGCCTCCTTGGGGGCAATAATTGCGCGCCGCTATTGCTGCCTGACCCGGTGTGCCAGGTGTGATAACGGCTTATTTGAAGGCGTTAGAAACGTTTTTCACGCCTGTTTTTCATCCCTGCGGTCAAGGTGAGGTTTTCATGTCGCGGCAACTGTTGGCCATGGCGCTGGCGCCCCTTTTAGGGCTCTTCATACTCGGGATCGGCAACGGTTTTCTGGCCACCCTGATTACCGTGCGCCTGGACGCCGCCGGTGAGTCGGCCACGGTGATCGGTATTGTCTCGTCGGCTTACTTTATCGGTTTGGCGCTAGGGGCGATGGTGAATGACCGTCTGCTACTGCGTATTGGCCATATTCGCGCCTACGGTAGTTTTGCCTCCTTAGTGGCCGTGACGGTGCTGCTGCAAGGTCTGTTCTTCGACCCCTGGGCCTGGTTTGCGCTGCGCTTGATCGGCGGCTGGGCCACCGTTGGGGTGTATCTGGTCATTGAAAGCTGGTTGCTTACCGCGGGTGATCAAAGAGTCCGTGGCCGCTTGCTGGCGCTGTATATGATTTCACTGTATGCCGCGGGCGTATTGGGGCAGTTGCTGCTGGGCGTGACCAATGCCATGGGCGTGACGGCACCCTTTATGGTGATTGGACTGTTAGCGTCGCTCTCTGTGCTACCGATGGCGATGATTCCCCGCGTGTCGCCGATCATGGAACACGCTGAACCGCTGCCCCCCCATCGACTGATCACCCTAACGCCGACCGGCGTGATGGGCAGCTTGGGCTCAGGGATGGTGGTCGCCGCTGCGTATACGCTACTGCCTCTTTATCTACAGCGTAATGGCATGAGCGTTAGCCAGGTGGGGCAGATGATGGCGGTCGTCATCATGGGCGCCATGCTGCTGCAGTACCCGATAGGCCGTTGGTCAGATCGCCATGACCGCCAGATGGTCCTGATTGGGATCAGCGGATTTTGCGTACTGATCTCGGCGGCGATACTGTGGCTGCCGCTCTCCACGCCGCTGTTGGCGGTGTTGCTGTTCCTGCTGGGCGGTGGGGTGTTTGCCCTCTATCCGGTGGCGGTCAGCCACGCCGCCGACCGGGCACCGGCGGGGGCGCTTGTGCGCATGAGCCAGGGCCTGCTGTTGATCAATTCGATTGGCGCCACTATCAGCCCGCTGTTGATCTCGCCGGTCATGACCGCGATGGGCGATGCGGGGTTATTCTGGGCCTTCGGTTCAATGAGCCTGTTCTTTGTGATGTTCTTCTCCTGGCGTCGTCATGTGCGTCCTGCGCCGCTGCCGGTGGCGCCGTTCACCCCCACGACACCCATGACCGCTGCCGGTGCCGAGCTAGTAGTCACTGAAGAGTTGATGCAAGGGGCGCTAGAGCACGAGCACCTGGAAGACCTTTCCGATGCCGTGTGGGACGTTGACGCCGCCGAGCCCGTGGTCGGGCCGCCGGCGGAAGATGAGAGTCATATCACTTATTATGATGATGTGGAGCAAACGGGCGTGCGAAAGTAGCCTCGGGTGAGGGCGCTGAGCGTTGGAGGCTGATACCTTGGGCTAATGGTGTAGGCGGGTGAGTATTACTACTATCCACCTTAGCCTTTCAAACATTTGTTTCATTTTTCAGCCCGAGGTTCGCCATGAATGTTTACGCCGCGCCGATACGTGACTTGCGCTTTGTGCTCGAAGAGCTGCTAGCGCATCGCTCGCTCAGCCTGCCGGGCTTTGAAGAGGCCACGCCTGATCTGGTCGAAGCGGTACTCGAAGAAGCGGCGAAACTGGCCGGTGACGTCTGGGGGCCGCTCAACAAGATTGGCGATCAGCAGGGGGCTAAGCGCAATGCCGACGGCAGCGTCACCACGCCGGAAGGTTTCGCGGCGGCCTATCAGGCGTATGTCGAAGGCGGCTGGAACGGCATTGGTGTTTCCGAAGCGTTAGGTGGCCAAAATCTGCCCGAGGTGGTTGCCAGTGCGGTGCAGGAGATGCTCCACGGCGCCAACATGGCACTAGGCCTTTGCCCGATGCTCACCGCCGGTGCCATTGAGGCATTGGCCCACCATGGCAGCGATTCCTTAAAAACCACCTACCTGCCGAAACTGGTAGAAGGCACCTGGACCGGCACCATGAACCTGACCGAGCCTCAAGCCGGGTCAGACCTCTCTCAAGTGCGCACTCGCGCTGTGCCTGAAAACGACCACTACCGCCTCAGCGGTCAGAAGATCTATATCACCTGGGGCGAACACGACGCCGCCGAGAACATCATTCATCTGGTACTGGCCCGCAAGCCTGATGCGCCGGAAGGCAATAAAGGCATCTCCCTGTTTCTGGTGCCCAAATTCTTGGTTAATGACGACGGCTCCCTGGGTCAGCGTAACGATGTCACCTGCGCGTCTATCGAACACAAGCTGGGCATTCACGGCTCGCCCACCTGCACGCTGAGTTTTGGCGAGAACGGCGGCGCGGTTGGCTATTTGGTGGGTGAAGAGGGGCGTGGCCTGAACCACATGTTCACCATGATGAACGAGGCGCGCCATAAAGTCGGTATTCAAGGTATTGGCGTGGCCGAGCGCGCCTGCCAGCATGCCTTTGCCTACGCGTTGGAGCGCCGCCAGGGGCGCGCGCCGAAATCGCGTGGCGGTGCCGACTGCACTATCAGCGATCATTTGGATGTGCGCAGGATGTTGCTCTCCATGCGTGCGCGTACCGATTCGCTGCGTGCGCTGGCGCTTTATTGCGCCGCCGAACTGGATACCGCCCGCCACGCTGAAAGTAATGAAGCCCGCCACGCCGCCCAGGCCCGCGCCGATATCCTGATCCCGGTGATCAAAAGCTTCTCCACTGATCAAGCAGTGGATATTGCCTCCATGGGCATTCAGGTGCACGGCGGGATGGGCTACGTGGAGGAGACCGGTGCTGCCCAGCTGTTGCGCGATGCCCGCATTGCGCCGATTTATGAAGGTACCAACGGTATTCAGGCGCTCGACTTGGCGGGGCGTAAGCTCCAACGTGACAACGGCGAAGCGCTCACGGCGCTGTTGAAAGACGTGGCCACCACCGTGGAGCAGCTCAACGCCGACCCTGCATTGAAAGTATTGGGCGCTGGTTTGGCCGCAGGCCTGGAGGATTTAAAAGCCGCCCAGGCGATGGTATTAGCGCAGGGCAGTGACCCTGAGAACGGCGCCGATGCGGTGCAGGCCTATGCCACGCCATTTCTTAACTTGGCGGGCCACGTGCTGTGCGCATGGCAAATGGGCCAGTCGGCACTGCGTGCCCAGGCTGCCCTGAATAACGGCAGCGGCGATCCCTTCTATACTGCCAAGTTACGCAGCGCGGAATTTGCGATCACCCAGTGGCTACCGGTAGGGCGTGCCCAACGCGCGGTGATCGAGGCGGGAACACAGTGCTTGAGCGAGTTTGAGGTTTATTGACGTTAATACGCGAGTCAGCACCGCCGCCCTAGAGGCGGCGGTGCCGTTTCTAGGCAATCAAAACAACTATTTAAAACGATCTCTTAAAACGACCCCTTAAAACGGATGCTTAACAACAACAGGAGCCGACCATGGCCGCTATTTTCGAACAAGGCTTGCCTAAATCCGCCGCTAACCACGTACCGCTATCACCGCTGACCTTTATCGAACGCTCGGCGTCGATTTATCCCGATTACCCTGCCATCGTACATGGCGGCACCCGGCTCACGTGGGGGCAAACCTGGGCGCGCTGTCGCCAGCTTGCTTCTGCTCTCCAGCAGCGGGGCATTCAGCCGGGCCAAACGGTGGCCGCCATGCTGCCTAATATTCCCGCCATGTTTGAAGCGCACTTTGGCGTGCCGCTGGCGGGCTGCGTGCTTAACACGCTTAATATTCGTCTGGATGCTGAGGCGATCAGCTATATGCTGGAGCACGGCGAAGCGAAAGCCATTCTGGTCGATCCCGAGTTTGCTGAGGTTATCCAGCAAGCCGTCGCCAAGCTAACCGATAAACCGCTGATCATCGATGTGGCCGATGTAGAGTTTCTCGGCGACACGCAAGGCATTGGTGAGATCGAGTACGAAGCGCTGCTAAACGAGGGTGACGCCGATTTCGCCTATCAACTGCCTGCGGATGAGTGGGAGGCGATCTCGCTGAACTACACCTCTGGCACGACCGGCAAACCTAAGGGCGTGGTGTATCACCATCGCGGCGCTTATCTCAACGCGGTGAGCAATATCATGGAGTGGGCCATGCCCCACCACCCGATCTACCTATGGACGCTGCCGATGTTTCACTGCAACGGCTGGTGTTTTCCGTGGACCATTGCCGCCAATGCGGGCGTGAACGTATGCCTGCGCCGGGTCGACCCCAAAAAGATCATGCAACTGATTGGCGATGAAAAAGTGACTCACTTCAGCGGCGCGCCGATTATTCTCAATGGCCTGGTGAACCTACCCGCGGAAGATAAACGCCAGTTCGACCACCCGGTCAAAGTGACCACCGCCGGTGCTGCGCCGCCCGCCTCGGTGATTTCCGGGGTCGAGAAGCTGGGCATTGAAGTCACCCATGTGTATGGCCTCACGGAAGTGTACGGGCCGGTGACCGTGTGTGCCTGGCGTGAGGCGTGGGATGAATTACCCATCGAAGCACGGGCCAAAATCAAAGCCCGCCAGGGCGTGCGTTACCACATGCTGGAAGCCCTGTGCGTGGCCGACCCGCTGACCATGGAACCCGTCCCCAAAGATGGCCAGACCATGGGCGAGATCCTGATGCGCGGCAACAACGTCATGAAAGGCTATTTGAAGAACCCGGAGGCCACTCAGCAGGCGTTGGAAGGCGGTTGGTATCACACCGGCGATCTGGCGGTTTGGCATCCGGATGGCTATATCGAAATCAAAGATCGCTCGAAAGACATCATTATTTCCGGGGGAGAGAACATCTCGACCATCGAAGTGGAAGACGCTATTTACGGCCATCCCGCCGTAGAAGAGGCGGCGGTGGTCGCCAAGCCTGACGAGAAGTGGGGCGAAACGCCCTGTGCGTTTGTGAAGCTCAAGGTCGGGTACGGTGAAGTCACCGAGGCGGATATTATCGCCCACTGCCGCGAGCATTTGGCGGGCTACAAGGTCCCTAAAACGGTTATTTTCAGTGAACTGCCCAAAACCTCCACGGGCAAGATTCAAAAATTCGTACTGCGTGAAGAAGCCAAGCAGCATTAATCAAGGCAACGCATTGTTGACCAATAGGGAGAGTGTGCATGAGTGACAAGTTGATCGGTGTTGTCGGCGCGGGAACCATGGGGCAGGGGATCGCTCAAGTGGTTGCCACCAGCGGTTTCAATGTTCGGCTCTATGATGTGGCCGAGCCGCAGCTTTCCCGTGCCGAGGCGAATATCGACAAAGGCTTGGGCAAGTTAGTGGCGAAAGAGAAGCTCAGCGAGGCGGATAAAACCGCGGCGTTAGCGCGCCTTTCCACCACGACCACGCTGGATGACCTGGGCGCCTGCGAGATCATTCTTGAGGCCGCCCCTGAGCAGCCCGAACTTAAAGAGACGCTGTTTCGTGACCTAAGCCGCCTGAGCAGTGACGCTATTTTAGCCTCCAACACCTCGTCGCTGTCGCTCACCCGCCTGGCGGCGGTATGTGAGCACCCCGAGCGCGTGGTGGGCATGCATTTCTTTAACCCGGTGCCAGTGCTCAAACTGGTGGAAGTGATTCGCGCCGAGCAAACCTCGGACGCGACCGTGGCCGAGATTGAAACGCTCGCAAAGGCGCTGGGCAAAACCGCCGTGCCGATAGGTGATGCGCCGGGCTTTGCGGTGAATCGCCTGCTGGTGCCGATGATCAATGAAGCGGCGTTTATCGTGCAAGAAGGAACCGCTACGCCAGAAGCGATTGATGAAGCGATGAAGCTAGGGGCCGCTCATCCTCTGGGGCCGTTAGCGCTGGCGGACCTGATCGGCCTGGACGTTTGTTTGGCGATTATGGACGTCCTGCAAGAGGGTTTTGGCGACCCCAAATACCGCCCCTGCCCACTGCTCAAGCGCATGGTCGCCGCGGGCTATCTAGGCCGCAAAAGCGGTCGCGGTTTCTATCACTACGATTAACTTGCGTTGACGAAACCAGCCCAGCATAAAGAAGTCATTGCCACTCAACCAAGCGTTCGCTAGGGTTGAGTGGTATTCACTTTCATATTCAATAACAAATCGAATAAGGAGTCCGCCATGAGCGAAGCAGTCATTGAGAAGGTTGATAACGATGGAATGGTGCGACTGACCATCAATCGTCCTAAAGCACTGAACGCCCTTAACAGCGAAGTGTTGGCCGCCCTGGAAGCACATTTGGTTGAGCTTGAAGCCCACCCGAACCTACGCGCTGTGCTGATTACCGGTGCGGGCGAAAAGTCCTTCGTGGCCGGTGCGGATATCACCGAAATGCGCGAAAAAACACCCGAACAGGCGCGCGCTTTTGCCAGCCAAGCGCTGCGTACCATTAAACGCCTAGAGACACTGCCCGTGCCGGTGGTCGCGCTGGTGAACGGGTTTTGCCTTGGCGGCGGCTGCGAACTGGCGCTGGCCTGCGACTGGGCAGTAGCCAGCGACAACGCCGTATTCGGCCAGCCGGAAGTGCTGCTGGGCGTCATCCCTGGCTTTGGCGGCACCCAACGTCTGCCTCGCCGCGTCGGCCCTGCCATGGCGATTGATCTGGTCACCACTGGCCGTAAAATTGACGCCCAGGAAGCGCTGCGTATCGGCCTAGTGAACCGCGTGATGCCGCAAACAGAGCTGGAAAGCTACGTCGAAGAGCTCACCAAACAGCTCAAGGGCAATGGCCCACAGTCCGTTCGTGGCGCTAAACAGGCGGTACACGACGGCTTGGATCAAGACCTGGATAGCGCCCTGGCGCTGGAAACCAGCCTGTTCGCGCTCTGCTTTGCTGGCGACGAGCAGAAAGAGGGCATGGCAGCGTTTGTCGAAAAGCGTAAAGCCAACTTCTAAACCCCGATTTCCTTCCGGTTTTACTTATTTAGGGGGTGGCGCTTGCGTCACCCCCGTTTTATTCTCGAAGACTTACTTCTCACCTTTCGGGGGTTGCCACGATGCAATGGGCCGCGTTCATCCTCGCTGCACTGGGTTTTGCCTATCTACCTGGGCCTGCCATGCTCTACACCGCCGCGCAGACCTTAGGGCGTGGCCGCCGGGCAGGGTGGCTAGCGGTCATCGGTGTACATATGGGCTGCTACGTCCACGTTATTGCTGCGGCGCTTGGGCTTGCGCTGCTGTTTGCGGCCATTCCGCCTGCCTATGTCGCCATGAAAGTTATCGGCGGGCTGTACTTACTCTGGATGGGGCTAAGGCTATGGCAGCAGGGCATCCATGCCCATGAAGAGGTACCGCTGGCAACGACGAAGCGCGTGCTGCGCGACAGCTTTTTGGTGGAAGTGCTCAACCCTAAAACAGCCCTCTTTTTTGTCGCTTTTCTGCCCCAGTTCGTCCAGCCAGAAAGCGCTATGCCAGTGGCATGGCAACTGCTCTGGCTGGGGGTAGCCACCAATGCTCTGTTCTCGTCTGCCGACGTCGTGGTGGTGCTTCTAGCCAGTCCGTTGCGCGAATGGCTACGAAAATCACACGGCTCTTCCAGGCTGATTCAGCGTGTCGGCGGTGGTGTACTGATGGGGTTGGGGGGCAATACCTTGGCGCAGGCGACACGTTGATAAAGGCGTTGCTGTTCAGCTAGCTTGTTCGGCTAATGTTTCATAATCACGCAAGGAGCACGAGATGTTTGATCTCTATATCGCTAATAAAAACTACTCCTCTTGGTCGTTGCGCCCTTGGGTGTTGATGAAGGTACTGGAGATTCCTTTTAACGAACATCTCATGCCGTTCGAAGGTGGTTTTGGCGCGAGCCATGACACTTTTATTCATTTTTCACCTTCAGGCTTAGTGCCCTGCTTGGTAGATGAAGCCGTCGACGATGGATTGGCGGTATGGGACTCATTGGCCATCATCGAGTACCTAGCCGAGCAGCATGCTAGCGTTTGGCCGCGTGATAAGGCGGCACGCGCCTGGGCGCGGGCTGCTACTGCCGAAATGCACAGCGGCTTTGGAGCGTTACGTGATGAGTGTTCGATGAATTGTGGTGTGCGGGTAGCGCTGAACAGTCTTTCAGCCAAGCTCAAGGCGGATATAACCCGCCTGGATGCGTTATGGCAGCAGGGGCTTGAACGCTTTGGCGGGCCTTTCCTGGCGGGTGAGCACTTCACCGCCGTTGATGCGTTTTATGCGCCCGTCGCTTTTCGCATACAGACGTTTAATCTGCCAGTGAGTGAACAGTCCCAAGCGTATGTCGAGCGCTTGCTGGCGCTGCCAGCGATGCAGGCGTGGTATCAAGCCGCGCTCGAAGAGACGTGGCGCGAACCCATGCACGAAGATGAAACGTTGAAAAATGGCACGCTGAGTGCTGATTATCGCCATGCTTAACTTCCGCACAATTCGCCCGTGGCATCGGGTACACTAGCGCAAATTTTCGTTTGGACACGTTCATGGCTCTTAGCGCAACGCCCTACAAAGTGGATATTAACCTCACCGATCTGGATCGCGGTGTTTATGAAACGCTGCGTTTCACCGTGGCGCGTCATCCGTCAGAAACCGAAGAACGCATGACCGCGCGCTTACTTGCATATTTACTGTGGTACAGCGAATCGTTGGCCTTTGGGCGAGGGCTCTCTGATGTCGATGAGCCAGCACTATGGGAAAAAAGCTTAGACGGGCGCTTGCTGCACTGGATTGAAGTGGGGTTGCCAGACGCCGAGCGCATTACGTGGTGTTCACGCCGGGCGGAGCGGGTGTCACTGTTGGCTTACGGCCGGGTAGATATTTGGGAGAGTAAAGTGCTACCCGGCGTTGCATCGCTGAAAAATGTGCATGTAGCTGTATTGCCACAAGAAGCCCTAGCGACCATTGCTAAGGATCTACCCCGGGCGATTAATTGGGCCGTTATGATCAGCGAAGGATCGTTGTTTATTACCGACGAAAATGGTCAACACGAGATAACGCCGCAATGGTTGTTGCGCGATCGCTAGAATTTATCAGACGTTCGTCTATCCTTTTCAGTAAGCAATGTAAACGATAGACAAATAAAGGATGGCCGATGGGTCATCCTTTATTTTTTTAAATGTATGCTTGCTATCTTTTTGCACAATTACATACAATCAACAATGTTTGTTGCCGATCTCAAGGAACGAGTAATGAAAGTAAATCCCCCACTACGATGGCAGCTGCTCCCGATGGTAGCTGCTATTGGTTTGATGCCCATTTTCGCCCAGGCAGACGATAGCGTGCTGTCGATTAGGCATGAAAATGATGGCATGGCCAGCAGTGACGATGGCCACTTCACCAGCGGGTTCGAGCTCAACTGGGCGTTTGAACCCGACGCACAGAGCTGGACGCAGCGCTTAGCAACGGCCTTGCCGGATAGCATTATCGAAAACGCGGACATGGCCGCTTTTCGACTGGTTCATCAAATTTATACCCCCAACGATATTGAGCAGCGTAGGCTGATCGAGGATGATCGCCCGTATGCTGGGATCGTTTATGGTGGCCTTTCGCTGTATGACGATGTGCCGATGGGTCACTGGCGCCAAGCGACGGATCTACACCTGGATATTGGTTTGGTTGGGCCGTCATCACTGGCCGATAGCATTCAGCGCGAAGTTCACCGTATCACCGATAGTGAACGCCCCAATGGTTGGAATAACCAGTTAGGGGATGAAGCCATTGTCAATGTCGCTATGCGCCGTCAGTGGTGGCATAGCAGCCCCTTTATCGGTAAGCAGTTAGCCCATGGCCCTAGCGTTAGCGCCGCTTTAGGTAACCTCTACACCTATGCTAGCGCTGGGTACAGCGTGCGCTGGGGCGACGAAGCCTCCGGGATTCCTACCCTCACCCCCAGCCCCGGCAGTCGTCATCACATGACCGGCAAAACAGGATGGCAGTGGTACCTGTTTGCCAGTGTCGATGGTTACTATATGGCGCAAAATCTGACCCTGGATGGTAATACCTTCAGAGACAGCCACTCGGTCGATCGCAAAGAGTGGGTGGGCGATATTTCCGCTGGCCTGGCATTGGCGTGGGAAGACTGGCAGGTCACTTACGCCGCAGTGCAGCGTTCACGTGAGTTCGATGGGCAAGAAGAGCAGGATAAGTTTGGTGCCCTAACGCTTTCAAAGCGCTTCTAGGCGCGTCCACTCAGCAGGCGTATCGATGACCGAGCGCGAAAAAATGCTGGCGGGAGAGTGGTACTCCGCTCAGGACGAAGAGTTGAAAAAGCTGCGCCGTAAGGCGCGGCTGGCCATGCAGGCACTCAACGCGTCTCGCGACAACGCGCCCGAGCGTCTCGCGCTGGTGCAGGCGTTATTACCAAAGGCAGGTGAAGAGCTTTGGATTGAGCCGCCATTCTACTGCGATTATGGCGAACATATCCTGTTAGGCGATAACGTCTTTTTCAACTTTAACTGTGTCGTGTTAGACGTTGCTTTGGTCACCATTGGCAATAACGTGATGCTGGGTCCCAATGTCCAGCTCTACACCGCCACCCATTCACTCGATGCCCAGCACCGCCGCAGCGGCTTGGAAGCAGGGCGCCCCATCACCATTGGCGACGATTGCTGGATAGGGGGTAGCGCGATTATTAATCCTGGTATCACCATCGGTGCGCGCAGTGTGATTGGCGCTGGTAGTGTGGTGACTAAAGATATACCCGCCGACGTCTTTGCTGCAGGTAATCCCTGCCAGGTGATCCGCCACTTATCAATGCCTACCTAGGGGCTCATCAATGGCAAATAAATATCCCCATACCCCCGACGGGCGCTATTTCGTTGCTAAAAATCGCCTCTGGCGTTGCACTGACCCGCGCTTAGGTGAAGACGAAAAACGTAGCCATATAAAAGCATTGATGAAAGCCCGCCGAGCGGTACGAACGGCCCAGCAGCAAGAAGATGACGATGCACTTCGCCAAGCGCGAGAGGCGGTTCAATCGGCTAAAGAGGCGCTAGGGGAGCGTGGTCCCGTATGGTGGGACGATAATGCCCCTGATGAAGGCGGCTTGACCCCGCATAACAGCTCCTATGCCGAGTGGTGGAATAGCCAGCACTAAATGGCTTTTTGGCATATACAACAGGTACAAGAGTGCTAGCCTGGGCAGTGGGATATACCGTTGTGTGTATATCGCCTAATGACCAAGGGAGCGTACCAATGGAGCTGGTGTTTTTTAACGGGTGGGGCAGTTTATTTAGGATTTTAGTGATCGGCCTGCTGGCGTACACAACGCTAGTGCTTTTTCTGCGCGTATCAGGCAATCGCACGCTCTCCAAAATGAATGCTTTCGACTTGATTGTCACGGTAGCGCTGGGTTCTACCCTGGCAACGGTGTTGTTGTCTAAAGATGTAGCGTTGGCAGATGGCGCGGTCGCGATGGGGCTGTTGATTTCGCTGCAATTTATCATCACTTGGACCAGTGTGCGGTTTAGCTGGGTCAGGCGGTTAGTGACCGGCGAGCCATTGATGCTGCTCTATCAAGGTGAGTATTTACCCCATTCCTTACGCAAAGCACGGGTAACCAAAGCCGAAGTGCTTTCAGCCATTCGGGGAAGTGGTGTTAGCGATGTGGCAGCGGTGCAAGCGGTGGTATTAGAAACCGATGGTTCGCTAAGTGTGGTGAAACGTGAAGCCGATAGCCGCCATTCTAGTTTAGAGCGGGTGAGAAGGGCGCCGTAAGCCAGGGTGATGGGCAGTCAGTTGACACACGGTGATTAGATCCCTATATTTGCGCAAATAAAAATCACTATCATTAATATTTGCGTTAATAATTGCACACATTTGCTCTGGGATCTCTATGTCTACGCCACACTTTCGCTTGTGTCAGCTAACCAGCGCTATTGCGCTTGCCTCTCTGTTCGGTGCCTCCAGCCAGGTGGCCGCCCAAGAAGAAACCACTACCTCACCTGTTGAACTCGATACGGTCGAAGTCACCGCAGAATCGGCTGGCCAGTTTGGTTATATCGAAATGGAAGAGGCGCCGAGTGTTGGCAAGCTGGACGTGCCAATCAGTGCACAGCCTTTTTCCCTGTCGGTAGTCGATGAAGAGTTCATTCAAGACAGCGGAGCCCAAAACATTCAAGAGGCGTTGCTCTATACGCCCGGCGTCAACGCGGGTAACTATGGTTTCGATACCCGTATCGATAGCGCCACAGTGCGCGGGCTGAACGCAGGGCGCTACTTGGATGGCCTACGCCAAATTTACGGTTCGTATAACAGCGTCCGCAGCAATGTGTATGCGTTGGAGAGCGTCGAGGTACTACGCGGCCCGTCTTCAATGCTATATGGGCAAGCCGATTTAGGGGGCGTCATCAACGGCGTTTCCAAACTACCCGAAGAGGAGCGCAGCGGCGAGGTATGGGCGCAGGTTGGCTCACATAACCGTAAACAGTTGGCGTTGGATGTCACGGGCTCCGCCGATGAAGAAGGTAAATTCTTGTACCGCTTGGTGGCACTGCAGCGCGATAGCGACACTCAGGTAGATCATGTCGAAGATGATGGCTACCTGCTGGCGCCGTCTTTCACCTGGCGACCAAGCGACGATACCAGCATGACGCTGTTAATTAATCGCCAGGAAAATACCGGCCAAGTGTCGGCCCAGTTTTTACCCCAGGTGGGTACGCTGGAACCCGGTTCTCAGGGGTTTATTGGCTCTGAACGGTTTGTGGGGGAGCCGGGCTGGGATCGTTATGATCGCGAAAAAACCGAAACCACGCTGTTTTTCGATCATCGGTTAACCAACAACTGGGCTTTTTCCGCCACTGCCCGTTATACCGACTCCAGCACCGAAACCCGCGAACACTGGGTCGATATTCCCAGTGTGCCAGATGCCGATGGTGAGGTGTCACGGACTATTTTTACCGCTGACGCAGCGACTCAAATTCTGAACCTTGATGCGCGAATGGAAGGGGAGTTTGAGTTAGGGGCAACAAAGCATAAGTTAGTCGTCGGGATGGATCGCCAGGATGCCCGCTGGGAGCAGGACAACTACTTCTCAGGAGCAGGGCTAGGCGGCACTATCGATATCTACGATCCGCAGTACGGTAATCTACAGCTAGGGGCGCTGGATCCTCAGGATCGCCCAGATAATGAGATCGAGCAGGTAGGTTTATATGTCGCGGATCATATTGAGCTCGGTCCGGTGGTGGTGTCGGCCGGTTTGCGTCACGACTGGGCCGAAAACCGTACGCTAGCACTTTCTGGCCCGGATACCGTGAGCGATCAAGAAGCCACGACGGGGCGTTTAGGCTTGATGTACCGCTTTGATAATGGCGTATCGCCGTATGTCAGCTACTCCGAAGCCTTTACGATGAACCTGGGAACCGATGGCACGTCAGAAGCCAATGCCCTCGATCCCACGACCGGTGACCAGCAGGAAGCGGGAATAAAATACCTGTCGCCCGACCAGTCACTGGCGATCAGTGCCGCTTATTTTGATATCACCCAGCAGAACCGCGTCAGTGATGGCGTCACGCCCGGCGGTGTCGAGCAAACCGGTGCGGTGGTGGATGGTTGGGAATTGCAGGTCAACAAGCGCTGGCAGAACTTTGAAACGCAGTTGGCTTATACCAACATGAATGCCACTGATGACAGTACCGGTGAGCGCCTGTCTGCGGTAGCCGAAGAGCAGGCTTCCTGGTGGAACCGGCTCTATGTGGGCGACCATTGGCGGTTGGGTGCTGGGGTGCGCTATGTGGGTGATAACGTTGGCTTTGGCGGTTCGCCGGTGGTGCCCTCAAGCACTCTCTACGACGCCATGGTGGGTTATACGATCGACGATTGGGATTTTTCGTTGGACGTTAAAAACCTCACCGATGACGAAACGATCTCCTGGTGCCGGTATGAGGGCGGTGACTGCGGTTACGGTGCACGCCGAAATGTGACGGCTAACGTGCGTTACCAGTTCTAATCCTGACGGAAAGTCTGGCTTAGCCGACACTTAGTCATAAAAAAGGGCCTACGCTAATTTATCGGCGTAGGCCCTTTTTGTAGGCTGCGGTTAGCGACGTATTACGCGTCGTCAGCCAGTTTATCTTGCGTGCGAAGTTCGAAATCGCTGGCATCGTGGCGTTCGTGCAACTGCTCACTGGGTTCGCCCCAGGTGCGGTTTACCATGCGGCCACGTTTAACGGCGGGTCGTTCGTCGATCTCTTCGGTCCAGCGCAGCACATTCTGGTAAGTGTCCGCTTCCAGGAATTCAGCCGCTTCGTAAACGCGATTTTTGACTAGCGCGCCGTACCAGGGGTGAATGGCCATATCGGCAATGGTGTACTCGTCGCCGGCCATAAAGCGATTTTCCGCCAAGTGGCGATCGAGTACATCGAGCTGACGCTTCACTTCCATGGTGTAGCGGTCGATTGGATACTGATATTTCTCCGGCGCATAGGCGTAAAAATGCCCAAAGCCGCCACCCAGCATAGGTGCACTGCCCATTTGCCAAAACAGCCAGGAGAGGCACTCGGTGCGCTTTGCCGGGTCGCTGGGTAAGAAAGCGTCAAATTTTTCAGCCAAGTAAAGCAGAATAGCACCAGACTCAAACACGCGCTGGGGCGGCGTTGTGGAGTGATCCATCAGCGCCGGAATTTTAGAGTTGGGGTTCACCTCGACAAACCCGCTACTGAACTGGTCGCCTTCACCAATTTGAATCAGGTGAGCGTCATACTCAGCGGCTGTCACGCCTTTCTCCAGCAGCTCTTCGAGCATGACGGTGACTTTGACGCCGTTGGGGGTGGCCAGGGAGTAGAGTTGCAGCGGGTGTTTACCGACCGGGAGTGCTTTATCGTGGGTGGGGCCTGCTACAGGGCGATTGATATTGGCAAATTTACCGCCATTGCCCGGTTCCCATTTCCAAACACGCGGTGGGGTATAGGTGTTATCGCTCATTGGTTCCTCGCTATTAACCGATTATCGGTAATTGCTGGTGTAGGGATGAAGCGTTTCTTTAGGTGACCATAGTAAAGTTATGGGGGTGGTAAAAGGTGCCTGCAAGGGGTAACGGGTAATTAGGCTGTTAATAAAAAAATCGACTTCTAAAGGAGTGTCAGATGCGTGTCATTGGCGTACTGGGCGGTATGAGCTGGGAATCGACCCAAGGGTACTATCGGGCGTTGAACGACGGCGTAAAAGCGGCCCTCGGTGGTTTACATTCGGCCAAGATCGTATTGATCAGCGTCGATTTTGCAGAGATAGAAGCCATGCAGCAGCAGGGGGACTGGGAAGCGGCAGGCGAGCTACTAGCCAGCGCTGCTCAACGCGTCGAGGGTGCAGGCGCTGACTGTTTGCTCATCGCCACCAATACCATGCACAAAGTGGCGCCTGCGGTTGAACGGGCCATCACGATTCCTCTGCTGCATATTGCGGATGCCACCGCCGAGCAGCTGCAGGCCGATGGGGTTCGCCGGGTAGGTTTGCTAGGCACTTGCTTTACCATGGAGCAGGACTTTTATATAGGTCGGCTAGAAGAGCGGTTCGGTATTGAAGTCGTCGTGCCTCATCAGGCTGAACGCGACATCGTGCACCGAGTGATTTTCGAAGAACTCTGTCATGGACGAGTAGACGACGTTTCTCGCCAGCGCTATCTAACGATTATCGATTCTCTTTATGCCCAGGGGGCTCAGGCAGTGATTCTAGGCTGTACCGAAATCGCTATGCTCGTCAGCCAGCAAGACACGCCGGTGCCGCTATACGACACCACCGCTTTACATGCACAGAAAGCGGTGGCGTGGGCATTAAGTGATTAAACCAGCGTCAGAGTGACGTTGATATTGCCACGTGTGGCGTTGGAGTAGGGGCAAACGATATGGGCTTTATCGACCAGCTGCTGAGCGACGTCCTGCTCCAGGCCTGGGAGGCTGATTTTTAGCTCAACTTCAATGCCAAAGCCGGTAGGAATAGCGCCGATACCGACATGCCCTTCGATGTGGGTGTCTTGGGACAGTTTTACTTTTTCCTGGCTCGCCACGTGCTTCAGGGCGCCTAAGAAGCAAGCCGAATAGCCAGCCGCAAAGAGTTGCTCAGGGTTGGTGCCTTCACCGCCCGCACCGCCTAGCTCTTTCGGTGTGCTGAGTTTTACGTCCAGGGCACCGTCGGATGACTTGGCGTGGCCTTCGCGGCCACCGGTAGCGGTAGCATGAGCGCGATAAACAACTTTCTCGATAGTGGTAGTCGTCATTGTGAATCTCCTGTCAGCGTTTATTAATTATCAACTTGCGCTTTTAATTTAGCGCAGCTTTATTTTGCGCGCAATATAAATTGACGAATTATTTTATGGCCTCCGCTACTCAGCAAAGGCTACTGGCTTTTCTGTAAGTTATCGCGCAATCGCACTAGGTCTTCTTTAAGGGCGGTCAACGCTTCGATGGACTGCTCGCTCGCATGCACTACACAGCTAGGAATATGGCCTGCCTGTTCGCGAAGGGCTTTGCCTTTCTCGGTGAGATAAAGCTCGACTACCCGTTCGTCCTGATGGCTGCGTTTGCGATTCAGCAGCTGGTCGGCTTCGAGGCGCTTTAGCAATGGGGTCAGCGAGCCAGGATCCGTCAGGAGGCGTTTACTCATGGTGCCTACCGTGATGCCGTCGTTTTGCCATAAGACCAGCATGGCTAAATATTGCGGGTAAGTCAGGCCAAGCTCTTTAAGTAGTGGCTTGTATACCTTGGTCATCATCAATGACGTTGAATAGAGCGCAAAGCAGAGCTGATGATCGAGTTCTAGTTCGCTACAAGATGGTTGCACAAGTATCGTTCCGATCCGAAATATGTAGGGTAATGTAGCGCGCGAAGCCCTGAGTGGCTATCCCTAGACGTTGGTCGTAAGTTGGCAGTTTTGTTTTGACACGCTTGGGGCAGCTAGCTAGCCTGCGCTTAGTTAATGTTACCGGTAACAAGTTGCCGACCATTAAATGTGTTTTTTACAAATCACCTTTAACAACAATGAATCTTTGGAGATCACGCGATGACTGCTATTTGGCGCAACACTTTGACCTTGGTCGGTGCGACCACACTGACATTCGGCATGGCCCATGCCCAGAGCCCGGAACTCTCCGATCCGCCTGAGATTGAAGGTGAGGTCGTCGGCGACCACGGTTCGCATACGCTGCGTATGGGCATCGGCTTGGCGGAAAGCTCGCCACAGTTCCTTTCTAGCCAATACTTCGGTGAAATCCTGGAGCAACGCACCGATGGCCGTATTACCGTTAACGTTTTCCCTAACAGCCAGTTAGGTGATGACGTTCAAATGCTGGAAATGCTGCAAACCGGCACGCTGGACATGACTTACCCCTCTAGCTCCGCCACGACTGGCTACGTCGAACAGCTTGCGGCTTTCGACCTGCCGTTCCTGCTGCCTAGCCGTGAAGCCGCGGTAGCCGTCATGCAAAGCGATGTGGCCCAGGACATGCTGGACGCCTTCGATGGCAGCGGCCTGAAAGCGCTCGCCTTCTCCGAGAACGGCTATCGTCAGCTCTCTAACAGTGCACGCCCAGTGGCGAGCCCTGACGATGTTGCCGGTCTTGACGTGCGCGGCTTGAGCGTACGCACCATGGAAAACCCAGTGCACTTGGCGATTTGGGAAGCGTTAGGCGCAAACCCAACGCCCATGGCGTTTGGTGAGCTGTTCTCAGCGATGGAGCAGGGCGTTGTCGATGGCCAGGAAAACCCCTGGAGCACCATCCTGACCTCTAACTTCAATGAAGTGCAGGATTATGGCACCGAAACGCGTCACGTCTATACTCCCTTTATCATGATGCTTTCTGAGCGTACTTGGGATCGCATGGCGCCTGAGTATCAGGAACTGGTGCTGGAAGCAGCACGTCAGTCTGCCGAGTATGAGATTCAACTGTCGGCAGAATACGATGACTGGTCACGTGACCAGCTAGCAGAACGGGGCATGGAAATTACCCGTCTGGATGACGAGCAGTTAGCCGCTTTCCAGGAAGCCGTTCAGCCGGTTTACGAAGAGTGGGCGCCGCGCATTGGTGAAGACCTGATCGCTGACATTCAAGAGATCGTTGAAGAGAGCAGCAACTAAACCTTACGTTTAGCGCGCCACCGGGCAGGCACCTCGCCTGCCCGGTGGCAGTGCTACTGGAGTTCCTATGTCACTCTCCTCTACACCCTCTCATCACGCTACACCGATTGAAGACCCTTCGGTGTATCTGGACGACCCCAACCGCAAACTCTTGGAAATCGATACCGATACCCGCCAAGGCCCAGCGTTGTTTCGTTGGCTTACCTTGGGCATGGAGTATTTGATCGGCGCTATTTTAGTGGCGTTGATTGTGTCCGTTTCCTGCAACGTGGTAGGGCGCGCGCTGTTTAATTACTCACTGCCCTGGGCGGATGAGTTGGCGCGTATGCTGTTTATCTGGTTGGTGTTCATCGGTGCCGCCGCGGCGTTTTCCCGTTATGAACACATTGCCGTGGATGCACTGGTACGTCGCTTGCCGCTACGCTTGGCGCACATGCTCTATCTGCTGCAGCATTTGATCATCACCGGCCTCATGGTGGTCATGATTTGGGGTGGCTACCAAGTGTTGTCCCGCTCCAGTGGGCGCTCGGCGATCATGGACGTGCCACTGAGTTTCATCAGCTTATCGCTGGTGCTGTGCGTCATTTTTATTGCAGTGGTCTCGACGTGGCGGATGTGGGTCAGTCTTAAAGTCATTCGCCATCCTGAGCAGGAGCGCTAATCATGCTATGGATTTTTCTGGCTATTTTGTTTGCCTCTATCATTATTGGCTTGCCCATTGCCTTTGGGTTGGGCGTTGCCGCCTTGGTCATGGCGGTGCTCTCCGATATTCCGCTGTCGATTATGATCGAGCAGTCTATTCGTGGTGTGAATAGCTTTCCGCTGTTGGCGATTCCGTTCTTTATTCTCGTCGGTGAGGTAATGAGTAATGGCGGTATCGCCCGCCGCTTGATGGAGCTGGCCGGGGCAATGGTCGGTTTTATGCGCGGTGGGTTAGGGCAGGTGGCCATCACCGGCTCGATGTTTTTTGGCGGTATTAGTGGGTCAGCCGTGGCCGATACAGCCGCCACCGGCGCCATGATGATTCCCTCCATGAAACAGCAGGGCTATACCGCGGCCAATGCCACGGCGATCAATACCGTCTCTTCGGTGATCGGGATCATTATCCCACCGTCGATTCCGCTGATCCTCTACGGCATCGTCACCGAAACCTCGATTAGTCGGCTGTTTATTGCCGGTATCATTCCGGGCCTGTTAATTGGTTTCGCACTGATGGTGACCACCTACATTCTGGCCAAGAAGGATGGCGGCGGCGTACAGAAATTCCGCTGGGATCGCCTCTGGAAAGCCTTCAAAGATGCCTGGCTTGCCCTGGTGCTGCCGGTCATCGTCATCGGCGGTATCATTGGTGGCGTGTTTACGGCCACCGAAGCGGCCGTGGCAGCACTGCTCTATGCGCTGGCCATTTCGCTGCTGGTTTACCGGGAATTCAAGCTCAAAGAGCTTGGCGGCATGCTGATTCGTACGGCTCGTTTGACCGGGATGGTAATGATGCTGCTGGCATTTGCCACGGTCATTGCCTGGTTCCTGACCATCAATATGGTGCCGCAAACCCTGGTCAGCCAAGTGCAGGCGATTACCCAAGACCCCTTCATGCTGCTGCTGATTGTGGCAACGCTGCTGTTGCTGGTGGGCTTCGTTATGGACTTGACTCCGGCCATGGTGATTATGGCACCGATGCTGGCGCCCATTGTGACGTCGGTAGGTGTGGATGCTGCTTACTTCGGCGTACTGATGGCCTTTGTCTTGGGCATCGGGCTGCTCACGCCGCCGGTAGGCACCTGCCTGTATGTCGGTTGCGGCGTGGGTAAAGTCTCGATGGAGTCGTTGGTCAGAGCCATGCTGCCTTACTATGCCGCTCTCCTGGTCGTGCTGGTCGTTCTGATCGCCTTCCCGGGTATCGTGACCTGGCTGCCTGATCTTACCGCCGTACGCGGCAATTAAGGTTTTTGGTAATGAATAGGAGAGCTTCTGTGAAGACCCTCTCGCATCGTATTTTAGTGATGGGTGTGTCCGGTTCGGGAAAGTCGCACATTGGGCGTCAGTTGGCGCACACCGTTGGGGCGACTTTCATTGACGGCGATGATTACCATTCGCCGGCCAATGTCGCCAAAATGGCCAGCGGCACCCCGCTCAACGACGATGATCGCAGCGAGTGGTTGGGAACGCTGGCGGCGTTGATCGCCGACTATCGGGCGCGGGATGCGTCGCTGGTGATTGCCTGTTCGGGGCTGAAAAAGCGCTACCGTGACCGGCTGCGCCAGGGCGACTCAGGGCTGCAGATCCTCTATTTAGAGGGCACGCAAGCGCTGTTGCTGCAACGCTTGGAAACCCGGGCAGGGCACTTCTTTAAGGGCGATACCATGTTGGCGAGCCAGTTGGCTGACTTAGAGCCGCCGGATGAAAACGAGGCGGTCAACGTTTCAATAGCGCTCTCACCGGTGCAAATCGTCGACCAATTTGCCGCCACGCTGCTGCTTCCCAGCCGTACACCCAGCTAAAAAGGCATCGAGATAGAAAGATAGAGATGTAGGTTGAGAAAGAGACAGAGCGTTAGGTAGTGAGGCCGCCGAATCACCAAGGGCGGCCTCATTGCTCCCTCACCGTAATAGGCAGCCTTCCCTTGAAGAAAAAACGCCCCACCCTGCAGGACATTGCTGACCACGTGGGGGCTACCAAAATGACGGTAAGCCGCTGCCTGCGTGACCCTGAAACGGTGTCGGAAGGCCTTCGCGAACGTATTTTCTCGATTGCCGAACAGATTGGCTATATCCCCAACCGCGCACCCGATCTACTTTCCAGGGCCACCAGCCATTCGATTGGCGTGCTGGTGCCGTCGCTGACCAACCAGGTATTCGCCGATATCATTGTCGGTATAGAAGCGTTAACCGAGCCCGCGGGCTATCACCTCATGCTCTCCCACTATGGCTATAGCCCGGAGCTTGAAGAGCGCAGCCTGGCGTCGTTGCTCTCTTATAATGTCGATGGCGTTATCCTCTCTGACCGTGATCACACGCCGCGCAGCCTGCGTATGCTGGAAACCGCCGGTATCCCGATTGTCGAAATCATGGATACCCATCGGCCTCCAATTCAACAGGCAGTGGGCTATGACAACGTACAAGCCGCGTACGACATGGTCAGCGAGATGATTCTACGTGGCCGACGTCAGGTAATTTACCTGGCAGTGCGCCTGGATGAACGCACCCGGCAGCGTGAGCTCGGCTATCGCCGCGCCATGGAAGAGCATGGCTTGACCCCGGTGACACTGCAGAGCACCCAGCGCTCCTCTTACAGCGTGGGGGCTGCGCTGCTCAAGCAAGTGTTAGTCGATTACCCAACGGCAGATGGCCTGTTTTGCACCAATGACGACGTTGCCGTCGGCGCCTACTTCGAATGCCAGCGGCGCGGTATCGAGGTGCCCGCGCGCATGGCGTTGGCGGGCTTTCATGGTCACGATGTGGGCCATGTGATGACGCCCCGCCTTGCCAGCGTAGTGACACCGCGCCAGGCGATCGGCGAGGCCGCTGCCGGTGAGCTGCTGGCGCGTATTCGGGGTGAGACACTGACCCAGAAAATCGTCGATTTAGGCTACCGCATAGAAACAGGCATGACGCTATAGCGCTTGTTAGCGTGTAGCCGTTAACGGCGTAAATGACTAAAGTAGCCTTTTACTTTGGTTGCGAGGCCGCCGTGCAGATCACACAACTCACTATCTATCCCGTCAAGTCGCTAAAAGGCATCAACGTTGATCAAAGCGAGCTGCAGGAGCATGGGCTGGCCTGGGACCGTCGCTGGATGCTGGTCGATACGCATCAGCGATTTATTACTCAGCGCCAGTTGCCAGCGCTTGCGACCATCGAGGTCGCCCTCACCGATGAACATTTGGTGCTTTCCCACCCAGGCGTCGAATCACTGCATATTCCGTTGGCTCAGCCTGAAGGAAATTTGCGCCTGGTCAGCGTGTGGGACGATCACTGTAAAGCGCTGCCGGAAAGCGAGTCCGTCACTCACTGGCTGGTCGCTGCCTTGGGCGAACAGGCGCAAGGGCTTAGTCTGGTGCGTTTTGCGACGGAATTTACCCGCGCAGTCGAAGAGGATTTTCTTGAGGGAGGTGCAGCGCACACCTATTTTGCCGACGGCTACCCGTTTTTGATCACCACGACGGGATCATTAGATGCACTGAATCAAGCGTTAGTGGCAGGGGGAAATGCCCCCATACCCATGAACCGTTTTCGGCCTAACATCTTGATAGCCAGCGACGAGGCGTGGGCTGAAGATCGCTGGGCTACGGTTTCTGAGCAAACCGGGGCCTTTCAGCTAGCGCTGCGTAAACCTTGCAAACGCTGCAAAATCACCGCTATCGACCAGCAGACGGCGGCGGTGCCTGTCCCCGCTGAGCCGCTCAAAACCTTGATCGAGCTAAATACTCAGCCCACCTTGAAAGGCGCCCACTTTGGCCAAAATGCCACGCTGCTGAGTGGTGCTGGTCGCATTATTCGTGTGGGGGATACGCTGGTGGCTGAACCCCGCGACGCCTGACGCGCAGAAGCTTTGTCGCGATGGCCGTGACGATAAGGGTAATCACCATCCCAGCAATAATCTGCAGATTGAGCGTTTCATCGAGCAGTAGATAGCCCCATATCAGCGCGCTCACCGGGACTAAAAAGGTGACGGTCGATGTAGCGGTGGCACCGGCGCTGGCGAGTAAGCCAAAGTAGAGCAGGAAAGCCAGCGTCGTACTCAATGCGGCCAGTGCCAGCGCATTGCCCCACGCCAGCGGGCTGACGGGCTCGCTTGGCCAGAGCAGAAGGCCGGGAATTAGCAGCACCAAGGCCGACATGGCGCTACTGCCAGCAGCCAGTACCCGCGTGGGTAGGTGGCCAAGGCGCGTTTTGGAATAGTTGCCTGCAATGCCGTAGCAAAACGTCGCGCCCAGCACGGCCAAAATAAACCAGCCGTCGCCGCCCAGGGCGAAATCGAGCCGATCCGCTGAAAGTACATAAACCCCGAGCAGCGCCAAAGCGAGGCCTACATACTGCTGGCGCTGTATCGCGGTGGCGAAAAACAGCGCGCCAATCAGGGCGGTAAAAATTGGTGTCGTGGCGTTGATTAACGAGGTAAAACCCGCCTCGAGGCGAGTGGTGGCCAGTGCCAGTAGCGAAAAGGGCAGCACGTGATTGACCACGCCTAAAAACAGCAAGGGCCCTTTATGCTGCCAGATAAGGCGCAAATAGTGCAGGCTGAGCAGTAATGGCATCAACAGCAGAGCGCCAACCCCCATCCGTACGAGCACTAACGGTACTGCCCCGAACTCGGGAGCAGCGACGCGCATAAAGATAAACGAAAGGCCCCACAGCGAAGAGAGCAGTATCAGACGCAGCGCATCAGCCGACGACATGGTGAGTCCTTAGCAGTAAAGCGGTTAGGTAGCTAACTAGCTTACGGCTGAACGAGGGCCGATGGAAGATGGAACTATCGGTACAGCAGAGAAACAAAAAATCAGCTACGCTGGTTAGGTGGTTAAACGGCAGCTGCCGCTTAACCCTGATCGACAACACGTTAATGCATGATTGGCACACACAAGGAGTTGTTATGGATCGTAAAGCTAGCGCACGTTGGGAAGGTGGTCTTAAGGATGGTAAAGGCTCCGTTTCAACCGAAAGTGGCGTTTTGGATGCCAATTACTCCTTCAGCAAGCGCTTTGAAGATGAAAAAGGCACCAATCCTGAAGAACTCATTGGCGCAGCACACGCCAGCTGTTTTTCAATGGCGCTCTCAATGATTCTGGGTGAGCAGGGCTATACCGCTGACTCCATTGAAACCAGCGCTAAAGTGACCCTTTCGCAAAGCGATGCCGGGTTTGATATTTCAAAAATTCATCTGGATGTCGTGGCAGCCATTAGCGGTGCCGATGAAGCTGCATTCCAGGAAGCGGCGGAAAAGGCAAAAGCTAATTGCCCCGTGTCTAAAGTGCTTAAAGCCAATATCAGTATGACGGCGAAATTAAAAGGCTAAAGGTTCGCGACTTAACGTTCACACGCACTAAAAGTGTGAGCGTTAATACTGATAGTCGAAACGGGTATTAAAGTAATTAAGCAGCTTTTAGTCGTTTCGATCAGTTAGATCAGTGCGGATGCGTTAAGCGCAATAAAAAAGCCTTGGCAATTGCCAAGGCTTTTTGTATGACTGACTTATAAGATTGTAGTGATCTTATTCGTCTTCTAAGTCACCGTTACGGTGATACTCTTCGGCAGACTCAAGTGCGTCTTGTGACGCATTAACGGTAATCACGTAATCTTCACCGTCTTCGTCTTTGGTCAGTTCGAGTGAGTCCCATTCGATGGCGACGTTTTTCTCACCCATGCCGAGAAAACCACCAACACCAACGACGACGGCATTGATTTGGCCATCTTCATCGATAACGAGATCGGTAATAGTGCCGATATCTTCGTCATCTTCGACAGAGCTTTTTACTTGATTGCCGGTTAGGGCATCAGCGTGGAAAGTACCTTCTGGCGTTTCCGTTAGATAGGTTGCTTCCATGGTGGTGGTGTTTTCTTCGGCGTTGACTGTGCCTGCAGCAAACATAACAGCCGGAACCATGAGCGTACCTAGAAAAGCGGGTTTGATCATTTTCATTTTACTTGCTCCTTGCGATTTCATTCAGGCTTAACGACTCCGCGTTATGGCCCAAACAAATCAATAGCAGATGGCTGTGTACTAAAAAAGCACAACTCCAGTGCTATTACTCCTGGGGATGTTAATTACATTTGGGTAATTAACGCCGTTCTGCGCGTCACTGCGCTAAGACAACTAACAGGTTAGTCGCTGTGATCAGAAATACAACTAATTAACTCAAACTTTTAGCCGACTACGCGTATGCAGTGTCTCATTAACCGCTAGCCCAGCGTCGCTGTGTCACACGCTGTCGAGTTGACCTGCTCTGCCCCAGTCGTCATATTCCTATTTAAAAAAGGAGACACCCTGACGATGATTCCCCTGTATCACCCCTTGCACCCATTGCGGCGTATCAAGCAGCTCTGCGTAAGCAGTGTCGCGTTGGGCGCATGGCTATTAGCATCGACGGCCGTCGCTGATAGCAGTGAACTACCCAAAGGTCATTTCCCGCTTCCAGAACAAGGCAATATGGTGGGGGAGGTGTATACCGTTACCGCCAGCGAAGAAGATACGCTGATGGATATTGCCCGGGCACACAATGTCGGCTACGAAGAAATTCGTATGGCCAATCCTGACACCAGCCTTTGGGTACCGGGGGAAGGTACCGAGGTGACGATCCCAGGGCAGTTTATTTTGCCTGTCGAAGCACGCACGGGGATTGTCATCAATGTGGCAGAGCTGCGCCTGTACTACTATCCCGACGTAGAAGAAGGCGAAACGCCGCGGGTGGAGACGTACCCCATTGGGATTGGGCGAGATGCCTACAACACTCCGTTGGGCATTACCGAAACCACCATGCGGCTTGAAAACCCTGCCTGGTACCCGCCTGAGTCCATTCGCCGCGAAGCCGCCGAACGCGGCGACCCCGCACCAGCGGTGGTGCCTCCCGGTGCCGATAACCCGTTGGGGCAGTTCGCTATATTGCTGGATATTCCGGGTTATCTCATTCATGGCACCAACCAGCCGGATGGTATTGGTATGCGTGCTAGCCGTGGCTGTATCCGCATGCATCCGGAAGATATCGAGTCGGTATTCTGGCGCGTACCAGTAGGTACTCAGGTCAATATCATCGATTCGCCGATCAAAGTAGGCTGGAATGGCGACGGGCAAGGCCATGTTCAGGCCTTTACCGCCACGGATGAAACGGCTTATGGCATGGACACGCTGCTGGATGTGGTCGGCATTATTGAGCACCACGAGGGTGGCCCTAATAGCGCAGATTACGAGCAGGTGCGTGAAGTGTTGGAACGGGCCAATGGACAAATCGTACCGTTAACCTGACCACGCCTTCGAGTGTTAACGCGCGGGATCGAGTACACCGCCCAGCGAGGCGTTACGCCGAAACCAGCCCGCAATACTCGTGCGCGGGCAGCGTGTCGGCAGCACCTCATGGGGAATGGTTTCTGAAAGAAAGCAGGCGAAGGTGCCTGCTTCCGGTATGACGCGGGCGACCTCTTGGCTGGGGTCATCAGGGTGGTAGATCACCATTTCGCCGCCGCCATCGGCTGGCCAGTCGGGGGTTAAATAACCCACCGTGGAGATAACCCGGTTGGCGCGACCGCGAAAGCTATCCAGATGGCGCTGGTAAAAGGCTCCCGGCGGGTAGTGGGCGAAGTGTGCCTCATACTCGAACAGGCCTAAAAAAAGCGCATGATTAAGGGCCTGCTGCAACTCGCTCATGGCGTCCAGATAACGCCGTTGGGCAGCACTCTCGCGATCGAGCCAGTGGATCGCGTCACCGCGAATATCTTTACGCAGCAGATGCTGCTGGCCTCGGCCAATGCCCGCTTCGTCCAAGCCTTGGTAAGCCGCTCGATGCAGCAGTTCCTGATTCAGTGCGGCACACAGTTCAAGGTCGATCACCTCACGGCCAACGTACCAGCCTTGCTCAACCAGCGCATCGACAAGGGCTATCTGCGTCGCTGGCTGAAGCGCTGGCGTGAAGGGGGCAACACTGGGGGTCATTGTTTGGGTCTCGAGGGGGCTGGGCGAGAATCTCTCGTCGCGGAAGTAGAAAGGCGCGTGGTACGTTCGGGATAGTGGCGCAGCGGCCCCAGGGGGCGCTGATGCAAATCAATGGGCATACCAAAGCCTTCGGCCAATAGCTCGACCAGCATCATCGCTGAAAGTCCCCAGATGACATGGCCGTCGACATGGTAGCTAGGCACGTAGTGCGCCACGCCGTCGACCGTAATGACATCGGTATGGGTACGGTGGTCATCTAAAAAATGGCTGAGCGGGACTTCAAAAATAGCGTCTAGCTCCCCGGGGTCGGCCACCAGCGGTAGATCAGGCGGAATGATACCGACCCACGGGGTAACGCGAATGCCATGCAGCGAAATAACGTCCGAAAGTCGCCCTAACGGTTGCACCAGCGCGGGGTCGAGGGCAATCTCTTCCTCTGCTTCACGCAGCGCTGTGGCATACAGGTCGGCATCGAAGGGTTCGCGCTTGCCGCCGGGAAACGCCACTTGACCGCTATGGGTACTCAAGTGGCTAGCACGACGGGTAAACAGTAGGGTGGGGGCCGGTCGCTCGACAATCGGCATCAGTACCGCCGCCTCGGGCATGACCACATGATCCAAGCGTTGAGGCGTCAGCTGTTGCAGCTGGTTGCGCAGTTTCTCTAACATAGGGCATCCAATCACTTTGTTCTCTTTTACCCAGCAGCGGTCATTGACGTCAAGCGCGTCGAGGCTTCTATTCACTAGCCGTTGAGAATACGCGATGAACTTTTGTAGCCACTGTGGTGATAAGGTACGTTTTGCTCTCCCTGAAGGCGATGACCGCCCGCGCTACCTGTGCGATGCCTGCGGTACGATTCATTACCAGAACCCGCGCATTGTGGCCGGCACCTTGCCGGTGAGTGGCAGTAAGGTGTTGCTCTGTAAGCGGGCCATCTCACCACGCAAAGGGTACTGGACACTGCCAGCAGGCTATATGGAAAACGCTGAATCCACCCAGCAGGCGGCCGCCAGAGAGACACGTGAGGAGGCCTGCGCCGAGGTCGAACTGGCCAATCTTTACACCTTGATTGACTTGCCGCATATCAATCAGGTGTATATGATTTTTCGTGCCGAGCTGGTCGGTGGTTTCAGTGCCGGGCCGGAAAGCCTGGAAGTAGCGCTGTTTGAAGAGCACGAAATCCCTTGGGACGAACTCGCCTTCACCACCATTGAGCGCACGCTCAAACACTTTTTCGCTGATCGTCCCCACAATGAGTTTCCGCTGCATATCAGTATGGTGACGCCTGAGGATCGGGAACGCTATTTTGGCAGTGCCTGAGTCTGAACGTTAGCCTCAAGACTAAGGGCTCGACTCGCTATAGATCGGCTAATAGCCACACATCATAAGCGACTTCTTCATAGGGGTGGGCAAGTTTTAAAGCGGCAATGGCACCGTGAACATGCGCTTCGTCGCACACCATTTCAACTTTGTACTCTTCCACCTGTTCCAGGCTGCCAACCGAACCGATATGAGGGTTGGCACCTTCCATCGGGCGAAATTGCCCGGTGCCGCGTGTTTGAAAACAGACATTCTCATACACCCCTATGCGCCCTGCGCCTGCCTCGAACACGGCTTGCTTGACGCTGTCGGCATCTTCAACGGGAACAAAAAAAGCCAGTTTGTACATGCTAGGTCTCCCTGCCATCGGTTCATCTTCAAACGCTGGACTACCCCTATGTTAGCGGATAGACGACTACTGGTCGCGGGCTTGGCTTTGTATGATGATGGTTTGGTACCCGTTTAGTGAGCCATCGTATGGATAAATTTGAGGTAAAGCTGGATCAGGCAGCCCGCGCCGCGTGGATGTCTTACGTGGGGGGAATGACCCAGGATGAGATCGCCAGCCAGTTGGGCGTTTCGCGGCCAGGTGTGCAGCGCTTATTAGCCCTGGCTCGCCAAGAGGGGTTGGTGAAAGTGCATATTGACCATCCGATCTCTCACTGCATGGCGCTGGGCAGCGCGCTGCGCGATCACTTTGGGTTGGCCTACTGCGACGTGGTGCCCGCCGATAACCACGCCGCCGAAAGCGCCGCGTCTTATTTGGCCGTGGCTGCCGCCGAGCGGGTGGCACAGCTGGTCGAGCGCAGCGAACCATTGACGCTTTCATTGGGTACCGGCCGCTCGGTGCGTGCGGCGGTAGAGGCGCTTAGCCGTGTTGAAAGGCCCCAGCACCGCTTTGTATCGTTGGTGGGGAATGTGGCCCGCGACGGCTCGGCTAACCGTTACGATGCGGTGATGGTAATGGCAGATAAAACTGGCGGTGAGCGCTTTTTGCTGCCCGCGCCGGTAGTGGCGGAGACCCTGGCCGAGAAAGAGGCGATGCTGACCCAGCGTCTATTTAAAAAAATTGCCGATGTGGCGCGCGAGTCCGAGGCCGCTTTCATTGGCGTTGGGCGTATCGACCGCCAGGCGACTCTGTTCCAGGATCACTTTATCAGCGAAAGTGAGCTGGATGAGCTGCTGGGCCTGGCCGCGGTAGGCGAGTTGCTTGGCTGGCCGCTAAACCGCGACGGGGAAGTGATCGATTGCTCCATTACCCGGCGGGTCACCAGCCTGCCCCTGGAGCGCTTTGGCAAGCACCACATGGTGGCAATCGCGGGCGGCAGAGAGAAAGCCCCGGCGATACATGCCGCGTTGCGCGGCGGTTGGCTAAAAGGGCTGGTGACCGATGAAGTGGCTGCTCGGCAAATTGTCGAGGCGTTATAGGGGCTTAACGTGTGCGCTGCAACATGCGCGAAGGGTGATGCGTTAGCGTAAAGTCTAAGCTGATCGGCTTTGCTTTTTTTTGGCTAACGTACGATCATTTGTTCGGTTGATGATCAATGAGATCAAGGCAACAACAATGCCAATACATGCCCATAGGAGTGCTTTATGCGACTCGCACGTCACTTGCCCGTCACCGCGCTAGCGGCTGCCATTGCCCTATCCAGCCAAGCCCAGGCGCAAACCGAAATCACCGTGGCGACGGTTAACAATAACGACATGGTGATCATGCAGAGCCTGACTGAGGCTTTTGAAGAAGCGCACCCCGACATTACCCTGGATTGGGTCGTGCTCGAGGAAAACGTGCTGCGTCAACGCATGACGACCGATATTGCCACCGGCGGTGGCCAATTTGACGTGATGACGATCGGGACTTATGAAGTGCCCATCTGGGCAGAGCGTGGTTGGCTTTCTCCGTTGGAAGACCTGCCCGAGGATTACAACGAAGACGACCTGCTGGCATCTGTGCGCGATGGCTTGAGCCTGGATGGCACCCTCCATGCACTGCCGTTTTACGCCGAAAGCTCGATGATGTACTACCGCCAGGATCTGTTCGATAAAGCGGGTATCGAGATGACCGAGCAGCCCACCTGGGAAGAAGTGCGCGAGTGGGCAGGCGAACTGCACGGCAGCGAAGAAGGGCTGGCGGGCATCTGCCTGCGCGGCAAGCCGGGCTGGGGCGAGAACATGGCCTTCATTACCACGCTTGTGAACACCTACGGTGGGCGCTGGTTCGATGAGGAGTGGAATCCAGAGCTTAACTCTGAGCAATGGACGAACGCTGTCCAGTTCTATGTCGACCTGCTCAATGATTATGGCCCGCCAGGGGCTAGCTCCAACGGCTTTAACGAAAACCTTGCCCTGTTCGCACGCGGCAACTGCGCCATGTGGGTAGACGCCACTTCAGCGGCGGGCAAGCTTTACGATCCCAAGGAATCCGAGGTGGCGGACCGCTTAGGCTTTGCCCCAGCGCCTATCGCCGAAACACCGAAAGGCTCGCATTGGTTGTGGTCCTGGGCGCTCGCGATTCCGGCCTCTTCTGAAAAACAGGATGCCGCGCGTGAATTTATTACGTGGGCGACCTCGCAAGAGTACATCGAGCTTGTGGGTGAAACCGAAGGCTGGACCAGCGTTCCTCCCGGCACGCGTGAGTCTACTTACGCGAACGAGCAGTACACCGAAGCGGCCCCTTTTGCTGATTTCGTGCTGAAGGCCATTCAAGAGACTGACCCCAACGACTCAACGCTCGAGCCAAACCCCTACGTTGGCGTACAAACGGTCAACATCCCCGAGTTCCAGTCAATTGGTACGCAAGTGGGCCAAACCATTGCTGCTGCCTTAACGGGTGACACGACGGTCGAGCAGGCGCTAGACAACGCTCAGCGCGCCACTGAACGTACGATGCAACGGGCTGGCTACATCGAAAGGTAAAAAGTAACGAACGCCTGCCGTTTCACTTAGCCAGTAATGGCGACGGCGGGCGTTTTTATCGATGTTTTATAGCAAGTCAGTTTTCCGCAGGTATTCCCATGACTAAACCCCGTGCTTCCGGCCGTACCGTCGGCGGGCTGAGGACGCTTTCGCTTCAAGCGCCCGCAGTGATATTGCTGCTGCTTTGGATGATTGTGCCGTTAGGCATGACGCTATGGTTTTCTTTTCAATACTACAACCTGTTAATGCCCGGCATGACCGGCTTTGCTGGGGTGGAGAACTACCAATACTTACTCACCGATCCAGCCCTGTGGGCAGCCATGGGCAACACGCTGCTGCTGGTAGGCTGGGTGCTGGTGATTACCGTCGTGGGTGGTACCTTGCTGGCCGTGCTGTTCCAGCAGGAGTTTGCAGGGCGTGGTATCGCCCGGGTACTGGCCATTTCACCGTTCTTTGTCATGCCCACCGTGAGTGCACTGGTGTGGAAGAATATGATGATGCACCCCTCCAACGGGGTGTTGGCGTGGTTGGCTGAGTCCATTGGCCTGCCGGCGCTTGATTGGTTTTCGGCGCTTCCGCTTACCTCGATCGTGATCATTGTCGCGTGGCAGTGGTTGCCCTTTGCGCTGCTGATTCTACTCACCGCGATGCAGTCGCTGGACGAAGACCAAGTCGAAGCGGCGCGTATGGATGGTGCCGGGCCAGTGGCGATTTTCTTCTTTATTACCCTGCCGCACTTAAAGCGCGCGATCAGTGTGGTGATCATGATTGAAATGATCTTCCTGCTGACTATCTTTGCCGAGATTTTTGTGACGACGTCGGGTGGCCCTGGTTTAGCGACGACGAACTTGGCCTATCTGATTTACATCCGTGCGCTGCTGGATTTTGACGTAGGCGTGGCGTCTGCCGGTGGGGTGATTGCGATCATCCTGGCGAATATCGTGGCGATCTTCCTGGTCCGTATGGTGGCCAAAAATCTGGAAGACTAGACCGGCAATTGGGAGTAATTCGATGACAACAGTAAGTTCCAAAACGGCGGCGCCACGTTCGGTATCGGGGTGGCGGTCAGCGCAGAGCAAGCGTCTCTTGCTAACGGTAGTGGGCTGGTCGGTGGCGGTGGTCATTTTCTTTCCGATTTTCTGGATGATTCTGACCGGTTTCAAAACAGAAACGGCAGCCATTGCCGATCCTTCGCTGATTTTTTCGCCCACCCTTGAGAGCTACCAAGAGGTGCAGGCGCGCTCTGGCTATGCACGCTTTGCCCTCAACAGTGTCGCGGTGGCGTTTGGCTCCACCTTGCTGGCGCTGCTGATTGCGATACCCGCGGCTTATGCCATGGCCTTTTTGCCGACCAAGCGCACCAAAGGCACGCTGCTGTGGATGCTTTCCACCAAAATGCTGCCTTCGGTCGGTGTGCTGGTGCCGATTTACCTGATTTTTCGTGATGTCGGGCTGCTGGATACCCGCACGGGGTTGATCATCGTCTATACGCTGATGAACCTGCCGATCGTGGTGTGGATGCTTTATACCTTCTTCAAGGATATGCCCAAGGACATCCTCGAAGCAGGCCGCATGGACGGTGCCTCGACCCTGCAGGAAGTGCTCTATCTGCTGCTGCCGCTAACGCTGCCAGGCATCGCCTCGACAGGCTTGCTTTCGGTCATCCTGAGTTGGAACGAGGCGTTCTGGAGTCTCAACCTGACCACCTCGAATGCCGCGCCGTTAACGGCTTACATCGCCTCATTCTCGAGCCCTGAGGGGCTGTTCTGGGCCAAGCTCTCTGCCGCTTCCACCATGGCCATTGCGCCCATTTTGATACTCGGTTGGATGACGCAAAAACAAATGGTACGTGGCCTGACCTTTGGCGCCGTCAAGTAAAGGATATTCCTCATGGCAACACTACAACTGCACAATATTACCAAGCGTTTTGGCGACACCGAGGTGATCAAGGGCATCGACCTTGAAGTGAATGACCGCGAATTCGTTGTCTTCGTTGGCCCATCCGGTTGCGGTAAATCGACCCTAATGCGCATGATCGCCGGGCTGGAAAGCGCGACGAATGGCGATATTTTGATCGATGGTCAGCGGATTAACGACGTTGGGCCCGCCGATCGCGGCCTGGCAATGGTGTTTCAGAGCTACGCGCTTTACCCGCACATGACGGTCGAGGGCAACATGGGCTTCAGTATGCGCTTGGCCGGGGTGTCGAAAGAGGAGCGCCGCGCCAAGGTATTGGAAGCTGCCAAAATTCTGCAGCTTGAGCCACTGTTAGACCGCAAACCCAAGGCGCTTTCCGGCGGTCAACGCCAGCGGGTAGCGATTGGCCGTGCGATTGTGCGTAACCCCAGCATCTTCCTGTTCGACGAGCCGCTCTCCAACCTGGATGCCGCACTGCGTGTGCAGATGCGCATCGAATTGGCGCGTCTTCATGATGAGCTGGACGCCACTATGATCTACGTGACCCACGACCAGATCGAAGCGATGACCATGGCGGATAAAATTGTCGTCCTTCATGACGGTGTGGTCGAGCAGGTGGGGTCGCCCATGGCGCTCTATCACCACCCACGCAATCGTTTCGTGGCAGGGTTTATTGGCTCCCCCAAAATGAACTTTCTCCCCGTGACGCTGGCCAGCGTGTCGCCTGAAGGCGTGACGATCCGCCTGCCGGGTGGCGGTGAGCGTAGCGTACCGGTTGAAGGGCAACGCCTGGGTGCCAACGCAACGCTCGAGCTGGGCGTTCGCCCGGAGCATTTGATACTGGACGATCAAGGGCCGTTGAGTGGCCAAATCAAAGTGCTGGAACGCCTGGGTGGTCAAACCTCGCTCTACGTTCAAATGGACAATGAGTTGATCACCATCATGGCCGATGGCGACGTGGCTTACCGGGTAAACGACACCGTGCACTTCGGCTTTGCCCCTGAGCGCGCGCATTTATTCGATGCGGACGGCCTAGCCCTGCCAAGCCTGCAGCAGCATCCGTTGGCGGGGCTAACTCGTCAGGATAACCGTGCGCCCGGCTCGCCTGCCGAGGAGCCTGCATGAGGACGCTCATCTTTGACTGCGATGGCGTGCTAGTCGATAGCGAAGCCATTGCGGAAGACACCTTGGTGGCATACCTCTCCCGCTGGTTGCCTGACCTGAATATTGATCAAGCGCTAGGCCAAGCCCTGGGGATGACCACGGCGGATATTCTGCGTCATCTCGAAGCGCTAAGCGCCCACGCATTGCCGCTGGATGCGACCGAGCAGGTGGATACCGCCATTGAGGCTCGCTTGGCGCGGGAGTTGAAAGCCATCGACGGGGCCGATAAGGCCGTACGTGGCATTGCGCTGGAAAAAGCGGTGGTCTCGAACAGTCGGCGCAGTCGTGTGCTGGCGTCGCTGGCGAGCACTCGCTTGGCAGAAGCCTTTGGCGAAGTACCTATTTTCACGGCAGACCAGGTGACTCACCCCAAGCCTGACCCCGCGCTCTATCGGTTGGCAGCGTCTCAGTTAGGCCAAGTGCCGCGCGACTGCCTGGTCGTGGAAGACAGCGTTGCCGGGGTGACGGCCGCCCACGCCGCGGGGATGTGCGTCATAGGGTTTGTGGGTGCCAGCCATGTGGATGCTGAGCAGCCAGCGCGACTTACCCAGGCGGGCGCCTGGCGGATCCTAGAACACATGCATGGCTTGGAAGCCTTGGTGGATGAGTGGCAATCCAGTGCCAATAGCGCGACGCCCTAAGGAGAGCGCGATCATGAAACTAACCCACAAAATCGCAGTGATCACCGGTGGCGCCCGGGGTATCGGTTTGGCCATTGCCCAGCGTTACTTGTCAGAAGGTGCCAGCGTCGTGGTGGCCGATATCGACCCGGGCGCCATCGATGAGGCCGTGGCGACATTGCAGCAGCACGGGCGCGCCGAGCAGGTGATGGGCGTGGCGCTGGATGTCTGCGATCAAGGCTCGATCGACGCCATGATCGACGCGGTGACGCAGCGCTTCGGCGGCATCGATATCCTGGTCAACAACGCTGCGGTGTTCGATATGGCGCCGGTGCTCGAGGTGACAACGGCGAGCTTCGATAAACAGTTCGCGGTCAATACCAAGGGCATGTTCTTTACGCTGCAGAGCGTTGCCCGCTCGATGGTCGCCCGTGGCCAGGGCGGCAAGATTATCAATATGGCCTCACAGGCGGGGCGCCGCGGCGAGGCGTTAGTCAGTGTTTACTGCGCTAGTAAAGCCGCCGTGATCAGCCTGACCCAATCCTGCGGGTTGGATCTCATTAAACACGGTATCAACGTCAACGGCATCGCCCCGGGCGTGGTCGATACGCCAATGTGGGAAGAGGTCGATGCGCTTTTTGCCCGTTTTGAGAATCGTCCCCTCGGCGAAAAGAAACGCCTGGTAGGTGAGGCGGTACCGTTCGGACGTATGGGGTTGCCGGAGGACCACACGGGCGCGGCGGTATTTTTGGCCAGCCAGGACAGCGACTACGTGGTGGCACAGACCCTTAATGTCGACGGCGGGAATTGGATGAGCTGAGGTCGCCATGTCGCCTGATCTTGATACGTTAGCCGAACAACTTATTCGCGCCGCCGAAGGCGCCTCGCGTTATTTAGTGGCGTTGGCAGGCCCGCCGGGCGCGGGTAAATCCTACCGGAGCGCCCAGCTCTGTGACGCGATCAATCAGCGCCTGCCGGGGCAGGCCGGGCTGGTGCCCATGGACGGTTATCACTTCGATAATGCTGTCCTGGGTGAACAGCAAGTGCCGCTCAAAGGCGCGCCCCACACCTTCGATGTAGAAGGGCTGCGTTGCGACCTTGAACGCATCCGCCAAGCCGACCAGCCAGTGGCGGTGCCGGTGTTCGATCGCCCGCTGGATTTGGCCCGCGCAGGTGGGCGGGTGATTGGCCTGGAACAACGCATTGTCATCGTCGAAGGCAACTACCTGCTGCTTGATCGCTCGCCCTGGCGTGAACTGCGTCCGCTATTCGATTGGACCCTGTTTCTGGAAGTCGACAATGTCGTGCTGGTGGATCGGCTGATCAGGCGATGGCTTGAAATGGGCCAGGATCGCGCCGGGGCGCTCGAGCGTACCCACCATAAAGACATGCTCAACGCGCAATTGGTAAAACGCTGCTGCTTGCCGCCCGACCAGCGCTGGCGCTGACCCCTTTACGTTACTTTTATTATTCCCATCGTGCCAAGGTGGCCTTGGCTGGAGAGCACCCATGACCCGACTTAACCATCACAACCTGGGCAATCTGACCGCCGATGTTGCCGTGCCTCACTATGACCGTAACGCGCTAACGCCAGGCATCGTGCACATTGGGGTGGGCGGCTTTCACCGTGCCCACCAGGCGATGTATCTGGATGCGCTGATGAACCAGGGCGAGGCGCTGGATTGGGGCATCGTTGGCGTGGGCGTGATGCCTGGCGACAAACGCATGCAGCAGGCGCTGGCGGCGCAGGACCACCTTTACACCCTGGTAGTGAAACACCCTGACGGCCAGTACGAGCCGCGGGTCATTGGCAGCATGGTGAATTACCTGTTTGCACCGGAAGACACCGAGGCCGTCATCGAACAGATGGCCGATCCGGCGATCCGCATCGTTTCGTTGACGGTCACTGAAGGCGGCTACAATTTTCATCCGGTGAGTGGCGAATTCGACCTGGATAACCCTCAGGTGCGTGCCGACTTGGCCAACCCCACCCAGCCGACCACCAGCTTCGGGCTAGTGGTGGAAGCGCTGGCCCGCCGCCGGGCACGCGGCATTGCCCCTTTTACCGTCATGTCTTGCGATAATATTCAAGGGAACGGCGACGTGGCCAAGCGTATGTTCGGCGCCTATGCCCACGCGCGGGACGCCGAGTTAGGTGCCTGGCTGGAAGCCGAGGTGGCGTTCCCCAATGCTATGGTGGATCGCATTACGCCGGTGACTTCCCCGACGGATATTGATGAGCTCAGCCAGCGCTTTGGGGTCGAAGACGCCTGGCCGGTGGTATGTGAACCGTTCACACAGTGGGTGCTCGAAGATCACTTCCCCTTGGGCCGTCCGGCGTTCGATAAGGTCGGTGTCCAGGTCGTCGAGGATGTCGAACCCTACGAACTGATGAAGCTGCGCCTGCTCAACGCTAGCCACCAGGCGCTGACCTATTTTGGTTATTTAGCCGGGTATCGCTACGCCCACGAGGTGTGCCAGGACCCGCTGTTCGTGGATTTTCTCTTGGGCTATATGCGTGAAGAGGGCACCCCCACCCTGGCGCCGGTGCCGGGGGTCGATCTCGAAACTTACCGCTTAACGCTGATCGAGCGGTTTGCCAACCCGCAAATCAAGGATACCCTGGCACGGCTCTGCGCCGAGAGTTCGGATCGGATTCCGAAGTGGCTCGTCCCGGTGATTCGCCATCAGTTGGCCCAGGGCGGTGAGATCGAGCGCAGCGCGGCGGTCGTGGCCAGCTGGGCGCGCTATGCTGAGGGCGTGGACGAGCAGGGGGAGCCGATCGAGATCGTCGACCGTTTGAAAGCCCCGCTAATGGCCATTGCGGCTGAGAATCGCACGCGACCCACCGCGTTTATCGAAAATCGTGAGCTGTTTGGTGACTTGGCCGACGACACCCGCTTTGTGGCGGCCTACTTGAGCGCACTCAAATCACTGCACGAACGTGGCGCACGCGCTACGCTAGAGGGTCTGGCGGCATCCAAAGGAACGTTGTGATGTATATCGGGGTAGATTGCGGTACTCAAAGCACCAAGGTGGTGGTGGTCGACATCGAGCGGGGGATGATCCTTGCCGAAGCAAGCCGTGCCCATCGCTTGGATGAAGCTGAAAATGGCCGCCGTGAGCAGGCGCCTGCTGAGTGGCTGGCGGCGCTGAAAGGGGCGTTCTTTGCGGCGCTCGATAAAGCCGGGGTTTCGGCCAGCCAAGTTCGCGGCATCGGTGTTTCCGGCCAGCAGCATGGAATGGTGGCGCTCGATGCCGATGGTGCGCCGGTCTACCCCGCTAAGCTGTGGTGCGATACCGAAACCAGCGCCCAAAATGCCGATTTGGTTGCCCGCCTGGGCGGTGAAGCGGGCTGCCTGGAAAAACTGGGGCTGGTGCTGCAAACCGGTTATACCGCCTCCAAGGTGGCTTGGCTGCGCGAGCATCACCCCAATGCGTACCACCGTATCGACAGCCTGTTACTGCCTCACGATTATCTGAATTTCTGGCTTACCGGTGAGCGGGCTACCGAAGCCGGTGATGCCTCGGGCACGGGTTACTTCGACACTCGCAAGCGATGCTGGCAATGGCAGGTGTTTGCGGAAATAGCGCCTGAACTCGACCCTGAGCGTGTATTGCCCCGCTTATTGGAAGCCCATGAGCCGGTTGGCATGGTGCGCCCGGTCGTCGCCCGCGAGCTGGGCTTGAGTGATCAGGTCGTGGTCTCTTCGGGTGGCGGCGATAACATGCTGGGAGCCATCGGCACCGGCAATATCACCCCCGGGCTGATCACGCTGAGTTTGGGTACATCGGGTACCGTTTGCGCTTACTCGGCCACTCCCGTGGAGTGCGACAATGCCATGGTCGCCAACTTCTGCTCGAGTACCGGCGGCTGGCTGCCGCTGATCTGCACCATGAACGTTACCTCAGCGACCACGCGGGTTCGCGAGCTGTTCGGCCTGGACCTTGCAGCATTCAGCGAGCGGGTCGCTAGCGCCCCGGTAGGGGCAGAAGGCGTCACGGTGCTGCCGTTTTTCAACGGCGAGCGGGTACCCATGCTCCCCGACGCCTCGGCAGACTTTCTTGGCCTGACCAGCTTGAACACCACACAGGCTAATTTGTGCCGTGCCGTGGTGGAAGGCGCCACTTTCGGGCTACGCTATGGGCTGGAATTGCTGGGTGATTTAACCGCTGGCGCCAGCCAAATTCGTCTGATCGGCGGCGGCGCCAACAGCCCTGTGTGGCGGCAGATGGTGGCCGATATTACCGGTACCCAGGTGATTTGCCCTGAGATTACCGACGCAGCCGCCCTAGGGGCGGCGATACAGGCCGCGTGGTGCGACCAGCGTAAAGAAGGCGTTACGTTGGAAGCGCTGTGTGAAAAATTAGTCCACCTGGATGCCCAGTCACTGGCTGACCCCGATCCAGAACATGTGGCCGCTTACCAACCCATTTATGCACGTTATTGCGCAGCGCTTGAACAACGCCATGGCGGCGCTTAAAAGCATATCAAGGAGATGTTATGACCAGTCAGCTGGAACAGTTGAAGCAACACTCGCTCGTCGTCGCCGATACCGGTGATCTCGAAGCCATTCGCCGCTATCAGCCTCAGGATGCCACTACCAACCCCTCGCTGCTGCTCAAGGCGTTTAGTTTGTCGGGTTATCAAGCGCTGATCGATGAAGAGCTAAGCAGTGTAAAAGCGTCGGGTGGTAGCCGTGAAGAGCAGGTCAAGCACGCGGTTGATCGCCTCGCGGTTGCCATGGGGAGTGAAATTTCGGCGGTCGTGCCGGGTCGTGTTTCCACTGAAGTGGCGGCGCGGCTGTCGTTCGATACCCAGGCAAGCATTGCCAAGGCGCACGAGTTAATCGAGCTGTACGATGCCCGTGGCGTCTCACGCGACCGCGTGCTGATCAAACTGGCGTCTACCTGGGAAGGCATTCGTGCCGCCGAGGTGCTCGAGCGCGAGGGTATTCAGTGCAACCTGACGCTACTGTTCAGCGATGCACAGGCGCAAGCGTGTTTTGACGCGGGCGTGTTTCTGATTTCCCCGTTCGTGGGCCGGGTGACCGACTGGTATAAAAAAGAGACCGGCAGTGAGTACACCCCGGAAAACGACCCAGGCGTACAGTTCGTTCAAGGTGTTTGCGAGCGGGCTAATCAGAGCGGCTACGAGACGGTCGTGATGGGCGCGAGTTTTCGGACCACTGGCCAAGTGCTGGCGCTGGCTGGCTGCCCACGGCTGACCATTTCGCCCGCGTTACTCGAAGAGCTGGAAGCGACAAAGGGCAGCGTCACTGCGCAAATTCAAGCCGGTAAGGAGGCAGGTAAACCCGCCGCGCCGCTCAACGAAGCCGCTTTCCGCTGGGGGCACAACCAGGATGCCATGGCCAACGACAAGCTGGCTGAAGGTATCCGTCGCTTCCACGACGACCAGCTTGAATTAGAAAGCCTAATCGATAAGCGATTAGGCTGAGCTATACGTTAGCGCACGGTTTGAGTGCGTCGGTTTCCAGAGTGCTTTGGTGCCGACGCCGTCATGCTACAGGCACAGGGAGAAAGCCTTATGGATACCACCCTACGCCAGTTGTTGAACGCCATCGCGTTAACCCCAACGGGCGATTTGCAGCCGCTCAGTGGGGGCGATATTGCCGCTGTGTACCGTCTTGAGACGCGCCAAGGGCAAGTGGTGATCAAGCACGACGATGCGGCTCGACTGCGTGGCGAAGCGGAAGGCTTGCGCGCGCTGCGCAATGCCAGCGAGGCGCTTGCAGTGCCAGAGGTGCTGGGGCTGGCAGAAGGCTGGCTGGTCATTGAGTCGCTGGACACCGTGCCCGCCGGGCCGCTAAGCGCAATAGCACTTGGCGAAGGGCTGCGCGGTTTGCACGAAGTGATTGGTGATGCCCACGGCTGGCATCAGGATAATGCCTGCGGGCTCACTCCCCAGCCTAATGCGCCGCTGAACGATGGGCGGGCCTTTCAGCGAGAGCGGCGCCTGTTGCCGCTCAGCGCGGCGTGCTATCAGCAAGGGCTGCTGGAGAGTGGGCTACGCGGGCGTATCGAGCGCTTAGCCTACGACTTAGAGCACTGGCTGCCGGATACGACACCCAGTTTAGTGCATGGCGACTGTTGGTCGGGGAATGTGCTCTTTACCACGAAGGGGCCAGCCCTGATCGACCCCGCCGTATATCGTCACTATCCGGAAGTGGATGTCGCGATGCTGACCCTGTTTGGTTCGCCGGGTGAAGCGTTTTTCGATGCCTACTGGAACGGCAACGTCCCGGCCGATTGGCCGAGGCGTGAAGCGCTGTTTCAGCTGTATCCGCTATTGAATCACCTACTGCTATTCGGTACCGGCTATCGCTCAGCGGTTGAACGCAGCGTGGCGAAGGTCGAATCCTTCAGCTAACGCTTAGCGGGGGTTACCAGGATTTATAAGGCAAGAACTTGCCATTCAAGGTGAGTAATACCCGATCACCTTTAGGGTCTTCGATCTTGTCTACTTCCATGGTGAAGTCGATGGCGCTCATAATGCCGTCGCCGAATTTCTCTTGTACGACATCCTTCAAGGTTTCTCCATAAACGCCGACCACTTCGTAGAGGCGGTAGATGAAGGGATCCTGAGGGATGGCTTCGTCCCAGGCTTTGGTAGGGAACGCCACTAACGCGTCGGCGACATCGCTTTCCACGCCCAGCGTCTCGCATAGTTGATGCGCTATCTCGCTGCTCGCGCTATTCATTCCGTAGCAGGCGGAAGCGACCCAGACCGGTGACATGCCAACCGCTTTACCAATATCGTCCCAGCTCATTTTTTTACGCGCTTTGGCGGCTAGCAGGGTGTGACGCATTTCGAGCTTATCCATGGGGACTCTCCTTAAACATGAAGGGCGGCTAGCGCCCTTGGTGGTGTAATGTGTTGATTAATATAAAACTTTTTTAGCTTGAGTACGTACGTGGGTGGTGTAGAGAACCAATCCCACCAGGGTCAGGCCGCCCACGAGGTTGCCTAGAACGGTAGGGATCTCGTTCCACATAATGTATTGGTACAGGGTAAAGTCGGCGCCCATCATCAGGCCGATCGGGAACAAGAACATGTTGACGACGGAGTGCTCAAAACCGAGATAGAAGAACACGATAATCGGCATCCACATGGCCATAATCTTGCCGGAAACCGTGGTGGAAATAGCAGCACCCACCACGCCCATGGAAACCATCCAGTTGCAGAACATGCCGCGCAGGAAGAGCACAATCCAACCAGCAAGCCCCGCCTCCTGGTAGCCCACTGTCCGGCTTTCGCCAACGGCCATCATCGTTTGGCCAACCGCGTTGATTTCCTCGGTGCCGCCCATGGTGAAATTCAGGTAGCCGAAGGTGGCAATGAACAGCGCGCCCCCCAAATTACCCAGCCCTACCAGGGCCCAGCATTTCAGCATACGCGGCAGGGTGACGCCGGGCCGTTTATCGAGCCAGGCAATCGGCACCAGCATAAACACCCCGGTGAGTAGGTCGTAGCCCATCAAATAGAGCATGACAAAGCCGACGGGGAACAGCAGCGCCCCAATCAAAAACTGGCCAGTTTGGGTCGCAATAGTGATGGCAAAAATAACCGCCAATGCAAGGGTGGCGCCCGCCATAAAGGCGCGGATAAGCGTATCCCGGGTGCCCATATAGACTTTTGCTTCACCCTGATCCACCAACTTAGTGACGAATTCACTAGGCATTAGATAAGACATAAGCAGGTTTCCTGTGTTGTTTCGATTGGTTAACACCTCGCCTATGTGTTTTTAGTTTTCCCTTGCGGAGCAATAAAACAGTGGGTTGCGCTGTCTTGGTGCAAAAAGGGGAAGGCGTTCGGCGCTAACCCTTTTATTGCGATTTATATGCCAACTTGGGTTTATTGTTTTTAAGTTACTGTTTTTGAATGGTTAAAATGTTTTTTGATTAACGCTCTTGATGCCCTTTATCAACAACGAAAAATCGTAAATAACGATATTTCGTTGTTTTATTGACGAAACTTCGTAAATGGCGTGGGAATTGAATGGTAAAGACACCATTCATTTCTGCACCTTGAGATACCCACCCATGGTCGAGCGAGTCCTCATCAACAGCCAAACCTCCGCATTGATGGGCGGTTATTCACCGCTCGCCATGATGGTTATCGACCCGTTTAGCGATCAATTGCTGGCTGCCAACCGGGCTGCCTGCGAGCTGCTGCGTATTCCGCAAAGCCGTACCGGTCCAGCAAGTGACGAGCATAAAAGTGAAGTGCAAAACGGCTTGGAACAAGGGTTGCCCCTATCCTCGCCGTTTAGCCACCGCTTGAGTGCTTCACTACCGCTGTGGGTTAGCTTTACCGGTGAGGTGCTGGAGCAAAAAGCCGCCTGGTCGGATGATTTGGTCGTGCTAGACATGTTGCGCCAGCCGTATCGAGTCGAGGTGTATGCCCAGCGCATCGACGAGTCTCAGCAGCTGTTATTGACCCTGATTGACCGCAACAAGGCCGAGCAGCGGCGCGCAAAGGCAGAATTGGGGCGCCAGCACCGCCAAGGGGAAGTGGGCTGGCAGCGGGTCGAACAGGTATTCGAGCGTATCGAAAAGCAGAATCAGCTGATTCTTGGCGCGGCGGGCGAGGGGATCTATGGCTTGGATGCGGAGGGCAAAACGACGTTTGTGAACCCCGCCGCCGAGCGCATTTTGGGCTGGAGTACCGACGATATGGTTGGCCACGACGCGCATCTCATGTTTCACCACACCCATGTCGACGGCAGCCACTTTCCGGTGCAGCAGTGCCCGATTCACGCCTCGTTCAGCGACGGTCAGGTGCACCATGTCGATAACGAGGTGTTTTGGCACAAAAATGGTGAAGCGATTCCGGTCGAGTACACCAGCACGCCGATTTTTGAGATGGGCCGTTTAGTGGGCGCCGTGGTGTTGTTTCGCGATATTCGTGAGCGCAAGCGCGCCGAGCAGCAACTTCGGGATGCGCTCGCCGAAGTGGAGACGCTCAAGCAGCGCTTGGAACTGGAAAATGAGTACCTCCAAGAAGAGATAAAAGCAGAGCTCAACCATCGCGATATTGTGGGCAATAGCCCGGCCGTGGCAAAGCTGATTAAACAGATCGAGATGGTGGCGCCTACCAGTGCCAACGTATTGATCAGCGGTGAGTCGGGCACCGGTAAAGAGCTGATCGCCCGCGCTATCCACGCGGGCAGCACGCGCAGTGACCGACCACTGATCCGGGTTAACTGCGCAGCTATTCCCCGTGACCTGTTTGAAAGCGAGTTTTTCGGCCATGTCAAAGGCGCCTTCACCGGCGCAGTGCAGGATCGCCCAGGGCGTTTTGAACTCGCCCACGGCGGCACGCTGTTTTTGGATGAAGTCGGTGAAATTCCTCTCGAGTTACAGAGTAAGCTGCTGCGTGTACTGCAAGATCAACAGTTTGAGCGGGTGGGTGACAACCGCACACGGGAAGTCGACGTGCGGGTGATTGCCGCGACCAACCGTGAACTGCGCGACATGATCGAAGTGGGACATTTCCGTGAGGATCTCTATTTCCGCCTTAACGTTTTTCCCATCGATTCGGTGCCGCTGCGCAAGCGGATTGAGGATGTGCCACTGTTGGCGCGGCATTTTTTGCACCGAGCCTGCCTTAAATTCAATAAACCGGGGGTGCGTATCCCACCCGCGCAATTGGAAATTCTCCAGCGTTACCCCTGGCCCGGCAATATTCGTGAGCTTGAAAACGTCATCGAGCGTCAGGTGATCGTCACCCAGGATCGGCGTCTGGTGTTCGATGATCTCCTGCTGGGGGAGCCGCCCCGCTCGTTAAGCCGCACAAGCAACGAGCCCACGGCGGCCCATGAGCGTGGCCAGCAAAATGAAACCACGCTGCTGACCGAGCATGCGCTGAGCCAGCGCCAACGCGAGAGCACGCTAGCCGCGCTCGCCCAGGCAGGCGGCAAAGTGTCGGGGGCGAGTGGCGCTGCGGAGCTGTTGGGGATCAAGCCGACGACGTTAGCGTCACGGCTAACCAAGTGGGGGATAGATCCACGCGAATTTCGTAAAAGAAAACCGAGTGGATAGTCGTCCCTTCCTGCATTGGACTAAGGTAAGCTGGATGCGGCTTGACAATAGGCTGTACACACATTTTTAGATTGTTCAAGGCTAGCATACATACATGAATGTAACTATAATGCTCATCTTTCTGAGTGGCTCAATGCACTAAGTGTCTTTAAAAGCTGAGAGACTTTGTAAGTTGATCGACCTAGCAGACAGATAAGCTTAGTTCGTTCGCCATCCTGACGCTGATACTGAGAGGCAATCCCATGCGACTGGCACACTGGGCAGTCAATGCCCCTTTACGACCCTTACTGGTAGCAGTATTCACGGCTTCTTTTGTGTTGCCTGCTCAAGCGGCTGACCTCCTCACGATCACCCGTGACGCGTTAAACAATAACGCAGCGTTAGCGTCGGCTCGCGCTGAGTATCAAAGCGTTGAAGCTGGCCGAGATGTGGCGCGCAGCGGATTGCTCCCTCAGATCAACGCCACCGGTAATGTTGCCCATAACCAGCAGTACGAAAGCCAGACATCCTCGCGAGTGGGTACTGGCGCGGGGGCAACGACCGGGGATTTTAGTAGCGCAAGCGATGACCGCTACAACACCGTATCGCTCACGTTAGAAGCCACTCAAGCGCTCTATGATGAAGTCACGCGTCGGGAAGTCACCCAGGCCGAACGCCAAATCGACCAGCAGGTGTATCTGCTCGCGGCCACCGAACAGCAGCTGCTGATCGATACCGCCAGCGCTTATTTCGATATTCTGCGCGCTCATGAAATCCTGGAGGCCCGGCTTGCTCAAGAGCGGGCGATTGGCCGCCAGCTTGAACAAGCGGGCGAGCAGTTTGAGGTCGGCTTGATTGCGATTACCGAAGTCGAGGAAGCACGCGCGACCTTCGACCAATCACGCGCTGATCGCATTGCCGCAGAGAGCAACCTTCAGGTGGCTTTCGAAGCATTGGAGCAACTGACCGGCCAACGCTATGCCAGCATTGAAGCCCTCGGTGACAGCATGCCCGTTGGCCTTCCCAATCCAAGTAGCCGTGACTACTGGGTGGAACAGGCCCTAGAACTCAATCCGCAGGTATTGGCGCAACAGGCCGGTATCGAAGTAGCGCGCACCGGTGTGGAAATCGCCCGTGCAGGCGGTCTGCCGACCCTGCAAGCCTTTGGTAATTATCAATACGGTGACAGTGATATCGATAACACCACCGGTGAGGACTCCTCTAGCCAGGTGGGTTTGAGCGCTAACCTGCCCATTTACACCGGTGGCCGCACCAGCGCCAGTATTCGCCAAGGCACTTACCAACTGGAAAGTAGCCAGTACGATTTCGAGTCCCAGCGTCGTTCCTCCATCCAGCAGGTTCGCTCGCTGTACACCCAAGTGAGCAATGACGTGGAAACCGTCGAGGCGCGCCAGCAGGCCATCGTCTCCAATCGCAGCGCTTTAGAAGCCACCCGTGCAGGGTATGAGGTGGGCACCCGTAACATCGTGGACGTGTTGAACGCGGAGCAAAACCTCTACAACGCGATCGCCAACTACGCCGAAGCGCGCTACGACTATGTGGTGAACCTGCTCTCATTGCGTCAGCAGGCAGGGCGACTGGATGTCGAAGCCATTGAAGAAGTCAACGCGTGGTTAACCGGTGATGAGGTGAACTTTATCTTACCCGAGAATGGCGGCGACGATCGTTATGAGAGCGCTCTCGACATCGGTGCTCCGCCCCAGCCTGGCAGTTAATGGTTGTCGATAGTGTATGACCCAAGTGTGCACGTGCTACCAGCCGACTTTTAAAAGATACATGGGAACTTAACGTATGAAGAAGATGATTCACTCACGCCGAGCGAGTCTAGTGACGCTGGTAGCCGCGCTGGCACTTGCGGCTTGTGGGCAAGAGCAAGCGGAGGCGCCCCAACAGGGCGCCCAACAAGAGTCCCCGCCCCATAAAGTCGAAGTGGCTGAAGTGGCGCGTCAGGATATACCGCTGGATAAATCGTACCCCTCCTTGTTGCGCAGCGATGATGAAGTCACCTTGGTGGCGCGTGTGAATGGCTTTCTGGAAGAGCGCCACTTCGAGCCCGGCCAAATGGTCGAAGAGGGCGATCGTCTCTATACCATCGAGCCGGATCTTTACCAGGCAACCGTTAACCAGCGCGAAGCTGATCTGCAAAGTGCACGGGCTGAGCTTTCCCGCGCCCAGCGCGATGCGCAGCGTTTCGAGCAACTGCTAAGCCAGAACTCGGTCAGCCGTCAGCAGTATGACCAAGCGCTTGCCGACCAGCGTGTGGCGCAGGCGAATGTCGCGCAAGCCGAAGCAGCGTTGACCAGCGCTAACCTGGATCTAGGCTACTCACAGGTGACAGCACCGGTATCCGGCATGATCGGCTTAAGCCAAATTAACGTGGGCAACTTGGTGACTTCCGGCACCGAGCTCGCCACGATCACGCCGCTCGATCCTTTAGAAGTGCGTTTCCAATTGCCCCAACGCGATGCCTTTGAGCTGCGTCGCCAGTTGAGCAATGGCATTCAGGCGTCGGATATTACCGCTCGATTGAGCATTCCAGGCATCAGTGGCGGAGATGATTCTGAACTTGAAGGGCACTTAGACTTTTTAGGCTCAAGCGTCGACCGGGACACCAGTACTGTTCAGACAACCGCCACGTTTGAAAATCCGGAGGCTACTGTTCTGCCAGGACAGTTTGTGCGGGTTCGTATTGAAGGTTTAAAACGCTTTGATGTAATTGCCGTGCCTGAAATTGCGGTAACACAAGGCCTAATGGGGCCTCAGGTTTATGTGCTGGATGAAGAGAATAAAGCACGCGAGCGCACGGTCACGTTAGGTGAATTAGCCGGCCCATGGCTGATCATCCAAGATGGCCTGGCGCCGGGAGAACGGGTGATAGTGGGCGACCCTGCTGGCTTAGAGGCGGGTAGAGCGATTGACCCACAGCCGTTTAACGGCAATGCGGAAGCGATAGTAGAGGAGCGCGAACAAGAGCAGTCCCAAGGGCAGGCTGAAGAGGCGCAAGCGCTGGAAGGGGCGGCAGAAGGTCAAGCCGCTGAAGGGGAAGAGGGTGCGCAATAATGAATTTCTCTAACTTCTTCATCAGCCGGCCGATATTTGCCACAGTGTTGGCGATTATCGTGACGTTGGTGGGCGTTATGTCGATGCGTATACTGCCTATTGAGCAGTATCCCAACGTGGTACCGCCAACGGTATCGGTACAGGCTCAGTTCCCCGGTGCGGATGCGGAAACCGTTGCACAGACCGTGGCGGCACCTATCGCAGAAGCGATTAACGGCGTTGAGGACATGCTTTATATGACCTCAAATAGCTCCGATAACGGCACGATGAGTTTAAGCGTGGCATTTAATATCGGCACCGATGGCGATATTAATACGATTAACGTGAATAACCGCGTTCAGGGGGCGCTCTCTCAGTTACCTGAAGCGGTACAGTCGCAAGGCGTCACCGTTGAGCTGCGATCCGACTCTATTTTGATGTTTATCGCGTTGACCTCGCCGGACGGCGACTACGACAAAATTTTCATGCAGAACTACGCGACTCTCAATGTGCTTGACGAATTGCGTCAGGTACCTGGGGTAGGCAATGCAGCCGTACTGGGTGGCGGCGAGTTTGCCATGCGTATCTGGATGGATCCGGATAAGTTAGCACAGTACGACCTCACCCCTAGCGAAGTAGCCAGTGCGATTAGGGCGCAAAATACGGAAGTGCCAGCGGGTAGTTTGGCATCGGCGCCGCAAAGTGATCCACGCGCGTACAGCTACACGATTACCGCTGGAGGTCGCCTCAATGATGTCGATGACTTCCGTAATATTTTCCTGCGTACCAATAATGACGGCTCTTCACTACGTTTGGAAGACGTTGCACGCGTTGAGCTTGGGGCGTCTTCCTACGGGGTCGATGCACGTTTGAACGGCTCAAGCATGGCGCCGATTATTATTAATCAACAGCCCGGGGCAAATGCGCTAGAGACGGCTCAGGGTGTGCGCACGGCGATGGAAGATTTGTCCACGCGCTTCCCGCCCGGGCTTGAGTATGTGGCACCTTACGATACCACGCTGTTTATCGATGCATCGGTGGAAACGGTCATTCATACCTTCATTGAAGCGTTTCTGATTGTTATCGTTATTCTGTTTATTTTCCTGCAGAACTGGCGCTTTACGGTTATTGCGATGTCGGTGGTGCCGGTGGCGGTAGTGGGTACCTTTGCGGGTTTTTATCTATTAGGCTTTTCGATCAATTTGCTGACGCTTTTTGCGCTAGTGCTCTCGATAGGGATAGTCGTCGACGATGCGATTCTGGTGGTAGAGAACGTCGAGCGCGTGCTGAGTGAAGAGGATGATATCAGTGTGCGGGATGCTACTATCCGGGCCATGAAAGAAGTTGGTGGGCCGGTTATTGCGACGTCGCTGATTATGGCTGCCGTGTTTATACCCGTTGCGTTTTTGGGCGGTTTTACCGGGCAAATTTACCAGCAGTTTGCGATTACCGTGGCGATCTCGGTGGCACTTTCAGCGCTAATGGCGTTGACCTTCACGCCAGCCCTGTCAGCGATTTTTATTAAGCACAAAATCGCTGGCGCCGGTCAATCCAAATTCAAGCGCGCCCTTAATACACCGTTTCGACTGTTTGACCGGCTGTTTGCCGGTATTACCTCCGCCTATATGTGGATCGTAAAAGGTTTGGTGCGGCTTTGGCTGCTGGCGCTTGCGCTGACGGTGCTTACCGGCGTGGGTTCTTACTGGCTTTATGCTAATACACCCTCAACGTTGGTACCCGAAACAGATCAGGGGGTGGTGCTGGTAAGCGTGTCGCTGCCGGATGCGGCTTCGCTCGAACGTACCAAGACCTATATGGCGAAACTCAGTACGGCGATTGAAGATATCCCCGGAGTGGAATACTCCTCGGCAGTGGCAGGTTATGACATCCTCTCAAGTGCCGTGAATACTGCTCGCGGTGTGATGTTTATCAATCTTAGCTCTTGGTCTGAGCGTGAATTGACAGCCACCGATCTGGTGGGTCGCATTATGGGGTTAGGCGCCAGCATCGATGGTGGCTCTGCCATGGCCTTTAACTTGCCGCCTATCATGGGGCTTTCTACCACCGGCGGGTTTACCGGTTACCTTCAGTCATTCGATGGGGCGTCAACACGCGAGCTCTATCAGGCTTCGTTGCAAATAATGCAAAAAGCTAACCAGCATCCCGCCTTGAGCCGGGTTTTCACCACCTTCAATGTTAATGTGCCGTCGTATCGTGCCAACATTGACCAGCAAAAAGCATTAAGTTACGGCGTGGCGCTGGAGAACATTAATTCGGCCCTGGGTAATACTTTTGGTAACGGTTTTGTGAACTTCTTTAGCTATCAAAACCGTAATTTCCAAGTTTATCTGCAAAACGAAGACGAATTCCGTCAAACGCCGGAAGACGTCAGCAGTGTCTATGTGCGCGGCGGCAACGGCGAACGTATTCCGCTTTCCGAATTTGTCGAGCTTGAGCGTCAAACCGGTCCGGCGGTAGTGTCGCGGTTTGGGGTTTACGCGGGTGCTCAGTTTCAGGGGCAGCCCGCGCCTGGGTACAGCTCTGCGCAAGCGATCGAAGCGATGGAGCAATTGGTGCAGGAAACGCTGGGAAGCGACTGGGGTATGGGCTGGACCGGCACGGCTTACCAAGAGTCGAACATGGGCAGTGCTGCGACGCTGGCTATCGTTTTCGGCCTACTGATGGTGTTCCTGATTCTGGCCGCTCAGTACGAGAGTTGGTCGTTACCGCTGGCGGTACTCACTGCGACGCCCTTTGCGTTCTTGGGTGGCATCGCCGGCATCGTGCTCCGGGGGTTGGACACCAGTGTCTACGTGCAGATTGGTATGCTGGTGGTGGTCGGCTTGGCGGCGAAAAACGCTATCCTGATCGTCGAGTTCGCTGAGCTTCAGCGTAAAGAGCAGGGTAAGACGATACGTGAAGCGGCCATTACCGCTGCTGAACTGCGTTTTCGCCCCATCGTCATGACCTCACTGGCCTTTATCTTTGGTACCTTGCCGCTTGCATTGGCAACCGGCGCCAGCGATGTGAGCAGCCATCACATCGGTACGACAGTCGCCATGGGCATGTTCTCGGTAGCGACCTTGGGCAGCCTGTTTATACCCAGCTTCTACGCCATGATTGCCACCGCCTCTGACTGGCTGGGGCGTAAGATGAAAGGCGATAAACGCCACTCATCGCAACCGGCGCTAGAGCAGGACCAGCGCTAACCGTTAGCGGTAATAATAGGTGAAAACAGACGGGTATCTCCTTTGGGAGGTACCCGTTTTTTTATTGCCATGACCGGGATCAATACAGCCCTGGCGCCCTAAAGCTAACCTGGACTAAGCTGACAAATACAATACATCGCCGGCTAAGTACCGGGGGAGGAGGACGCCATGAATGAACTTCTGCACGCCGCCACGCTATTCCCGAGCATTGTGTTTACGTTTTTACTCGGTCTTTTAGCGCTCTACTGGCTACTGGTCATCATCCGTTTAGCGCCCTTGGAGCTATTCGAGCGCGACAGTTTGAAAGAGGACCATTTAGCGAGCACGCTGGTCTCACTTGGCTTCGCGGGGGTGCCGGCGACGCTGGCCTTAACGGTAATCCTGGCCATTGCTGGGGTACTGACACTGGCGATTGAAATGCTCGTGCTGCGTTGGTTGCCGCTTGGCTTGATACGCATCCCGGTGGGGGTGCTGGTGCTATGGGGCAGCTTGGTCATTGCTTCGCCCGTGGCGGCAGCGTTTTGTCATGCGCTACACCGTGGGCTGCACCGTTATCGCCCTTTTACACGGCGGTGTTTGCTGGGCCAAACGGTGGTCTTAACCGAGCGCCAGGGGCAGGGTGAGCAGGCCTTCGCGGTGATCGATAATGAGCCCAACAGCAGCGTGAAGCTGCTCAGTAAGCACGATGCCTTGCCGGCGCAGGGCGAGCGCCGGGTTCTGGTGAAGTACCTGCCTGAAGAGGGGGCTTATCGCAGTGTCAGCGAGCAAGAGTATCTTGAGACGCGAGTGCGTTTGAATAAACTGCGCTTAAGCCAAAAAAACCGCCCTTCCAGCCACTACTCAGCCTCTCACTAATCGCTATTTCCACCATCGCCGCCACTGCTGGGCTAGCCACTGCACCATGCTTTTTCCCACGTGCCGCCAGCCAGTGGCGGTGTGCGTTGAGCCACCCGCCACGGGCAGGCGCGGTGCTGAACGCTTTAAAAAATCGCGAATAGGATCCACCTGGGCAGGTTTGTCGAGCATGGGCGCGTGGCCGCAATGAGGCACCGTCAACGTGACCAGCGTTGGCTGTGCTTCGGCCATGCGGGGCAGTGTTTCGGCGTCTAACAGGGTCGATTCTTCGCCGCGGATGACCATCACCGGGCAGCGTATGCTCGCCCAGTCGGCCCAGGTATCCCGCGGCGTGTCATGTACGAATTGCTCGCCGATACGCGGGTCGAAGTGATAGGACCAACGCCCGTCGGGTAGCCGACGGGCGCTGTTGAGTGCTAATGCACGCCAATCGGACGCCTTGGTGATACCAAAGCCCGCGTAGTGGTGAGTGAGCTCTTGCTGGAGTTCGCTAAACGTCGAGAAGTGGTGGGTAACGCCAAAGTAGCTGGAAAGGGCAATCAGCCCCTGCTGGTTCAGTTCTGGCCCAACATCGTTCAGGATGAGCCGCGAAATGCGCCTGCTATGCTGTGGGTCGGCCGCGATCAACATGCCCAGCAGGCCACCCATCGAGGTGCCCAGCCAATCCACCCGTTCGAGATTGAAGTGATCCAGAAGCGCGATGGCTACCGTGACATAGTGGCTATAGAGGTAGTCATGCGCGGGAAATAACGACCAGCTCGATAACCCGCGCCCCGGTGTATCGGGGGCAAGAATGCGCCATTCACTGCCGAGTTCACGGGCCAACGCATCAAAGTCACCGCCGTGGCGGGCAAGCCCGTGCCAGGCGACAAGCGTGCGAGTGGCGGAAGGGTTCCAGATACGAACGGCGACTTCTAATTCGCGTACGCGGATAAACTCCAGGGCATCCATAGCGGGCTCTACTTGGCTAGCGATAGCCTCAGTAGTAGCATATTTGCTGCGTTGCAGCGAGAGTGGTGAGGAGGTTTAACGCTGCATCATGCGAATAGACGTATCGATCAATTCACCACCGCGCTCGCGGATCGAAAAGGCCTCCGGGTTACGCAGCCAATCGTGGAAAAGCCCCCCCAGCATGGATTGCATTAACCGAGTGGCGACTTCCGGGCTTAAGTCATCGCGCAGCAGTTGCTGCTCTTTCGCCAATACAAACACGGCCAGCATTTCCTGGAAACACTCATTGCCAATCTCTTCCTGCATATCCAGCGGGTTAATGTCGCTGAAGAACTCGCAGCGGTGTAGCAAGATCGACAATATGCGCTGGTAAGAGGGTTGTTCAAGGCGCACCAAGCCTGCATGACAGGCAAGCCGGATCGACTCTAGCGGCGATAGCTCGGCGTCCACTTTATCCACTTCATCCATCAAGGATTGAAAGGGCATGCGCACCTGTTCGACCAGGGCCATGAACAGATCGCCTTTATTCTTGAAATGCCAGTACACGGCACCGCGGGTGAGGCCCGCATGGCGAGCAATTTGCTCAAGCGATGTGCGTGCCACGCCTTTGGCAAAAAATACCTCTTCTGCAGCTTCAAGCAGCGCTTCGCGAGTAGCAGCCGCTTCAGCTTTGGTCTTTCTTGCCATGGAAACGCAACCTCATAATCGACTCTGTATGGTCACATTTTAACCTAAGCGAAAGATTATTTACATTCAAAACTGTATGGATAAGAGACGAAGCCCATAACGTGCATTAACAAATTCGTCATTTGGGGAGTGACAGCGTATAAACAGGCAATGACACTAAGCATAGATCGCACTAACGTCGCGGAAATAACCGATTAAAATACAGGACATAACCCATGGCGCGAGCTCCCTTTCAACTGGGCGAACATACCATTATGCCCGGCCAACGCTTACAAGTGGATGTGCCCGTGGCGCGCTTATACACCCACACGCCGCTGCATATTCCAGTCGAAGTGGTGCATGGCCGTAAAGATGGCCCGGTGATGCTGGTGTGTGGTGGCATTCACGGCGATGAGATCAACGGGGTGGAAATTGTCCGCCGTGTGCTGCGCGCGAAAGCGATCAACAGCATTCGCGGTACCCTGATCGCCGTACCGGTGGTCAATGTCTTTGGCTTCTTACAGCAAACACGCTACTTACCCGATCGGCGCGATCTCAATCGCTGTTTTCCAGGCAGCGAATCCGGCTCGTTAGGCGGGCGGATTGCCGCGCTGTTTCGTGAGCAAATCGTCGATCACGCCACCCATATTATTGACCTGCACACCGGGGCCATCCATCGCACCAATCTGCCGCAAATCCGTGCCCAGCTTCGCCCCGGCAGTGAAACCGAGCGCATGGCCGATGCGTTTGGGGCGCCCGTGGTGCTCAATGCAGAGTTGCGCGAAGGCAGCCTTCGCCATTACGCCCAGACGCGCGGCATTCCGGTATTAACCTATGAAGCAGGCGAAGCGCTACGCTTCGATGAGTGGGCCATTGCCCCCGGCGTTCGTGGCGTTCTACGCGTCATGCGGCGCCTAGGCATGCTCACCGGCGAGCAGCGCCGCCGCACGCCAGCCCCGGCCGAACTGGCCAATGGTTCAAGCTGGGCGCGTGCGCCGATCGACGGTATTTTACGCCCCAAGGTGCGCCTGGGCGCGCGGGTGGCCAAAGGCGAGGTGCTAGGCAAAGTGGCCGACCCTTTTGGCAACGACGAGGGCGAAGTGCGTGCCGTCGCCGACGGTATCGTGATTGGGATGAGCCGTTTACCGTTGGCCAACGAAGGCGAGGCGCTGTTTCATATTGCCCGCTTTGACGAAATTGAAGAGGCCGAAACAGCCGTCGAAAGTTTTAACTCCAGTTTGGTGCCACCGCCAGATTCCTTTTATTAACCCGCCCATAATTAAAAACTATCGGTTCGATAGGGAATCGATAGCCTTCACGAATGGCAAGTTAACGCCTAGTTGACTATAACTATGATGGGCTTTGTAAGCGGCTACTAAAATGATAACAAAAGATAAACAGCCAAGCTTTCATCGTACTAGAACGAGTGGCGGCAACACGCCACGTCTACCGTGACATGGAGGAAAAGCGATGACGAGCGATAATACGAAACACACTACAACGGATGCGGGCATACCGGTCACCAGTGATGAGCACTCCCTTTCAGTAGGCCCCGATGGGCCGATCGTTCTACATGATCACTACTTGATGGAGCAGATGGCGGCCTTTAACCGGGAAATGATTCCGGATCGTCAGCCCCATGCAAAAGGCAGCGGCGCCTTTGGTCACTTCGAGGTAACACACGACGTTAGCCAATACACCAAGGCGGATTTCCTCCAGCCGGGTAAAAAAACCGAGATGTTGGCGCGCTTTTCGACGGTGGCAGGTGAGTCGGGTAGCCCGGACACTTGGCGCGACCCGCGTGGCTTCTCGCTGAAGTTCTACACCGAAGAGGGCAACTTCGACATGGTGGGTAACAATACCCCCGTGTTCTTCGTGCGCGATCCGCTCAAATTCCAGCACTTTATTCACTCACAAAAGCGTCGAGCGGATAACGGCTTGCGTGATCATGATATGCAGTGGGACTTCTGGACGCTTTCGCCGCAATCTGCCCACCAGGTAACCTGGCTAATGGGCGATCGGGGTATTCCCGCCAGCTGGCGCCACATGAACGGCTATTCCAGCCACACTTATATGTGGGTGAACGCTGAAGGCGAGCGTTTCTGGGTGAAGTACCACTTCAAAACGGACCAGGGCATTAAGTGCATGACCCAGGAGCAGGCCGACAAGATGGCGGGCGCGGATGCCGACTACCATCGCCGCGACCTGTTCGATGCCATCAAACGCGGCGATCACCCCACCTGGACACTAAAAGTTCAGATCATGCCGTTCGAAGATGCCAAGACCTATCACATCAACCCCTTCGATTTGACCAAGGTATGGCCGCACGCCGACTACCCGCTGCATGAAGTGGGTAAGATGACATTGGATCGCAACCCCGTCGATTTTCATAGCCAAATCGAACAGGCCGCGTTTCAGCCCAGCAACTCGGTACCGGGCACCGGTTTCTCGCCGGATAAAATGCTGTTGGCGCGGGTCATTTCCTACGCTGATGCGCACCGCGCGCGTTTAGGGGTGAACTACCAACACATCCCCGTTAACGCGCCTAAGACCCCGGTGAACAGCTACAGCCAGGGTGGTCAGATGCGTATAAACCACTCCACCGACCCGGTGTACGCACCCAATAGCAAAGGGGGCGCGCACGCCAACCCGGCAAAGTACCCGGAAGATGCGGTATGGGAGACGGACGGCGAGCTGGTTCGCGCTGCCTACACGCTACGCTCGGGCGATGGCGATTTCAACCAAGCCAATGACCTGGTCAATAAGGTAATGGATGACGCTGCCCGCGACCGCTTGGTCAACAACATTGTGGGCCACGTGTCCGACGGTGTTGAAGAGCCAGTGCTATCACGCGTATTTGAGTACTGGAAAAACGTCGACCAAACGATTGGCGAGCGTGTCGAGCAGGGCGTAATGGCGAACCGCCGCGAAAACGGTTAGTAAGCCTACGCGACTAGGAAGACGAACCCGCTACGCTTGCGTAGCGGGTTTTTTTATACGACGCACTTATACAACGAACTTATGCAACGCACTCGGGTTCGTTCACCAAGCTAAGCGCGTCATCAAATAGGCGCAATCCTGCGCCTTCTTTATGGGCGTGTTCCGACAAATGGCGCCGAAAACGCCGGCCGCCGGGGCAACCCTGGAACAGGCCCAGCAAATGACGGGTAATGTGGTTCAGCTTCGCGCCTTCATCCAAGCGCTGCTGCATATACGGCCTAAAAGCCTTCGCAGCATCCAAGCGGCTCGCTGCGGGGCCTTGCTCACCAAACAGCTGCTCATCCACGCCTGCCAGCAGCCAAGGGTTTTGATACGCCTCACGCCCCACCATCACGCTATCCACATGGGTAAGCTGTTCCCGACACTCATCAAGCGTTTTAATGCCGCCGTTAATGCCGATATGTAGCTCGGGCCGGCTCTGCTTTAAACGGTGAACGCGGGGGTAATTTAGCGGCGGCACATCGCGGTTCTGCTTGGGCGACAAACCCTGCAGCCACGCCTTACGGGCGTGCACGGTAAATACCTCGCAGCCTGCGTCAGCAACGATAGCGATAAACCGCTCAAGGTCAGCGTCTTCATCCTGATCATCAATGCCAATACGGCACTTCACCGTGACCGGAATAGATACCACAGCCTGCATCGCCCGCACGGCATCAGCTACCTTTTCGGGGTAACCCATCAAGCACGCGCCAATCATATTGTTCTGCACGCGGTCGCTCGGGCAACCCACGTTCAGGTTTACCTCGTCATAGCCCCACGCCTCGGCAATCGCCGCGCACTCCGCCAGTTCACCGGCATCGCTACCGCCCAACTGCAGCGCCAGCGGATGCTCCACCTCGTTATAGCCCAAAAAGCGCTCACGGGGGGTCCCGTGCAAAATCGCACCGGTCGTAACCATCTCGGTATACAGCAGCGTCCGCTTGGTTAAGGTGCGTGCGAACGCTCTGTAGTCTCTCGTAGTCCAATCCATCATGGGCGCGACGGAGAAAGTTCTATCCAGCTCCGGGCGGGCAATGCCAGACTTCATGCGGGTTGGCGTGGTTGTGGTATCATTCATAACTGTTCATATTTACAGTGGTTGAGCGGCGTTTTACATGGTTCGTTGGTACATATTTGGTACGTGAGCCGCTTTTGATTTGGTACATCTGAGAGGCAAGTATGGCAACGATTCGCAAGCGCCGTAAAAAGGACGGCAGTTTCTCATATATGGTGCAAATTCGCATTGCTCGCCGTGGTCAACCAGACCACTCTGAAACAAAAACATTCCCTAGAAAGGCAATGGCAGAAGAGTGGGCAAAGCGCCGTGAGCTGGAGTTGGCCACACCGGGTGGTGTGCTGACTGCGAAATGGAAAGGCGTTACTTTACACGATGCGATTGAACGTTACCTTCATGAGTTTGCCGATGGGGCAGGTCGCAGCAAGCGTGCCACCATTGAGCAGCTTCGGCGCTTCCCGATCGCTCGCGTCAAAATCACTGAGCTCAGTAGTGAGCAGATTATTGACCATGCTCAGATGCGTAGACGAAGCGGTGTAAAACCGTCTACGACGTCGCAGGACATCACCTGGTTGGGAATTATCTTAAAAACGGCCGTGGCAGCCTGGCGGATGCCAGTGGATTTGAATGAATTTGAGTCAGCTAAGCTCCTGCTCCGCAGCAAAGGTCTGATTAGCAGGCCTGCGTCGCGAGATCGGCGGCCGACAACCGATGAAATTGAGCGACTACGCGCTTACTTCGTTCGCTCCCAGAAGATCCGGCCGAGTGCGCTTATACCCATGGAAGACATCATGGATTTTGCGATCGCGTCAGCGCGCCGGCAGGAAGAGATTACCCGGCTCACTTGGGACGATCTGGATACAGAGGCAATGACCTGCTGGGTACGCGATGCCAAGCATCCACGTCAGAAGTGGGGCAACCATAAGCGCTTTAAGCTCACCCATGAGGCGATGGCCATCATTCAGCGACAGCCGCGTAAAAAAGATGAGCCGCGGATCTTCCCCTATTGGGCGAAATCGATTGGCACTCGATGGAGAGCAGCTACAGAATCCAAAGGGATTGAGGATCTACGCTTTCATGATCTACGCCATGAAGCTACCTCGCGACTGTTTGAGGCAGGCTATGAGATCGTGGAGGTGCAGCAGTTCACGCTCCACGAGAGCTGGGATGTTTTGAAGCGGTATACCCATTTGCGGCCTGAGACTTTGCAGCTTCGTTAGCAGTTATGACAACTAATTTTTTTCTTATTTTAGAAGTTGTATTATGCATCAGAACCCTATTGATGCTCAGAGTCGAATGTCGCAGGTTCTCGTAATTAACCTACTTGGTAATTAGATGTGTTGATATTAGTGAGGTTTTATTTAAGAGGTGCTATAGCTTCGAGAGATAAAAAGTGACGAAAAAAATACATGCTAGAAATGCACTAGTTACTAGATCACTGTAACAGTAATGTAGTGATTTTACTTTGCTTTCAGTTTCAGTTTTGAGGATCTCGATCACATCAATATAGCATCGTGAAATATATTCTTCGCAATCATATTTTTCAACTTCTTTGATATATTCCAAGGCTATTCTGTTGTTCGGTACTATGGGGAAATATCCTATCTTTATTGCTAACATTGCGTTTAACAAACTACAAAATAAATAAATGAATAAATAAACGGCTAATACGATAAGAGCCCAGTCGACACGGTCAGTTGGGGACGTGAAAGGCTGGCTGTTAAGTTTTAGAACTGTACTTAATGCGGCAATCAATAAAGATAGGAGCGATGTAAGCTTTATTGCTTTATCTTCAACGTCTTTGAGCATTTGTCGTTCATCTACATAACGCTCTTTGAGGTATGTTAGCGCATGCTCATTACCGATCATCATAAACCTCTCTTAAAATTACAGCTTTTCAGTATGGCTTATTCATTCATTATCTTCCATTGCTCCCTCGCCTCAGCCCGCTTCTGGTCAATGTACTGCGCCAGGTCGATCGCACTGATGAGCCAGGGGCTTTTTTGCGAATCCCCTGCGCGGTAGGCGGGCACCGGTAGAGCCTGGGCACCAGCGCGGAAAGCGGCGGTGCGGGGGCTGATGCCGAAGAAGCGTGGGGCGACTTCCTCTAGCGGTAGCTCTGCGCGGCCGTCGAATTCTGCGAGTAAGCCAAAGTAAGTGTTCATTGTTGCCTCCCTTGCTGCTTCCACTTCAGAAAGCGTTGGCGAATGCGGCGGAATGTGGCCGCTGCGGTTGGGTTGTGATCTAACTCGGCCCGGCTTTGGATATCGCAAGCGGCGCAGAGCCCGTCGCGGGCGTCTTCTTCGTTGTGGGTGCCGTCGGGTAACTGGAACTCGGTCATGCCGTGTTTGGCGCGCCGACGGCGGTCCAGATAGAGCCGAAAGGCGCTATCCTGGCAGAGCATTGCCGCTTGCCGGGCAAGCTTCCCGCCCTTGAGTTGTTCAGCGCACATGCCGCCTCTGTTGTTCACGAATCCCCTGGCACTCGATGCACGTTGTTGCCCAGGGCAGGGCGTCACGGCGGGCTTGGGGGATCTCGTGGCCGCAGTCTTCGCACTCCGGGTCTGGGTTAGGAATGTAGAGAGAAAGCCGGTTGCTCAAGGCGGCCTCCATGCGGCGTTCCATAAGCTCGGTGGCGATGTCGGCGTTGTCTGCCATGGTTACTGCTCCTCTTGCTTTTCAATGGCAGCAAAGCGCTGCATTAGCTGGTGGCCATTCGGTAGGTATTCGTGCAACTCGCGATCGCTGACGGCTGACCACTCGATCACCGCCAGGGCGGCGCGGCGTAGGTCGTCATCTAGCACCCGCAGGCTGGTCAGGTTCAGTGACCAGGCGTAGCTGTTGTAAACGGCCAGCAGTACGCGGCGGCAGTGCTGCGGCTGGTGGCTGTTACCCTTGGCCACCTTTGCCAGGCGTTTAAGGGCGGCCAAGCCATGTTCGGCAATCTGGTCTCGGTAATAGGCGGCGTTGGCCTCGTCGGCGAGCATTGCCTCCAGTGACTGGCGGTTGCGTTCGCGTAGGCGCTGGGTCACCAGTGGCATTGCGTTTTTAGTGGTCATCACGGGCTCCTTCATGCTTGAAACACCCAGCACTTCACGCTGCCGCCGTTGAGGCGGACGCGAGAGTTCACGGTGCGGTTGGAATCGATAAACTTGCGGGTCTTGCTGCTCTTCAGGTAACGCTTCAGCTCGCGCACCTCTGGGGTGCGCAGCTTGTATTCGGCGCAGGTGCGCTCGAAGTCTTTGAGATTGATAGCGATCAGGTCGCTGCCCTTGCCGTAGTGGTTCAGCATGGGCTCGTCGCGTAGGCCCTCGATATAGTCGAAGGCTTCCCAGAATTCGGCGACCAGTGGGTGGTCGGCGTTGATGGATTGCTGACGCTCCCGGGCCATCTGCTTTATGTGGCCCAGGGCGATATCCAGGGTTTGCTGGTCGAAGAGATCCAAGCCTTCCGGCCCCAGGCACTCCACCAGGGCCATCAACTGGCCGTGGCACTTGGCGATGCGCAGCACTTTGATATCCGGGTCATCTGCCAATTGGTCGGCATAGTGGCGGGCGCGCTTAGTGATCAATGCCAGTAGCGCGGCCTCCCGCTGAGCCACCGCCAGAGCGAACTGGCTAACGTGCTCGATCTCGCTGCGCTCTAATGCCTCGGCCAGTGCCTTGGTCTGTTTGCTCTGGCCTTCGCGGGTGAAGTGCAGGTGGCAGATACGGGTCTGGATGGCTTCGCCTGCCTGAACCGGGGCGTTCTGGCTGATCACGATGCTGCCGCGGAAGGGCGGTTCGTAGGTGTCGTTGCCGCTGTTCTTCACGCCGCGGGCGCGGATCGAGCGGCCGTTAAAGGCAGTCTTGAGCTCATCCCAATCGAACTGCTTCTGTTTGGCGCCGCCTTCCTGCTCGCGGTCGGATTCGATCAGCACCACCGGCAGGTTGCTCACCTGGGCGAAGTTGCGCGAGCGTGCCGGCATGGTGGCCTTGCTGGGGTCGAAGCCTTCATAGTCGCGGCGGCCGCAGAGCTTCCACAGAAACTCGATTAGCGTGGATTTACCGGCACCGGCTTCACCCACAATCTCCAGAAACGGAAAGCTGCCCATCTCGGCGCGGATCTGCTCGGCCAGCAGGCTGCCCAGCCAGTAGCCCAGGGCGATAACGCCGCGGGTACCGAACGCGCCGAGCAGCTGCTGTGTCCACTCGGTGTTGAACGCCTTGCGTTCAGGGTTGATGTGCAGCGCAACGGATTGGCTGAGAGTTTTCAGTTGGCGGCGGGGGCCGAGCTCGAAAAAATCCTCGCTGTTGATCGGCACCACCTTGCCACCGGCTACGGCAAGATCGCCGAATACATAGGCGCCGTGCTCCTTGCTGTAGCCGATGAAGTCGATGGTTTCGACGGTTTTGATGTTGCCGATCTGATCCTGCAGCAGGCTATCCAGCTGCTGGCTGGTACCTGTCCATACCGCACCAGGGGCCACGCCCAGCAGGCGCTTCTTGTACTCAGAGGCGGACGCCAGTTGGCCACCGCTAAAGGTGTTCTTGATCGGAGGGCGGCCGTCGGGAAACTCCACGCGGTAGTAGTACCAGCTCTCATCCGTCACCGCGTTAGCTTGGTAATAGAGCGCCGTGGGGTAACAGGTGCAGATCCGCTTCACGCTGCCGGATTGCTCCAGGGCCGCGTCACGCAAGGCAGGGTCGATCTGCCGCTGGTCTTCACCGTCCAGCCCATCGGCGCGCAGGGCGCGATCGAAGGCATCCATATCCAGCTTCCACCACCAGAGCTGGCGTTTGAACTCGAACCAGAACTCCCGCTGTTCGCGGCGCTTGTAAATCAATAGCGCCTTGGCCATGGCCGTGGGGGCCAATAACAAGTCGCCGTGGTAGCGGTAGGTGTCCAGGTGCTTATCAGAAAGCTCGCCGCGCTGGTGGGCATCGTTCCAATCGTGGCCACCGTTGGGAATCTGTGCTACTTCGCAATCCCAGCCTGCGGCACGGGCGCGCCGTACATGCTTGTGAATGGCGTTGTGGCCAGCGCGGTTGTTATCCAGCGCCCACACCAGAGTGGGGCGGCTGGTACCGGATTGGTGGGCGGCATCCGAAAGGGCGTTTAGGGCTTCATCCGGGTAGTTGCCGCAGCTCATGGCGGAAACGGCGGCGATGCCGTGGTGGTAGAGGGCAATCGCATCGAAGATGCCTTCTACAATCCACACTTCACCGGCGGCGACCAGATCCGCCGCGGTGAGTGCAGGTGGGCACCACCACTGCCCCTTATAGCGGCCAACGAAATTGGCTTTTTGCTTGCCGAAGCGCTCCGGGTTATCCAGCAGGCGCTCCCAATAAGCGCCGCCGGGCAGGGCGAAGCGCACGGTGGCGGTACCACCGATCTCTGGTTTCCAGTAACTCTCCTGGGTGTACCAGCCTTGAATGCGGGCAAGCTCGAAGCCGCGGCCATCGCGCAGGTAGCCATCGGCCACGGGTGTTTGAGAGGTGGGCTTTTCGCCCACCTGGGTGCTGTAGCGCTCGCTCCAGGAACGGAACAGATCCGGGAACAGCGCTTTGACGTGGACTTGTGCGCCACAGTTGTTTTCCCGTCCGCACTTCAGCATCCACGGCGCATCCGCGTTGATATACGCTTCGCGCTTACCGCACTCCGGGCAGCGGATCCGTTGCAGGTAGGGGCCGCGCTCAATCGCTTCAAAATCGCTGATTAAGCGCGCAACAATGTCCTGGCGCAGCGATGTATTCACGCTCGCCTCCTTATGTCACAGTCAGTAGCGGGGCCGGTTAGGCGTTTACGATTTCCTTTGCGCCTGCTTGATCGCTTGGGTAAGCAAGGTAGGCGTAAACGGCAGATCGATTGCTGGGTTGGGCATGTCGCTGGGCGTTAGCGTGTTGCACAGCTCTATGCGTGCCTTCGCCCGAAACCCACAGTCGTCATTACGGCATTCCGCGATCGCCTCGCGGTACAGCGGCGTAAGCCCCTGGCTTTTACGAATGCGCAGGTTCTGGTCGCAGTGCGGGCAAGGAATGCGGTGCTTGCTAGTCGTCATCAATGTTTTCTCTCAATGGGGTAAAGGGCGCGGCCACGGCCGGTGAGTCCTTGGGTGCCTTTGCGTAAGCGCCTGCGGAGTAGCCACTCGGCGGCGTCATCCAGGCTTTGCAAATCCTGCTGTTCGCATACCTGCTGCAGCACAGCCGCCAGCTGGTCATCCAGCGGAAGGCGACAATCGCTGCGGGCGGGTTGGTCAGCCATACTTCAGTGCTCCTTGAGGCCCTCAAAAGGGCCTGCGTTTACGACGCCTGCTGGGGCATAGTGCTAACGGAGAGATCAGCAACGCCTAGCGTCTCCAGTGCTTCTTTCAGCACCAGTTGACGCAGCAGCGACGCCCGTTCGATGCCGGTGTAATCCACCAGCGCATCGATCAGCTGGGCCTCGTACTGATCCAAATTGAGAGCGGAGTAGCGAGTGCGCACACGTTTGGGGTCCTGGTACATGGCAAACATCCTTATGCAGGCAAGGTCATTCGGCGTTCAGCGTGTCTTGGTCGTACTGGGCGATACCGCGCAGCAGCAACATGCGGCCGGCGGCCGACATCGAACGCATTTCCAGCTCCTGAATGCGCTTCAGCTCCTCCCGCTCGCTTTCCGTGAGGTGAATCATGACGGGGCAGTTACACCCTTTTGGGGCATAAATTGGCTTTGGGGTAATGGTGTTAGTGGTGGCCATGGGTTAGGCTTCCTTAATAGAGTGAAAGACTTTGAACAAGGCGGCTTAGCGCTCGTAAAGGCGTACCAGCTTGCGCTGCAGGAAGTGTTCATCCATGTAGGTGCGCAGTTCGCAAAGCGCGTCTTCCACTTGATCGGTAGAGGCGTTCTGGGCCAGCATCGTGGCAGCGAGTTGGCCCACGGCCTGGGCGGAGGTGTTCTCTTCCAGCGCTTCAAGATCCGCCAGCGGGTTAGGCGTGTGGGTGCCGCGCTTCAATGCGGTTTCGATGTTGCGGCGGGTGTGTTCAGAGCAGCGCTCAAGCTCCACCTCGACCCCGCGGAACAGGGTGGTCTGAGTAGTAGGCATAAGAATGGTGGCAATGATGGTGACCATGGCAGTGGTTCCCTTTGCGTTGTGTTGTAGAGTGAAAGACATTAATAGAATGGTACCGAACGGTTTCCATGTCAAGGGTGAGAGGATTAAATGGTTTCATTGGGTGAAAGGCTTAGAGAGGAAAGGGAGCGGCTAGGGTTGTCACAAACCCTCTTCGGTGACCTTGCCCAAGTGACTAAAAAGACTCAAATGCTCTACGAGGGCGGTCAACGCAGCCCGAAAGCAGATTACCTAACGGTCATTGCTGAGCAGGGAGTTGATGTCCAATACGTATTGACTGGAAACCGTTCGGTTCCTGAGGCTCAGCCTCTAGGCATGCCATTAAGGGAGCCAGGACCGGATCTCTCTCCGGTCAAGATGTACGACATTGAAGCGGCAGCGGGCGCTGGCCGCAGCTTTGAAGGGGAGCCGGTAAAAACCACGCTGTATTTCTCCAGCGCAGAACTGGCGGAGCAGGGGCTAGACCCTGCGCAAGTGGTGGGCGTTAAAGTGCGGGGTGATTCAATGCTCGGGACGCTAGACGATGGCGACTGGGTATTGGTGGATCGCAGTAATCGCGACCCCAAGCAGGAAGGGGTGTTTTTGCTGTTGGTTAGCGGAGAACGAAGGATAAAACGCGTGCAGCGTTTAGCGGGCGGCGCGCTATACTTAATAAGCGACAACGACCACTACCAGCCGGAAATGATCAAGCCGCAGGATATGCATGATGTGGAGATCTTAGGGCGGTGTGAGATTCGGATTGGCCGGGTCGTGTAAAGTTAAAATAATAAATGCAGTTAAGTAGTTTTGAGACTGCAAAAAATGAGAGGGCCTAAGCATGGCTTTTGATATCAAAACAGCGACTCAGGAAGAACGTAAAGTAGAATATAAGCGCATTGCCGATGAAATGTTTGATGATAGTTTTTTCAGTAAGAAAGAGCTGAACCACCTGCCGGATGCTATGAATGAGGGTGAGCAACTCATATGCTTTACTTCAGGCTACTTGGACTTTAATCCTTGGCTTATTGCATTAACCGATAGGCGTGTCTTGATGCTATGTAAAGGCATGGTTTACGGGCTTAAACATATAGAATTTAACCTAGCCGACGTTTACTCCATCTCTTATAAAACCGGTATAATGAATGGTACGCTGTATCTTCAAGTCGGCACCGATGATCATGCCATTACCAATTTGCCCAAAAAGGCAGCGCCATTATTTGCTCAGCATGCCAGAAAAGCCCTGCATGCCCTAACCTTACCCGCACCCTCTGTTTCAAAAGCACCTTCTGATAACGATGATATTAGCAAGCTTGAACGCCTTGCCGCTCTTCATTATCGAGGCGTTATAAATGACACTGAATTTGCTGAACAAAAAGCTAAAATACTCAGCTCTCAATAGCTTTAAATATCTTATTGAAAACTACACAAGAAGCCAGATTTATGAGTAATGTTAAAACCTTATCCGTTGTTATTTTGTTGGTGTTTTCAAACTCCATCCTTGCCTCAGATTTGCCACGATACGATGTAGAAGGCTATTGCGAGATGATCGCTAGGGGCAGCCACGATATGTTTAATTTCTGCATTGATGAAGAGCAGAAAGCCTATGACGAGCTGGGCACCATGGTGTCATCAGTTGAGACTCAAACGCTTAATTACTGCGATCAAATAGCAGGGGATAGCTACGATATGCTGTTGTTCTGTATCGAAGAAGAAACCGAGGCTGCGGATAATCGGCGTTCGTTTAGTTTTGATTAAATTGCACGGCACCTTGGCCGATGGGGACTGGTGGATCGCAGCAACCGCGACCCAACACAGGAAGGTGTGTTTTTGCTGTTGGTGAGCGGTGAGCGCCGGATTAAGCGGGTGCAGCGCTGTATCTGATCAGCAACAACGACCATTACCAACCGGAAATGATCAAGCCGCAGGATATGCATGATGTGGTGATTCTGGGGCGGTGTGAGATTCGAATTGGCAGGATTGTGTAACTGTAAAACCATAAAGGCAGCTAAGTGGTTTTGAGACTGCCGTAATGACAGGGAATCAAAGAATGAAGTTTGTGAAAGCATTAATCGTATTGAGTGCCGCTGCATTTTCATCCGCAGCTTTAGCAGAACTAAGTGAACAGTACGATACCGTTGAAGAGTTGATGAGCGCCCACCAGGATTATCCACCTTCAGGTGATACATTTGAGATGTTGGATGCGGAAAAGCCCCATTACCGCCTTTCCAAGATCACTGTTGAAAACGATTTAGAAGACGTGGTGTATTACGAATACTGGCGTGCTGCGGTGTACGGCGTATATAACGTGTTTGCTCACACACCCATCGAACAAGTCACCGTAACGGCGACACCGCTAGAAGTCGAAAATTTGATGAACTGGGATCAATCAACATTGCTTGAGGACCAGTCTTTAACCCTAGAAATAAGCCGTGAAGAAGCCTATGACGTGCTGGCGGGTTTGATCAATATTGATTCGCTGAGCGATGTTAAAACAGCCACTGAATATGGTTACCAGTGGTCGGATGGCTTTAATAGCGTGTATTACGAAAGTGAGCAGCCAGGTCTTGATGCATTGATTAAGCAACTCAGAGAATATTGTGATGAGGTTTGTAACTAAGATTTGGGATTCCATTATTCATTTTGATAAATTTCTTTATAATACATTTATTTCAAGTTCGAAACGAGTAGTGCTTTCGGCTATAGCGCTGTATGTTGTACTTCTTTTTGTTTTTGCTAAGGTTTATTTGAGCAATATAGATAAAGGTATTGATGGTTTTTTTGATGCTTTGTATTTTAGTTTTGTTACAATGACAACACTTGGTTATGGAGATATAGCCCCTGATACTAATTTAAGCAAAGGCGCTGTTTTTTTTCAAGTTTCAGCTGGTTTGTTTTTATTTGGTATTGTAATAAGCTATATAGTGAAAGATCATGAAGAAGAAATTTTTAAGAAAGAGAGGCTTGAAAAAAAGAATAAAGATGATATGATTTTTTCAAAATATGTAAAAAAAATGTTAGCTATTACAAAAAGTTTTGATAGATCAATTAATCATTTGATGGAGTGTGGTATAGAAAATGAAGATTTTTTTAGCACGGTTAAGTTTAGTGCACTTAAAAATATGTGTTTGCAATCAGGTAAGATGCAGGATGGCTTGATAGTAAGTCGTATTGATAATTATATTTTCCGTAGAGAAATTTTTCTTAAAGAAATCGAGTTTATGGTTTTGAATTTAAACGCTGAAGCTGTTTCAGAGTTTTCGGAAGATATTTTTGAACATCTTTCACTTTCACAAGAAAGAGAATTTATACTTTTCTTTTCATATTTTGATAAAATGGTTGCCGGAAAAAAACACAAAGTTAAAGATTATGCTTTAGCCTCGTGTGCAAGTCATGAAAGCCGCCCGGCTATACAAAATGAAGGTAATGTGCTTAACCCTTTTGTGGAGTTGTATGACGATGTGTTAAGCCAGAAAAAAATGATTTTAAAATTGAATAAAATGTATAAACATAGCTAATCGTTTTTTGTTTCATTTTAATTTTTTAGATTGGCTGCTTCATTTAGCATGCGCCACCATCAATTCATCCCAGTTCGTCGTATAGCGCGGGCTTCGGTTCGCGCAGCGTAGGTGCCAGGGGGCGTTCTTTTCCGGAAGGCCCAGGCGTACCGTTCCCTTTCCCATCTTTTCGTTGAGCGCATCCATGGTGGCCATGAGTTTTTGGCTGCGCTGGCGTTCCTCTTCCGTTTGCGGTGTGTCCATTAGGCTGAGTTGTTGGCGGTTCTCGTCGGTGAGGTCGATCAGCATCACGCCTGCTTTCTTGTAGCCGTATTTGGGGCGGTAGATCCTGCGCAGCGCCTCCTGGGCGGCGTGGAGTATGTCGCGGGTGTCCTGGCTGGGGCGTTCCATTTCTACCGCTAGGCTGGGGGAGTATTGGGGCAGGTCGGGCCGGAAGCGGTCGGTTTTGAGAAACACCAGCACGGCGCGGGCGAGGCTCTTTTGCTCGCGTAGTTTCTCGGCGCCCCGTTGGGCGTGTTGGCGAATGGCGCCCTGCAGGTCGTAGAGCTGAGAAGTGGGGCGGCCGAACGATCGGCTGGTCATGATGCGCTGGCGTGGCTCGTTGAAGTCGTTCATCTCCAGGCAACTGATGCCGCGCAGCTCCAGTACCGTGCGCTCCATGTTGACCGAGAACTTACGCCGAAGGCGCTTGGCGTCTGCTTCGCGGAGATCCCAAGCGGTGTTGATGCCGAGGATCTGCAGGCGTTCGTTTAGCCGGCGGCCAACGCCCCATAGGTAATCCCCCCATTTTCAGAGGGTTTCAAAAGTAGAGTTCAGACCACAGCGGCCAGTTTCTGTTGAGGGGTGATCCCTCCAAGCCCCATATTAGGG